>Ga0213881_10000225_pt1 | contig 44442 bp, 38 predicted proteins | sample BarmaccoBMER_R08_FD_160104 | JGI IMG/M metagenome (GOLD analysis project Ga0213881, IMG submission 160104) | Barbacenia macrantha exposed rock microbial communities from rupestrian grasslands, the National Park of Serra do Cipo, Brazil - ER_R08 ...
CGGATGCTGGTCGCCGGCACCCCGTTGGACCGGATCATCTACGATCCGTTCACCCTTGACTAGCTCATGTGGGGCGCCAGATCACCAGCGCCGTTTCGGTGCTGGAACGCAGCGGGACCAGCTCACGGCGATAAGAGGCGTGCACCGCCGCGGCGGTGCGCTCGGCGAGCGCCTGCGCCTGGGCCAGCGCCACCCGGGCCTCCTCCAGCTCAGCGGCCAGCTCGCTCAGCCGGGAGCGAAGCGCCTCCACCTGCCGTTCCAGGTCGATGATCCGCTTGATTCCGGCCAGGTTGACGCCCTGGTCCTGGGACAGCCGCTGCACCTCATGGAGCAGCGCGATGTCACGGGCTGAATAGCGGCGCCCGCCGCCGGCGCTCCGGCCGGGCGAGACCAGCCCCATCCGGTCGTAGCTGCGCAGGGTCTGCGCGTGCAGCCCGGCCAGCTGGGCAGCTACGGAGATCACGAAGACCGGGGTGTCCTGGTCGGCGCCCGGTGGGGTCGGGGGGATCATCTTCGCGCTCCCGGACGCTGCATGCGGCTGAACAGCTCTGCCCGCGGGTCCTCCCCGGCCGTGGCCTGCGCGTAGGCCGCCAGCGCCTCCTTGGCCCCCCGCGCCAGCGTGGTGGGCACCACCACCTGCAGGGTCACCAGGAGATCGCCGAGCCGTCCGTGCCGCCCGGCGATGCCCTTGCCGCGTACCCGCAAGGTGCGACCGTTGGCGGTGCCCGCCGGGACCCTGAGCTTCACGGTGCCATCCATCCCGGGCCCATCCATGGTGGGTATGGTCAGCGTCGTGCCCATGACCAGTTCGGGAAACGACACCGGCACCGTCAGGGTGAGGTCATCCTCGGAGCGTCCGAACACCGGGTGTGGGTTGACGTGCACCCGCACGTAGAGATCACCGGCCGGCGCGCCACGCATGCCCGGTTCTCCCTGCCCGGCCAGCCGGATCCGCTGACCGTCGGCGACCCCGGCGGGGATCCGCATGGTCAGCGTGCGGGTCCGGCTGGAGACCCCACGACCGCCGCACTCGGTGCACGGATTGTCGATGATCTGGCCCGTGCCCCGGCAGTCCCGGCATGGCTCCGAGAACGCGAACGCGCCCTGGCTGCGGGTGAGCAGTCCGCTGCCCCCGCAGACCGGGCAGGTCCGGGGTACGGTGCCGGCGCGGGTCCCTGAGCCGCCGCAGCTGCCGCAGGTGGTCGGGCTGGCCAACCGCAGCGGCACGGTGGCACCGCGGACCGCCTCGGTGAAGTCGATCCGGACTTCGGTTTCGACATCGGTGCCGCGCCGCGGGCGCGTCCGGGTCCCGCTGGCGGTACCGGTGCGGTTGCCGAACAACCCGCCGAGCAGGTCGCCGAGACCACCCGCCTCCCCGCCGCGCGAGGCCGCGGTCCCGAACAAGTCACCGAGGTCGAACCCACCCGGGCCGCCGAAGCCGCCGCCGGGACGGAAACCGCCGCTGAACAGGCTGCGCGCCTCGTCGTACTGCTTGCGTTTCTCCGGGTCCGACAGCACCCCGTAGGCCTCGGACACCGACTTGAAACGCGCCTCGGCCCGCGTGTCGCCGGGGTTGGCGTCGGGGTGCAGCTCCCGGGCCAGCTTGCGGTAGGCCCGTTTGATCTCCTCGGCGGACGCGGTGGAGGAGACACCCAGCTCTGCGTAGAAATCCTTTTCGATCCATTCCCGGGCGCTCACCGGGTACCTCCTCCCCGTATATCAATTGTCCTGGAACGCTTCCGTGCCACCAAACGGTTCAGCATCACCAACAGGTTGCGCAGCACTAGATGGCCCACCGGATGACACTGTCTCGCCAGCGGCGTCGGTGACCGCCACCATCGCGGGGCGCAGTACCCGTTCGCCGAAGCGGTACCCGCGGCGCAACACGGCGGTGACGGTCGGGGTGTAGACATCCGGGGAAGTGCTGTGGTGCACGGCCTCGTGCATGTCCGGGTTGAAACCGTCCCCCACCGCCCCGAAGGGTTCCAGACCCTGCGCCTGCAGGGCGGCCACCAGTTTGTCCGCGACGGCCTTGAACACCCCCGACAGGTCACCGTGCTGCTCTGCCCGCTCGATGTCGTCGAGCACGGTGAGCAGTTGCGTGGCGAGCTGCGCCTTGGCTATGGAGATCACGAGCTGGCGGTCGCGGTCCACCCGGCGACGGTAGTTGCTGTACTCGGCGGAGATGCGCTGCAGATCACCAGTCCGCTCCTCGAGCTGGGCCTGCAGCGCGTCGAGCTCGGCGGGGCCCGCCGGCACACCAGCGGGGCTGCGTCCACCCTCTTGGGGGCGACCCTCCTCGAGATGCACGTCGCCACCGGCGGGCTGCTCACTAGCCTCACCCGCCGGGGGCACTCGAACCTGACCCGTCACTGGATCGATCCTCCGTTTGTCTCGCACGATCACTCTGGGCTGCTCCTCACCAGCGGCTCCATCGCCGAAGGTGCCATCACGGGGGCTCACTTCCTGCCGCTCCCGGGCTCCTCGTCGACGATCTCAGCGTCGACGACGTCCTCGTGAGCGCCCGAGGTGGCCCCGCTCGGCCCGCCCGCTGTCGCCCCGTCACCGGCAGAGCCAGCAGCCGCCCCGCTGGCCGTCGCCTGCTGGGCGTACAACGCCTGGCCCAACGCCTGGGACTCGGTGGCGAGCTTCTCCATCGCGGAGCGGATCGTCGCGGTGTCGGTGCCCTTGAGTGCCTCCTGGGCCTCGCCCAGCGCGGCGTTCACCTTCTCCTTGACGTCCGAGGGCAGCTTCTCGTCGTTGTCCTTGATGAACTTCTCCGTCTGGTAGACCAGCGACTCGGCTTGGTTGCGGGTCTCGGCCTCCTCCCGGCGCTTGCGGTCCTCCTCGGCGTGCTCCTCGGCGTCGCGCATCATCCGGTCGATGTCTTCCTTGGGCAGCGCGGAGCCCCCGGTGATGGTCATGGCCTGGGACTTGCCGGTGCCCATGTCCTTCGCCGAGACGTTGACGATGCCGTTGGCGTCGATGTCGAAGGTGACCTCGATCTGCGGTACCCCGCGCGGTGCCGGTGGCAGCCCGGTCAGCTCGAACATGCCGAGCTTCTTGTTGTAGACCGCGATCTCCCGCTCACCCTGGAACACCTGGATCTGCACGCTCGGCTGGTTGTCATCAGCGGTGGTGAAGATCTCGCTGCGCTTGGTGGGGATGGTGGTGTTGCGCTCGATGAGCTTGGTCATCACGCCGCCCTTGGTCTCGATGCCCAGCGACAGCGGCGTGACATCGAGCAGCAGGACGTCCTTGACCTCGCCCTTGAGTACCCCGGCCTGCAGCGCCGCGCCCACCGCGACAACCTCGTCGGGGTTGACGCCCTTGTTCGGTTCCTTGCCGCCGGTGAGTTCCTTGACCAGGTCGTTCACCGCTGGCATCCGGGTGGCGCCACCGACCAGTACCACGTGGTTGATCTGCCCGACCGAGACGCCGGCGTCCTTGATCACGTTGCGGAACGGTGCCCGGCAGCGGTCCAGCAGGTCTGCGGTGATCCGCTGGAACTCTGCGCGCGAGAGCGTCTCGTCGAGGAACAACGGGTTCTTGTCGGCGTCGACGGTGATGTAGGGCAGGTTGACCGTCGCGCTGGAGGAGCTGGACAGCTCGATCTTGGCTTTCTCAGCGGCCTCACGCAGCCGCTGCATGGCCATCTTGTCCCTCTTCAGGTCGATGCCATGGGAGGCGCGAAACTTGTCGACCAGCCAGTCGATGATCCGCTGGTCCCAGTCGTCCCCGCCGAGGTGGTTGTCCCCGGAGGTGGCCCGGACCTCGACCACCCCTTCGCCGATCTCCAGCAGGGACACGTCGAAGGTGCCACCGCCGAGGTCGAACACCAGGATGGTCTGCTCCTTCTCGCCCTTGTCCAAGCCGTAGGCCAGCGCGGCCGCGGTGGGCTCGTTGACGATCCGCAGCACGTTCAGCCCCGCGATCTGGCCGGCCTCCTTGGTGGCCTGGCGCTGGGCGTCCTCGAAGTAGGCCGGCACGGTGATCACCGCGTCGGTGATGTTCTCCCCGAGGTAGGCTTCGGCGTCCCGCTTGAGCTTCATCAACACCCGGGCGCTGATCTCCTGCGGGGTGTACTTCTTGCCGTCAATCGTGACCGACCAGTCGGTCCCCATGTGCCGCTTGACCGACCGGATGGTGCGTTCCACGTTGGTGACTGCCTGGTTTTTGGCGGACTGACCCACGAGCACCTCGCCGTTCTTGGCGAAGGCGACCACCGAGGGCGTGGTACGCGAACCCTCCGAGTTCGCCACCACCGTGGGCTCGCCGCCCTCCAGGACGCACACGACGGAGTTGGTGGTTCCTAGGTCGATGCCGACCGCACGAGCCATGTGAGCAACCCTTTCGAACTTGACGAGAACTGACTCAAGTCAGCTTCCGACGACCACTGGCCACGACATCCTAACTTGAGTGGGTCCCGCTCAATCTATCTGACCGCTCCAACGCCCAGAGCGGCGGCAGTGTTCCCGCCAGGCTGCTGACCCCAGCGAGACGTGCCGACGTGGAGCTCAGCGCAGTCCACGCCCGCTCAGCAACTGTGGGGTGTGAGCAGTGTGGACGCCTACGCCGATGCCGTTGATCCTGGCGGCGAGCATCCGGCTTCGGGCTCGGCGTGCTGCACTTACCCCCCTCGGTACTCTCGCCGTAAGGCACCCATCCCCGGCAGGAGGTGTCAGCCGTGCCTGACATGCCCATCGGCGGGCTCGTTCGGCTGTACCGTGTCGAGCGCCGCATGAGCGGCGTAACCCTGGCCACCCATGCTGGTATCACGGCGCGTTACCTGGAGATGATCGAATCCGACAGCAAGACGCCTTCGGTGCCGGTGTTGCGCAAGCTGGCGAAGGTGTTGAGGGTGCGGACCTCGGCGTTGCTCGGTGAAGCGCCGAGCGAGGATCACGAAGGACCGGTCAACCCTCGGCTGGCGGAGGTGGAGCGGGCGCTGTACACCTACCGTTCGGTGTCGCTGAGTGAGGGGGGTGAGCTTCCGACGTCGGAGGAGCTAGCTGCGCAGATCAGTGCTGCACAGCGGTCCTGGTGCATCTCGCCGAATAAGTACAGCGACGTCTTGCGTGTGCTGCCGAAACTGATTGTCCACAGTGAGCGGGCCGTCCACGAGTCCGGGCGTTCTTGTGAGGCGTGCCGACAAGCCTCTGAGGTATACCAAGTGGCTCGGACGGTGCTGAAGTACCTCGGACGGGTAGATCTGGGCGGTATGGTCTCCGATCGGGCGATGCGCTATGCCGAAGAGACCGAAGACCCACTCTTGATCGCGGCCGCCACCTGGAACCTCGGCCATTCCATGCTGTCGGATGATATGCCGGGCGCAGCCCTGGATGTCGCTATGAAAAGCAGTGAATCGCTGGAGTCGTTACTATCAGACGGGACACCTGAAATTTTTTCGCTCTATGGCGGAATGCAGTTGGTGGCGACTTTGGCGGCGTTGCGTACCGGTGATCCGTGGCGGGCGCGGGAGCTGCTTCGTGGGCCGGCGAGACAAGCCGCCGAACGGGTCGGTGACGGTCACAACTACCACGGTACGGTGTTCGGGCCGACGAATGTGGGCATCCACGCAGTCAGGGTGGAGTACGAATGCGGCGAGATAGCTGCAGCGTTGCGCCTGGCAGACGACGTAGATATTACCAAGACCTCGTCGTTGGAGCGCAAGACAAGTCTACTCTACAAGGTCGCCCAGTGTTATGATTGCTGCAGTAATGACACTGCGGTCTTTGTGCATCTGGCCAAAGCCGAGCGGTTGTGCCCGGAGGACTTCCAGCACCGGCAGGATGTCCGGAGCATGGTCCGCACCCTGGTGAAGCGGGCTAAGCCGTCGTATGCCGGTGAGGTACGGGAGTTCGCCGGACGCATCGGCCTGCTGGACTGAACCCCTCATCCCGGCACCCGAACTCACCGTTCGGGATTCTCGCGTTTCCGTTCGTCGTGTTTGTTCCACGTTAGCTTTCTCGCCAAGGCCCCCGGACCAGGCTGAGCGCTGAAGTTGGTGCGTCCCCTTATCTGGAAGCCTCCCCCGCTTCCATCAGCCCAGCGTTCCCCGGTCCCGGGTGCCCTCCAGATGAGACGAGCAGGCGGGCGGGGTTGCAGGCGTGGAGAACGGTGATAGCTGTCAGAGCGACTCGGTGCGGTGGGCGTTGTCCCCGCTGGATTGTCGGGTGCATCTGCTGGTGCCGGCGGCTGATCTTCCCTCAGGGGTGCGCATGACCCGGTGTGGGCAGGCGCTGCCTCCCGAGGGTCCCCGCCCGCACGTGGCGTCTGCCAGGGATGGGCACCGCCCGTGTCCGAGGTGCGCACTGATCGCCCGCAGGCCCATCTCGGTTCCGGGGGACCCTTGGGTGCCCAGCCCCCCGCTCACCCCGGGGAGTCAGCCCGCCCCCGCCGGGCAGCGGGAGACGGTTCGGGTGGCGTGGGCGCGCTGTGGGCTGGATGGGCGGCTGCACCTGCTCACCGCCCGGGCTGTGCTCGACATCGCAACACTCGGCTGCGCGCTGGCCTGCTGCGGCGCCCTGGTCCTCACCCCGCGGCTGGTGTTGCGTGGAGTGGGCACACCCTGCGGGGGTTGCCTGGCCGTGGGCAGCGTGTGATGGGCGGCAAGCACCACCAATCACCGTGGTGGCGTTGCCTTGGCCGACGACGTCGTCAGGAGACGGCGCCACAGCCGTTGTTGGCCGAGATGGTGGATGGTGCGGGGGTGGCGCACTGGGTGAGCCGTGAGGCGTTCGAGCAGGGTCTGGACGAGGGCACGGGGTTTTACGTGGTGTTGTGTGGGCGCCGGATCGCCGTCGCAAGCATGGCCGCCCCACCGGAGCGGGCCTGCTGGCCCTGTCAGGAGGCCCGGACATGCTAAGCGAGCTGCCCTGGCCTGAGCGGGGTCGGTGATGTGCTGCCCCCGGTCACAGGTCCAACTCGGGGGATGTCAGGCGTCAGGGGACCGGGAAGGGCTAGTGGCCAGGTGTGTGTGCTGGTGGGGGTGTCTAGCCAGACTCGTTGGTGGTCTGTGGTGACGGTGAGGCCGAAGCGGCCCCAGCCGGGCGCTCCGAGTGTGATCCACAGGGCGTGGGCGTCCTCGATGATTCGCCACACTCGACGCGGGCCGCCTTCCCGGACGTGGTGGTTTCCCTGGTCGTGGGTGAGGGTGACTTCCGCCCAGGAGCCGTCGCCCACGGTGAGGCAGGTGACGGTGGGGTTGCCGTTCTGGTCGGGGCGGCCGTAGCCGACGGCGATGTCGGGGCCGAGCGTGAAGCTGGCCAGAAACCACACCACCAGGCAGTTCCAGGGCGTGCGCGGGTCCAGGGTGGTAGTGCGCTGCTCGGGGTGACTGTTGGGTTGCCTGCGGGGCCTGGGGTGCTGCGGGGTGTGTGCGGCGGGGTGGTGGCGCAGGTCCATGAAGGCGGCGTAGGTCGAATCGAAGCGCCCCTCGGCGCGGTCGGGGTAGCGGGTGAGGCGGACCAGACTGCCCGCGCCGCGCGCGGTCTTGAGGTCGGTGAGGATGACACCGCCGGGGCTGGTCTGCTGCACCCAGGTCCACGGTAGAGCCGGGACGGCGCAGGTGGCGATGATCCGGTCGAAGGGGGCATGCTCGGCCAGTCCGGCCGCGCCGTCACCAGCGACCAGGGTGGGGTGGTAGCCGAGGCGGGCTAGCCGCTGTTGGGCCAGTTCGAGGAGGTCGGGCTCGATCTCGACGGAGAACACGTTGGCGTCCCCGAGCCGGTGGGTGAGCAGGGCCGTGTTGTACCCGGTTCCGGTGCCGATCTCCAGTACCCGGTGCCCGTCGTGCACGTCGAGGGCTTCCAGCATGCGGGTCATTAACCCGGGCATGCTCGACGACGAGCGCAGGCTCTGCGGTCCTGGGCAGTCAGCTGCGGCGGTGAGTAGTGCCTTGTTGGAGTACACCTGCTCTAGCCAGTCCTGCTGGCCCTGGGGGGTGGTGGTGTCCAGCCGGTGCCACGAACCGTCGGGGTCACGGCGCAGAACGTCGGGCACGAGTTCGTGGCGGGGTACCGCGCAGAGTGCCTCCTGCCACGGTGCCGACCAGAGCTTGCCGGCTGCGATGAGTCCCTGGGCAAGCTGGCGTGCTCGGCACTGCCAGTCTTCGGCGAGCACGGTCACGAGGGTGCTCCTGCGGCGAGGACATCACACAGGGCCTGGGTGATCGGTGCCCCGGTCTTGGCTTCCAACCAGAAATACTGGCCCGCGCTGTTGGATTCGAGGAAAATCCAGCGCTGGTCAATGTCGATGGCGAAGTCGACCGCGGCGTAGGTCAGGCCCATCGTCGTCATATAGGCGCGGAGTCCTTTTTCTATCTCAGGTGGGGTGTCGACCCATTCGTAGCTCAGTGAGGGATAGTCCGCCCGCCAGTCCACCCGAGACGCTGCTGATCCAGCCCGGATCAGGATAGTGAACATCCGCTCGCCCACGCACACGACCCTAGCTTCGTGAATCTTGCTCACCCAGTGCTGCAGCTGGGTGGCGGTAGCATCGACTCCGGACAGATCAGCCAGCTCAGGTGACGTCAGCCGGTCCGTGAAGGCCACCGTGAGGGTGTCGCCTTCGGTGACTGTATTGGGCCCGAGCGACTTGCGTACGACGCCGGTAGGGCTTGCGGTGGCGAAGCGCCGCGCCGCCTGCGGGCTGTTAGTGATCACGGTCGCGGCAGTGGAAAGCCCGCAGCGTGTCGCTACCGCTAGTTGAAGCGGCTTATAGGACGCATCGGCCGACCGGTTGGGGTGGTTGACCCACACCACGTCCAAGCTGGCCAGCACACCACCAAGACCAAGACGGGCCTCCCGGTGAGCGTAAGCCCGCTCGACGTCGGTCATGCCCTCGGCGAAGGAGAACACACCCGGATGACGGGACCAGATTGATCGGATAGCGTCCAGGTCCACCGCGCGGTGCTCGGTTGCCAATACCCCATCCCAGGTGCCATTGCTATCGAGTAGTGCCTCCAGCACTAATGAACGGGGAAACCAACTAGTGTCGGCGCGGAAAACAGGAACGTCGCGCGCCGTGAGTTCGCGAACCACAGCATCGACGGGGATATCGGATTTTTCTGCGAGGATGACAACGGTCAATGTTCTTCTTCCCAACCCCAGGTGTCTTCCTCCTGACCCTCATCACCGTCACTGTAGGTCTTGCTCTCCCATTCCTTCTTTTGGTCTTCCTCCCAACCCATCCGCTCGATCAGCGGCCGCCCCGCGTCATCGACAGCGACCTGCCGCTGGTGGCAGTAACACACCTCCGGACGTACCGGGGACGGCACCCTCTGAGCGAAACGAAGCCCAAACGGGCGAGTCTCGGAAGGACCTGGTCCATCAGCGGCAACGGTCCTAGACAAGCTATACCGCAGACTGGCCGAGGACAGGGGGCTGTCCGCAGAGACTTCGGGATGCCGCGCGGTGCCGCTGGACTCCATGGACTGTAGCCTAAGGATGAGGCTGTCTCCGCTGAAAGACCCGGATCGGTGACGCTCTCCCACTCCTCGAAGGATGACAGTGCTCTGCGCTTCCAGGGTCATCTGGCTCCACCGATCATCTCCTGCACTGATCACGTCCTGCGTAGCCCAGTGCCGTGAACTCGACACCACCGACATCCCAGTGCCGGAAAATGTCGGTGGTGTCGAGTTCACGGCATGCAGCCGCAACGTGACCGGCCGCCCGAGGCGCAGCCTCACTAGCTGTCTCGCCGTCTGGGAAATGGCCTCATCCACCGCACACGGCACTGGCACGGCGCCGCGTTCCGGCCGCAGCGGTGCGGTGGTCAACCGGCCGGGGGCGGCCAGCATGTCAGCGCGGTCGCCATTACATCCGCGCACAGCGCGTCCATGCCGAATACGCGGCAGTTGAAGCCCCACTATCGGCGTGGCCTTGAAGCCTTACTCGGTCAGCCGAAGGTGAAGCTGTAGACCTTGAGGCCGGAGCCCAGACCCAACCCGAGGACGAACGCGCTGCTACTTTCGGAATTGGCTGAGCGTTGCGGGAGCCACGAGAAGGGACGTTCCAAGATCTCCTCAAGCTGGAAATGATCCTCAGGATGTCAGGCCCCGGCTTTGCGTTGGCGGTTCTGGGACTGGGCACCCGTGGTCACGACACGCAAGGTTCCGCTGGCTCGGTCGGGGACGGGTGCTGCGGCATGAACACCAGCGCGATCAGAGACAGTGCCGCGCAGCCGAGGATGTAGTAGCTGATGGAGGTACTGGACCCGGTGTACTTCAGGATCGCGGTGGCGATCAGCGGAGCCGGGCCGCCGGCGATCACCGAGGCGAGCTGGTAGCCCAGCCCGGCCCCGGAGTAGCGCACGTGGGCGCCGAAGCTCTCTGCGATCAGTGCAGCCTGCGGGCCGTACTGCAGGTCGTGGCAGAGCAGTGACACGATGATGCTGAGCAGGACCAGCCCCGGGGCCTTCGTGTCGAGCAGGGTGAAGTAGGGAAACGCGTAAGCACCGGTGGCCACGATGCCGATCCCGTACACCACCCGACGCCCGATGAGATCGGACACATAGCCGAATAAAGGCACGCTGAGCAGGCCGATCGCTGCGGCAATCAGGGTGTCGTTGAGCAGCTCGCCGCGGGACACATCGAGGTGTGTGGTGCCATAGGTCAAGACGAAGGTGATGAACAGGTTAAACGACGCCTGCTCCGAGACCCGCACGAAGGCTGAGGAGAGGATCTCCCGCGGGTAGTTCCGGACGGCTTCGGTCACCGGCTTTCCGACCACCCTCGCCTGCCGCGTGAGCTGGTCAAATTCCGGGGTCTCGGGCACCCGCACCCGCACGTACAGGCCCAAGGCGACCAGCAGCACGCTGGCCAGAAACGGCACCCGCCATCCCCAGGTCGCAAAGCTGGCCCCGGTGGCCGAGGACAGCAGCGTGACCATTCCGGTGGACAGCAGCAGCCCGATCGGCACGCCCATCTGTGGCCAGCTGGCCATCAGCCCGCGGCGCCGGACCGAGCCCCATTCCATCGACAGCAGCACCGAGCCACCCCACTCACCGCCCACGCCGAGGCCCTGGATCACCCGCAGCAGGGTCAGCAGCACCGGCGCGGCGATCCCGATCGTGGCGTAGGTGGGTAGGCAACCGATCAGGAACGTCCCGATCCCCATCAGTATCAGCGTCGCCACCAGGGTGGACTTGCGTCCGAGCCGGTCCCCGAAGTGCCCGAAGACCACCGCTCCGACCGGCCGGGCGGCAAACCCGACGAACAGCGTTCCGAAGGCCGCCAACCCTCCCAAGAACGCCGACCGCCCCGGAAAAACAGCTGAGGGAACACCAGCGCCGCCGCGGTCGCGTAAAGGAAAAAGTCGCTGAACTCGATCGCCGTACCGACCGTGCTGGCCACCACCGCCCGCCGCTGCTGCCCCACCACCACTGCGCGGTCGTCCATCCTGCAGCGGGGGCCGGGGCACCCCGGGCTGGGGTTCCCCAGTGTCGGTGGGCATCCACCCACCCGGGCAGCCTAGCCGAGCGGGGCGTTGATGCGTTGTACGCCACTGGTCGGTGCTGTAAGTCCGTCAGAAGTCTGAAGGGATAGTCGTAATCTGCGATGGAGGAACTCGCAGGAGTCCCAGCTACGTTGGAGTTAACCCGAGGGTTCCGCGGAGGTGGACGCCGTGTTGGCAGCGCGACTGGCGATCGGCCTGGGGCTCACGGCCGTGACACTCATCGTCGCCGGCCGGCGGGTGTGGTGGCTGCAGCGCCTGATCCGCTGCGGGCAGCCGGCCCCCGGCCGCAGCGAGCAGCTGGGGGAGCGGCTGCGGACCCAGCTGACCGAGGTGTTCGGGCAGCGGCGGCTGTTGCGCTGGACGGTCCCCGGCCTCGCGCACTTCTTCACCTTTTGGGGCTTTCTCGTCCTGATCACCGTCTACATCGAGGCCTACGGGGCGCTGTTCACCCCGCACTTCGCCATCCCGCTGATCGGGCACTCGCCAGCGTTGGGCGCCCTTCAAGACACCCTCGCGCTCGCAGTGCTCGTGTCGATCATTGCGTTCGCGGTCATGCGGGTCCGGCAGGCCCCGGAGCGCAGGCAGCGGGCATCGCGCTTCTACGGCTCGCACACCGGCGGCGCCTGGCTGATCCTGTTGATGATTTTCAACGTGATCTGGACGTTGTTCCTGTTCCGGGGAACCGAGGTGAACACCGGCAGCTTCCCCTACCGGCATGGAGCGTTCGTCTCAGAAGCGGTGGGCGCGCTGCTCGCACCGCTAGGCACCCGGACCAACCAGGTACTGGAGACGGCGGGACTGCTGGCGCACCTCAGCGTCATGCTGATCTTCTTGATCATCGTGCTGTACTCCAAGCACCTGCACATCTTCATCGCGCCGATCAACGTGGCGGCCAAGCGGATGCCCACGGCACTGGGCCCGCTGCTGCCGATGGAGTCGGGCGGCAAACAGATCGATTTCGAGGACCCGGGCGAGGATGACGTCTTCGGCCGCGGCAAGATCGAAGAGTTCACCTGGAAGGGCATGCTGGACTTCGCGACCTGCACCGAGTGCGGTCGCTGCCAGAGCCAGTGCCCGGCGTGGAACACCGGCAAGCCGCTGTCCCCCAAGTTGTTGATCATGGATTTGCGCGATCACCTGTTCGCCAAGGCGCCCTATCTCATCGGAGACCAGCAGATACCAGAGGACGTCAACGTGCTGGCGCTGGCTGGCGCTCATGCCGAGGCAAACAGGCCTGAGGTGCCCGAGTCCGGCTTCGGTCGGGTACCGGGATCGGGTCCCGAGCAGGCCACGCGGCCGCTGGTGGGCACCGCCGAGGTGGGTGGTGTGATTGACCCCGACGTGCTCTGGTCGTGCACCACCTGCGGGGCGTGCGTGGAGCAGTGCCCGGTGGACATCGAGCACGTGGACCACATCGTGGACATGCGGCGCTACCAGGTCCTCATCGAGGCGGAGTTCCCCACCGAGCTGGGCACGCTGTTCCGTAACCTGGAGAACCGGGGCAACCCGTGGGGGCAGAGTTCCTCGGCCCGGATGGACTGGGCGAAGGGCCTGGACTTCGAGGTCCCGCACCTGAGCGGGCAGACGTTGCCCGAGGACGTGGAGTACCTGTTCTGGGTCGGCTGCGCGGGTGCCTTTGACGACCAGGCCAAGCGCACGGTGCGGGCTACCGCCGAGCTGCTCCACCACGCTGGCGTCCGCTACGTGGTGCTCGGTGACGGTGAGACCTGCACGGGTGATCCGGCCCGCCGATCGGGCAACGAGTTCGTCTTCCAGGTGCTCGCGCGGCAGAACGTCGAGGTGCTCAATGCCGCCTTCGCCGGACGCGAGCCGGGGCGCCGCAAGATCGTGACGACCTGCCCGCACTGCTTCAACACCCTGGGCCGGGAGTACCCGCAGCTGGAGGGGCATTACGAGGTGGTGCACCACACCCAGCTGCTCAACCAGCTGGTGCGGGGAGGCAAGCTGGTGCCGATGGCCGCCCCGGAGGGACCTGCGGTGACCTACCACGACCCGTGCTATCTGGGTCGGCACAACCAGGTGTACTCGCCGCCGCGTGAGCTGCTCGGAGCGACCGGTGCGCAGCTGACCGAGATGCCGCGGCACGCCCAGCGTTCGATGTGTTGCGGCGCCGGGGGTGCCCGGATGTGGATGGAGGAGCGCATCGGCAAGCGGGTCAACCTGGACCGGGTCGATGAGGCGATCGCCACCGGGGCGCCCGCGATCACCACCGGGTGCCCGTTTTGCCGGGTGATGCTCACCGACGGCCTCACCGCCCGCGACGCTGAGGGCACCGCCGGTGCCACCACCGACGTGCTCGACGTCGCCCAGCTCCTGCTGGCCAGCGTCAAGCGGGGCACCCCCCGCCATTCGGAGCCGAATAGCACTCCCGAGGGGGGCTGACCCCGCTATTCGGCTCCGAATAGCTACCGGCGGGTGTCGATGCGCTGGAAGTTGAGGTGGGCTCGGGAGGGTGTGGGTCCGCGCTGGCCCTGGTAACGGGAGCCCACGCTGGCGCTGCCGTAGGGGTGCTCAGCGGGGCTGGAGAGCCGGAACAGGCACAGCTGCCCGATCTTCATTCCTGGCCACAGCGTGATCGGCAGGTTGGCCACATTGGACAACTCCAGGGTGATATGACCGGTGAAACCGGGGTCGATGAACCCTGCCGTAGAGTGCGTCAGCAAGCCAAGACGCCCCAGGCTGGATTTGCCTTCTAGCCGCCCGGCGAGATCATCGGGCAACGTGATGTGCTCAAACGTCGAGCCGAGGACGAACTCGCCGGGGTGGAGCACGAAGGGCTCGTCACCCTCCGGCTCCACCAGCGAGGTCAGCTCATCCTGCTGCAGTGACGGGTCGATGTGGGTGTACTTGGTGTTGACGAAGACCCGAAAGAAGCGGTCCAGCCGCACGTCGATACTGGAGGGCTGGAGCAGCTTCTCGTCGAACGGGGCGAGGCCCAGGCGACCGGCGTCGATCTCGGCCCGCAGGTCACGGTCGGACAGCAGCACAGCGTCACACTAGCCGGGTGCGCTGACCGTGAGTGACCGCCTCGGGTAGCGGTCAGTGCCCGCGCTAGAGCCCATGCCAGGCGGTCCGTGCTAGGCTTTGCCGTGCTGCGGGTGTAGTTCAATGGTAGAATGAGAGCTTCCCAAGCTCTAGACGCGAGTTCGATTCTCGTCACCCGCTCCAGAACAAAAGCCCAGCTAGAGAGTGTTCCCGCTAGGTCTAGACCTTCCGTATGTGAGGCTGCAATTTTCCGACGTGCTGTATGCGTGCTGTTAGACAGCGGGTTCGGAGGCACCGGCGGGGGCCATCCCCCGTCATCGTTGTCCGCAGGCCGCTTGACCACCATGCAGATCTCCTTACTCTTTCCTGCGCTTCCTCGTACTGGACCGCTGTGCTCGTCGCGGCAGTCGCACCAAGGAGATAAGTCACCGGGAGCAAGCCTACGGCCGATACAGACGGACCACTTTCCCCACCCGCAGGTGACTCCGTGGGTGCGCTAATCGCATTACAGTGGAACCCGGAAGTTAAGTTGGGCGACCTACTGGCAGTTATTGCCTTGATGCTTACGGCTACCGCATTATTGTTTACCGGCCACCAAGTTCGCCAAGTGCGGTCAACAGCGGACACCCGAAGACCTCCATCGCCAAATACCTTGCGCAGGTGAGCCAGCACAGTGTGGCACGATAAACAGGTTCCCGAGCGCCCAACCAAACACAAGCGCCTCCGGCGGGCCTCACTCCGGGATGGCTCCAAGGCCAGGCCCGGACACGTGGTCGGTCACCAGGGGATACCCACTCCCCACCCCCATCCTGCGGCAGGTCAACCCGCGTGTGCCATTAACATCGGTCAACCACGGAGCACCCTGACCCGGCCCGACCGCAGATCGAGTACGCTGACGGCGTAGGGGGCACAGCCAAGCTGGCCATGCGTGTTCGATACGCCTGTGGCCCGTTCCTCTCATTTCTCCTGCTCGCCGGTCCGCTCGACGCTTCGGGTGGGGCTCGTGAGGCATTGGGCGTCAGCAGGGTACCGGGGCTGGTGTACCGGGAGGCCCTGGGCAATCCACGCCCGGAATCCTCCGATCACGTCGGTGGCACGGTGCAACCCCAGGGTGCGCAGTGAGTCCGCAGCGAGGCTAGAGGTATAGCCTTCTAAGCACATTACGATCACTTGCAGGTCATAACCCGTTGCCTGGGGTAGCCGAGCGCTGCACTCAGGATCGAAACGCCACTCCAAGTGATTGCGCTCGACTAGTAAGGCGCCGGGAACCTCTCCCTCAACGCGCTGCCAGCCAGGGCGGATATCTACCAGCAGGGCACCTGCGTCGACAGCGTCATGCGCTTGTGCGGGAGTAAGACGCTGCAGTCGCGATCGGGCCTGCGCCAGCATCTGGTCGGCACTAAGCGCCCCGGGTGGCCGGTTCACCAATCCACCCCGGCTTGCTCCATGGCCAGGTGGCGTAGCCCCTGGGGTTCTAGCCGGTAACGGTTCATCACCGTCAACGCCGGGGTGTAGGCGTGCACACTGACTGCGGGAATGGCGCCTGTGTTGGTCACCTGGTGAATGTAGTGCGGGCCGAAGACTCGGCGTGATCCGCTGTTGAGCGCTCGAGTGGTCTGCACTGGTGGTCTGCTCGGCTTGGTGGTTACCACCGTCTCGGTCAGGGTGCCGGCTGCGACCACGAAGGCGCCCGAGGCCGGGCCGTGGTCATGCAATGCGATGCCCTGCCCCGGCAGCCAGGACAGCAGCCACACCTCACGCTGCTCGGTTCGTTCCAGCAGCCGGTACCACCGGGTGTCGGTGCGGTAATTCACCACAGCGCGCCACCGCTCAGGATGCGTGGCCAACCGCATGGCAAGGGCGGGCGGGCTGTCGGAATCAGCCACATCGGGTACAGGGCCGGTGAAGAAGGGGGGCACGGCGTCCACAGGGAGTTCCTCCGCGAGATCGGTGAACCGACCGCGCAGCAGACCAGCCCCCGGACAGGGCGCAGGCCAGCAGAAAAACGCGGTCAGCGGGACAGAGGATTTCGCCGCTCGGACACAACGCACTCGCCACCCGGCACAGATCCACCGAGGATCGCCGAACGAGAACGAGTGTGCTGCTCACGGTTAGTGATTGAACCAGTCGGTATGTGTACCAGTCAAGCGCACCCGACACCCCGATGTGGGCATTCGGCGCAACAGGGGTGCAGCACGATCCGTGGGTTGCGGCCAGCCAGGCGCGGACCACAGAGCGCTTACGGATGGCCTTTATGATCGACCACTGGCCGCGCAACGATGAGCCGGACAGCGACGCGGGTATCAGTCGTTGTCCGATATGTACTGGTCCTTGCTCGTAGTATTCGAGGAGGTCAGTAAACGTTGGGCAATCGTAGGCCACCAGCTCGTCGCCCTCCCATCTTGCGCCCAGCTCCTCGGCCTACTCCAGATCTTAAAACCGTGCGGCGCTTCTGTGGACCAGCGGAATGGCACCATCGGGTTGAATCAGCCACGTACACGGGCGATGGTCCCGCACGCCGGACCGTCAACAGTCGGTGCGTCACCACGTCGTTACTATCACACGCGAAACTTCTGCAAGCGTTAATGCTATATGAACTCACCAGTTGATCAGGCATTGGCGATGATGTCGTAGACATCGTCGCAGGCGAATACGCGGCCGTAGTTAGAACCAGTGATCTCTCTGAGGATCCCAAGATTAACCAGCTTAGAGATGGCGCTGTTTGCAGTGGGGTATGTAACCCCGTAGACTTCAGCCGCCCTCTTGGTCGTGATCCGAGGGAAGCCAACCAGATCTCCAGCGAGATTGAGCACGACGCCCTGCGCGCCAACGCCCCTCAGCTTGGCAAGGAACTGCTCGCGGGCATCTAGCAGAGCCATGATGGTTTCCGAAGCGGCCTCCGACCGGGCCACCACTGCTTGCGCGAAAAATGAGACCCACGGATTGTAGTCGCCAGTGACGCTGAGCCTTCTCAAACGATCTACGTAGACGGCTCGCTGTGGTTCAACCCTGCACTTGCATTGGTGTTGCAGGATTTAACGTCCGCCTCCAGTCTCGCCGGGACACTGCAAGGCATCGGCCCCAGGCGTTAAATTACAGTGGCGAAACTAACATCTCGGACGTCTCCACGAGCTCCTGTCCCGGCATGACTCGATGGCGGCGTGAGTACGAGCAGGATCACAGATGAGTCCAGCTGTAACCTCAGATACGACCGACGCAGTCACAGGCGCCTGAGTGCACTGTCCTCATCCCTCCGGCGACGCAACGTTCGGCGGATCAGGTCCAGTGTCCGGAGCTCAGCGGCCAAAGTTCCCTCCTCTGCTCGACGACCCACACGTCGATCCATCGCACGGTCAGAGCCAGACCCCCGTCATGCCACACGCGTGCCACAAGCCGGGGCCAATCACGGTCAACCAGGGTCACTCCTGACCACAGCTAGCCTCAGGTCAAGGCCTGGACCAAGGCGCCATTAGAGGGTTCCCAAGCTCTAGCGCCCAAGGGACGCTAGGTGATCAGGCCAAGGTCCTTAGCGAGTTCTCGCAGTTCAGGGGCATCCCCCTGGTCGGACCGGAGCGCATCTTCGACCAGCTCACGGACGAGCGGGTGCGTGTGGACCTGCTCGGGGGCGATCTGCTCGGCCTGGCGCAGCGTGGAGACCATCAGCTGCCCCTGGCGACGCTGGGCGTGCGCCCGAGCCACCTCGATCAACAGCCGCGCCTGCCGCTCGGCAGACAACCCCGCCGTATCGGCCTTACCCGCGACCCGCAGGGCGTGACCGGCGTCGCCGAGCTCGACCGCAATGTTGACCTCATACAGCAGGACGTTGGTCGGACCGAACTCGGTGTGGTAGTCGTTTCGATCAACGCCAAGTTGAGTCGCTGCCTGCCGGGCACGCCCCAGGTAGGCATACGCCTGATCCCCATTGTTCGTGCGGGCTGCGGTCACCGCCAACTGCAGATACAGCGCCCCCCGCAGCGCGATAGCCTCCAGCTCACCGGCGTCAACCAGCCTGCCCAACGCGTTCGCGGCCGACTCCGCTGTCCGCTGGACCAAATCGAACCGCCGCGCACCCTGAAACACGATCGCCAGCCGGAACGCACCCTCGGCCATGAGCAACGGATCATCCGCATCCTCCGCCGCCGTAATGGCCCGATCCACGGCCACCCACGCTGCCGCTGTCTCGCCCAACTTCGCCAGCACACCGGCCGCAGCGTGGTAGGCCGTGGCCTTCGCCACACAGGCCCGCTGCCGGTCCACGCCACTGGTCTTCCGCACCGCGTACTCCAGCTCAGGAATCAAAGTAATGAGCAGGTTACTCAGGTCCTCATACCGCGAACCATGCGCAAACTCCCACGCCAGCGCCGCCTCGCTACCGAGCCGACCAACATCCACCGGCACGACGTCCGACAACACCGCCTGCAACGCATCACTGGAGGACAGCGCCAAACTCAACGACGTCACCGCACGGGGCCGCTCCGCCGCAGCAGCAACCACGGCCGACTCTGGTGCCAGATCAGCCACCGACACACCCAGCGCCTCAGCCAGAGACTCCAGAACAGACATACGGTCAATGCGGCGAACGCCCCGCTCGACCTGACTGACCCAGCTCTCCGACCGATCGATCAGCACGCCAAGCTCCTTCTGGGAAAGCCCCCGCCTGCCCCGATAGAACGCAACCCGTCGCCCCAGGGCCTTCGCATCATTGGGCAGCATCAATCACACACCCTTACCCACTGGGGGCTCCAAGAACTCCACCCGCGCACCCGTAAGATACTGGCCACGCCCATCGAGGAAACGCTTCGTGTGCTCCTGTCGCTCATGCACATCGAACGCCTCACGACTCTCATACACTTCATAGAAAATCCGCGACAGAGGAGCGTCTTTGACCTTATGCACCGCATAGACCAGCGTACCCGGCTCACTTTCCCGGATCTTCTCGACGGTTTCCGCTACCAGATCATCAAAGCCACCCGCCGCTTCCTTGTCCCGGAGGTAAAACCGCACCACCAGCGCAAACACGTCGCCTCCTCGACTCATTGACCGACCCGCATCAATAGTACTATGCCGCATCTTGTGTGCGAAAGTCCAATACTCAGCCGCGTCAGCGTGTCCACCCAGCGACACCAACCACCAACCAGGACCACCCCACGCCCGACACCGCAGCACAGCACGTTGTCACACGGCGTTACTGCCGAATTCGCCTGTATGGGATCAAGCACGCCGCCTCCGGAGGCGCGGACCTAGCTCGGTCTGTCGTTCGGCTCGCGTGCCCGCCGGGCCGGTCCCGCTTGCTGCGCGCGGCCTGGCGGCCGTGCTCGCGCGCGCCGGCCCGGCGCGCGCACGGGGTCGCTGGCCATTGGCGGCGTCCCCCTGTCCCATGCCCCGCTCCTGGTGCACGCGTCGGGATGATCGCCACCGGTTTTTCCCGCTTCTCGTCTCCATCGGGAGGAGGAGATGAGTCATGCCCCGTCACGGTGGGACCAACGGGGGGTGACACAACTAACCAAGTAGAGGTGGGAGACTTGGTCAAGCCCTGCGTTGGTGTGTGATCCACTCTTCCAGTTCGCGGGCCTGCTGGTACTCACCCAACGCATGCAGGTCACGGGCGAGGCTGTTGGCCGCGGCCAGAGTGTGGGGGTGGTCTTCGCCCAGGACCCGACGGCGGCGGGTGAGAGTGTCCTCGTTCAGGGTGCGGGCCTGCTGGTACTCACCCAACGCATGCAGGTCGAGGGCGAGGCTGTTAGCCGAGGTCAGGGTTTGGGGATGGTCTTCGCCCAGGACCCGACGGCGGCGGGTGAGAGTGTCCTCGTCCACGGCGCGGGCCTGCTCATACTCACCCAACTCCCGCAGGTCTCGGGCGAGGTTGCTAGCCGAGACCAGGGTTTGGGGATGGTCTTCGCCCAGGACCCGACGGCGGCGGGTGAGAGTGTCCTCGTTCAGGGTGCGGGCCTGCTGATACTCACCCAACGCATGCAGGTCGAGGGCGAGGTTGCGGGCCGCGGCCAGGGTCTGGGGATGGTCTTCGCCCAGGACCCGACGGCAGCGGGTGAGAGTGTCCTCATCCAGGGCGCGAGCCTGCTGATACTCACCCAACTCACGCAGGTCGCCAGCGAGGTTGCGGGCCGAAACCAGGGTCTGGGGATGGTCTTCGCCCAGGACCCGACGGCAGCGGGTGAGAGTGTCCTCGTTCAGGGTGCGGGCCTGCTGATACTCACCCAACGCACGCAGGTCGAGGGCGAGGTTGTTAGCTGAAGTCAGGGTGGTGGGGTGATCCTCGCCGAGCGTGTCGCGGTTCATCCGGTGTGCGCGCTCGAACAGTGGGTGGGCAGGTCGGGGCTCACCCCGGGTGTGCAGGTAAGCCGCGGCGCGGTCGAGCAGCCACGCGACCTCCAAAGCGCCATCCGGGTCAGTGGGGTGGGTGGAACCGGTGACAGCCAGGACGTGGGGCAGCAGCTGCCGCCAGACCGGCCAGCTCGCCGGATTGTCCCAGGGATCCGCCGATACTGCCTCGCCCAGCACCTGACGGGCCAGCGCGGTCATGTCCTTGGTGGTGGGGGTCCTGCGGGTGGGGTCCTCGCGCAGGATGGCCTGCACCAGCCGGTGCAGCTGCAGACTATCCGGACCCACCCTGGCCAACGCCCGACGCCGCACCAACCCGATCACCCCCACAAAGGTCACCGGATCGGCTGCCGCGTCCTTCAAGGGTGGGGGCAGCTGGTCGGGGTGGGTAGTGAACAGGGTGAGCGGGATCGATTCGGGTGCCCACTGTGCTGCCAGACGCAGCAGCATCAGCGCGGCCGGCTCCTCAGCGATTAACTGTTCGAGGGCCAGGTGCAGGCTGGCGGCCAACGACACCGGATACCCCACCGGCTTGCCCCGGGCCAGGATCACACTCGCCCGCTCCCGCACCAGCCCCAGATAAGCCTCAACCCCCATCCCACCATCCCGCACATAGGCCACCGCTTGAGCCAGTGCAAGCGGCAGGTCACCCAGGGCCTCAGCGAGCCGACCAGCACCGTCTTCTGTCACGTCCGAGAGCTGCTGGCGCACCAGAGTGACCGACTCACCACGGGTAAACACATCCACCACCAGCGGCACGGCCATCTGGTGCCAGTCCGGGTACCGAGAGGTGATCACCACGTGCCCCGCACCCCCCGGCAAAAACGAAGCCAGATCATCCGGGGACTGGGCATTGTCATAGACCAGCAACCACCGGTCCCGATCTCCCAGCGCGCCCAGCAGGCGCGATACCGCCACCCTCACGGGATCATCCTGCCGGGCCAGATCCAGCGCCTGGGCCAGCTCCGCTAATCGGTCCGGGATCAGCGCGGGCTCTTCGGCCGGTATCCACCACACCGTGTCGTAGTCGTTGCGGTAGCGGTGGGCGTACTCGAGGGCCAAGGTGGTCTTGCCGATCCCGCCCATCCCATGTACCGCCTGCACCACCATCGCCCCACCCGCACCCAACGCAGACCGCAACTCGAACAGGAGCTGCTCACGGCCGGTGAAGCTGCGGTGGCGAGCCGGCACGTTCCACACCCGCCCCACCGGCACCCCCCCCGACCGAGCCCGCGGCAGGCCGGCCAACGCCTGGAACACCACCAGCTCTAACTCCTCTGGCGTGCTCACCGTGACCCGGGTCACCCCGCTGTCGGCCAGCCGAGCCCGGAACGCCTCCTGCCGCTTTCCGTACTTGTGATCGACAAACAGCTCCCTCGGCCCCTGGGTGTCCTCACCGAGGAGGAACACCAGGCGGGGTTTGCCGCTCTGGCTGGCGGCCTGGAACTCCAGCTCGGTATAGGACAGCTCCGGCTGATCCCGCGCCGGAGAGCCATACCGAAACCCCACGATCGCCACATACACGTCTGAGTCAGCGACCGCTTGCCGGCACACCTGCGCGGGCGCCTGGTCCCGGGCACCGAAATAGGCCATGTCCACGATTGCGTCCCCGGCCCGACTCACCGCCCGCTCCACCGCCGCCACAAACGACCCCTCCCCAGGTACAGGCAGCCGCCGCAACTCCGAGGTGTGACTCACAAACACCCGCCGCGCCCCCTGGGGCACAGACGAGGAGGACATAACCGACAGCATCCCACCCCACAACCACCCCCAACCAGCACCAATCCTGGCGCGCCGGCGCTGCAATACCGACCGGCACGCTCGCCACCCCCTGAATCCCAGTGCCTCCGGCGGGCCTCCACTCCAGGATGAGCCCCAAGGCTGCCGGACCCAAGGAGTGGTGGGTCACCAGGGGAGTGGGTATCCCATCACGCCGACGCCAGAGGTGTAGCAGGTCAGCGTGGGGCGTCCAGGTCGTTCAGCGCATGCGGTGCTCCACCTGGACGCCCCACGCTGACCTGCTCCAAGGCAAGCTCGCCGACGCGACGGGATACCCACTCCCCACCCCACCCGTCCTGCAGCAGGTCAAAAATGCCGAACGAATGGTCAACGATCCCGTCGTAGATGGCCAGGATGAGGCCGCCGATCATGAACACGGCTCCCATCAGCGCGGGCAATGGGCTTCTCCAGCACGACGCAGAGGCCAGCCGGGGTATGAGGGAACAGGGTGGAGTTAGGTCGAGCCCGCCACCCACTGGCCGTGCCAAATCCGTGCCAGATGCAGCGGTGATCACCGGGGTACAGCGGGGAGCCACGGGGACACCGACCGTCACTCCCCATTACCGTCCCTGGCCTGTCCTCGCAGGTCAGGGGACGTTCCTACTGGTGTGGCGGGTCAAGGATTCGAACCTTGGTAGGCGTACGCCGACGGATTTACAGAACCTGCCCAACTCACTCCGTACAGGTCCCTGAGCAGCTATAACACGACATGTTTTCTCTCTCGGCCCCGGTCTTTGACGTGCCATTGACGCACGCGATCTGCTACCGCGGCCAGGAAGGGACCGGCCGGCACGCGGAACACGGTGAAGCGGGTGTTGGTTAGCGATGCGTCGCCGCAGCATCAGCGGCGCCTGGCTGATTCGGTGGCTGATGAGTTCGAGCCGCGGATCCGGGAGCTGCTGCGGGCGTATCCGAGGATGCCGGCGACCGTGATCGGGGACCGGATCGGCTGGTCTCGTATTCGATTCGGACACTCAGCGGTCGGGTCGTCCAGTTACGTCCGGTGTATCTGCCGCCGGACCCGGCGTCGCGCACGGTCTCTGCCGCTGGGGAGATCGCGCAGTGCGATTTTTGGTTTCCGGATATCACGCTGCCAGGGGGTTTCGGCAGGTTGTCACCCGCCACGATCATGGGACCACCTGGTTGCCAGCGATGAACTGGGCACTCCTCCGCATGTGGTTCAGGCGATCCCCCGACATGCGGACCTGGACGCACCACTACGGAGGACGAGCAGTGTCCTCCGTAGTGGTCGGGGTGCAGCCGGCAATCCTGGGCGTACTTCTCCACAATCGGCTCGATCACCTCTACCACCGGTGCCGGCCACGGCCTCTATGGGCGGGTGCCCAACCCGCGCCTTGGCCCGCCAGCGGAGGTAGGTGCGGCGCGGGATGCCGACCAGCGCGGTAAATCTCGAAATTACCCACGCCGCGTCGTGCCGGATCATCTCGAGATCCTCAATGTGCCCAGACGGTGCTCGGCTCCTCTTTTCCACCCGCAGCTGGGCATGAGTCTCACTCAACGCGGTAGTCAGCTCGTCGATCTAGCCTGCAACTGCTCCTCGTGGGAGGACGGGCCGCTGCGAACGTCCTCGGTGATCCCCGACTGGCCACCCCCGCGGATCGCATCGAGGTCAGCGGGGACATCTGATACTTGCGTCGCCACTGCGGCAACCGTTTTGGGCTCGGGCCTGGGCTGATGACGTTGGCCACCGAGATGGTCCGGGGTTGAGTAGATTGCCAGCGTGGCAGAGCAGATGACGGACAAGTTCGTGGAGATCTACACTGACGGCGCGTGCTCCGGTAATCCAGGTCCGGGAGGGTGGGGTGCCCTGCTGCGCTACGGAGCGCACACGAAAGAACTCTATGGTGGCGAAGTGCTGAGTACCACCAGTAACCGCATGGAACTGACGGCCGCGATCCAGGCGCTGGAGCACTTGACCCGACCGGCCAAAGTACGCCTGTACACCGACAGCTCGTACCTACGTAACGGTATCAGCAAATGGTTAGCTGGTTGGCAGTGCAACGGCTGGCTAACGGCCGATAAGAAGCCCGTCAAGAACGCCGACCTCTGGCAACGGCTGGCCACCGCGGTAGCACGCCATGAGATCGAGTGGCTCTGGGTTAAAGGCCACGCGGGCGATCCCGGCAACGAGCGCGCCGATGCGCTTGCCAACCGCGGAATGCAAGAGGCTCGCCGTGCCAGCAATCCAACCTAGTCGGGCCTGCTCGCCGAGCACTCGAATTACCCTTCGTCAAAAAGATTCCCCATGTGGCTGGTCACCTCGGTCTAACGTGATGCTGGCTCTTGGTGACGACCACTTGCTGACCACCAGTAAGATAGGTCACTTCAGCCCACCACAAACCGCTTTCACCCTTACGCAGCCAGACCATGTGTGCCATCTCCCATCGCCCATCTACCAAGACATAACAGGGCCTGCTACCGGCCGGAGGACTGACTTCGGACAGTGGCGGTTTCTCCCTGCCGTGCCGCTTGATCCACTGTGGGGTACAACAACCGAGACACGCACCCAAGCCACGCGCCTGTGCATCCACCCACCTGATCTGCTTAGGCTCCGGGAGCTCCGCACCCGACCCAAGAAATCTGCGCTGTCCCTCCAACAGCATCTCGCATTTCGGGTCGTTGTGGAAAACCTCTCCGGCTGTAGTGCAATAACCAGAAGCCACGACTCCATCCGGCAACGGCCTACAATCCGCACACTGGCCAACAAACATGTCGTGTCGGCAACGCTCTCCGTCCGTAACGATCCCTCCCGGTTCTACCACCGATCGAGCGTGAAACTAGTGCATAATCTAACCGAGATAGCTCACTTCGCGCAGCGCCACCCGGATGGACCAGTACTGCCTGCGCTCAGATAGCCGCCTTGCTCACTCACCGGCCTTCATAGGCATCAGCTCAGCACTTACATGCTCCGGTGGTTCACGACCTGCCACGGTCGAGATCAGCGGAGGCAGCGGCTTCGACCAGCAACGCTGCGTGGTCGGCCAGGGTGAACTCTTTCAACACAGGCGGCTGCCAGTCGATCAAGGCGAGATCGCTCCCTCGGAGGTCGATGCGATCCAGGTCGTCGCTACCCCGTGACAGATCGCTGAACTCCGGGCCAGTGTGCGCCGACTCGTCCAGCCGGGTCAGCCGCGTCACGAAGACGTCGCACCCGGGCTGGACCAATGCTGCTGCGATGCGGCCTTCGTCGCGCCACTTGCGCAGCACACCCGGCCGTAGTCGTTGGTGGGCAACACCGATTCAGCTCGGCACCGGTCGGGGTGTGGCTCTTACTATCGCCGAGCGGCGTCTCGCGAGCACTAACCAAGACACCCATCAGTCGCCCCCGTCGGTTCGGGTGTTGCCGCAGAAGTAAGCCGATGCCCACTGATGGCGCTAGTGTCCGGATCATTGGCTGTCGAGCGAACCGCTGGCGGCGGGGTTGCTGCACTGGAGGGAGCGGCGTGGCTGGCACCGATGGCACTGCGGCAGCCGCGGAGGTCCGTGAGCTGCTGGTGGCTTTTCACACACAGCGGGACCCGCAGTTGCTCACTGATGCCTTAGCTAGCGCGCAGAAACTGTTGGCCGCGCCCGGTTTCGCCGCACTCGAAGGGTCGGCGCGGGCGTTCGTGTGGACTCTGGGGGCGGCGGCGTTGACCTTGCGGGCCCGCACGGCCGACGCTCAGCCAGATGATCTGGACCGGGCCATCGAGTGGACCAATCGGGCCGTCGATGGGTGGCCGCGCGATGATCTGAACCTGCCGCGTAGCCAGGCCAACCTGGCGACCGCGCTCACTGACCGCTATGAGCGGGACGCCGATACTGCCGACCTGGAGCGCGCTCTGTCGCTGTTCGACGCCGCGATTCCCCAGCTCCGGGCTCACGGGGAGCGGATGGACATCGCCTTGCATAGTCAGGGTGTCTGCTATCACGCGCGGGCCACCGCTGCCGGGGGGCGAGGCGTCGTCGATGTCGAGCGGGCGATCGAGCTGTTCGCTGAGGCATTGGGCTGCCCTGATCTGGACCCGGATGAACGGGCCGGTTACTTGAACAGCCTCGGCCTGTCGTTGCGGGCGAAGGGGCAGGCACTTGCGGACCCGGCGCTGCTCGCGGAGTCTGCTGCGGCGTACCGGGAGGCACGCGAGCAGGCCGGTCCGAGCAGCGAGAACTACGTTGCGGCGACGCTGAACCTGGCGAGCGTCCTGCAGGACTGCGCCGAAGCGGACAACGATGTTGGTCCGTTGCGGGAGTCGGTCCAGTTGTACCGCGATGCGCTGCCCTCGGTTGACGGGCGCCGCCACCTGCGGGTCACGACGAACCTGGCAACGGCACTGGTCAACGTCTACCGGTACTCCCGGGACCGGTTGGTCCTTGAGGACGCGACCCGGGATTTGCGCCGCAGCGCGGAGGGTCTGCCGGACGGAGCCAGCCGACAAGTCGCGCTGGCCAACTTGGGGGCCGCGCTGCACGAGATGTTCGATCACACTGGCCAGATTGCGCTGCTCGACGAGGCGATCGCGGTGCAGGATGAGCTGCTCGCACCGCCGCATCCCCGCACCCCGGAACGCACCCTCAACCTGGGTGTGAGCCTGCTCGCCCGGTTCCGTCGGCGCCGCGTGTCAGCGGATCTGGACCGGGCGATCGCCCTGTTCGAGGAGACCGCGCGGATCACCTCTTCACGGATCGAGCGCGCGTCGGCGTTGAATAGCCAGGCCAACGCCCTGTCTCTGCGGTTTGACGGCACGGGGGAGCGGACGGATATCGACCGCTGCGTCGAGCTGCGGGAGCAGGCCGTCGCGACCGCGCCGCCGGGGTCGCTGGACGTGGCCCTGTATCGCGGGAATCTTGGCGTCGACCTCCTCAAGCGCTTCGAGCTCAGCGGTAACGACGGCGACCTTCAGCGAGCCGTGGACGAGCAGCAGCGGGCCCTGCGCGATGCGCCGGCCACGTCCACCGACCACCCTCGGCTCCTGGCTGGGCTGGCCGATAGCCTGGCCCGACGGGCCAGCCGGAGCAGCAGCTCCGGTGACGTGGCGGCGGCGCGTTCGGCCTACCGTCAGGTGGTCTACATTGGCCGGGAGTCGCTGCCGGAGCAGGCGTTCGGCGCGGCGATGCGGTGGGGTGCCTGGGAGGCCGAGCGGCGGTGCTGGCTGGAGGCGGGCGATGCCTACGAACTCGGTCTGGCAGCGATGGCGCAGCTGGTCGGTCGTCAGCAGCTGCGCGCCGATAAGGAGAGCTGGCTGGCCGATGTCCAGGGTCTGCCCGCCGCGGCCGGGTTCGCCCAGGTCCGGGCCGGACACCTGGATCGGGCGGTGATCGCTGTGGAGCATGGCCGCGCGATGCTGCTCGCCGAGGCCCTGCAACGGCGCCCACTCCTCCGGCACGGCATCGCATGACCGACGGTGAGATCGGGCATCTGCTCGACGAGCTCGACGCCACCACCGACACCGACCCGGACGCCGCCCTGCTTACCTGGGCACAGTTGACCGCGCATCCCGACTGGCCTGCCCTCCCGGCGGCGACGCGGGTCGCGGCTCTCGACGACGCCGCAGCGGCGTACGCGGGCGCGGGCGCGGGAAACCTCGACCGGGCGGCGACGATGGCGCAAGAGGCGTTTGACGCTATCGCGCCAGACGACCCCGACCGGCCCTACTGGATCGCGATGCTCGCCCGGCGGGTCCGCGAGCGGTACGAGACCGCGCCCCATGCAGGTGACCTCGTACGGTTGGTCGAACTGTCCCGCGCGGCAGTCGAGGGGTCCGCGCCCGGGACGCCGGAACTCACACTGCGGCTTACCGCCCTGGGCGGCGCGTTGCGGTTGCACTACGCCGCCTGCGGGGATCTGGCTGAACTCGATGAGGCGGTGCAGGTCTTACGTCGGGCCAGGGAACTCGCGGCTGTGCACCACGCTGATCCCGCACCGGCCGAGAACAACCTCGCGGTGGTGCTGTCCGACCGCTACGACCGGACCGGTGACTTGGCCGACCTGGAGGAGGCCAGCGCCGTCGCGCTCAATGCGTCGGAGAAGATCGACCCGGCCGACTCGGGGCTGTCTCGCCTGCAGAACCTGCTCGCGGCGCTGCACCTGGACCGCTACGAGCGGTCCGGACGCGCGGCCGAGCTGGACCTCAGCATCACCTCGGCCCTCGCTGCGGTGACCGGGGCCCACGGCGGGTCGCCTGAGCTACCCGGGTACCTCAACAACCTCGGAAATGCCTATCGGCTGCGGTTCGAGGCCACGCTAGCTGCAACCGACTGGCACAGCCCCGGCGCCGTGGCGCTGGACGTCAGGGACCTGCGCGGTTCCATCGAGGCACATCGACGCGCGGTCGAGCTGGCGCCTCCGGATTCTCCCGACCGACCGAAGTTCCTGACCAACCTCGGTAACATCCTGGCGGACTCTGCGCTGGTCTCCCCACTGAGGGCGGCCTTGACGAGGCGATCCGGGTGCTCAACGATGCGATTGCGGCCACGGAGGCCGGGTCGCCACATCGCGCCGGGCGGCTGAATAACCTGGCTCACGCGCTGCAACTACGTTTCGACTGCGGCGGTGGCCCGGATGACCGTGACCACGTCACCGAGGCCTTCCGGGCAAGCTGCGCGGAGGGCCTCACGACGGACGTCGAGGCGGTCTTGGCTGCGGCAGACAACTGGCAGCAGTGGGCGGCCCAGCGACGGGCGTGGCGTGAGACGGGGGAGGCGTGCGACGCTGGTCTGCGCGCCGCCGCGCTGCTGCACCGTACCCAGTTGTTGCGCGATCATCAGCTGGCGTGGCTGCAAGATGCGGATGGCCTGGCAGCCGCTGCGGCACTGGCTCGCAGCCACACTGGCGATCTGCCGGGAGCGGTCACGGCGTTGGAGGGGGGCGCGCGTTACTGCTTGCTGATGCGCTGCGGCGCGACCGGGTCGAGCTGGCCCGGCTGGCCGAACGGGCGCCCCGGCTCGCCGCCCGGTACGCCGCCGCAGCCGAGAAGGTCACCAGCGCAAACCGCGCGCTGCTGCGGTGAGGTGTTTGCCCACGGCCAGCCGGTGCTCTGTGAAATGGCTTTGCCGAGCGCATCCCAGCAGCGGCAGACTCACGCGGTGACCGAACCAGGGATCGAGGCCGTGCGTGCCGCGCGGCAGGAGTTGGACGCGGTGATCGAGGAGATCCGTGGTGTGGAGGGCTTCGAGCAGTTCCTCGCGCCGCCGACCTTTGACGACATCCACCGTACCGCTGGGCCGAGCCCGCTGGTGTATTTCGCCGCCGCCGACCAGGGTGGCTTGGCGCTGGTCGTGCGCGACGGCGACGTGAGGCACGTACCGCTGGAGGAGCTATCCGCCGAGAAGCTGCGTAGTCGGGTGGAAGCGCATCTCGATGCTTACACCGCCTATCGCCGCGACGGTGACGCGGGGCAGCAGAGCTGGTCGGAATCGCTTTCGGAGGTCACCCGCTGGCTGTGGACGAACGCGGTCGGCCCGGTCCTCGACGTCCTTACCGACGTGCCTGAGGCGGTGTTCGTCGCTGGCGGGCTGCTCGGGTTGCTCCCCCTGCATGCCGCGTGGACCGAGGACCCGAGCACGCTGACCGGACGCCGGTACGCCCTGGACCAACTCACGATCAGCTACGCCCCCAACGCCCGCGCGCTGCAGGCCGCTCGGGACCTCGCGGAGACGGTGTCCGGGAACCGGCTGCTGGCGGTCGTCGAGCCCGCGCCAGTGGACGCCCCGCCGCTGCCCTTCGCCCGATGGGAGGCCCGCGGGTTCGCTGCCGGCGCAGGGCTCAACGCCATCGAGCTGTCCGACGTGCAGGCCACCCCCCTGCGGTTCCGCGATCACGCGCCCGAGTCCGAGGTCCTGCACCTGGCCTGTCATGGCTGGGCCAACCTCACCGACCCGCTGAGCAGCGGGCTGCTGCTAGCGGGCCGTCCGGTGGTGCTCGGGGAGCTGATGGAGATGCAGCTGCGGGTCCGGCTGGCCGTACTCTCGGCGTGCGAGACCGCGCTGCCCGGAACGGAGCTGCCTGATGAGGTGATCGGACTGCCCACGGGGTTGCTGCAGGCCGGGGTGGCGGGGGTGGTCGCCTCCCAGTGGGCGGTGCTGGACCAGGCCAGCGCCATGCTGATGACCGAGTTCGCGCGGCGCTGGGCCGCAGGCAAGCTGCCCCCGGGGGTCGCGCTGCGCCAAGCCCAGCAGTGGCTGCGGGACACCACAAACACACAGAAGCGCGCCCACTGGCTCGCCGCGCTCCACGAGGAGCCGAGGGTGCCAGCCGACGTGGTCGAGGAGTTCGTCGAGGCGACGAGCTTTGTCGAGCCTGACGACCGAGACCACGAAGATCCGACGGCGTGGGCCGCGTTCGCCCATCTCGGCGCCTGACCCCGAGGGCAAGCCATGGACGAGACCACGCTTCGCCGGCTGGCCGCCGAGTTGCTGGACGAGCTTCCGACGATAATCACTGATCCGGCCGAACGCACTTCAGCCGCCGACGCGATCACCGCAGCGCTGAGCGTTCCTGAGGGCGCCGGCCGCCTGCCGTTGCTAGACGCACTGTCCTCGCACAAGGCGACGCGCCACTGGATGCTGACGCACGGGGCCGCACCTCAAGACGTCATCCGGGGCCTCCCCGGGGATCCGACGACGCCACTGGGGCTCTACTACATGTGCCCGAACAAACACGAGGACACGGTGCTGCACAGCGTGCCTGCCCGGCTGCCGCTGTGCTCGAAATGCGGTACCCCGATGGATCTCGTGCAGGGCTAAGGGATGCTCGAGGCGCTCTGGTCTGGCGTCGGCAAGGAGCTGGCCCGGCACTGGGTTACCCAGGTGCTGACCCCAGCGTTCGCGTTCTGGGTCGGTGGTCTGACCCTGCTCTGGTGGCATGGCCACGCTACGGGGATAACGGCCCACGGGTGGACCACTGAGCTCACTGCGTCCGCCGAACAGCTGGGGCGGCTCCCGGTCCTCGTCCAGGGCGGGCTGGTCATCGGCGGGCTGGTGCTCGTCGCGGCGTCGGCGGTGGTGGCTGAGCGGCTGACCAGCCCGCTGCTGCGGCTGTTAGAGGGTTACTGGACGCGACCGACATGGCTGCGGCAGCTCATGGTGGGCTACCGACGATGGCGACGCGCCCGGGCGGAGAACCGGGTCAAGCCACTTGAGCTGCGACAACGGCGCGGTACCCTGACCGTGGCCGAGTACGCCGAGCTGCTCAAGCTGCAGGCGGCACCGGATTGGGAACCCTCGCAGCGGTTACGCGAGTTGGAGGAGGCCCGCGCCGAGGGGCTCACCGCACAGGAGACCGTCCAGCTCGGCCGAGACCTGAGGCTGCTCCAGACCACCCCGGAGCGGGACGACCTGCGCATGCCGACCCGCCTGGGCGACGCGCTGCGAACAGCCGAGCAGCGGCCGGCCGAGCGCTACGGCCTGGACGCAGTGGTGTGCTGGCCGGCATTGTGGCTGGTGCTCCCCGCGGAGACCCGCACCGAACTCACCCAGGCGCGGACCGCGCTCGACGCGGCGGTACGGGGCTGGCTGTGGGGTGCGCTGTTCCTGGTGTGGACGCCGTTCAGCTGGTGGGCCACGCTGATCGGTGTCGCGGTGCCCTTGCTCACCTACCCCTTCGGTGTGCTCCCTCGCGGCGCGGCATTCGGCGAGCTGGTCATCACTTGCTACGACGTGCACCGGATGGCGCTGTACGACGCCCTGCACCTGCCACGACCCGAGTCGCCCACCATCGAACGGGACCAAACCGGGCCGCGAGTCACCGCCGCGCTCGGGGGCATCCTGCACGAGCCCGGCCTGCGCTACCGTTTTGAGTCACCAGCCAAGCCGGAGAAGCCGGCGAGCGGCTGAGTCGGGGCGCGTGCGGTCCTGCGGGGATCCGCTATTGTGCGCAACGCCGCCGCGAACGCCGTCGACGCGGCCTGGTACCTCGTGAACAGCTCGGGGTGCTCGGCCCGCAACCGCGTCCCTGCCGGCAACGCTCGATCCAGCAGTAGTCCCCGGCCGCTCTCCAGCGTCGCTACCGCCGCCCGCGGATCGCTGGCAGCGGTGTGTGCGAGCGCCGTGACCCCGGCGATACCAATACAGGTACGCAGCCATGTCTCCTGCGCGAAGCGAGACATCTGTCCGGCCGACAGCGCCCAAAGCGCCCGTAGGGCACCGTCCCCGGCCATGGCGGCTTGCGGCCAGTCGGGCACCGCGTCGAGGGCCATTGCCTGCCACGCCAGTGCCGCTCGCAGTGCCTCGCCCGGGGACATCCGCATGCCCAGCTCAACCGCCTGCCCGAAGATTCGGCTCGCCTCGAGGTAGTGCGCGACGTTCGTGGTTTGCACCGCGAGCCCGTGCAGTGACATCCCCAGGTTGGCCAGCTGTCCGGGTAGCTCCTGGGACCCCGCGAGGGCCGCTGTCGCTTCCCGGTGCAGCGCGACCGCGGCCAGCAGGTCGGACGTCGCCGGCTTTCCGGTACGTCGGGCGGCGCGCTCCCGCAGCCCGTTGGCCAGGCTGGCCAGATAGCTCGGTCGGACCGTCGCCCGCGGCGGGCTCAGGTCGACGGCTCGGCGCCAGGCGTCGATCGCCACGTCGAGGTCGCGGCGTCGTCCCCGCCGGTGATACCGCGCGGCCAGCGTGTGCCCCAGCGTGTTCCACACGATCGGAGCCAGCGCCGAGTGCGGTGGGGCGGCCCGGACCGCTCGCCGAGCTGTGGCCACTGCCGCCGCCAGGTCCGGCTCGTCGGCGAAGTGCGCGTGCCGCTGCAACAACCCGACGGCCACGCTGTTCAGATAACCGGGGCGGGCGGCGTCGCCCGGTGGGAGAAGGGCGACTGCTTGCTGCCATGCCTCGATCGCCGACCCTAACCGGCTGAGGTCGCCGCTGTGGAGATACTCCTGCCAGTGCGCCGCGCCCTGTACATGGTGCAGCCTCGCCCGCTCGGGTGCCTCGGCCGGCGCGGCTGCCAGCGCCCGACTGATGAGGGCCAGCGCGTCGGCCGGCGTCGTTGTCCGAGACTGGCGTTCCAGCAGTGCGTTGGCCAGGTTGGCCACCGCGGTAGCCCAGGCCGAGAGCTGCTCGGGCAACTCGGCCATCAGCTCACCCAGCGCCGTGATGATCTCGTCAAGCAGGCCCATCTCGCCGGACAATGCGTAGCGTTCCCACAGCACCTCGCACCGGGCTATCGCCACCTGCTCGTCTGTCGGTCCGGTCTGGGCGATCTCGTCGTGCTGCTGCGCGGCCCAGTCCAGATCTGCCACCCGCCCGTCGCGCTGGTACCGGGTGACCAACGCGGTGGCGAGGTTGACCTGCAACGCCGCTCGGAACGGCTCATCCGGCCCGGTCCCAGCGACCGCCTCCTCGTGCAGCGCGACGGCTCGGTCAAGCACATCGGCGGTGGTGTCTCGACGGGCCAGCTCGACCAAGGCGTTACCCAGGTTGGTGAGCAGTGTGGGTCGCTGCGGGAAGCCCTCCGGGCTACGGCGCAGCGCGTCCTCGTGCACCTGTATGACCTCGCGGAGCCGGTTGAGTCCACCGTGCGCGAGATACTGGCCGAATCGCAGGGTGGCCAGATCCGCGGTCGCCGCGAACCCGAGCTCGGCCGACGGCGCGTGCGCCCCAAGCCGTTCGAGCAGGTCGGCAGCGATCTCGGCGTGATCATCAGCACCGAAGCGGCGGAAGACCTCCAAGTGCCCGACCGCAGCGTGATGGGCCACCATGGCCTGCAGCCCCAGGTCCGCGTCGTCCCCCAGAGCAAGCAGCACCTGGTCCCAGGCGTGGACGTACCGCTGCAGCGCCTCAGTCCCGGGTTCGGCCACGAACGCCGTCTCGGCAGTCTCGGCTGCGGCCAGCAGGCAGCGCAGCGGTTCCATCGGCGACACCACCCCAGCCATCATGACTGACTATGAGTCTGGAGGTTGCTGTTGCTCGCTTCGTCGGCGCGGACTCGTGGTCGGGGTCCCGCGTTGTCGTCGAACGCCACCCCGAGCTGCTGACCGACACAGCCGATGCTCTGCTCACCCAGATGGCGGGCGAGACGGACGACGCCAACGCCGCCCAGGCCTTCCGCACCCACCGGGACCTGCTGCGGCGCTGCCGCGAGCGCGGGGTAGCCGCGGTGTTCGACGAGCTGATCGCACCGGGTGTGCCTACCGACCTGCGGGCCCGCTGGGCGGCGGCCGAGCAGGCCCACGAGCGGTACCGGGACGACGCCAACCCCAACACCCTCGCGACGGCCATCGAGCGGACCGCCGCCGTCATGCGTGACCCGCTGCTCGCCGACGTCCCGGCCGAAGCCCGCGCCGGAATAGCCCGGGCTGCCGGGGTCCTGCTCGTCGAGCGCTACCTGCTGGACGCAGACCCTGCGGACCTCGACGCTGCGATGCAGATGTTCGAGATGGCGGTCACGGCCGCCGCGCCGGGCACGACCGAGCGGTCGGAGAATTTGTCCGCGCTGGGCAACGCGCTGGGCATGCGCTACGAGGACCACGGCGAGCGGGCTGACCTCGACGCTGGCATCGACGCGCTGCGCGAAGCGCTGATCCCGGAAACGCTTGGTCACGAGGATCGGCGCGTCCTGCTGCACAACCTCGCGGTGAATCTCGGGGTCCGCGCCGAGATTTTCGGTGACCCCGCCGATCTCGACGCTGCGATTGAGTATGCCCGCGACGGCATCGACGCCCCTGGGGAGCACGACAGTCTCCCGGCCTTCCTCAACACTCTCACCAACCTCCTGGTCAACCGTTACGAGCGCGACGGCGTGCTCGCCGACCTGCGCGACGCTGCGGCCGCCGCTGAGCGCGGGATCGCGCTGGAGCCGCTCCCCGAGCTGGTGGCGACGCTCGGCGCCGTGCGGCAGCTGCAGTTCGACCGCGACCACGACCCGGCAACCCTCGACGCGGCCATTGTGCTATTGCGCCAGGCCGCCGACGACCTGGCTGGGCCACACCTGCCAATCTGCTTAGGACACCTGGGAAATGCCCTGCTCACCCGGTTCGAGCTAGTCCAACACCGGACCGACCTCGAGGAGGCACAGGCAGCATTCGACCGAGCGCTGACCGCGACCGACCCACAGTCCCCGCGCGCCGCAGCGCTGCGCAGCAGTCTCGGGCTCACCCTGCTGGAAAGGTACCGGCACGCGGGTGACCCGCTGGTCGACGCGGTATCCGCCCTGGAGGGTGCCCTCCGCGACGGTGCCGCCGAGACCCGGATCCGCCCGTTCCTGCTGACCAACCTGGCTTACGCCCGCGAGGCCCAACACCAGCGCAGCCGCACCGAACGCGATCTCGCTGCCGCTGTCGAGGCGTACCAGCAGGCTTGCCAGGAAGGCCTCGCGCAGCAACTCGAGATCGCCCTGACCAGCGCCCGTCGCTGGGGTGCGTGGGCCAGCCGGCGGGCCAGCTGGGCCGAGGCAGCGGGCGCCTACGACGTCGGGTTGGACGCTGCCGAGCGACTCTGGCGGGGCCAGGCCGGCCGGGCAGACCAAGAAATCTGGCTCGGAGCCGCGCAGGGAATGCCGGATCGCGCCAGCTTCGCACGCGCCCGGGCCGGAGAGCCACATCGGGCCGTGGTCGTGCTCGAACTCGGGCGAGCACGACTGCTCGCTGAGGCCCTCCGCGGCGGGCACGACCAACTGGCAGCTCAGGCACCCGCCCTGGCCGACCGGTACCAGCGGGCCGCCGCCCGGTTCCGCAGCTTATCCCGGGGCGGCCGCCTCGGCGATGATCACTTGTCCCGTGGCCAGTCGGTAGCGCTCGGCTAGCTGCGGGTGGGTCTGGGCGAGCATGTCGAGATTGGCTCGGTTCCGACCCAGCGCGTCGGAGAGAAGCCGAGCACGGCCCCACTCCAGACGGACCAGCGCCGGGGCCAGCGCACCGGTCTGGCATAGGGCGAACGCGGCCGCCGGCATCGTGCGGATGTCCCGAAGCAGAGCCTGCTTGTTCCACCTGGTCAGCTGCCGGCGCACCAGCTGCTCGGCAGCGTCGGCCGCGAACTGAAACGCTTCGGCCGCTTCCGCCCACGCCCGTCGCCCGCTGGCCCATTTCCCCCAGTTGAGCCCGCACCGCAGGCCGACCTCAGCCACCACGCCGGCCGCGCGCCGGCAACCGTCGCGGTAGTCAGCGACGGCAGCCAGGAGGTCAGCGGGTCGGGCGTCGAGCTCGTGGAGACGACGCAGACCCCCAGCACGGTTGTGCAGCCGGCTGGGCAACTCCGGCGGTGCGGGGTCGGTCGCTGCGATGGCCGCGTCGTACCACAGGATCGCTTCGACGAGACTGCCGCGCTGCCCGCTGGCGTCGTAGTGGTCGACCAATCCGTTGCCGAGGTTGGTCAGAACACGGCCGTGCGCCGCATCGCCGGGCGGCACGGCAGCGACGGCAGCGCGATAGGCGTCCAAGGCCTCCTTGAGGAGCCTCGCCTCTCCAGTGGCCGCCGCCCAGGCACGCAACGTGCCAGCCAGGTTGCCCAGCAGCATGGCCCGCTCGCCAGCGCTCAGCACCCCGTCCCGCACGGCTTCCTGATGGAGAACGACAGCCCGTTCGAGGTCACTGGCCTTCTCACGCCGCAGTCCGCGCAGCCGTAGCGCCACCGCCAGCTGATCCAACCGGGCAAGCCGCGCCGTGGACCCCCGCAGCGTCGCCCCCACGACTGCCTCCAGATGCGCCACCGCCTGATCGAGATCGGTCAGATCGCCGTCGCGCTCATACCGATCCCCCAGCGCGAGAGCCAGGTTGTATTTCCAGGCAGGCGCGTCGGGTGTGCCCGACCGGCTGGCGGCGACCGCCCGGTCCAGCAGGTCGATCGCGGCGTCTAGGTCATGGGGGTCGCCGAGCCGGTGGTACTGCTCGACGAGAACGGTGCCGAGGTTCGCCTGCCGGGCGGGCCGATCCGGGGAGCGCTCAGGCGTGGCATCGACGGCGTCAACGAGGAGTCCGACCGCCTGCTGAAGATCACTGAGATCACCTGTCGCCAGGTGACGCTCTGACAATGCCACCCCGAGGTTGGATCGCTCCCGCGCCGAGTCCGCCCCGGCGAGCGAGACTGCGGCGGTGATGGTCGCCACCACCGCGTCCAGCGCGGACGGCCGCCGCCAGCGCAGATGGCCCTGCAGCTGGGCCTCGCCGAGGGCATTGAGCACGGCCGCCTGCTCGGTGTCGGTGCCGCTCGGCAGGGCGTCGGCCTCGGTGAGGACCTCCAGCGCCCGCTGCAGGTCGGCATCCGGCCCACCCGCCGCCAGTGAGGTGAGCAGCACCGACCCCAGGTTAACCAGTGCCGCCCGGCGCGTAGGCACATCGGGCTCGCCCGCGGTAGCGGTCAGCTGTACGGCCTCCTCGAGGGCATCGACGGCCTGCCGGAGATCCATTTGATCACCGCAGGCCTCGAACCGGTCGCGCAGCGCCAAGCCGAGGTTGGCGAGCACTAGTGCCCGGTCCGGGAACCCAGGAACAGCCAGCGCGATGGCCGCAGTGAACGCCTTGACCGCAGCGGCCAGCTCATCAGGAGCTCCCTCGGCCCGGTACCGCCGCAATGCAGCGACCCCGTCGCTCACCATCTGAGGCAGCACCTCGACCGCCGCCCGGATCTCCTCGACCGCGCGGTCGGGCCCGACCTGCCGGGCACGGCGCAACAACGCCGCGTGCAGCCGGTGGACCTCGCCGTGCTGCGCCTCCAGCAGGCGCTGCGCGTCGGCACCGGGCAGCTCCGGATGCCGATGCAAGATCCGCGCCTTGTGCGGCCAGCGCCGCGCGGCCACGAGCTGGTCCAAGCGGCGGGCCAGCCGCAGTTCCCGACGAGGTGAGATGGACGTCATGGCGTGGCGAGCGGACCGGGCCGTCGCTGGACGGCCTGGAGATGACCCACCGCCCGGGTATACCGGGCCGCTAACTGCGGATCGCTGCGGTCCAACCGAATGAGATCGGCATGGCCGGCTCCGAAAGATTCGGACAGAATGGCCGCCCGGGTACGCTCGAACGCGACAACCGCAGCGGGCAGCCGATGTGCCATTGCAGATGCATATGCCGCGCGGCCTGGCAGATCGAAGGCGTCGCGCAGCCAGTTCTCCCGGTGCTCGCGCAACACCTGCGCTCCGACTAAGGCCGACACCGCCGAGACCGCGGCGTCGTAGGCGTCCGCCGCTTCCGGCCAGCAACGTCGGGAGGCCGCCCAGGCTCCCCACTCCTGCGCGGCGGTGAGTGTCGATTCCGGATCCGCGAGTACCCCATCCGCGCAACCACGGCGGTACGCGTCGATCGCGATATTGTGATCGTTATCTGATCCGTGGTCAGCGATCTGCGCGAGAGCGAACAGACGCCGCGGCCGGTCGATGTCGCCGTCGGCGCTGATTTCTACGGCGGTTCTGAACCGGGTCAGCGCCTCCTTGAGGTCAGTGTGCGAGCCGGTCGCGGCGTATCTGTCGCGCAGCGCCGCTCCGAGGTTGGTGAGAGTGGTCGCGTGCCGTGGAGAACCTTCAGGGGTGATCGTGAGCGCGGCCCGCAGCATCTCAATTGCGCGATCGAGATCCGCGGTGCCCCACGTCTTCCGGGCTCGGTCACGCAAGGCGTTGCCGAGATTATTGATTGTGGCGAATCGGTCGCCCGAGAAGCCATCCGCGTCTGCCGCTGCCGCCTCGTAGAGGGTGATGGCGCGGTCGAGGTCTGCGGGATGGAGAGTCCGACGGGACCGCGCAAACAGGACGGTCGCCAGGTTTACCCTCCAGCCGGGCACGCTGAACTCGTGGGGCTGCGCGGTTCGGATGGCCTCATCCAGGCCGGCGGCCGCCCGGTCAAGGTCGTCGAGGAGTCCTGTCGATTCGTACCGCCGGTAGCAAGCGAGCGACCATTGGGCGAGGCAGGCGGGTCGATCCGGCGACGCTGGAGGCATCGTCTGCGCTGCTTCCGAGCACAGTCGCACGGCCGCCGACAGGTCGTCCGGATTGCCGAGCGCGGCGTGGCGATGCAGCAGCGTGATGGCCAGGTCCACTAGGCGTCGAGGTCGGTCTGGACTGGCGGAGGGCGTTGCACTCACCGCTTCTGTAAGCAACTCGACCGCACGCGTTAGGTCATTGTGAGACCCGGTTGTCTCGTACCGTTGACCGAGTAGATCCCCCAGCATGACCCGGCAACCGATCGACTCCGACTCGCGGCATGCTCGTTCGCTGTGAATGATCGCCTCGGCGAGATCATCAGGGTTGCCAGCGCGGATGTAGTAGTCCCGCAGCACGAGCGCCAGGTTGCTCAGCACCTCACTGGCTGCGGGCGATCCGGGAGAGCTGTCCAGCGTCCGCACGGCCTCCCGGAGAAGGCCAGTCGCGCGGTCCAGCGCCTCGACGTCTCCCGTGCGCAGGTGGACCTCTCTGAAGGCGACGCCAAGGTTGCCGAGCCGGTGGGCCCCATACGCAGAACTTAGCGGAGTCAACTTCACGGCTGTGTCCAGCAGGTCGAGGCCATCACGGAGATCGTTCATCTCGCCGCGCGCCCAGTAAATGCGCAACAGCGTGGCCCCCGCGTTGTTCAGGAGTGCGGCCTTTAACCCGGGATAGGCGGAGTCCAGGCTCGGCTCTCCCACGATTCGGCGCCAGGCCGCAGCGCAGCCGGTCAGCACTGAGGCGTCATTTTCCCGCTCGAAGGCCGCCTCAGCGTCGTCGGCCTCTTGCATGTCTGGTCGGATGATCGCGACCACCTGCGGGTCGATGTCGGGATGATCTGGTGGGAACACAGCGTCGAGGCCGACACTCCGGCATCTGCGCAGGAAGCTCCGAAGTTGAACGATCGCTTCCACCGGATACTGTGCGACACCCCTCTCGGCCTCCGCTGCCAGCTCGTCGAACAGGTGGTCGGCGTCCTCGGACAGCAACCCGGGCTGATCTCTCAGCACCCGTTCGGCGTCCGGAAACAAGTCATGCTCGAGGAGATCTTGGATCGCTGCGTCCAACTCGGCCAATCGTCGTCGCCATCCCCGTTCGTCTGCCGCCCTCGCCGGCCACACCGCCATCCACATCGTTGTTCGTCGGTGGACGGTCCACAACCACAACTTGGATGGCTACCCGGCGACGATCACGTCCGCGCGGCAGGTTCTGGGCTCGAGTCCCAGACGGCCCACAAAACACCAGTTCAGTCGCTGGCGTAGGGTAGCTTAAAAGATCTTCATGGTTGTCTTTGGCTCGGTGACGTTTTTGTGTACCCGCGGTGCACACGAGCCACAGTCATCCCGAGTAGGGCGATGTCCGGACGTGCGGGCGAGTGCTGCGGAACGGGTTGCGCAGCGTGAGGTCGGTGGTGATCCAGACTTGGCAGGGGAAGCGGGGGCGTTGCCAGCGGTGGCGCCAGCTGCGGTGGCGGCAGGCGCGGCAGCGGCCGGTGCGGGGGGAGGGTTGGTGTTCCAGCAGTTGGGCTATCAGGGCTGCCAGCGCACGGGGGTTGGGGTGGCGGCCGGATCGTTGTAGCTCGAGCAGGGTGGTCCAGACTCGGTGGACCAGGGTGCGTGCGGCGGGGGTAGGTCGCTCGGCGAGCCAGGTCAGGGTCTGCGGCGATAGCTGCGGTTCCTCGTGCTCCCGTGGGGTGGGCATCAGTGACCGTCCGGGGCCGGGTCGAGGACGCGGACCAGGTGCGGTTGCAGCAGGACCAGGTGGTGATCCTCATCGAAGCGCACGTGCAGCCAGGGGGTGTCTCGGGCGATGACGTGGCCGTGCTGGTGCAGTCGGGAGGGCATCGCTCCGTGTTGCTGGCTGACTGCGATCTGCTCGATGCGGCACCCCAGCGGAATGGGGGTGCCCTCAGCGTCACGCCACGGGGGGCAGGCGAATCGCGGGGATGGAGCGGGCATGAGGCGCCTCACGGTCGGGGGTGGCTGGTGGCCGACTGGCCGGGAGCTGCGCAGGGGGCATCGCTGGCTGCACCCGGGTGCCAGTTGGCGATGTCAGGGACGCTGCCCCTCGGATCGGAGCTGGGGATCTCGGCCATGGTGTTGTCGGGGTCCGGCTGGCCGCCGGGAGCAGTAAGGGGGGTCGGGGCAACTCGACCGGCGGCCAGCCGGGGTCTGGGGAAGGAACTCGGGTTCGGGCGCCGATAGCCTGACCTGGCGGGCGGTCATCAGCTGCGCGTAGTGGGCGTGTCCAATCTCGGTGAGGCTGAGCCGCCGCTGACCCCCGGGGTCCACCTCGGCCAGCGTTAGCAACCCCGCTGCGGTGAGCTGGTCAAGGGTTCGGGTCAGGTAGCTCAGCCTCAGGCGACCATGGTCGAAATAGTGACCGCCCGATGTGGTTACTCCGCCCCGGTGCACGCGCCGCAGCGCCCAGGCTGCCAGCAGCTCGGGGCTGAGCCCGAGGTCCTCCATACACGCCTGCGTCTGTGTGTCGGGTCGGGGCGCTCCCTTGCTCATGCGAGGAATCGTGGTGTCTGAGCAGGCGTGTTTGTGAGCTTGTGGCGCACGCGGGTCGCCCTTCACCCGGTGGGGGTGGTTCCCATTCGCCAGGCCAGGCCGCGCAGCTCCCGGCCGCCGGCCTCGCGCTGGGCTTGGCGCAGCAGGTCGGCGACGGTTTCTCGGACGAAGATGTCGTGTCGGATTCGCTGCGGGGACAAGTGCTCGGCGCGCCGGAGCAGGTGCACGCCCTCTTCGCGGGTCTTCCTGTCGGCGGTCAGGGCACGGCCGAGCTCAGCCCAGAACACAGCCTGCCGGGCGGTGCTGGGCACCAGCTCGGGATGCACCGCCTTGGCGGCCTGCACGGCCTGGCCATACTCACCCAGCTCCACCGCCAGCGACACGCGCCAGATGCCGACAGTGGTGGGCCCGAAGGACAGGTGCGCCCAGCTACCCACCTCGGTGCCTATCCGGTCCGCCAGCGCTGAGGCCTCGTGAAGGTGAGTGGCCATCGTGTCGTGATCGGCCTGGGTGGCGGCGGCGAGCGCGGCGGAGAGATGCAGCATCCCGCACGCCTGCAGCGCATCAAGGTCATCAAGCTGGCTGGTCAGGGTCTGTGCGGCGGTCACACAACGGCGATACTGGGTCTCCCGGTCCAAAAACCCGGTGGCTTCCCCTCGCAAGTAGGCCGCGTATCCCATCCACACCGGATCCCCCAACACTTCGGCGCACTGCTGGGCGGCGCGGGCAGCCAGGGAGGGCACGGCGCGCACGCCGAGGCGTTTGGTGGTCCACATCACCGAGCTGTACGCCATGATCAACCCGAGGAGCACCTCACGACGGTGCTGAGGCAAGCGCAGGTAGGCGCCATGCAGCTCCCCCAACAGCCCGGGGGTCAGCGCACCTTGCCCAGCATAGTCGGCAGAGCAGTGCACGAGTTCGGCCAGCTGCTGCACATCAAGGGCAATCTGCGACCAGTCTCGTACCGGGATCTCGGGGTCGGTGCCCAACTCGTAGCGCTCCAGCGCGATCTCCATTCCGATCAGCCCGGCGTGCGCCTCGGAGCTGATCGCATCCCGCAGCATCCAGGGCTGCCCAGTCAGCTGAATCGGGTGCACCCGCAACACCGCGGCCATCGCCTCCAGGGTCCTGCGGCTGGCGACCGGCTTGTCGCCGCGTTCGATCTGACCCCACAGCGAGGAGGACAACCCGGCCAGGCCCGCAGCCTGCCGCATACTCAGCACGCGCCAGCCACGCGCCTGGCGCACCCGCGCCCCCAACGTCGCCGCCGCATCCACACCATCCCTCCCTGCTCCTTGGGTATTCACCCACGGTGCCGCTGGCCTGTGTGTACCCGTGGTGCACAGGAGCCGGCTTCACCCGATCGGGGCGAGTCCCATTCGCCAGGCCAGGCCGCGCAGCTCCCGGCCCCCGGCATCACGCCGGGCCCGGCGTAGCAGGTCGGCGACGGTTTCGCGGACGAACATGTCATGACGGATCCGCTGCGGGGCCAACTGCTCGGCACGCACCAGAAGGTGCACCGCCTGCTCCCGGGTCTTCTTCTCCGCGGCTAGGGCACGGCCGACCTCGGCCCAGAACTCCGCCTGGCGGACGCTGCCAGGTAACAGTTCGGGATGCACTATCTGAGCGGCATGCAGCGCTTGGCCGTGCTCGCTGAATTCCAGGGCAATGCTGGTTTTCCAGATGCCCACGTTGGTAGGCCCGAACCACAGGTTCGCCCAGGTGCCGACCTCGGTGCCCAGGCGCTCTGCCAGTGTCGAGGCCTCCGCGAGGTGGGTGGCCATGGTGTCCCGATCACCCTGCGCGCCCGCAGCCCACGCGGCTGAGAGATACAGCGTCCCACAGGCCTGCAGTGCGTCGTGGGAATCAAGTCTGCTGGTCAGGGCCTCGGCTGCGGCTACCGAGCGCTGGTACTGCGCGGCCCGGTCCAGCCACCCGGTCGCGCACCCACGCCGGTAAGCCGCATACCCCAGCCAGAGCGGGTCACCTAAGGCTTCCGCGCACTGCTGCACGGCACGGATCGCCAGGATCGGCAGCCCGCAACCACCAAGGTATTTGGCCGCACACACCACCGAGTCGTAAGCGCTGATCAACCCCACTAGTACCTCGGGGCGCCGCTGGGGCAGGCGCACGTACGCGCCGTGCAGCTCCCCGAGCAGCACCGGTGCCAGCTCGCCCATCGCCGCATAGTCCGCCTCCCAGTGCCTGAGCTTGGCCAGCCGCTTAAGGTCAGCAGCGATCTGCGGCCAAGCCCGCAGGGGAAGCTCCGGATCAACCCCCAGCGAGTAGCGCTCCAGAGCGGTCTGGATGGCGACCAGCCCGGCAGGTGCGCCGCCACCGGCAGGGTCCTGGGGTGTCCAGGGTTGCCCGGTCAGCTCACTGGGATGTACCCGCAGAGCGGCGACGATCGCATCCAGGGTCCTGCGGGTGGCCACCGGTTTCTCGCCGCGCTCGATCTCACCCCAGAAGGAGTGGGACAACCCAGCCAGGCCTGCGGCCTCGCGCAGGGTCAACCCAC
>Ga0213881_10000226_pt1 | contig 44272 bp, 47 predicted proteins | sample BarmaccoBMER_R08_FD_160104 | JGI IMG/M metagenome (GOLD analysis project Ga0213881, IMG submission 160104) | Barbacenia macrantha exposed rock microbial communities from rupestrian grasslands, the National Park of Serra do Cipo, Brazil - ER_R08 ...
GCACAGAAGGGACGAATCCGAACTCAGCGACGCTCCTTGTACCCTCGGAAGGGCACCGGAGAGTTGAGGAGGTGCTGCGACCGTTCTGGCACTTGCCGTGAACTCGACGCTACCGACGTGGGTGGACGGCGGAAACGTCGGTAGCGTCGAGTTCACGGCGCTGGGCGACGAGCCGACGCCCTGGTAGGGAACTGGGAGGAACCGACCGGTGAGCACCGCGCTCGATCCGGCCACGCCCTGGCGGGCCGAGTTGGTGACCACTCTCGTCAACCAGGGGGTGCTGCGCGATCCCGCCTGGCGCGAGGCGTTCGCCACCGTGCCCCGCGAGGTCTTCGTGCCCCGCTTTACCCGCCGCTTTCGGGGTAAGGACGAGCGGGATGACCAGCTGGTGCACTATGACCACACTACCGGCGGGGAGACCGCGGAGTTCCTCGCCGCCGTCTACTCCGATGACTCGCTGCTCACCCGCTTCAGCGCCGCGGGGACCGCCACCTCCTCCAGCTCTCAACCCTCGCTGATGGCCAGCATGCTCGAGGCCCTCGACATCCGGCCGGGAAACACGGTGCTGGAGATCGGGACCGGGACCGGGTACCAGGCCGCCCTGCTCGCCCACCGCCTGGGCGACGAGGCGGTGACCACGATCGAGGTCAACCCCGAGATCGCGGCCGAAGCTGAGCGGGCGCTGGCCCAGGCGGGATACCACCCAACCGTGGTATGCGGCAACGGCGCCGACGGCGTGCCCACCCGGGCCCCGTTTGACCGGATCATCACCACCTGCGGGGTGCTCCGCATCCCCCCAACGTGGATCACCCAGACCAAGCCGGGAGGAAAGATCCTGGCCAACGTCAGCTCCGGGCTCATCACGCTCACCGTGACCGCCGAGGGCACCGCCACCGGTCAGTTCGACACCGGATCCATCGGGTTCATGCGGCTGCATGACGGGCCCACCGACCCCACCCTCCCCCTGCGGGACATCGTCGCGATGGCCCTCGGCGAGGGCACCACCCAGCGGACCACGACCCGCCTGCAACTGGATTATCCGGTTTTCCATCCGGTCATGGATTTCCTGGCCGCCCTGATCCTGCCCGGCGTCCACCGCACCGAGCTGCTCCTCGACCCGCTCACCCACGTGCTGGTCGACCCGGTGTCGGGCTCCTGGGCCAGGGCGTACGCCGACGGCGAGGAGGCGGTGGTCACCGAACACGGCCCCCGCGTTCTCTGGGACGAGCTGGCCACCGTGATCACCGAATGGCTCACCCTGGGGCAACCGGGGGTGCTCGACTACTCCCTGACGATCGACGCTACCGGCACCCACCACCTGCGCCACCCAGAATCCGGATGGACCCGGGCCCTGCCCTGATCAGCGGTGCCGCAGCCGCCAGCGGTGCGGGAGCAGCAGACCAGCCGGATTGGGATCACGCCACTGCATGGTCCAGTCACCGACGCGGGGTCGGCCGGTGATATCCCAGCGCTGGACCAGGGTGGCGAGCTGGTCGCCGATCTCGGGGTTGCCGGTGGTGGTCATGGTGCCGTCGGTATGGATCCAGGCGGTGCCGGCGTCGGGGTCGAGCAGGGCGCACGCGCCCAGGGTGAGGTCGAAGGCGTCGGTGTCGGGGTAGGCGCGGGTGATCCTGGTATCGCGGGTGCCAAGGTAGCACCACAGATCGTGGTATTGGCTGTGGTCGAGGACCGGCCCGGCGTCGGGAACGTGGCGGGCGTCGGTGGTGGGGATGTCGCGGGCAGGGTCGTGGTGAAACAGCCCGGCCGGGCGCAGCGGACCGGCGGCGGGCATGAAGTCTCCCCACAGCAGTGCCCGGCCTTCCAGCGCGCCGCTGCCGTGGTAGCCGTGGTAGGAGATGGCGAGGATCGGGTGGACCCCGGCGTGCGCGACGGAAGCGATAATCAGGGCGTCGGGGGCGAGTTGGTCCAGCCACCCTGGCGGGATGCCGGCGATACCGCAGGTGACGATGATCCGGTCGTACGGTGCGCCGTCAGGGTAGCCGAGGTAGCCGTCGCTGTGGATCACTCGCACCCCCTCGTGGAGCCCGAGGGCGCGTAGGGCGGTAGCCGCCTCAGTGGCGGTGTGCCGCCCGAACTCCACAGTGACGACGGGGGCACCGGTGATGTGGTGAACCAGGGCGGCGTTGTAACCGGTGCCAGCGCCGATCTCCAGCGTGCGCAGACCGGGGCGCAACTCCAGCGCTTCGAGCATCTTCGCCATGATCGACGGAGCGGAGCTGCTAGAGGTGGGGTTACCGTCGCCGCCAGTATGGGTGAGCAGCGCATTGTTCGCGTAGACAATGTCGAGCACCTCACCGGGCGGCTCGGAGGTGGTGTCGAGGGTGTAGTCCCCGGCGCGGTAGCGGAAGTGCGGCAGAAAGCGGTGCCGCGGTACGGAAGCGAACGCGGCCTGCACCGGGTCGGTGCGGATCGCGCCGGCCGCCCGCAGCTCCTCGGCGTAGGCGGTGAGCCGCTCGGCTATCTGACCTGCGCGGGGGGTGGTCACTGGAGAGCTGTCCTTCCTGGTCAGACCGTGATGATCGGGGTGTAGAGCAGGTGCGGGTCGAACGGCTCGCCGACCGGCTGGCCGTCGGCCTCGACCCAGGCGTGCGAACTCGGGGGTGGGGAGTGCACGCCGATTCGCCACGTGACGCGCTGGCCGCGCCACTGGCACAGCAGCAGGATCGTCAGCGAGCGGAGGAGGCAGCCGTAGTGGCTGGCACACCGCAGGCTGACAGTTTCCACGATGGCACGGGACCGCAACACGTGGGTGAGGGCGGCGGGCCGAGTGCCGTGCTGCGCGATGCGGAGGATGCCGATCAGTAGGGCCGGTCGGCCACGTGTCACGCAGAGCAGCACCCGGGCAGTGCCCACCGCGACATGGCCGGACAGCCGCTCGCCAACGGTGAGAGTGACCGGTTTGGGCAGGGCGACGGGGATGCTCACCGACTGGTCACCAGCCCACGCACACGCAGGTTTTCGATGAGGGCTATCACGTCGGTCCGGGCCTGGTCTTCGCCGATGCCGTACCGGTCTACCAGGATAGTAACGGCGGATTCGACGGTGCCACCGTCGTCGATAAGGGTGGCGAGGACAAGAGCCCCCGTGTGGTTGAGGTGGTACAGAACACCGCGCCGCTTATCGAGGAGGGTCAGCCCGTCGTCAACGGGCGCTGTCACCACGGCAGGGACGAGCTTGATCCCGGTGCGGGTACGTCGAGTCCATGGTGGCAGCCACATTGTTGGCCTCCTGGGTGGCGGTGAAGGGCGGGGCAAGATCACGTAGCCACATCTCGACCGCAATCAGATCGGTAATCCACCCGGGCAGCAGTCCGCTGGGACCGAACGCGGCCAGTCCTGCCCGCAGCCTCGCGGGGTCAATGAGTCCGTGCTCGACCAGTCGCGGGCAGTCGAGCAGTTTTGCGACGTGCTGACGGTGGGTGTTCCACCCATGATGGATATCGGCGTTGTATTCGCCTTTCGTGCGGCGCGACAGCGCAGCGGCCGGGATCACGTCACGGAAGGCCGCGCGTAGCAAAGGTTTCGGGCACCATGGGTCGGTGCGCTCCCACGGCAGCACCGACAGGCACGCCTCCACGACGTTCCGGTCGAAGAACGGCATCGCTGTCGGTACCCCGTCTGCCTGCATGGCTTCGCGATAGAGCGCGGCGCGGTAGGCGGAGGCACGGATTCGGACGACGGCGGCATGGGTGACCGGATCGTCGGCGACGGTGGTGGGCTCAGCAGCGAGGATTGCCGCGCGGACGAGTTCAGCGGCTTCGCCGGTGCCCCATGGGGGTAGCAGCGGCGGAATTTCCCAGCCGGTCGCCGCGACAGCGGCCGACGTCTCGAGCCGCAGTGTGTCGGCCGCGCTGCGCAGCCATGCAGCGAAGGATGCGTGGCTGCGCCACACAGCCTGCGCCATCTCCCAGACGGAAGTGTCCTTAAGGGCGGCGTAGCCGCGCAGGTGCCGCCAGCCGGTTCAGGGAACTGCATGGATCGCGGGTCGTAGATACGTCAAGGGGGCAAGTAGCACCTCGTCGCCTCCTTGGCCATTGAAGTGCACCACGGTGCCGTACTCGCCCAGCAGCCGGGCGACGTAGCGCTGGCGTGCGCGGCCAGCAGTGAACGGCGCGGGCTCGTCCATGGCTGGCTGTGGCTCGTTCAGGTCGGCGAAGAACAGTGGGGCCTCGTTGTCGGGAATCACTCGGTGCGTGCTTCCCGCCAGCAGGTCGGCGGTACAACGTGCCCACGCGAGATCGTCATCGATCGCCGACCGACCGGCAGTGGTAATCAACAGTGGACGGGCTGAGCGCGCCAGGAAAGCCAAGGTGGTCGAGTCCAAGCCACCGGAGAGTTGCACGCTCACCGGCCCGCCGGCCCGGTCGATCCTGCTGGTCACGGCTTGGTTCATCGCCTCACGGAGCGCCGCGCCGCCAGCCGCGAGCGGTTGTATCGCCTCGGGGGATCTCCACCAACGGGAGATAAGGCACCTGTGACTGGTGATCTGGATACGATGACCAGGCGGAACCGGTGTCACTCCGGTGAAGGGGCTCAGCGTGTCGCGCAGCACGCTCGGGGGCTCCGGGCTGGCGAGCTTGGCGGCCAGCCACGTACGGTTGACTGGGGAGCCGAGCAGTCGCCGCAACACGTCAGCATGGCTGGCGACCAGCGCAATCCCATTCGTATTGGCGATGAATAAGCGCCGGAATCCAGCCACGTCACCCGTGGCGGCCAAGCCGGCCGGACCGGTGATAACGGTATGAAAACTCCCCGGGAGCGACAGGAACGCGGTCATGATCGCCTCGACGCTGTCGTTGATTTTTGCGTCGAGTTGATTGACGGCGGCCAGGCACTCGCCCAAGACAGCGACCCGTGTTGGGCCGATGTCGATCAAGTGCAGCGCATGGGATTGGTGCTGGCCGATGATCCACGATCGGCCGCAGGGGTGCCGGGCGAGAACGTCACCGGCACCGCACAGCAGCGACGCCGCAGGCGCCGTGGCCTCAGTATCTGGTAATGCGCACCACCAGCCAAGACCACCGCGCCCACGATCGCGTGAACTGCCCATCAGCGTAAGCTATCCAATTCCACCAGCCTCCGCAGTATTCTTTTCCGTTGGGCCGGATCACGGGCTCCAGTAGCCACCAGCGTCGCTATCGTCGGAATGCGGCCGGGAGTACTGTCCCTTCGCCACCGTGACGAACGGGCCTACCTCGGTCAGCGCGGGTGGCTCGTATGTCTTGGCCTGCTGTTCGTCGGTTTCGTCCATTGGCTGCTCCCTCATCGTCGTCCGGGTCCAGTTGCCGAGACGCTTGAACCCAGCATGGCATCAGCGAGGGCAATGCTGGTGTGGCGAGTGGGTCATCGTTCGACCAGCCGGTGCGCGCCGGCCCGCGAATGCACCTGGAGCAGATGGGTTCCCAGCTCAGCCTTCCCAAAGTGATGATGGGTGCCGATGAGGGAGGTGGGGTAGGGATTAAGGGGACGCTGCCGCAGCGCCAGCTGGCCCGCGCGCTGCGCCGGCTGCGGGAGGGGGCCGGGCTCAGTCTGGAGGAAGCGGCGCCGCAGCTGGACTGGTCGGCCAGCAAGCTGAGCCGGATCGAGACCGCCGAGCAGGGCGTGGACGTGCACGGGGTGCGCAGCATGCTCGACCTGTACAACGTCGGTGGTCCCGAGTGGGGTGAACTCATCGAGCTGACCCGCGAGGTCCGGAAGAAGAACGAATGGCACGCCTACGGGATCAGCGACCAGGGCTATCTCAGGCTGGAGATGGACGCCACCGTGGTGCACGAGTACCAGCTCGCCTACGTGCCGGGGCTGCTGCAGACCGAGGACTACATGCGGGTGCTGTTCCAGACCTCCCGGCGGCGCCTCACCGACGCCGAGGTCGACCAGGACGTCGAGGTCCGGCTGTTCCGGCAGCGCCGGCTGACCACCGAACCGGCACTGGAGCTGGTCACCATTGTCGACGAGTCCGCGCTGCGCCGCGCGGTCGGGGGCGTCGAGGTCATGCGCGCCCAGCTCCAGCACATCCTGGCGCGAGCGGCCCTGCCGTCGGTGTGCCTTCAAGTGCTGCCATTCGCCCTCGGCGCCCATGCCGGGCTGAACGGCTCGTTTATCGTGCTCGGGTTCGACGATCCCGACGAACCCGAGATCGCCTACGTCGAGCACACCGCGAAAACACTGCACCTGGAGAAAGAGAGCGACGTCCAGGCTTGTAAGCTGGCGTTCGACCAGCTGCAATCCCAGGCGCTGAGCCCGCACGACTCGGCAACCTTCCTCGAACGGCTGGTAGCGGACCTCTGACCACCGAGAGCGAACGAGGCGAGGGTCGTGCGTTCCTCCGAGTTCTCCCACGCCAGCTGGGGCAAGAGCAGCTACAGCAACGACGGCGGCAACGGTGCCTGCGTCGAGGTCGCCGGGCTGGTGGGCCGGGTCGCGATGCGGGACTCCAAGGATCCCACCGGGGTCGCCCTGGCATTCCCCCGCGCCCAGTGGCACGCCTTCCTCACCAGCGTCCGGGCCGGCGAACTCGCCTGAGCCGACCAGTGGGGGCAAGGGCTACGTAGCTATAGCCGTGCCTACAAGATCCTTGACTTTGTCACTGCCCTGCGACCAGTGGTCAAGGGGTCGCTCATAGTCATCTCTGGGCTTTTCTTGACGAGCTGCGCCGCTGAGAAGGTTGCCTGGACCTCAGGCAAGTGCGCTCGGTGAACTCGTCGGAGCACCTGGTTAACCAGCGAGCCGCCGTAGATAACAGTGTACTGTGTATGTAACGCACCGTACTTTACGGGGTGTTCCGGAGTTGAGGGTTGGAGAGTGTGATGGTCGCTGATGGCCGGCACGCGGTGGTGATCGGTTCGGGGATCAGTGGATTGTTGGCCGCGCGGGTGCTGCTGGGACATTTCGAGCGGGTGACCATCGTTGACCGGGATCGGTTCCCGCAGCGCCCGGATCACCGGGGCGGGGTGCCGCAGTCGTGGCATGTGCACGGGCTGCTGCCGCGTGGCGCGCAGATCATCTATGAGTTGTTCCCGGGGCTGCATGGCGAGCTGCGTGCTGATGGGGCCGCAGTGGCATGGGATCTGTGCCGGGCGAAGATCGTCACGCCGGCCGGGTTGCTGCCGTTGGCCGGTGAGCTCGACGGGTTCGAGGACGGGATGTTGTTCCATAGCCGGTTTTTGTTGGAGTGGCGGCTGCGTCAGCGGTTGAGCGCGGATGCCCGGGTGCGGTTCTCGCCGGCGACCGAGGTGGTCGGGTTGAGCACCAGCCGGTGGGGTTCGGCGTCGGCCCGGGGCGCGGTGAGCGGCGTGCGGGTGCGATACCGCGACACCAGTGCCGAGGGTCGTGGGGCGGACCGGGGCTCGGGGGTGCTGGACGCGGACCTGGTGGTGGACGCCAGCGGCCGCAGCTCGCACGCCCCGGAGTGGATCGAGGGACTCGGGTATGGCCGGGTCGGCGAGGAGACGGTGCATTCCCAGCTGTCCTACGCCTCACGCTTCTACGCCCGCCCGGACGGTTTTCCGGACGAGTTCTCCCTGCTACTCATCAACGGTCGGCCGCCGGACAACCCGAGGGCGGGGTTGGTCCAGGACATCGAGAACGGGGTCTGGCACGTCACGCTGGGCGGGATGGCCGGGGCGGTAGTACCCACCGACGACGAGGAGGAGTTCCTGCGGTGGGCCCGTGAGTTGCCAGACCCGAGGATGTACGAGGCGATCCGGGTGGCCCGCCCGTTGACCCCGCTCCGGGGCTGGCGGACCCCGAGCAACCGGTTGCGGCATTTCGAGCGGCTGCGCAGCTGGCCGCCCGGGCTGATCGTGACCGGGGACGCGGTGTGCGCGCTCAACCCGATCTACGGCCAGGGCATGACCGTGGCGGCGATAGACGCGCTAGCGCTGCGGGACTGCCTGCTCGACTACGACTCCGGGCGCCGACCCGGGTTCGAGAAGGCGTTCCAGCGTCGCCTGGCCCGCACCGTGGCCGGGCCGTGGTTGGCGGCCAGCAGCGAGGACCTGCGCTGGCCGACGGTCACCATGGACGGTGCCCGGCCGCGCCGGGGCACGACGCTGGTCCGCCGCTACCTGGACGTGGTGCTGCGCGCCGCGGTGGAGGACCCGGTGCTGGCCCGGCGCTACTTCGACGTGATCGGCATCATGGCCCCGCCGACCAGCCTGTTCAGCCCGGCCGTCGCGGTGCGGGTGGCCCTCGACGCCGGCCGGCGCGTGGCGGCCCGACTCACCCGGCGCCGCACGGTCCCGGAGTGCCCGTTCCCGCTGACCCCCGGTCGGCTGGTCGCGTACCGGGGGCGAAGGCCGTGAGCCCGGCGCCAGCTGGCGATCCTGAGTTCGCCGGCGACGCCAGCTCGCCGCGGTCCACAGTCGCGCGGCGGGGGTCGTTGCGGTTCGACGTGTCCATGGCCGGGCCGCCAGAGGGTCCGCCAGTGGTGTTGCTGCACGGGTTTCCCCAGTTCGCCGACAGCTGGGACGAGCTGCTACCGCTGCTGACCGGGCACGGCTACCGCACGATCGCCCCGGACCAACGCGGCTACTCGCCCCACGCGCGCCCGTCCGGGCGGGGGGCCTACCGCATCGACGAGCTGGTCGCCGACGCGGTCGCGGTGATCGACCAGTGCGCCGGCGGTGGGCCGGTACACCTGGTCGGGCACGACTGGGGCGCGGCGATCGCGTGGGCGCTGGCCGGCGCGCACCCGGCGAAGGTGGCCGGGCTGACCGCGCTGTCGGTGCCCCACCCGGCAGCGTTCCTGAGTTCGTTCCTGACCAGCTCCCAAGCCCTGCACTCGTGGTACATGCTCTTCTTCCAACTGCCCTGGCTCCCGGAACGGATCGGGCGCTCCAGGCTGGGCGCCCGGTGGCTGATCAGCAGTGGGCAGACCCCCGGGCGGGTCGAGCGCGACCTTACCCGGCTAGCCGCGCCGGGCGCGCTGACCGGCCCGCTGAACTACTACCGGGCGATGCCGCTGCTGCGCCCCACCACGGCGCGCCGCCCGGTACGGGTACCCACGCTGTTCATCTGGAGTGACGGCGATATCGCGATCACCCGCAGGGCGGCCACCCGCTGCGCCCGCTGGGTACGTGACGCGCCCTACCAGTTCGAGGTCCTGGACGGGGTCAGCCACTGGATCCCCGAACAGGCACCCCAGCGGCTGGCCGAGCTGATGCTGCCGCACCTTCGCCGGTGCGCCCAGCGACCATGGGAGAGACCGTGACCCCCACCGCCCGGCAACGAACCCCGAGCCTGGAGGTCCGCGACGCGCTGCTCCGCGCCGCCCGCGAGCTGCTCGACCAAGCCGGCGCCCAGGCACTGTCCGTACGGGAGATCGCCACCCGCGCCGGGGTCGCCCCCATGGGCGTCTACAAACGCTTCGGCTCCAAAAACGGCATCCTCGACGCCCTGCTCGTGGAAGGCTTCACCGAACTCGGCACCGCGGTCGCCTCCACCCACCGTGCCCCTCTCTGGGACACACCTACCGGCACCGACGGACTCGCCCCCCTAGCCTCGATTGCCGCCAGCATGCACCGCTACCGAGCCTTCGCGCTGGCCAACCCCTCGATGTATGCGCTGATGTTCGACCGACCCGTCCCCGAACTCGTACCATCCCCAGCCAGCCTGGCCGCGGCCCACGCCGCCTTCGAACACCTCGTCAACGCCGTCCGCCTGGGCGTCGCCACCGGCGACATCCACCCAGGAGAACCCATCGAGATCGCCCAACGCCTCTGGGCCGGCATCCACGGCGCGATCAGCCTCGAACTCCGAGGCATGAGCTTCGTCACCAACCCCACCGCGCACTACACCAACCTGGTCAACACCCTGCTGCTCGGCATCAGCCGCGGGTGAGGCGGGGATGGCAACGGTGCCCCATGGGGGTTACCGGAAGGGGTCGGCGTCGTCCCGGCTGATGGCGATCCGAGGCCAGTGCTCGTCGATGATTCGCCGGAGTTGGTCGTGGTTTTCCGACAGCCGGGAGACATCTCGGACCACCACGAGGTCTGCCCGGCCAGCCGCTACCTCGGCAAGAACCGCGTGGCATCGCTTCGAGGCGCGGATGCCGAGCGCGACCTCCGCGATCGTGCCCACCGGCACCACACCGGAACGATCACACCAGTCTTCCAGCTCCCGGACCTGCCGGTCCAGCGCATCGTGACGTTGTGATCGGGCATACAAGATCGCGGTACGCGGCATACGCCTAGTCTAGGGACGCCAGCTACGACGTAGGCCCGAGGATCTGCCCAGACCCGTCACAGGTCGGGCAGTTCTCCGCCGTCGGGATCTCGTGCACCTCAGGATGAGACTGCAGGCTTGTCCGCTTCCATTCCATAATCACTTGAGCGCCGTTGCAGTGCGGGCAGATATGCAGGCGCCTGCGGTCGTTACCCACACCGAGGAGTTTAGGCGACGGCGACTCCGCCGGCTCGCCGGATCAGACGTCCAGAAACCGAACACCCGTGGCGTTGCGGGTGATGAAGGAGCGACGGGATTCCACGTCCTCGCCCATCAGGACGCTGAACAGTTCGTCTGCCGTCGCCGCGTCGTCCAGGCTGACTCGCAGCAGGACCCGGTTGGTCGGGTCCATGGTGGTCTCCCACAGTTCCTTGGCGCTCATCTCGCCCAGGCCCTTGTACCGCTGGATCGCGTCGTCTTTGGGAAGCTTGCGGCCGGCCCGGAGGCCGTCTTCGATGAGCCCGTCACGCTCCCGGTCGGAGTAGGCGTACTGGGCTTCGCCCCGCGGCCATTTGATTTTGTAGAGCGGGGGGGAGGCGAGGAACACGTGCCCGTGCTCGATCAGCGGGCGCATGAACCGGAAGAGCAACGTCAGCAGCAGGGTGCGGATGTGCTGGCCGTCCACATCAGCATCGGCCATCAGCACGACCTTGTGGTAGCGCAGCTTGGCCAGGTCGAACTCGTCGTGGATCCCGGTGCCCAGCGCGGTAATCAGCGCCTGCACCTCGGTGTTTTTCAGCACCCGGTCCAGTCGCGCCTTCTCCACGTTGATGATCTTCCCGCGGATCGGCAGGATCGCCTGGTACAGCGAGTCCCGTCCGGATTTCGCTGAGCCGCCCGCGGAGTCGCCCTCCACGATGAACACCTCGCTGCGCGCCGGGTCGGTAGAGCGGCAGTCGGAGAGTTTGCCGGGCAGGCCACCCAGATCACCGGCCGACTTGCGGCGCACCAGTTCGCGGGCCCGCCGGGCGGCCAGCCGGGCCTGCGAGGACGAGACCGCCTTGTTGATGATGGTCTTGGCCTCGGTGGGGTTGCGTTCCAGCCAGTCGATCAACCATTCGTTGCAGGTGCGTTGGACGAACGACTTGGCCTCGGTATTGCCCAGCTTGGTCTTGGTCTGGCCCTCAAACTGCGGTTCGCGGAGTTTAAGCGAGACGATGGCGGCCAGGCCCTCCCGCACGTCGTCGCCGGTGAGCGCGGAGTCCTTCTCCTTGAGCAGCTTCTTGTCCCGCGCGTAACGGTTGACCACACTGGTCAGCGCGGAGCGGAAACCCTCCTCATGGCTGCCGCCCTCGTGGGTGTTGATCGTGTTGGCGAAGGTGTAGACCGACTCGGTGTACCCGGCGTTCCACTGCATCGCGACTTCGACCTCCAGGCCATCACCCTTGGTCTCGAAACTGATCACTTTGCGGTGAATGGGGTCCTTGGAGTTGTTGATGTGCTTGACGAAATCCTCCAGGCCTCCGGGGTAGTAAAAGGTCTGTTCCTTGGGCCGCGCTGGCTGTCCCTCAGCGTCTTCCCCGTTCTTTTCGGGGATCCGCTCGTCTCGCAGCGTGATCGTCAAGCCCTTGTTGAGGAAGGCCATCTCCTGGAGGCGGCGCGACACTGTCTCGGTGTTGAAGTTGGTGGTCTCCAAGACAGCCAGATCGGGCCAGAAGGTCACGCTCGTGCCGGTTTCACGAGTTGGTTCACCCTTCTCCAGGGGTCCGGGGATGGCGTTTTTGTAGGTCTGCCGCCATACGTGACCCTTCTGTTTGATCTCCACGTCGACACGGGTCGACAAGGCGTTGACCACGGAGACGCCCACCCCGTGCAGACCGCTGGAGACGGCGTAGGACTTCCCGTCAAACTTGCCGCCGGCATGGAGAACGGTGAGTGCCACCTCGACACCCGGCCGCTTGAGTTTCGGATGGATGTCAACCGGGATACCTCGACCGTTGTCGACCACCCGGAGCCCACCATCGGCCAGAATCGTAACGCTGAACCGGTCGCAATATCCCGCAAGAGCCTCGTCGACCGCATTGTCGATCAACTCCCACACCAGCTGGTGGAGACCCCGTTCTCCGGTGGAACCGATGTACATACCGGGCCGCTTGCGCACCGCCTCGAGGCCTTCCAGCACAGTGATCGACTCAGCGCTGTACTCGCTCTTCTTCGCTACCACGGGCCTGGTGTCTCCTCGGGCTCTGTCGGGGTCCAACTCACGGCAGGGGTCCCCCGGACGTCAGGGGTTACTGCGTCCTCTGCGCTGCCGGTAGCCGGTACGAGCGGGACGGGGGGCGTCGTCCCGGCCCACAAGGACCATTTTACTGGTGGAAGAGTGTGACATGTCGCTCAGCCGTAGGTGTCCCGGGGGCCGCGACCGCGGACATGCCGGGGACCGTGCACCCAGTTCGGTGCCGCCGGGCCGGACACCCGCAGCGCCCTGACCACGCCCGGCCCGACACCGGCGGTGATCCGTGCGAGCAGCTGCCGTTGCAGTAACCGCAGCTGGGTGGCCCACGCCGTGGAGCTGGCCGCCACCGTGAGCTCCCCGTCCTTCAGCGACACCGGCTGGGCGTGCTCAGCAACCTCGCCGCCCACCAGCTGTGCCCACCGGGCGAACACCACACCCGCAGCCACCCGCTCCGCCCAGCCACGGTTGGCAACCAGCCGGGACGCCAGGGTGCCTAGCGGCTGCGGGTCCCGGTCATCCGGGCGCGCCCCGGACCAGCCGCGGCGCCGCCGGCCCACCGCTCGCGGCGCGGCGGGGCTGCGACGCGCGGCACGGGCGGATTGCAGGGCGGCCCGGGCGATGTCGACCCCCCTCGCCTCCCGCGGAGGGGACGGGGAGGGACTCCCGGGCTCACCGAACACCGACTTGTCCACACTGTCCACAGGTTTGTCCCCAGTCTCTTTGTCCCCCGCCTTGTCCCCAGCCTCACCGGACACGGCGCACCTGCCCGTCGTGCACGTCAAACCGCCCCCCCTGAAGTTCCTCGGGGACATCAACGGGCACCGCCGCGGTGATCAGCACCTGTTCGGCGGCCAGCGCGACCTCGGCAAGCCGGGCTCGCCGGTGGGTGTCCAGCTCGGAGAAGACGTCATCGAGCAACAGCACCGGCTCGGCACCGCCGCGGCGCAGCAGCTGGTAGCTGCCCAGCCGCAGGGCCAGCGCGAAGGACCACGACTCGCCGTGGCTGGCGTAGCCCTTGGCCGGGCGGCCGCTCAGCTCTAGCTCTAGGTCGTCGCGGTGCGGCCCGACCAGGCAGACCCCGCGTTCCAGTTCCGTTGCCCGCAGCCGGGCCAGCTGCTCCAGCATCGCCACCTCCAGCGCCTCGACATCGACTCTGCCGGCCTCGTGGGGCAGCTCACCCAGGCTGCTGCGGTAGCGCAGCTGGGCCGGCAGCGCCGGGGGGTGCCCCGAGGGGGCCAGTGCGCGGTAGGCCGCACCGACCTCCGGGGCCAGCTCGATGACCAGCTCCAGCCGGGCGCCGAGCAGCTGCGCGCCGTGCCGGGCAAGGTGAGCGTCCCAGACGTCCAGGGTGCCCAGATCACCGGGCCGGCGGGCCGCGCCGGCGGAGCGCAGCAACGCGACGCGCTGGCGCAGCACCCGGTCGTAGTCGGCTTGCACGCCGGCCAACCGGGGGGAGCGCAGCACCAGCAGATCGTCGAGGAACCGGCGGCGGCCCGCCGGGTCACCGCGGACCAGCGCCAGGTCCTCCGGGGCGAACAGCACGCTGCGCAGCACCCCGAGCACTTCTCGCACCCGCCGCACCGGAGCGCGGTTGAGCCTGGCCCGGTTGGCTCGCCCGGGGGAGATCTCCAGCTCCACGGTCAGCTCCCGGTCAGCGTGCACCACCGCGGTGCGCAGGATGGCGCGCGAGGTGCCGTGACGGATCAATGGTGCATCGGTGCTCACCCGGTGCGAGCCCAGGGTGGACAGGTAGCCCAGAGCTTCCAGCAGGTTCGTCTTGCCCTGCCCGTTCGGGCCGACCAGCACGGATGCCCCGGGCTCGAAGTCCAGCTCGGCGTGCTCCCAGGAGCGGAAATCAGTGACCGCAAGCTGCCGGACATACACTTAGTGATGGTTTTCTGCACAGTGATGATTTTCTGCACAGGATGACTCGGGGCTGGCCTGCCCACTGAACTGCTGGCGCAACGCGGCCACCGCCCGCATTGCCGCCCGCGTTGCCCCAGCCTCAGCGGCCGCAGCCTCGCCCGGGCGGGAGTGGCCGGAGGCGAACCGGGCGCACAGCGCCGCAGAGATCACCGGCGCGGGTACCGCGTGGTTGATCGCTTCCTCGACGTTCCAGCGCCCCTCCCCCCGGTCGGCCATCCACCCGCGCAGCCGCGCCAGCTTCGGGTCGTCTTCCACGGCGGCGACCAGCAGGTTTAGCAGCCAGGAGCGGACCACCGTGCCGCGCCACCACGCCTTGAGCACCGCGGGCACGTTGGTGATCATCTCAGCGGCATGCAGCAGCTCGAAGCCCTCCGTGTAGGCCTGCATCAGGCTGTATTCCATCCCGGTGTGCACCATCTTGGCGAAGTGCCCGGCGCCGACGCCACCAGCGTGCACGAAGCTCTCATCCCGAGGACCTTCGGGACGCAGCACGTCGAACACCGGCATCAGCCGCTCGACGTGCTCCACCGCGCCGCCGACCATCAGTCCGTAGCCGTTGTGCCGGCCCCACCCCCCACTGGACACTCCCCCACTGGACACTCCACAGTCCAGGTACCCGATGCCGGCGTGGCCGAGCAGCTCGGCGTGCAGCTGGTCCTCGCTGTAGCGCGAGTTACCGCCGTCGATGACGAGATCACCCTGGGTGAGCAGCCCGGCCAGCTGGGTCACGGTGTCCCGGGTCGCCTTACCGGCCGGCACCATGATCCACACGGCGCGCGGCGGGGACAGGCGCTCAGCCAGCTCGGCCAGGGACGTGACATCCCGGGTCTGGGCATGGCGGGCGAAACCGAGGACCTCGATGCCGCCGGCTCGCAGCCGCTCGCGCATGTTGGCACCCATCCGGCCCAGTCCGACCAGTCCCAGCTGCACGAGGAGTCCTCCCGGTAGTGCGTCGCCCTACCGTAGCGGTGCGTGTTCGGGGGTGGTGTCGGTGCACCCTCAGCCGTGGGTGTCCACCACGCTGAGGGTGGGTTTTTCTTAAGGTAGAGAGAACACCAGTCGTAGTAGTAAGCACTGTGGGTGGTGTGGATTGCTGTTATTTGCCCAGTTCCCCCGGTGCGCTGCAGTGTGGAGGGCGCAGGGGGCTGTGCCGTGGAGCATGTCGCCCGGCGGTGGACAGCGGCACACACCGCGCCCAGATGCACAGCGCTCCCCCGTTATCCACAGAGTTGTCCTCAAGTGTGGGTACTTTGTTGCCGGGCCGCCCAAGGTTCACGCGCTGACCGGCGAGGGGCGGGGCTGCATCTCGTCACTCACGATGCACCCGTCGCGCATCCGCATCACCCGCTTGGCGTGCCGGGCGATCTCCTCTTCGTGAGTGATGATCACAACGGTGCGCCCGGCGTCGTTCAGCTCGCCGAGTAATTTCATGATCTCGGCACTGGAGGTGGTGTCGAGGTTGCCGGTGGGCTCATCGGCGAGCAGGATCGCGGGATCGTTGATCAGTGCCCGGGCGATCGCCACCCGCTGCTGCTGACCCCCGGAGAGCTCGTTGGGTAGGTGCTTCTGCCAGTCACCCAGCCCCACCTGCTCCAGGGCCCGCCGGGCCGGGTTGCGCCGTGACCGCACCCCGGCGTAGATCAACGGGAGTTCGACGTTGCGGATCGCGCTGGTGCGCGAGACCAGGTTGAACGACTGGAACACGAACCCGATCTTGCGGCTGCGGAGCTTGGCTAGCCGGCGGTCGGAGAGCCGGCTGACGTCGGTGCCGTCAAGGAGGTAGCGGCCGCTGGTGGGGACGTCGAGGCAACCCAGGATGTTCATCAGGGTGGTCTTGCCCGACCCGGAGGGACCCATGATGGCGACCATCTCACCATCACCGATAGCAAGATCGATGCCGTGAAGCACCGGCATCGTCAGCTTACCCATCTGGTAGGCCTTCGTAACGCCCTCTAACTGGATCACTCCGCTCCTCCTCTTCGACCTGGGTTCTGTCTGTCTGGGCAGCCTGGCTGTTCACCGTGTCACACCACCACTGTGTGCGGCTACGCATTTTCTCGCCACTGTTGCCAACCTCACCTCGCATGGGCAGAGCCCTTCCGGGCCGCGCCTTCAGGTATGGCCTGGCAATGTGTGAGCAACCTGGGTGCAACCTTAGAGCTCCCTGGGAATACGTGATTGCCCGGCGGCTGGATAAGGTTGTTTTTATACTACTGGCGCAACTCGGAGGACACCCTCAGGAACAGTGAGTTTCAGCTACGACACATGGAGTCACCGGAGAATTTTTAGCCTGCTCTCAGAAAAGGCGGCGAAGCCGGCGGTAACGTTGATCCGGACGACTGAAGTGTCGGGTTGAGAGGAACGCAAGTCGATGATCAGCCGGATCAAGATGACGCTGCTGACCGGGGCGGCAGCACTGGCGGCCGCGGCGCTGGGGACCGGCATGGCCGCCGAGCACAGCGCCGCGCCACCCACTCCTACCCCCTCCGCCTTCTCCAGCACAGCATCTGGGTCCCCAGGAATGTCTCAGGGCATGTCCCCCCTGGCACGGGCCCGGGAGAGGCTGCATGCACGGCATGCACGGCGGCATGATGGGCTGGGGGATCCTGAGCCGGATCGAGCATGGTGAGGGCACCTTGAAGACCCCTCACGGCCAAGAGGTCATGGACATCCAGCGCGGTACCGTCGAGTCGGTCAGCCCCGGGCAGTTGAAAGTCCGCTCCGCTGACGGGTTCAGCGCCACCTACGCGGTCAACCACTCAACAAAGATCGGGAAAAATGGAAAGCCCAGCGACATCGCGCAGGTGATGACCCATGATCAGGTGATCGTTCTGGCCACCAAGTCCGGCAGCACCGCCACCGCTACCCGCGTCGTCGACACCGGAGGAGCCACCACTAACCGTTGAGGGTTTTCGGCTGTTGCCTGACCGCCGGCCCGGCCGGCTGTTTCTGATCACTCACGATGCGTCCATCGCGCATTCGCATCACTCGCATAGCGAATTGCACGACGTCCCTTCGGTGGGTGGTAACCACGACCGTGCGGCGGGCGTCAGTCAGCCCACGGAGAAACGTCATAATCTCAGCGCTGGAGGTGGTGTCCAGCTCACCCGTGGGCTCTTCGGCGAGCAGCAACACGGGATCGTTGATCAGCGCGCGGGCGATCGCCACCTGATGCCGCTGACCAACGGAGAGCTCCGGGGGCAGGTGCTTTTGCTGATCGCCCAGTCCCACCTGTTCCCAGGCCTGCTGGGCCGGGCCCCGAGCGTGCACTCCGGCGTAGATCAACGGGAGTTCGACGTTGCGGATCGCGCTGGTACGGGCGACCAGGTTGGGCGACTGGAACACGAACCCGATCTTGCGGCTGCGGATCTTCGCTAGCCGGCGCTCGGAGAGCTGGCTGACGTCAGCGCCGTCAAGGAGGTAGCGGCCGCTGGTGGGGACGTCGAGGCAGCCCAGGATGTTCATCAGGGTGGTCTTGCCCGCCCCGGACGGGCCGGTAATGACGATCATCTCACCGTCGTCGATGGCCAGATCGACCCGGTCGAGCGCCCGGATCTCGGCCTTACCTACCCGGTAGACCTTGGTGACGTTCTCAAGCTTGATCATTCCCTTCCCCCGATCGAAGCATCGGTGGGCGGAGACGTCTTTCACCTTTCGTTGTCGGCCGGGTCCTGTCAAGAGGATGCGGAGTCAGGAGCGGGCGCGCTGTTTGATCCGGGAGGTGAGTTCTTGAACCTGGTCGTAGGTGCGGCGGCGTTCGGCCATCTCCTTGCGGATTTTGCGCTCGGCGTGCATCACCGTGGTGTGGTCGCGGCCGCCGAAGGCCTGCCCGATCCGGGGCAGCGACAGGTCAGTCAGCTCCCGGCACAGGTACATGGCGATCTGCCGGGCTTGCGCGACGTGTTTGGTCTTGCCGGGCCCGCACAGGTCTTCGATGGTGACCCCGAAGAACTCAGCGGTCACCGCCATGATGTGGGGAGCGCCGATCTCGTGTGCCGCCTCGTCCGGGATGAGGTCGCGCAGCACGATCTCCGCGAGTTGGTTGTCCACCGGTTGGCGGTTCAGCGACGCGAACGCGGTGACGCGGATCAGCGCTCCCTCCAGCTCACGGATGTTGCGTTCGATCCGGGCGGCGATGAACTCCAGCACCTCATCGGGAGCGGCCAACCCGTCACCGGCGGCCTTCTTGCGGAGGATGGCGATCCGGGTCTCCAGCTCGGGCGGCTGGATATCAGTGATCAGGCCCCACTCGAACCGGGTGCGCAACCGGTCTTCCAGGGTACCCAGTCCCTTGGGTGGGCGGTCGGAAGAGATCACGATCTGCTTGTTCGCGTTGTGCAGGGTGTTGAAGGTGTGGAAGAACTCCTCCTGGGTGCCCTCCTTACCCTCCAGGAACTGGATGTCATCCACCAGCAGCACCTCAACGTCCCGGTAACGGCGCTGGAAGGCGACCTTGCGGTCGTCCCGCAGGGAGTTGATGAAGTCGTTGGTGAACTCTTCGGTGGAGACGTAACGCACCCGCATACCGGGGAACAGCCGCTGCGCGTAGTGCCCGACGGCGTGGAGCAGGTGCGTCTTGCCCAACCCCGATTCCCCCCAGACGAACAGCGGGTTGTACGCCCTCGCCGGCGCTTCAGACACAGCCACGGCCGCCGCGTGCGCGAACCGGTTGGACGCGCCGATCACAAAGGTATCGAAGGTGTACTTCTCGTTGAGCCTGGTTTGTGAGCTCCGTGGCCGGGTCGCCCCCGCCGCGGCCGGGCCGGCGAAGGGGGGCAAGATCTCGTGCGCGGTGGCCAGCGGGGCGCCCTCCTCGCTGCGCTCGCCAGCTCCGGTGGGCCCACCAGAACCATTACCTCCCAGCGGGGCGCTGCCTAGGCGGGAATCACCGGACGTCTCGGCGTCGGGTGCGGTGAACTGCTCCGGGAGCTGCGGTGGCACCGGCAGCGGGTGGTCGACCTTGACCGCAAGCGACACCTGCCGACCTAGGCGCCGGGACAGCGCCGCGCTGATCGGCTCGCGCAGTACCCGCTCGATGGCGTCTTTGGCGAAGTCGCTGGGCGCGGCCAGCAGCGCAGTGCCATCCAGCAGGCCGATCGGGCGGGTCACCCGCATCCAGGCGCGTTGCTGGGGCGACAGCGTCCCGGTAGACAGCTCCAGGACGACCTCGTTCCACACCTGGCCGAGATCGGTTTGCCGCTCTGACACCCGCTGACTCCCCTTCGGCCGGTGGTGATCGTCGTAAGCGCCGGCCGTCCACAGAGCTGTCCACAGCTGTGGATGGCAATGCCCGCTGCGCTCCCTGGGGTTCCCGACGCGTCAGCTTGCCGAGCGGTCTGCAGAACCATAGACAGGCCCCGCGAGCTGACAAGCCGGGGGTGCTGCCACAAGAACCCCCCTGTAAGCAAGCACCATCGATGTAACGGCGTGTCGCCCTGGCGGTGACGCGGGACGGCAGTTTTGACGGTTTTGACGCCGCCGGTACCGGCGGCCTACGCTCGTAGCGTCCCCCGCCCACCGGCGGGCATTCTTGCGTGCCCTCGCTGACGGCCCGATGTGGTCTCCAGTAGCGGGTGAGTCCGGCTCGCAGCAGTGCCGCCAGTGCCGGTAGGAGATGACCTGACTACTCTCCGATCAACAAGGCAGTCCCCGACCTCTGCGGAGGCGCACCGAGCACTGGGAGAACGACAGCCGTGACCAAGGGCAAACGTACGTTCCAGCCGAACAACCGTCGCCGCGCGAGGACCCACGGGTTCCGGTTGCGCATGCGCACCCGCGCCGGGCGGGCCATCCTCGCGGCCCGGCGACGTAAGGGCCGCGCCGAGTTGTCGGCCTGAGGCGTTGGCGTTCGGCCCGTTGGCGTTCGGCGGACACCTCGCAGTGCTCCCCGCTGCCACCCGAATGACCCGCCGCGAGGACTTCGCGACGGCGGTGCGGCGAGGCCGCCGGGCGGCGTGCGGCTGCCTTGCCGTGCACGTGGCGTACGCGGGCGCTGGCGGCGAGGCGGTATCTCTCGGGCCTCTCAACGCGAGACCCCCCAAAGTGGGGTTTGTGGTCGCTCGCGCGGTCGGTGGCTCGGTGGTCCGGCACCGGGTGCAGCGTCGGTTGCGGCATCTCGTGCGGCAGCGGTTAGCGAGCCTGCCTGCCGGAGCGCTGGTGGTGGTGCGCGCGCTGCCGGCGTCGGCGAGTGCGAGCAGCGCGGTGCTGGGGGATGACCTCGACGGGGCGTTGCGGCGGCTGATCGGCCCCCGCACCGCGGGCGCGTCTAGCCTCGGTAGCCGGCGATGACGCTCCAGCCATCGCCGACTCGCCCTGCCTGTCCGGTGCCCGATCGCCGGCTCGGCCGGCGGTGCCGTCCTCGTCCTGACCGGGTGACGCGGACGCTGATGGCCGTCTTGCGGTTCTACCGCCGGTGGATCTCCCCGGCCCTGCCGCCGACCTGCCGGTTCTCCCCCAGCTGCAGCGCGTACGCGATCGAGGCCCTGACGGTCCACGGGACGCTGCGCGGGTCGTGGTTGACTGCGGGACGGCTTCTTCGCTGCGGACCCTGGCACCCTGGTGGGATGGACCCGGTTCCGCCAGCGAGATCACCCCGCTCCCATGCCGAGAGTGAGTCGTAGTGCTGGACTTCATCTACTACCCGGTGTCGGCCATCTTCTGGTTCTGGCACAAGGCGTTCGGCTACCTGCTCGGTCCGGACAATGGTTTCGGCTGGGCGCTGGCCGTGGTGTTCCTGGTGTTCACCCTGCGCGCGGTGTTGTTCAAGCCGTTCGTCAGCCAGGTTCGCTCGATGCGCAAGATGCAGGAGTTCGCGCCGGAGATCCAGAAGCTGAAGAAGAAGTACGGCGACGACCGCCAGAAGATGGCGGCCGAGATGCAGAAGCTGCAGGCTGAGCACGGGGTCAACCCGCTGGGCGGTTGCCTGCCGGCGCTGCTGCAGGTCCCGGTGTTCATCGGGCTGTTCCACGTGCTGCGCTCGTTCAACCGGCCGTTCTTGTCCGCCGAGCAGAACCGCCAGATCGGCAACTACGTGTTCAGCGCGGTCGACGTGCGGTCGTTCCTCGACGCTCACCTGTTCGGGGTGCCGCTGTCGGCCTACATCACCGAGCCCGCCACGCTGCTGGCCCGGTATGGGGAGGTTTCCCGGTGGCAGATTGCCGTGGTGGCGGTACCGTTGACCATCGTCGCCGGCATCCTGACTCATCTCACTGCGAAGCACTCGGTGGAGCGGCAGAACCCGGCGCAGATTGCCGCCAACCCGCAGGCCGCGATCATGAACAGGCTCATGGTGTACCTGTTCCCGCTCGGGGTGGTCGGCGGTGGCCCGTTCTTCCCGCTGGCGATCCTGCTGTACTGGCTGTCCAACAACCTGTGGACAATGGCGCAGCAGCGAGTGGTCTACCGATGGATCGACGCTGAGGACGAGGAGAAAAAGCAGGCTGCGATCGCTGCTCGGCAGGCCCTAGGTCCGCGACCCGGCCAGAAGCCGATCCGACCGAAAAAGGACGTCACCGGCGCCCCCGCTGCGGCGGCCGAGGACGACGTCCCACCGGGATCGACGGCACGACCTGCGGAGTCGGAGGGTTCGGAGGGAGTTGCCCCGAATGGGGCGCTCTCCCGGGGAGCTGGTGATGCCAGCCGTGGGTCAGAAGAATCGTCCAACGGCCAAGGCTCGGCGCGCTCTCCGGCACGTGGCATGATCCAGCAGCGGCCGAAATCGGGGAAGAGGACAAACCGGAAGCGCCGCTAAGGCTGTGATCGCCTGGAGAGGAGAAGCTGTGACAGAGACGCTAGCGACTGAGGCAGCGATGACCGAGGCGGATATGCCGGTTGAGGGTGAGGGTATGGCCGGCGTGGCCGGAACCGTTCGGTCGTCGGCGCGCGAGGCGCCGGAAGGCTCGGAAAGCTCGGAGAGTCCGGCGAACGAAGAACTTCTCGTTCGCGAGGGCGACGTTGCGGGTGACTACCTTGAACGACTGCTCGACCTGGTGGACTACGACGGCGATATCGATCTTGACGTCGAGGCTGGTCGCGCCATGGTGAGCATTGATGGTGGAAAAGACTTGACGAAGCTGGTGGGGCCTCGTGGCGCGGTGCTCGAGGCGCTTCAGGAGCTCACCCGGCTGGCGGTGCAGCAACAGACCGGTGCTCGCAGTCGGCTGATGCTCGATATCGCGCAGTGGCGGTCTGCTCGGCGCAGTGATCTCAGCGAGCTGGGTCGATCGACTGCGGCGCGGGTACGCGCCAGTGGTGAACCGGTCCAGTTGCAGCCGATGACCCCCTTTGAGCGGAAGATCGTGCATGACGCGGTGGCTGACGTGGACGGTGTGCACAGCGAGAGCGAGGGCGAGGAGCCGAGGCGCTACGTCGTGGTGTTCCCTTCCGCGTGACCAGGGTTTGTGGACGACTAGGGCCTGTGGGTAACCAGGGCCTGTGGCGCCGCGCGAGCAGTCGATGTTTCACGTGAAACACCCGGTCGCCCCGATCCAGGAGGCGGCCCAGGCGGTATTTGGTGCGAGGTACCCGCTCGCGAAGCAGTATGCTGCGTTGCTCGCCGGGGCCGGGGTGGACAGAGGACTCATCGGGCCTCGGGAAGCGGATCGGCTGTGGGAACGTCACCTACTCAACTCCGCCGTCCTGAGTGAGCTTGTGCCGCAAGGCGCTCGGGTGCTCGATGTAGGCTCCGGCGCGGGCCTGCCGGGAATACCCCTTGCGCTCGCCCGGCCGGACCTGGTGATTGCCCTGCTGGAGCCGATGGCCCGGCGGGTGGCGTGGCTACAGGAGGTGCTCGCCGTGCTCGACCTCGCGGTCTCGGTGTATCACGGTCGCGCCGAGGACCCACAGATCCGTGCGGAGTGTGGCGGCAACGACGTCGTGACGGCCCGGGCGGTCGCGCCGCTAGGGCGGTTGGCGGGCTGGAGCCTTCCGCTGGTCGCCCCGGGCGGGCGGCTGCTCGCGGTGAAGGGCGTCAGTGCGGAGCAGGAGGTCGCTCGGGACCTCGACGCGGTGCGGGCCGCCGGAGGAGCGCCGGTAGGGATCAACGCAGCGGAGATTGTGCAGTGCGGCGCCACGATCGTGCAGCCCCCGACGACGGTCATCGTGGTACCCCGGTTGGCGACCAAGCGCGCCCTCTGCCCCCCGAGAGCACGGCAACAGAAGAGGAAGGACCGATGAGCGTGAGCCCCCTGAAGTGGCCGGAAAGCGGGGCGTGGCGGGACGATGTGACGCTGGGCCCTGCTACATCAGGTCCCGCTACATCAGGCCCTGCCACATCAGGCCCTGCCACATCAGGCCCCGTCACATCAGGAGCGTCCAGCGTGGCCGCCCGATCGCCGGCTCAGCCGGCAGGAGCCGCGTCAGACCTTGCTGTTTCACGTGAAACCGTGCCGCAGCACCGCGCGCCCGGCCGACCGAAGCATGCCCTGACTCATACCTCGCCGCCGATGAAACACAGCAGAGCCGGCCAGCTGCCCCGCTTCCCCACTGCCTCTCCGGAAGCCACCGCCTCTCCGGAAGCCGCTATCTTTCCGGAAGCCGCTATCTTTCCGGAAGCCGCTGTCTTTCCGGAAGCCACTGCCTCTCCAGTCCCCCCTGTCTTTCCAGAAGCCGCCCGCGTCCCCCAGGACGCCTCGGCCAGCGCCTCTCCCGCCGAGGTTTCCTGGACACCGATTGCGGAGGAAGCGCAGCGGGCGACCCGGGTGAAGCACCCCAGCGATCAGTTGCCTCGCCCGGCCCGGCGCCGGGTCATCGCGGTGGCCAACCAGAAGGGCGGCGTCGGTAAGACCACGAGCACGGTCAATCTTGCCGCTGGGCTGGCTCTGCAAGGACTGCGCACGCTCGTGGTTGACTTGGATCCGCAGGGCAATGCCTCGACTGCGCTGGGAATCGAGCATCACGCCGGCACTCCGTCGGTGTACGAGGTGTTGCTCGGGGAGATCGGGATTGCCGATGCCGTCGCGGTGAGCCCGCAGTCGTCGAACCTGCTCTGCGTTCCCGCCACCATCGACCTCGCCGGTTCCGAGATTGAGCTGGTGTCCATGGTGGCCCGAGAGTCACGCCTGTCCAGGGCGCTGTCCGGTGTCGCGCTCGACGAGCTGGACGTCGACTACGTGTTCATCGACTGCCCCCCCTCGCTCGGGTTGCTCACGGTGAACGCGCTGGTCGCCGCGCCTGAAGTGCTGATCCCGATCCAATGCGAGTATTACGCGCTGGAGGGGCTCGGCCAACTACTCCGCAACATTGAGTTGGTGCAGGCGCACCTTAACCCCGCGTTGGCGGTGTCCACGATCCTGCTGACCATGTATGACGGGCGCACAAAGCTCGCTGACCAGGTCACCGCCGAGGTCCGCGAGCACTTCGGCGATCAGGTGTTGCGCACCGTCATCCCGCGCAGCGTGAAGATCTCCGAAGCGCCAGGCTTCGGGCAGACCGTGCTGACCTACGACCCCGGCTCCCGCGGGGCGCTGAGCTACCTGGATGCCGCGCGGGAAATCGCGCTGGACCGTGGCTACCTGAACCGTGGCTACCTGAACCGTGGCTACCTGGACCGTGGCTTTCCTGACCGCGGTTCTCCGGGCGATGGCCACTCAGATGCCCGCGAGGTGGCGCGCTGATGCCCCCCGCCAGTGCACTCCCGCACCCGCCGGGGTCGTCGCTGACTGGTTCCGCCGCGACGGATCCAGTCAGGGGGGGAGTACAGCGTAAGGGCGGGCTCGGTCGCGGTCTGGCCGCGTTGATCCCTACGGGGCCGGTCGGCACCGCGGGCGATCCCGCGTCGCAGCTGCCCCACGATGGCCACCCGGACACCTCGACCGGTCGGGTCGCCGGGGCGGTCTACCAAGAAATGCCGATAGAGGCGATCGTGCCCAATCCCCGGCAGCCCCGGCAGGTGTTCGACGAAGAGACCCTGGCCGAGCTCGCGCACTCGATCCGGGAATTCGGGCTGCTGCAGCCCATCGTGGTCCGCCCAGTGGAGTCGGCGGTCGGGCAGTCGGGTACCGGCCGCTACGAGCTGATTATGGGTGAGCGGCGGTGGCGGGCAGCGCGGCAGGCCGGGCTGGATCGCATTCCGGCGATCGTGCGAGGGACTGCTGACGACGCGATGCTCCGCGACGCGTTGCTGGAGAACATCCACCGGGTCCAGCTCAATCCCTTGGAGGAGGCGGCTGCCTACCAGCAGCTGTTGGAGGACTTCGGCGTGACGCACGAGCAGTTGGCGGCGCGGATCGGGCGCAGCCGCCCGGTTATCACGAACACGATCAGGTTGCTCAAGCTGCCGGTTGCGGTGCAGCGGCGGGTCGCAGCCGGAGTGCTCTCCGCCGGGCACGCCCGAGCGCTGCTCAGCCTGGAGGACCCGTCCGCTCAGGAGGACTTGGCGGCGCGGATCGTTGCCGAGGGGCTGTCGGTTCGCGCCACCGAGGAGGAAGCGATCACGCTCAGCCGTACTGAGCCCAGCCGGACTCGCCCGAAAGCGGCGACATCCCGGCCGATGCGAGCGCCTGGGTTGCAGCATCTCGCCGAGAACCTCTCCGACGTCTTCGACACCCGCGTCAAGGTGGAACTGGGCCGTCGCAAGGGCCGCATCGTCGTCGAGTTCGGCTCAATCGACGACCTGGAGCGCATCGTCTCCCTCATGACCCCCTCACGCTGACATCGGTTCAACCGCCATTCGGAGCCGAATGGCGGTTGGCGAGGGTCCTGTGACTACTAATCGGCTCCGAATGGCGGCTGGCGACCGCCGTCGGAGCTGGCCCGCGCCATCCAGCCGGGTGCCTGCATCTCGCTCTCGAGTTCGGCGTTCCACGTGATGGCCTCCTGGAGGCACGTCGGGCAGTACCGAAGCTCGCAGTCACACTCGTCGTCCGGGCAGGTCGTGTGCGGCAAATCCATGTCGGTGATTACCTGCCCGCACACGGTGAAGTATTCCCGTGGCGGGTATAGGCATGGCTCGGCGAGCAAGCCATCGGCCGCCAGGAGATGCACCCGGGCCCGCAGCACCCGGTCCTCGTTCCCGTCAGCATGCGGCTGCCGCACCACGCCGTTGATGTCGTTGGTCATGGGTGACGATGGTGCAGGTGATGAGCTGGTGGGTGCTAGGACACCGTGTCTCGCCGGTTGGGTCCGCGGCGGCTGGCCCGGTTCACGGGGCTAGCCGCCGCGAGGGGCGGGTGCGGCGTGCAGGCGTTGAGCGAGTTCGCGCAGTCGCGTTGACGGGCGCCCTCGGGTCAGCAGTTCCCCGACCAGCACCCGGGGCAGCCGGTGCAGTGCGGTCCACTCCGGGGCGGCCCGCTCCATCGTCAACAGCGTCGATTCAGCGGCCTGGATGCGGCCTAGGCGCAGCTGAGCGTGCGCCACGTCGGCCAGGTGCCGAGACCGGGAAACCAGCGGCAGCGCCGAGCCGCGCGGCATCCGCCGGGATGCCTCTGCGGCCGCGACGTAGTCCCCGGTGACCACGGCACAGTCGGTGGACTGCATCACTAGGAAGCTCGGACCGAAGCGTAGATCGTAGTCGATGCGGTTCCCGCCGGTCTGTTGCGTTGCCTCGGCAGCCTCGGTCAGCAGGTCCGTCGCTGTCCCGGAGCGCCCTTGCCGGGCTGCCGACGTGGCGCGGCGCAGCAGCAGGCCGCCATACACCGACCAGTGCGCCGTGCTGACCTGCCCGGTGGGTTCCAGCTGCGTCGCAGTGACCACCGCGACCCGCTCGGCGTCATCGTAGCGACCTTGCCTGACGAGCACGAAACCCAAGACCTCACGCACCGCGGCCAGGCGCAGCGGATCGCCCGCCCGCCCGGCCAGGCGCAGGGCTTCGCGGGCCGCGACATGACCGAGATCAGCCTTATCGAACTGCACCAGGGTGCGCGCGGTAATCTGGTGAACCTGCGCGGCAAGGTCGGCAGCGCGTCCGGCCTCGGCCGCGGTGGCCGCGTGGGTGGCCGCGCGGGTGTCGGTGAGTAAGCGCGGCAGCATCGCCGCCAGGGTGGTGTACCGGCACGCCCAATACATCCCCCAGGCGTGGGCCACGGCATGAGCTAGCTCGGCCAGGTCGGGGGCGTCCACGTCGTCCAGCTCGCCCAAGATGTCGTCCACGCTGGTGAGCGCGTCCCGGATGGCGATGATCTGGGGTTGGTGCTGCTCTGCGGAAGCGGCTGGTGGGGCGGGGCCCAACAGGGCGGCAATGCTGACGCCCAACGCCCGGGCGATGCGGGACAGGCTCGCGAGCGAAGCAGTATGCCGCTGGCCCTGCTCCAGCTTGCGGATCAGGTCGGTGGACACCCCGGCGGCGGCGGCCAGCTCGTCCTGCGTCATCCCCACCTTCTTGCGCAGCCGCCTGATCCGCTCACCGATGGTCGACTCGGCGCGAAACTCCTCCGTGCCCGACATGGAAACCCCTCTCCGCACCGAGTTTCCCCACCGATGCCCCCGGGAGCTGCCCCGGGACGGACACCTCGGCAAGGACGTGAGCACCAGGCTACTGTGCGCCCACCCGGGGCCAGTCGGGCCCGGGTGATCACAGCGGCGATATCACGGCGGGCTCACCCGGTTGCTGGGGATGAGCACGTCGTGGTGTCGCCACGCGGGCATTTAGCCACAAGCAACAGCTCGCTCGACCAGCCCCAGGGCATTCCGATCACCACCAAGCCCATCCAAGCACGGGTTGAATGTTTACCCCGCGCCACGTTCGATGGTGACACTTGGCGTACGCTTGCAGTAGCATACCTGTCGTCTTAGGGAGTTGAACGCAAGAGGAAGGACTCCGTGCGCTATGAACAAGCCAGATGACCCGGTTGTATCCGACGAGCGACCGGGAGATACCGCAACTTCAGAAATTTCGATCGTCTCGCTTGGTGATGCAGTGTCGCGTACCCAGGGGGGAAATAGATCTATTAACGAGAACAAGCGCGAAATATACGCCTAGTCAACGCACGGATAGCGTGTGCTGTCATCAACTTACGCGGCACCCGGTCCACAGAAGGGTTTACGGGTGAGTTGGTTCGGCGGGTTTGTCTTACGTAGTTGCAAGAGCAGTGTGCGCATCCCGGCGGAAGCCTTTCTTCTGCGTGATGGAAACATCGGCGTTTGGACAACCAGCCAAGGGGCTTCCGGAGACGTGCGAGTTGCATCAGAAGGTGATCGATGGATTGCGGTATTTGGTGTCTGCGGAGCAGGCGAGACCGACCTCCTCGACTTCATCTATCCATAGTGACGAAATGGAAATCGAGTGGCCCGGATCATATACTATCGTACTTTGTGATCGTCGTGGTATAAAGGTATCAACGGACATCGCCAACGCTCGCCCGATTTATACCGCCGATACCGAATACGGCGTGGTGTGGAGTTCAAGCTCCCGGAAGTTAGCAAGTTTGGTAGGGAGTCAGGTTAGCTTGCCTTGGCTAGCCACCGCGCTGCTCGCCCCAGATATTGAACCCGCGCTTGCTCTTCATTCGGCATTTTCGGAGATCAGGATGGTACCAGCCGGCTACTGGCTGACCATCGACTCCAACTCTACAACTTTCGATCGCGCCGTGGCGTGGGAGACGCGGCGTTGAACGAAGGCGGGAGCATCGGCCAGACTAGCCGAAACGCTCCAAGCCGGAATCGCCGCAAGAGTCCACGCAAAAGAAACGATTACGAAGGACTATAGCGGCGGCTTCGACTCCACTACACTCGCTCTTCTCGCTCTCAATCAGATCGATAACCGCGACCGGCTAACTGCAGTTACGCTCCATCCGCGCGGCGTTACTCGTGGAGGAGATTTTGACTATGTAACTCAACTGCTCGCCGAGCAGCCGACGATGCGGCATCGCTGGATCGGGCTTGATGATTCTCATCTCCCGTTTGCGCATATAGATAAGGTGCCTGCTTCTGATGAGCCAGCACCGATTACCGCGGCATACGCGCGCATGTCGGGCCAGTTTCGAATTTTGCGCGACATCGGGAGCGAGGTGCATCTGACCGGAGATGGTGGTGACACGCTGCTATGTCCGCCTCTGCTGTATCTTGCCGATCTCCTAGCTTCTGGCCAGTACAGGAAGGCTTATTGTCATGCGGTTGGATGGTCCCGGGTACGCCAGGTAAGCCCATGGCCGCTGCTTCGCGACGCTTTTATTGCGGCACGTTGCGACTACGCGGAGTCCCTGAACTCGCTTGCGACGTCTTTTCGCCGATGCTCATCGTCATCCGATTTAATCGATGGCGCAGACGCGCCGTCGGCAAGCTGGCACAACGTGAGAACTGGACCCTGGGCTACTGAACTGGCTTATCAAAGTACGTCGAATATGTTGTCGGAAGCGGCTAACCGCTTATCGCCAACAAATTTAGACAGGGCGGGCCAGCTTACGTTGATTGCTCTTCGCACCGTGGGGCGCACCGCGCGTGCTGACTTTCAGATAGCCGCTAGCCACGGAATAGCGCTCGACAACCCCTATCTTGACTCTAGTGTTGTGAGCGCTGTGCTGTCCGTACCGGCATGCGAGTGGAGTTCGCCGGAAAGATTCAAACCACTGCTGCCCCAAGCGTTTCCAGGCTTGCTGCCTAAGTCCCTAGAAAAACGAACCACTAAAGGAAGTTTTGCGATCGATCACTACCGGGGTGTGTATGCACACGCGTCTCTACTGCACGACATGGTTGACGGGGAGCTCAGCTCCTTAGGTCTCATCAACCCTAAACCGTTGCATGACGTAATTGGCCTCGCCGCACTCGGTCTTCCGGTCAATCTCACCAGTATTGAGAGGCTCCCCGTGGCTGAAGCGTGGCTACGTGCTGTCAAGGCCGCGCCAGCTGCCGCATGGAGTATTCATCGACCAAGGGAGGAATACGGTGCCTCAGCATCTTGCCTGCCCTGACTACATTCATGCAATTGATACTGGGCGGACCGTTGTTCTTGTCGATTTCCGTCGCGCGTCAACATATGCGCTGACGGGAGAGGCCCGTCGTATCTGGTTGGCCCTCTCGCATGCTCGCGAATGCGATGAGACGCGGCCAGAAATTTCTGGTGATGTGGTCGGCGAACTGCGCAAACGCGGGCTACTATATGTCACCACGCAACCGTATCGTTGGCGTCCAGTGGTGTGTAGTCCGCCCTCGCAGGCTAGCTGGGGAACTCAAACCGTCCCAGTACGCCTCGAACAACCGTCGACTAGTGATCATTTTTCGCTGGCTGCGACCGCGGCGCTTGCGATTACTCTTGCCGTTCGGCACCTTGGTACTACCCATCGCGCACTGCGACGCTTGACGTGTCTCGCCAGATGGGCGACCACGATCGCGCGACGTGAGGCATCCGTAGCCGAAGCCGAAAAGTCAATCTTGACAGTCCGACGTACGGCGAGGCTGTGGCCCGCGCGTATCGCCTGTTTGGAGGAATCGATCGCCGCTACCCTAGCGCTCGCGCTGACTGGAAGGCGCGCAACCTGGTGTCATGGCGTAGCCACCGATCCCATAGCCCTGCATGCTTGGATCGAGGTTGGCGGGTCTCCTGCCGCGGAACCACCGTCCACCGAGCGCTTCACCGCGATACTACGTATCCACGGCAACGACCACACCGAAAGACGGAATTGATGACGACACCGCTAATCTGGCTGCGCGGCCAACGAGTTGGCCTTGGTCCATACGTTCGAGAACTTGTTGAGGACTACTGGCGGTGGGAAAACGATCCGAGCACTATTCTCGGTTTCGGCAGACAAATACCTGAGTCGCTGGAATCTCGTACCGCCGGCATAGATATTCAGCTGAGAAACTCCTCGTTTCCTCGTTTCACGGTTTACGAGCTGGCTACCGGTCGGCCTGTCGGTAAGACTTCTTTGACCACTGACGATGTCACTCGGAGCGCCGAATTCGTTGTTAACATCGCCCCAGAAGACCAGGGTAGGAAATTTGGCACTGAAGCTACCTGGCTAACCCTCGACTATGCGTTCCACCTGGCAAGTCTGAGAATGGTTTGGCTCAAGGTTCTCGAACACAATATCGGCGCGATCAAGGCATATGAGAAAGCAGGGTTCAAGCACGCGGGCCGTCTTCGTCGAGCAGGCCACTGGCTTGGTGAGGTTTGCGACGAGCTTTTTATGGATGCGCTTCCCGTGGAGTTTCCTGGTGATTCTGTTGTGCTCTCCAAGTACTATAAAAAGCGGAATCTGTAGCCGTTCGCATACCCATCGCCGATAAGGAGGCTTATTCAGCGATTTTGATCGACGACTGGTCGTTGCTGCTCAGCAGATGTCTAACAAGATCGATAACACCACCCTGAATAAGCCTCAAGCTAGGCGAACTCCCAATGTTCGTCCTCGGGCCGAGGTATTCCTGAAGCGGCGCTACTACTTCGGCCGTTACACTCACAGTAGTCACCTGCCTCAGGTGTGGCCTGTGCGACGCTGATCTGAAGGTCCTAACGACCGGCTACCTGCGAGGAATCTAGTGTTTTGCTACCGAGAAGGTTCGGAAGACACGCGGATCAGGCGGTGTCCGGGGCGGGGGACTGCGGACCGGACACCGGGCGGGGGTGAACGTTGCCGAACGTGCGCCGCAGTTCCAGCTCGCGCTCCAGCACGGCGGCGAGCCGGCGCACCCCTTCGGTGATCCGCTCCGGCGTCGGGTAGCAGAAGGACAGCCGCATCAGCCGGTCCCCAGCGCCGCCGCCGGACTCGGCGTAGAAGGCGGTGCCGGGAATGTAGGCAACCCGGTGGGTAATCGCCCGGGGCAGCATCGCCTTCGTGTCCAAGCCTTCGGGCACCGTGAGCCAGACGTAGAACCCGCCCGCGGGATGGGTCCATCGGCACCCCGGAGGCAGGTGCTGGGCTAGCGCCGCCAGCATGGCATCGCGGCGTTCCCGGTAGGCTTCCCGGTAGCTTTTGATCTGGCCCTTCCAGTCCTGCTGGGCCAGGTAGCGGGACACCACGAACTGGGTGAACGTCGGGGGGCACAGGGTCGCCGACTCCGCGGCCAACACCAACTTCTCCCGCACCGCGTGTGGGGCCAGGGCCCAGCCGGTCCGCAGGCCAGGCGCGAAGGTCTTGGAAAATGAGCCCAGGTACACCACGTTGTCCGGGTCGCTGCTGCGCATCGTCGGATAGATCTGGCCGTCAAAACCCAGCAATCCGTACGGGTTGTCTTCGACGATCAGCACCCGGTGCTCGGCGCACACCTGCAGCAGCTGCGCACGGCGCGTCACGGCCAGCGTGACGCCAGCCGGATTGTGGAAGTTCGGGATGGTGTAGAAGAACTTGGGGGTGCGGCCCTGGGCGCGCAGCGAGCGTAGCGTGGTGTCTAACTCGGCGGGTATCACCCCCTCGTCGTCCATGGGTACCTGCACCACCTGCGCCTGGTAGGAGGCGAAGGTGCTCAGCGCCCCGACGTAGGAGGGAGCCTCGGCGAGCACCACGTCCCCCGGGTCGCAGAAGATCCGGGTGACCATGTCGAGGGCCATCTGGGAACCGACGGTCACCGTGACGTCATCAGGGTGCGCCCGGATCCCCTCGAGCGCCATCACCTCGCAGATCCGCTCCCGAAGCTCCGGGGTGCCCTGCGCCGAGCCGTACTGCAGGGCCGTCATCCCGTCCGTCATGACCATCTGGGCGAGCCCGTCGGCCAGCGAGTCCAGCGGCAGCGCGGACAGGTAGGGCATGCCACCAGCCAGGGAGACGACCTCAGGGCGGCTGGCCACCGCGAACAGCGCGCGGATCTCGGAGGCGGTCATGCCCGCGGTGCGACGGGCGTAGCGGTGCAGGTGTCGATCGAGGTCGCGTTGGGTGGGCTGGTGCGGGGTCGCTCTCGAGGCCATAGGCACGCCTTTGCTGCGCGGGAAGGTCCCCTGGCAGTGTAGAGACTGCCGCAAGGTGCCCCGCCGCCTTCACGCCGGGTGGTCATCGGCATATGCTGCGCCAGGCGCTGCGCTCGCGGTGCGGGAACTGCGGGCGCTTCAGGTAGCGCTCGTGGAGCTCAGGAGGCGTGGTGTCACGTCGGGTGGTCGGCGTTACCCTAGACAACCTCGGTCTGTTACCGAAAAAATGCCGACGGTGCGTGTTCTGGGAGCTCGCTCCGCATCTGCGGGAGCAGGCCGAGGAGTTCGGCCAGACCGAGCTGGAAAAGGAAGCCTGGGTTTCCAGCGTGTTGCTGGAATGGGGCTCCTGCGGGCGAATCGTGATGTCCGGAGATGTGCCAGCCGGCTATGTGCTCTACGCCCCGCCGACTGTGGTGCCCCGGGCATCGGCGTTTCCCACCTCACCGGTCAGCGCCGATGCGGTGTTACTCACGGCGCTGAAGGTGCTGCCGGAGTTCGGCGGCGGCGGGTTGGGCCGGATGCTGGTGCAGGCGGTTGCCAAGGATCTCATCCGGCGTGGCGTCAAGGCCGTCGAGGCCTTCGGTGACGCGGCGCCCACCCCCGAGTCCAGCTGCGTGATCCCAGCTGAGTTCCTCCAGCAGGTCGGGTTCAAGACGGTGCACGCGCACCCGCGCTGGCCCCGGCTGCGCTTGGAGCTGCGCACCGCGCTGAGCTGGAAGGAAGACGTCGAGGCGGCATTGGAGCGGCTGCTGGGGTCGGTGACGATCCACACCGTGGAACCCAGCCTGCGCCCAGCCTGAGACCCCTCCTGCCTCGTCAGTCACCGGGTCGTGCGCAACCGTGGTTGTCGGGGTGATAGGGCACCATGGGTGTGCTGACACGGGAGGCAGAATGAGCAGCGGATTTGAGACCCGGCCGGGCGCCACCACGCTCGGTCTCGATGACCTGGTCGAGCTGGCCTGGAATGGACACATCCGGGTCCCGCACTTCCAGCGAGGTTTCCGTTGGACGCGTCATGACGTCATGCGCCTGTTCGACAGCATCGTCAAGCGGTACCCGGTCGGTAGCCTGCTGCTCTGGCGACGGCCAGCGCCTGCGCAGCGACTTACCCTCGGTGCGCTTCAATTCGATGCGCCAGAGGTCGATCAGGCCTTATGGGTGGTCGATGGCCAGCAGCGCATCACCAGCCTCGCCAACGCACTGCACCCGGATGGGGCGCGGGATTCCCGGTTCAACCTCGGCTACGACCTCCGAGACGACCGCATCGTCAACCGCACCGCCACCGACGACCCGTACGTGATCCCGCTACCCACCCTTTTCGACCTGGCCAAGGTCCTGGACTGGTTCGCCACCCACCCGGAGGTCGGCGACTACCGCAGCAGGGCATTCGAACTCGCCAAACACTTGCGCCAGTTCTCGATTCCCGCCTATCAGGTAGTACAGGACGACACGCTTGTGCTACGTGACATCTTCGACCGGATGAACAACTATGGCAAGCGACTGAGCCGCGCGGAGGTATTCTCCGCGCTCACTGCCGGCCGCGAGTCCGACGTCGAGCATACTCTTGCCCTCGACCAGATCGCCGATCACGTGGAAGAGCAGTTCGGTTTCGGCCGGGTCGATGCCGACACGGTGCTCCGGGCCATCCTCGCTCGTCGCGGACCAGATGTACAACGCGAAATCCGGCTTGAGTTCGACGATGACAACCGGCGCGGTGACCTTGAGTTCCGCAACGAGGATCGTGACTCCGCGTTCGCTGCCGGGGAGCAGGCGCTGATCCGTGCCGTGCACTTTCTGCAGTCGGTCGGTGTTCCCCATGTCGCTCTGCTGGCCTACCGCTACCTCCTCGTCGTCCTGACCAGGGTATTTGCCCACCATCCCGAACCGGATCCGGCGAATCTCAGGCTGCTGGCTCGCTGGTACTGGCGCGCGGCCCTGCTCGGCCCAGAGATCTTCAAGGGCGGCACCACCGGCGCCATGCGAATCCTGTGCACCAGGGTCAGACCCGGCGACCTCAGCGGATCGATCGGCGCCCTCCTTGAGGTGCTCGACGGCCACCAGGTGACATTGCCCGAGCTTGGCCGGTTCCGTACCAATGAGGCCTCCGCGAAGATTATTTTGTGCTCGTGGTGGGACCTTGGCCCCCGCAGCCCGGACACCGGCGCCCCGTTCGAGCTGCCAGCGCTCACCGAGGCGTTGATCGACCGGGCGACCGCCGCGGACGCGGTGCCCGTCTTCTTCGCCCGGAGATCCATTCCTGAGTCATACCGTCTCTGGGCGGCGAACCGTGCGTTGGTGCCGGTGCTCACCGAGCCCACCACTGAGGTATCAGGGGCATTCCTGCAACGCCCGTTCGACGTACCCGAGGACACCTGGACTCAGGTGCTCCGTTCCCACGCGATCAGCGCCGAAAGCGAGTGCCAGTTAGCCGCAGGCGACGCCGTGGCCTTCCTGAAGTCCCGCCAGGCCGACCTCCAGGACGTGCTCGAAGCCTTCCTGCAGCGTAAGTGCGAGTGGGGTTTTGAGGACACCCCGCCACTGCACGAGCTGATCATCGAAGATCTCGACGGCGAGGGGGACGATGACGCTGCGTGAGATCCGGCACTCGGTTTGGCTGCGCGGCGATCGGGTGGGCACGCTGTTCCAACGCGGCGACTACACCCGCTTTGTGTTCTCCGAGGAGTACCTCACCAACCCGGACCGGCCGGTCCTCGGGTTGGTATTCGAGCAGGACCTTTCCGCTCGGCATGCGGCCGCGCTCCGCTTGCCCTGCTGGTTTTCCAACCTGCTTCCCGAAGGTCGGTTGCGTGAATGGATCGCCGCTGATCGAAAAGTATCTGTCCAGCGGGAGATGGAACTGCTCGCGCAGGTCGGGCATGACTTACCGGGTGCGGTGCGAGTACTACCCGCACCGGACGGCGAGGGAAATGACACTGAGTGGTCACCGAAGCCTGACCTGATGTCGACGGCACCATACTCGCGCGAGCAGCATACCTGGCGCTTCTCGCTAGCCGGAGTCGCGCTGAAGTTCTCCATGCTCGCCAAGGGCGACCGGCTCACTTTGCCCGCCTTCGGAGTCGGCGGCGACTGGATTGTCAAGCTGCCCGACCAGACATATCCCGACGTACCGCGCAACGAGTTCACCATGATGTCTCTGGCCGCCTTCGCTGGTATCGCGGTCCCTACGGTTCGGCTCGTGCACCGTGACGAGCTGGATGGCCTGCCGTCGGACGTCTGGACGAGCCAGGAGGAGTGGGCGTACGCCATCCGGCGATTCGACCGGAACTCCTACCGTGACCTGGTGCACATCGAGGATTTTGCCCAAGTTCGCGGCGTCTACCCGGAGAATAAATACCTCGGCAACTACGAGACTGTGGCCGCGCTCGCCCACCGGGGGCACGATCTAGAAAGTCTTCGCGAGTTCGCCCGCCGGTTGGCGTTCACTGTTCTCATCGCCAATGGTGACGCGCACCTAAAGAACTGGTCATTGATCTATACCGATCCCCGTGTCCCCCAGCTCGCTCCGGCGTACGACATGGTCTCTACCGCGTACTACCTCGGTGAGCGGGAGACACTCGGTCTGAAGTTTGGTGGCATGAGGCGTTTCGACAAGGTCAACGTCACAACTTTCGAACATCTGCAACGGCGCCTGCGCGCCCCACAGGCAGAGCTAGCCGCCTGTGTCGCCGAATTGGTTGATCAGGTGGTCCTGCACTGGCCCGAGCATCGCGACCAGCTCGCGGTCAATCCCGGGCTGGCTGAGAGCATCGAATCCTGCATCACAACTGGCAGCCGTTCCTTGCTACGTCACGGGAGCGACCCATGACCCTGACGCCACACCTCCAGCCCTTCCCTCTGCTCACCTTCGCCGGCTGCATCGGCGAGCGATGCGGCCGGCGGCACGGCAGTGGCCGATCACACAACATGGGAGGGAGCTAACTTAATATCCGTCCACGCCGCGAAACACGGTTGTCGTGATCGCGCAGCCTACAAGTGGAGGGATGGCATGACGTCCTTGATCGCAGGGTACGAAGCAACCGCCGCGTTATCGTTTTTATGGCTTGAAATCACGGGGAAATGCCAACTTCGCTGTATCCACTGCTACGCTGAGTCAGGTCCACGGGGAACACATGGGGCAATGAAACCTGGCGATTGGCGGAGAGTGATTGACGAGGCCGCAACACTTGGCACTCGAACGGTGCAGTTCATCGGCGGAGAGCCGACTTTACACCCTGCCATTTCCGAGTTGATAGGTCACGTGTTGAGTCGTGGAATGATCGTCGAAGTGTTCAGTAATCTCGTTCATGTTTCGTCGCATTTATGGTCGGTGTTCAGTCAGCCGGGTGTTCGCCTCGCGACGAGCTATTACGCCGACCAAGACAGGGACCACGAGGCAGTCACTGGACGACGGGGCAGCTACACGAGGACTATGACCAACATTGCGGAGGCGGTCCGCCGATCCATCCCATTGCGAGTAGGGCTGATCAACGTTCTAGACGAACAACGCGTCGAACAGGCCCGTCAGCAGTTGGAGACGCTGGGTGTGACAAATTTTAGCACCGACCGCCTACGTCAAGTCGGGCGAGGTGTCGGCGACCAGCGGCCTGATAGTTCGCAACTGTGCGGTGGCTGTGCTCGTGCCAAGGTCGCCGTCGCCAGCAACGGTGACGTGTGGCCCTGCGTGTTCGCCCGTTGGATGCCTATGGGCAACGTTCAGGCCACGCCGCTCCGGGACATCGTCACGGTTTCGGAAATGGAAGCGGCGCGGGCGAAACTAAGTGCTCCGCGGCCATCGACTGCGAAATGTGCACCAGAGACCCCGAAATGTAGCCCCGAAACTCAATGTCAACCGGCGAATGATCCGTGCTAGCCGCATTGTCCACCAGGCTACCATTCCGAACCGAAACGCTGCTGGCCGTACTATTATCAGGAGAGGAAGCGGTGAACGGTTCCAATGACGGTCATCGTCAGTGGATGGGGGAACAGCTCGCCACGGCGGCCGAGCATTTCGGGCTCATTCTCGAGGGAGAACCGACGTTCGGCTGGCATGATCGCACTATCGGCAGCCGGGCTCTCGGCGCCGACGGTGAACGGTGGCTGCGCGTGTCGTGGTCGCACACCCAATGGACAAAAGATGACTTCTGGACAGGGAACCAGGAAGCGGCGACAATCGTTAGTGTCCCGAAACCGACCGTGCTCGACATGTACGAATGGGGCGAGCAGACGTACCGTAATCGGGCAGAGGTCATGACGCTGGTGACGGACAGGGTATGCTCCAAGACCCAGGAACTGCGGACAGAGCTCGACCTTTCCCCGCAGTGGTGGAGTGACCTCCGATCGGCGCAGAACGCTTTGTCTGAGCACAAAACGAGACGTACCGTTACCAGCCAAGAGGCTGTTACGCGCCGGTTGCTGGCATTCTTCGGCAGCTCAGTTGACCCGCTCGTCACCCGCTGGACCACGGCTCACGGCGACCTGAACTGGTCGAACCTCACGGCACCGCGCCTCGTCATCCTCGATTGGGAGTCGTTTGGTATAGCACCGGCTGGGTATGATGCGGCAACGCTTTATGTGCTGTCGTTGCTGATGCCGGAAACCGCCAAGAAGGTGTACGAGAAATTTGCTGACGTGCTCGACTCACCGGACGGCGTCCGATCTCAGCTTCATGTGATCGGACGGTATCTGAAACGAGTCGAGAACGGTGACTTCCCGGACTTCGCCGATGCCCTGCACCGGCACGCACGTCAACTGAACCGATAGGTGCGCTCCGGTCAGTCCCCCAGCAACCGACAGAGGATTCGCTCGGCGGTCTTTCGCCGGGCCGGATGCCGTGAGCACACCGCCACCAGCGTCAGCATGGTGATCAACAAGATGGGCAGGCTGGCCAGTTCCCCCATGATCACCAAGGCCAGCGTGGACGGGCTGAGTTGCTGGGTGGTGGCCAAGGTCCCCGCCGTGATCCCGCCCGTGTAGGCCAGCCACCTGACCACTGGCGGGATGGTCTTCTGCTCGCACATCTGATCGTCCGTAAGCATGGTTACGGCCCGGAAGCCAGTGGTGCCTCACCGAAGCGGATACCTTTGGCCTCCGGGCCGATCGCGGTCAGCACGATCACCACGACCAGCACCGGGATCATGGTTGCGGTCAGGGCGAAGGAGTAGCCGTGGTGTTCGGCGAGCGCCTGCTGGATGGGCAGGTTCAGCGCGGCGAGCAGGTTGCCCAACTGGTAGGTCAAGCCGGGATAGGACCCGCGGATAGCGTCCGGTGACATCTCTGTCAGGTGGGCCGGGATCACGCCCCAGGCGCCCTGCACCATCACCTGCATCAGGAACGAGCCGAGCGCCAGCATCCCGGCACCGCGCCCAGCGAAGGCGAAGATCGGTAACAGCGGCAACCCGAGCGCCGCGCACACGATGATGGTATGCCGGCGGCCGAACCGCTCCGAGAGGCTGCCAGCGATCACGCTGCTCGCGATGGCGCCGATGCTGTAGAGCACCGCGATCCAGCTCGCCGCGCTCGGGGACAGCCCGGCGCCGCCCTGGTCGGTGGCCTTGAGGAAGGTCGGGTAGAGGTCCTGCGTGCCGTGGCTCATCCAGTTGAGGGCTGTCATCAGCAGGATGAGGTAGCCGAACCGCCGGATGACCTTCCGGTCGAGCAGGATGTCCTTGATCGAGGTCCGGGTGGCGCGCATCCTCTCCCGGTTGGCCTCCCACACCTCGCTCTCCCGCACCCGGGACCGGACCAGCAGGCCGATCAACGAGGGGATGATCGACAGCACGAAGATCCAGCGCCACTGCAGGTGCAAGACGGAGTGGAACAGCAGATAGGCCAGCGAGGCCAGTAGGTAGCCGATCGCGTAACCCTCTTGCAGCAGCCCGGAGAAGAAGCCGCGGCGCGAGGCGGGGATCTTCTCCATCACCAGCGCGGCGCCCAGGCCCCACTCCCCGCCCATCCCAAAGCCATAGGCAAATCTGAGAATCAGCAGCACCGTGAGGTTCGGCGCGATCGCGCACAGCACGCCGCACACCGAGTACAGCAGGACGTCCACGATGAGCGGGATCCGCCGGCCGACCCGGTCGGCCCACAACCCGAAGACCAGCGCGCCGACCGGCCGCATCACCAGCGTGGCGGTGGTGATGAACCCCAGCTTCACGGCGAACTGCGCCTCGGGCATACCGCCGCGGAAGGTGCTGTCTTGGGCGATGTCGCTAAGCACCACCACGACCAGGACATAGTCGAAGGCGTCCATGGCCCAGCCCAGCAGGGCCGCGATGAACGAGTTGCGCTGGTCTGCGGTCAGCGGTGAGCGGGCCGAGTGAGCTTGCACGGCGGCTAGCGATCGCGTCATAGCTCACAGCGTGCTTGATCCACCTCGCCTTGGTCACCTTTTGAGCTTTTAGACCGCAGTCGACACCGTGGTCGGGGTCACACCAGCGTGCGACGATGAGACCGGTGGTTACGATGATGAAACGGTGGAGTCTCACTCGGCAGCTAGTCATGTTGCAGAGCTCCGTCGTCATGCTCATCGTCGGCATCGAGGCGATGGTGAGCGTCTACCGCGGCGTGAGCGGGTTGCTCAGCTTCGTCGCGCTGACCGAGATCGCGCTCACCCTGGGAATCGGCGGGTCGCTGCTCATCGCAGACCGGGTCTACCGGCAGACCCTCGGTTTGGAGCCCGCCGTTATCGCCCGCCAGTATCAGCATCACCAGGCGATGCTGCGCGCCGTTCAGGAGGGCCTGGTGATCACCGATCGGGCCGGCGCGCTGGTGCTGGCCAACGACGAGGCCCGCCGGTTGCTGGATTTGCCCGCCGACGGGGAGGGCACCCCCGTAAGCGAGCTGCTCGCCGGCACCGACCTCGCCGAGCTGTTCACGCAGGATGAACCCCTCCGGGATCAGGTGCGCATCGTGGCGGGACGGGTCCTGCTGGTCAGTCGCGGCCCCGCGGAGGTGCGCGGCAATCCCGTCGGCACGGTGCTCACGCTGCGCGATCGCACGGAGCTGCAGGCGGTGATGCGCGAGCGCGACAGGGTGCGCGCGCTGGCCGACGCGTTGGGCTCCTACGTGCACGAGCACGCGAACCAGATGCACATCCTGGTCGGCCTGGTCGAGTTCGGCCATTACGAGGAGGTGATTCAGCGGGGCACCCAGCGCTTGTTGCTGGCTCAGCTGCTCGAGCGGGTGGGCGACCCCGAGCTGGCGGCGCTGCTGTGGGCCAAGACCAGGGAAGCCGTCAAACGCGGCCTCGAGTTGCGGCTCGGACCCGACACCGCTGTCACATCAGCACACGTTCACGTAGAGGAGGCGCTCACCGTCGTCGGCAATCTGGTGGACAACGCGCTCGACGCGGCAGCGACCGGCGGGAGTTGGGCAGAGGTGACGTTACGCAGCGACGACCGGAGGCTGTGCGTGATCGTGCGCGACAACGGTCCTGGCCTCCCGGCGCCCCTTGAGGAGCTATGCAAACCCGGAGTCAGCACCAAAGAGACTGAGACCCCTGGTGGTCGTGGCCTGGGCTTGGCGCTGGTCCACGCCATCGTGGACGGCATGGGCGGAACCATAAGTGCGGACAACGACGGCGACAACGAGGGAGGCGCCGTGTTCCACGTTCACCTACCGATCCGACCACTCTCTCCGATACCGCAACCGAGGTGACCGCATGATCCGTACCGTCGTGGTCGATGACGAAGAGGACGCCCTGAGAATCAACCGTGAATCCGTGGAACGCGTGCCGGGATTTGTGGTGACCGGCGTCGCCCGCAGCGGCAGAGAGGCCCTTACGGTCCTCAACAACCAACCGGTCGACCTGGTCCTGCTCGACTTCCTCCTGCCCGACATGAGCGGGCGGGATGTCTGCTACGCGCTGCGAGACCCTCGCAGGCCACTGGTCGATATCATCGCGGTCACCGGGAAGAACGACACCGACACGTTTCGCGCCTTGCGTGCCTTCGGTGTAGAGTTCTTCCTGATCAAGCCGTACAGGTTCGCTTATTTCCGTGAAAAGCTTGAGGCGTACGCCGAGTACTATTACGGGCTGCTCAGATACAAGATTATCAGCCAGTGCGAGCTTGACGATCTTATCGACAAACTGCGTGTCGCCCGCGACGCCGCGCTGCCGAAAGGTCTGTCCTCCGAGACCTACGAGCTGATCGTCGGTGTCCTTCACAACGCTGACCGGTCCTTATCAGTCGCCGAGGTCGCCGACGCCGCGGGGCTGTCCCAGTGCGTCGCCGGTCGTTACCTCAAGCACCTACACGACCATGGCCTCGTCGTGCGCACCAGGCGCTACGGCACCACAGGACGACCCCCACGCTTCTACCACTGGGACGAGCCGGCGCAGGAGGACTAAGCCGCTTCTATGCGTAGGGTCGTTTAGCGGTTCTGCGGGTGCTCATTGAGCCTGTCGGCCGGCATCAGGAACCAATGCCGGTTAGTGCAGGTGATCCTTATGTGGTCGATGGGGCCATCCGTGCTTTCTACTCGGTTCCCCCGTTGTAGGGAGGCGGGCATGGAGCATTCAGGACAGGCCACGATGTCAAAGTGCTGCTCGGCGCCATCCTCGATGGTGTAGACCTTCTCGTTGCCTACCGGCGCCGAGTTATGGATAATCATGGGATTCCTTTCTACGGTGCGCGAGGTTCTGCTTGGGTCGAGGGACTCGCCCACCGCGCACACGTGCTCGCCAACAGGTCTTCGTCTTCAGAGGCGTCCAGCGGCCACAAGACAGCGCCGGAACCTGCCCGGCGTCCCCCTGGGCTCCTCCGCTTCTGATAATCGGTCATTACCGTCAAGAGTCACGGCGGCCGGTGGCTGATACATTCACGGTGAAGGTCACGGTGAGTATGCCGGTCAAGGACATGGAACGGCTCAAAGTGCGATGTCCCGAATGGCCGGAACCGAGAACGGCCAGGTGGAGGGGTCGCCTTGCGCCACCACGTCGAGCCGGTCGATCAACATAGGCTTGAGCCTAACAACGCACAGCTACCCTGACCGGGGAGTGATGATGACGACTGTCGAGCTGAACGGCAAACGCCGTGTCTGGCTGAGTGCCCAGCTGGAGCATGCGGCGGGTTTGCTTGGCGCCATCATCACTGCGTCACCGGTGTTCGGCTGGCACGATCGAACCATCGGTACCCGGGTGAGCACAGTCGACGGTGAACGCTGGCTGCGGGTGGTGGCCGAGATGTCCCACTGGGCCGGTGGAGCCTTGTGGACCGGGAACCTCGACGCGCGCGCGATCAGCGGGGTCCCCAAGCCGCGACTGCTCACCAACCTTGACTGGTCTGACGGCGACTGCCAACTCCGGGCCGAACTCATGACGGTTGCCCCGAGCCCGGTGATCGCCAACGACATGGTGCTGCGGGACACTCCCGACCTCACCCCAACCTGGTGGGCTGCCCTGCGACGAGCCGTGGACGCCCTTGCCGCACACTCCACTGAACGGGTTTGCGTCGCCGGTTCGGGACTGCGGCTGCGCCTGCTGGCCGCGTTCGGCGTCGATATCGACGCCGTGGAGCTGGAGTGGACCTGTGCCCACGGGGATCTGCACTGGGCCAACCTCACCGCACCCCGCCTTACCCTTCTGGACTGGGAGGCCTGGGGTATGGCACCGGCCGGTTACGACGCCGCCGTGCTGTATTGCGCCAGCATCCTGCGTCGAGACGTTCTCCACGATGTGCGGGAGACCTTTGCTGACCTGCTTGAATCCCCGAGCGGGCGGGTAGCTCAGCTTGCTGCGATTCTCAAGTTGCTGTGCTTGGTCGAGGACGGTGAGCACCTCGACATCGCTGCCCCGCTGCACCGGCACGCCCGCACACTTCTCGCCACTCACGGGGCGGGGCGGCCGGGGGCCTAGTCGGGCAACGACGTACTTCCGACGGGGTCGTTGTCGATGAATCGGCGGCACAGGGCAATGAACTGGGCGCCGGGCAGTTGCAATGCCTGCTGGCACAGCTGCTCGTAGCGGTCAATCCCGGCGCGGGTGAGTGCCGCCCTGCCCATGACCCCCGTGGTCGGGTCCGGGTCGATCAGCCGGATCAGCCTACTGGCCAGCAACCCGCGCAGCGCCACGGCGAGATGGCCCGGCAGGCGATGCCCACTCTCCACCCAGCGGCCACCCACCTGGGCTACCCCACCCTGGCGGACCCGGCGTAGCGC
>Ga0213881_10000227_pt1 | contig 44186 bp, 35 predicted proteins | sample BarmaccoBMER_R08_FD_160104 | JGI IMG/M metagenome (GOLD analysis project Ga0213881, IMG submission 160104) | Barbacenia macrantha exposed rock microbial communities from rupestrian grasslands, the National Park of Serra do Cipo, Brazil - ER_R08 ...
GGAGGGTGGCGCCTTCGGGGAGGGGGCGGACCAGGCGTTGGTAGATGGACAGCCAGCCTCGCTCCTCCGTTGGGGGGGATGCCGCGTGGCGGCGGGTCAGTTCCTCGGGGGGGACGTCCAGGTCGGCGGTCCGAGCGGGAACGTCGATGCGGATCGGGTCGCCGTCGCGGACCAGGGCCAGCGGGCCGCCGCGGGCCGCTTCGGGGGAGATTTCGCCGACGACGATGCCTTTGTTGACCAGCCCGGACAGCTGACCGTCGGTCACCACGGCGACCTTGCCGGTCAGGCCCGCGCCGTCCAGCGCGAACACTAGCTGGGAAGCCATCCCCATCCCCGGGCTGCCGGTCGGGCCCTGCCCGCGGAGCACGACGACCTCGCCGCCCTTCACATGGCCGGCCCGGACCGCGGTCAGCGCATCGGCAGGCGAGTCGTACACGAGCGCGGGACCGGCGAAGTCCAGGCGGCGGTCGTCGGCGACCGCCAGCTTGACGATCCCGCCGTCCGGCGCCAGGCTGCCCCGGATCAGCACGATCGACGGCCGGTGCGCGAGCGCGCGGCCGACCGGGCGTATCACCTCCGGATCAGCGACGTCGACGCCGGAAAGGTTTTCCGCGACGGTCCGCCCGGTCACGGTCAGCGCCTCGCCCTCCAGCAGGTCCGCGAGCTGCTTCATGACCGCGCGGGTGCCGCCGGCATCCTCGAACTCCTCTATGGCGTGGTCTCCATTGGGCCGGATCGCGGTGAGCAGCGGGACCCGGTCCGCGAGGGTCTCGAACAGCCGGTACACGTCCGCGTCGCATTCGGCCTCGGCCGCGACGGCCTGGAGGTGCTTGACCGAGTTGATCGAGCCGCTGACCGACAACACCGTCACCACCGCGTTGCGGAACGCCCGCGACGTCAAGATGTCGCGCGGTCGCAGGTTCTCATGGACGAGTTGCACCAGCCGTTCGGCGGAATGGTTTACCGTCAGCCACATGCGTCCGCTATTGGCGCGGACAGGAGTGGAGCCGGGCAGGGCCATGCCGAGCGCTTCGGCGGCCAGGTGCATGGTGTTGGCGGTACCCATCCCCGCGCACACGCCGGGACCGAGCACCGCGTTCTCGCTCATCTCGGTCAGTTCGGTCAGCGAGAGCCGGCCGTTGGCCGCGTGCCCGGCGGCGAGGAACACGTCCTCGATGTCGCAGTGCCGGCCCCGGTAGGTGCCGCTCGGCTGGTAGCCGCACGCCACGATGATCGTGGGGATGTTCAGCCGCGCGGCGGCCATCAGCTGGCCCGGCGCGGTCTTGTCGCAGGAGGCCAGGCACAATATGCCGTCAAGCAGCGCGCCCTCGACGGCGACCTCGATGTCGTTGGTGATCAGGTCGCGGGCGGACAGGATGTAACCGCCCCTGTGCCCGGCACTGGTGATGAAGTCGCTCGGCGCCGCGGTGCGCACCTCGAACGCCACGCCGCCGGCCCGCTCGATGGCCCGCTTGGCCCGCCTCGCGATCTCGTCCAGGTGGCTGAAACAGATCGCGAGCTGGGAGGAGGAGTTGACGATGGCGATCTTCGGCTTGACCAGGTCTTCGTCGGTCAGGCCGAGGGCCAGCCACTGTGCGCGGCGGGTGGCCCAGCGGGAAGTCCCCGGCTCGAAGTTGCTGCGCAGATCGGTCACCTGAGTACCTCCACTATGCCGTCGCTGATCCGCACCCAGTCGCCGGTCCTGATCACCTCGCACGGGTCCCGGTCGAGGTCGGTGACCGCGGGAACGCGCGTGACCACCGCCCCCAGCGCGGACTTGCTGCTGATCCGGGTGACGATCATGGCCAGCGGGGCGGTGCCGAGCAGCCGGGTGGACTGGAAGAAGGCCGCCCACCCGGACGACCCCTTGGCGGACGGGAAGACCAGGACTTTGCCGGTGAAACAGACGCCGTTCAGTTCATGCCGTGACTCAATGACGCGGCCCTCAGCCGGATCGATTCCACCCCAGCCCGAGACGGGCTCGCGGGTTACCAGGGCCTCCCCCTCAGCCTGGCCGGGAACGACGACGCGGCCGGTGAGGAGGATCATGGGAGGTCTCCGCGCCAGCGGCCGGTGACGGCGGCGTCCACGCATTCGCCGAGGGTGCCGAACCAGGCCTCGATGCCAAGGATGGCGGGCAGGTAGTGGGCCTGCTTGGCCGAGTCGGTGGCGAACACCCTGGTGCCTTTCGGTGCGGTCCGCGACATCGCCGGGCAAGAATCGGCGAGGACGCGGCCACCGGCTTTTTCGATGATCTTCGTGTAGCCGCTGCGGTCGGCCACGTCCTTGAGCGCGCGCGGGACCATCAGCCACAGCTCGGTGCTGGAGTGTAGTTTGCGGCCGTCGAGCGCCCGTGCCGCCCGCCAGATCTGGTCGACCGACGCGTGCGGGCAGCCGAGCAGGACGAAGTCCACGTCGGTGCTGGTGCCCTGGGAGTTGAGGGTCTCGTATATCGTCTGGCGTTCGGCCGGACCGTAGCCGATCCGGTCACCCGTTCTGAACACGGCCTCCAGCGTCGGCGCCTCCGGGGTGATGCCCGGGATGTGGTACAGCTCGACGCCGCCCGAGGTGGCCGCCGCCGCGCCGAAGTGCTTGAGCTCGACCAGGTCCGGCCGCCCGATGCCCCCGGTGATGACCGGGCGTTCCTCGCCGGCGATCGCGCCCGCGAAGTAGCCGAGCATTCCCCATTCGAGGAAGTCATCGACCCGGACCTGGACGTCAATGAGGTGCGTACCAGGCCGGTTGCGGTCGAGGTGGTTGCCCCAGCACGGGATCTTCCCGGTGAGCGAGGCGGCGCCGGCGGACGCCGTGCCTTCGCAGTTGGTCCGCGCGCCGAGCACCGAGTTGGCGTAGATCACCGCGGACGACTCCATCCACGCGCAATGCTCGCCGCGCACCGGGATGTTGCCGACCTGATACGGGGTGCAGGTGGCCAGAATGGACACGCCCTTGCGGCCATAGAACGCCTCGGCGTCGGCCTGCAGCTCGATCCTGCTTTCCGGGTACGGGACCGTGCCGAGAGCGTCGGCGCCGAAGCCGTGCTGGAGCTGGCAGGTGGGGACGCGCATTTCGGGGATCTCAATGTCGTCGTCGCAGTCCAGGTTGATCACGGCGAAGGCCTTGTCCCAGCCGCCCTGTCTGACGAGTTTTTCCTTGACCGGCGAGGGCTGGGTCATCGTCCCGGCGACGTTGCGCACATCGCACAGGCGATCCGCGTCCAGGGCCCGGCCGTACCGGACGAGCAGGTCCATCGCGGCGGCCACGGCCGCGCCCTGCTCGCCGTCCCGCATGCGCTTCTCTTCGTCGGTGAGGATCATGGTCGTTCGCCCAGGTTGGCGGCCAGCCGATCGTTGAGCTGGTCCAGGTCGATGTCGTGGAGGCTGCTACCGTTGGATATGTCAAGAGCGTGCGCGGCGGCGGCGCCCATCGCCGAGCACGGGCCCATGACCCGCACGCTGGACAGGGCGGCCGCGTCACCGTCCACGCAGCGGCCCGCGGCGACCAGGTTGTGCGCGCCGGGCGGCGTCATCGCGCGCAGCGGGACGTAATGCACGTGGTCCGCGTCGAACATCTCCCACACGTAGCCGTCCGCCCGATCGTGCAGCTCGATCGGCCAGGCGGTGCGAGCGACGGCATCATCGAACCTGGTGCCGTTCCTGACTTCGTCGACGGTGAGCTGGTGACGGCCCTTGATCCAGCGGGTCTGCCGGCGTCCCGGGAATCCGTAGGCCCGGACCCGCGCCTCGCCGAACGCCTTCGGGAACTCGGTCCGGAGCACGGCAAGTGCCCGGTCGGCCTGCTCCCGTCCGGCGAACTGTGCTTTTGAGGCTTTGACCGGATCCAGCGGCGCCTCGATGTGCGTGACGTTCAGCACCGCGGTTCCGCGACCGGGGAAGAAGAACGCCAGCCCGCCCTTTCTGAGCAACTCGTGCTCGTCCGCCTTGCCCGCGATGACCGCGTCAATCTCGCCCGGATCCGGCTTGTGGTTCTCGTTGACGTTCTCCACGATGACCTGCTGCGAACCATAGATCGGGCGTTCCGGGACCCGGCACGGCAGGCCCGCCTGCCAGGTGAGGGCGGCGTCGCCGCTGGCGTCGACAAAGCCTTTCGCTTGTACCTGGACGTTGCCGTAGCGGGTGGCCAGCTCGATTTTGTCCAGGTGGCCGTCTCTGAGGTCGGCGCGTTGTAGCACGGTGCCGAGGATCGCCTTGATTTTTAGTTTCTGGACAGTCCGCTCGAGCCAGCGGCCGAGGGCCACCTCGTTGTAGAAGACGGTGGTGGTGTGGCCGCGCTGGAAATGCAGGTCGCCGGGCGGCCCCAGGTCACGGAAAATGTCGTCGAAGATCTTGTGAGTCAATTGCTGATGGGCCGGGGCGTTGCCGAATACGCCGCAGAACAGCCCGATCAGCGAATGGACCATCTGGCCGCCGATGACGGGCAGCGAATCGACCAGGACGACGTCGCGCCCCAGGCGAGCGGATTCGATGGCGGCCGACAAGCCGGCGATTCCCGCTCCGACAACGCACACGTCTGTGCTGATTTTGCTGGGCGACTCGGCGGCCGGCCTGGTCACTTCGCTGAGCTTCAGCTCGGTCAGGGCGTGCGGCATCAGCGCTCCTGGTCCTGCTTTTGTGCGTGGGTAATATGATCAAAGACGCGCGGGCCGCTGGGGGCAAACAAAAGATTTGTCTGCCTCGTATAAATGCCGTTTATGCCTTTGTCAGAGGCGGCGGGCCGCTTCGATGACGAGGCGCCGCAGCCAGGCATGCGCGATATCGTCGGTGTACTGCCGGTGCCACCACAGCGCCTCGACTATGGGTTCCGGGTTTCCCGGGCATTCGAGCACTCGCAGATCCATCCGGTCGGCGAGCGGAGCGGCCAGCCGCTCCTGCATGAGCGCGATACGGTCGGTGCCGGCGACGAAGTGCGGCACCGCAAGGTAACTCTCCACCCGCACCGCGATCCGGGGACGTATGTCCAGCAGCGTGAGCTGCCGCATGATCGGCGCGGCCGACGGATGCGGGTGGCTGCGATAGTACGGAGCCACCCAGGGCAGCCTGGCGAGGTCTTCCAGGTTCAGCTGGCCGGCGTCGAGCGCCGGGTTGCGCGCCGAGATCAAGCACACCCAGCGGTCCCGGAACAGCTCTGCGGAACGTGTGTCCGGCAGCGAGAAGCCGTTCGTCGGCGGCGCGACCATCCCGTCGATGAACCGGATACCGTCGGCGTACTCGGTGGTCAGCGACTCCCTTACCAGCTTGATGTGCAGCCGCGCCCGCGGCGCCGCGTCCTGGATGAGCTGGGACAGGATCTCCCCCATCACCACGATCGTGTAGTCGGCCATGACAAGGGTGAACTCGCGCTCCGAGGTAGCCGGATCGAAATGCGTGCTGGCCGCGAACAGGCGTTCCGCCGCGGCGCACGCCGCTTCGGACTGCTCGGCGAGCTGAGCGCCCAGCGCGGTCAGCGTGTACTCGCCCTTGTCCCGGACCAGCAGTTCGTCCCCGAAATGCCTGCGCAGCCGCGACAATGCGGCGCTGGCGGCCGGCTGGGTAACGCCGAGGCGTTCGGCGGCGTGCGTGACGCTTCGCTCGCGGAGCAGTTCCCGGAGCACCACGAGCAAGTTCAGGTCAAGATTGGCCAGGTGTGCAACGGGACGCGGCGGCATCGTGTCCTCCATCCAACGCCACCGCGACCTGGGTGGCAAGAAGGCGGGTTTTGGTCGGCTTGGCCCGGCGGCGCGGCTTTCTCGGCGGCGCGGCTTTCCGGGCCGAGTAGCGGGACGCGGGCGAGCGGGACATGGGCCGGCAGCGTGCCGGGTCCCGTCATCGGAGTTAGACTCGGACTGGCGCGGGAGGGCGCCGCTGGGTCCGCGGGCAGGACTGAGTCCACCTCCACCACCAGGGCAAGGCAGAACTTGTGACGTTCTCTTCCGGCCCCGTTCGCGGACCACGGGCTCGCGAAGGAGACGTCATGCCTTACCTTCCCGTCCGCCCCGACCTGGATCAGCTCCGTCACCAGGCCAAGGATCTGCTGCACGCCGCCCAGCGCGGCGACCCGGACGCGGCCGCGCGGATCCACGCAGTATCTGACCGGGTCATGCTGTCTTCGGCGCAGCTCGCGCTGGCCCGCGAGTACGGGTTCGCCAGCTGGACCCGGCTCAAGCTGGAGGTCGAGCGCCGCGACATCCTCAACAGCCGGGACCTGTCCCGCCTCACCCGGCTGCTGGCCGAGCATCCCGAGCTGGCGGCGGTGAAGATGGAGCACTGGTGCGACCACAAGTGCGCGGGCACCCTGGGCTACATGGCGATGCTCCGGTTCGACGCCAGACGCCTGGGCCTGCCTCGCGAGCTGCCCGGCACCGGCGCGATGGCCAGGGCGCTGATCGAGGCGGGCGCTCCGGTCAACGGGTACCCGGACGATAAGGAAACGCCCCTGATCACCGCGGCCAGTTACGGCGACGCCGAGGTCGCCCGGGTACTGATCGAGGCCGGGGCGGACATCGAGGCGGTCTCGGCACCAAACTCCGGCGGCGTGCCAAGCGGCACAGCGCTCGAGCATGCCGCGGTGTTCGGGATGACTGACGTGGTGGACGTCCTGGTGGCCGCGGGAGCGAAGATCCACAGCCTGGAGCATGCGGCCACCGCGGGCGACGTCACCGGCTGGCCGCTGGGCCGGTTCACCCAGGAAAGCCGGATCCGGGCGCTGGTGTTCGCCGCCGACCACCAGCGGCTGGAGGTCATCGACCAGCTCATCGCGGCCGGGACCCCGGTCAACCAGGCCGACGCGGAGTGGGGGCGGCTGCCGCTGCACGTCGCGGCGGGCAACGGCCGGGTCGCCAGCGTCCGGCGGCTGCTCGCGCACGGTGCCGACCCGAACCTGCGCGACCCGGAGCACCACCGGACGCCGCTGGAGGAATGCCAGCCTCCGAACGGGAACCCGGATGACCCGGGCCATGACCAGGTCGCGGCCATCCTCCGGCCCCTCACCCGGGACGATGGAGCTCAGCCTTCGGCGGCTTCCGGGGCTACGGCGGCTACCGCGGCTTCGGCGGCTTCGGTTGACCGGGAAGCCGCCGGATCATGACCGAGGAGGACCGGATCATTACGGAGGACGAGCTGATCGCCGGGCAGTACTCTGACCGCCCGCAGCTTCGGCCCGTTCTCGACGCGATTCTGGCGGCGCTCCCCGCGCTCGGCCAGGTGACGGCGCAGGCCCGTAAGACATGCGTCAGCCTGGCCACGCCTCGCCGTGTCTTCGCCGTGGTCCAGGCCACGACCAAAAGCCGGGTGGACCTCGGCCTGCGGCTGGATGACGAGCGCCCGGGCGGCCGCCTGCTGGCCGCCCGGGACCTCGGCGCCGCCACCGTGCGCATTCCGCTGGCCAAGCCCGAGGACATCGACTCCGAAGTCCTGGGCTGGCTGCGGCGCGCCTACCAGGAGAACGCGGCGCCTCCCCCGGCGCGGCGTCCCGCCCGGCAGCCGGCGCCGGTGCTCGGGACGCTCACGGTGGTGATCGAGGCCAGCGGCCTTCCTGGACTCACCTGCCCGCCGGATCCTGCCGGAAATGTGCATATCGCCCTGTGCACCAAGGACACGGACCGGCCCACGCTGGTCGTACCGGGCAAGCCGTGGCTGGCCACCGAGCCGGTGGCCGGTGATTCGCCGTCGGCGCGCTGGGAGGCACCGGTCACCGTGCGGCGCGACGCCAGCGGCTTCGATTTCAGCGGGCCTTACGTGCGCGGCGACCGCTTCGACCGTAACCTCTTTCTCGCCTGGGGTGACGTCCGGGCTGACGGCACGCTGCGGCTGATTCGCGGCAGCAAACTCAAGCTCGCCGACGTTGATCCCGGCCTGGTCGAGGAAGCCATGCGGCCCGGGCACCGGCTGGTCGCCCGAATCCGGCTGACCGGGGAACCCGCCCTCACTTGGTCAGCGAACTGACAACCGCGGACGGAGCGTGGCCGCCGGAACCGGACGGTTCCTGCGTCGGGGCAAGACCGCCGCGGTCGCGGCGCCAACGGCGGCCATGCCCGCGGCGACCGCGAACGCGGCGGTGAACCCGCGGCTGAAAGCCTCCCGCGGGAGGCAGCCGATTGCCCCGGATTCTCCCTCGATAGCGACCAGCTCGACCACGTCAGGAGCCTGGACCGTGGGCCGGTGCCCTAATGTCGGGGAACTTTCGTTATCCGAAGGGCACCCCCGCCGTCGCGGGACCCGTGGCGAGTTTCCGCTCCGTGGTGACTTTTCCGCATAATGTGAGCGTTCCAGAATAACGTGCGTTTGCGGGTATGTCGGGCATGTCCTTTTGCGGAACGGGCTGGTCGGCGTGATGAATTACGCGTATCGACACATAGCAGGCACATCGACCGGATACATTACAGAAGAAAAGAGCCCTCTGGAAGAAAAGGCACCGGAAACCGGCGCCCTATGTTCCAGGAAGCTCTTTTCTTCCATGTCATTTACGGCAGGTGCCGGGCATAACGGTCACATCCTGGCAATCGGCGCGCCCGTCACAGCACCGGGCCCCGCAACAGACGGGCGGCACGGCAACAGACGGGCGGCACGGCAACGGGCGGGGGCCATCCGGCTCGCACCGCGAACCCAATTCGCTGTGCGGTCAGGTGCATGCCGAACTCGCCTGGTGCGGCTACCGCAGTGCGGGTCACCGGCATCCGAGTCGCCTCAGTGCTAGCCGGCCGGCAAGGGTGCTGGCCCGGCCGGCAAGGGTGCTGGCCCGGCCGGCAAGGGTGCTGGCCCGCGCTCGATGACCTCGCCGAAGGCGCCATGCGTTAGCGTGCAGCCTGGGCGAGCTGACGTTCGAGCATCTTGGCCGCGCCATCGCTCCACAGGGCGGCCATGGGCGCCGAGGCGGGATCAGGGAAGATTTCCTCCTCCCCGTTATCGACCGCGTCGAAGATGGCCTGCGCGACCGATTCCGGTGAGGCCTTTGGTATGTCGACGCCCCGGACCATATCGGTGTCCACCGGGCCGGGCAGGACCGCGTGGACCGTTATCCCCTGCCCGGCAAGCTGAGCGCGCAGCGACTGGGTCAGGGAGAAGGCGGCAGCCTTCGACACGGAGTAGGCGGGGATTATGAACGGCAGCGGGGCCAGAGCGTTCACCGACAAGATGTTCACGATGGCCCCGCGGGAGCGGGTCAGCGCCGGCAGGAAGGCCTGGGTCACGGCGTGGGTCCCGAACAGGTTGACGGCCAGGTGGCGTTCGAGGACGGCGGGGTCGGTCAGGTCGTCAGGCAGCGCGATGCCGGCGTTGTTGATCAGCATGTCCAGTGACTCGACCTGGCCGGCGGCCGCCTGAACCTGCTCCGGGCTGGTGACGTCCATGCTCAGGGGCGTCACCCGGTCGTCCGGGTGAACCAGCGGCTGGCGGGTGCCGGCGTACACCCGCCTGGCGCCCCTGGCCAGGGCTTCGGCGGCCAGCGCCTGCCCGATCCCGCGGTTGGCCCCGGTCACCAGGATCGTCTTGTCCTTGATGGTCATGCCTGCTGCTCCTGTGGTTCGGTGTAACTGACCATATTTATTTATCGAACGCCCAAGAATCATGGCATGGCGCTCCGGCCCAGGTCAAGGTAAAATTAATCGAACAGCCAAGAAACTGGGAGCGTACCGGGATGGCTACACGCGGCAGGCCGCGCGCCTTCGACCGCGACACAGTCCTGCGCAAGGCGCTGGACGTGTTCTGGGAACGAGGCTACGAGGGAACCTCGCTCAATGACCTGACCCACGCCATGGGAATCGCCTCGGCCAGCCTGTACGCCTGCTTCGGCAGCAAGGAGGCGCTGTTCCGCGAGATCATGGAGTTCTACGGCGCGACCTCGGGCGAGCCGCCCCGGCGGGCGCTGCGCGAGCAGCCCACCGCGCGCGCCGCGATCGGCGCGATGCTGCGCGCCACCGCCGACCAGATCACCCGCCCGGACGCGCCGCACCACTGCATGCTGATCCTCGCCGCGCCCACCGGCGCCGTGGAAAACCACGCGGTGCGGGAATTCCTGGCCGCCGGGCGCCGCGGTCAGTTCACCGAGATCAGGGCGCGGCTCGAGCGCGGCATCACCGACGGCGACCTCACCGCCTCACCAGCCAGCCTGGACGCCATCGCCCGCTACTACGCCACCGTGGTCCAGGGCATGTCCGTCCAAGCCCGCGACGGTGCCACCCGCGACGAGCTGGAGGCGGTCATCACCTGCGCCATGGCCGCCTGGGACCCCCTGACGGACGCAGGTCCGGCGAAGATGTACCACCGCCGTTCGTGATAAAGATCTGATCTAACGAACGGCGGGCGTCACCACGAACTGGCGCAGATAAAGGTCACGGAAGGTAACCGGCCCGCGCGGGCCCGGCACCTTGTCGATATTGATGCCGGTCTCCGGTACCGACAGCAGCTTGAACCCGTCGAGCAACCGCGTCGGCGCGTTCCAGAACGCGCCAGTCCCCGTGTACGCGTTCAGGAACTCGGCCGCGGCGCCGGCATCGGTGGCCGCGATCCCCGCGGCGAGCCCGGAGGTCTCGCTGTTCGCGATGGCCGCCGCCCGCGCCGGCGAGTCCGCCGCGGCGAGCGTGACCGTGGCCTCGCGGCCATCCTCGAGAGCCCACTCGTGACCGAGCGGGTGATCGTGCGGCGGCAGCGACGGCGTGATCCCGAGTCCGGTCAGCAACTTGGCCACCTCGGGAAGCCATTCGTCCCAGATGGCCCGGTCGAGCAGCAGGAGGTTCAGCCGGTTGCACACACCGAGCCGGTCGAGGCTGGCGGTGACCAGGTCGAGCGCCTCCCGCCGTTGCGCTGAGGGGTGGATATAGAGCACCCCGCCACCGTCGGCGTGGGCGAGAGTGCGCACCCCGTGCGCCGCCGCTTCCGCCGCGAGCGCGCGGGTGCTCGCCCCGCTGCCGCGCAAGATCACCAGCGGGACGAGGGCCGGCTCACGCACCAGGGCGCGCGCGGCTTCCTGGCCGGGGGCGCGGATCAGGCCGATCGCGCGCGGGTCGAGTCCGTGTTCCGCGAGGGCGGGGGCGATGACATGGTCGGTCAGCGCCGCCGCCGAACGCAGCGCCGCGGAGCCGGTGCGCAGGACGCCCGCGTTGCGGGACTTGATGAGCTGCGAGGCGATGTCGACCGTGACGTTCGGCCTGGCCTCGAAGTTCGCGGCGATCACGCCGACCGGGCGGCGGCGCTCGGTGACGGTGAGGCCGCCGTCGAGATCGCGGACGTGCCGCTCAGCGGGTTCGTGCGGGATGCCGGCGAGCGCGATGAGCTGATCCGCCATCGCGTGCAGGCGGGCGGGGTCGAGCAGAAGGCGGTCACGCATGGCTTTCGGGAGCCCGCTGGCCTCGGCGGCGCGCATGTCCTCGGCGTTCGCCGCGAGAACGATCTCCGCCTGTTCGGTGAGGGCGGCGGCCATGGTGCGGAGCACGGCGTCCAGCGTCTCCGGCTTGGCGGCCGCGAGAGCCGGGGCCGCGGCGTTGGCCTCGCGAGCCGCGGCGCGGACCGCCTCTGCGCCCGCGTCTTGCGTGGTTACGTCCCGCGTGGCTGCGTTCTGGGGACCTGGTGCGGCTGTCACATTACTAGTACACTCGCGGTCATGTCCTACTGTCAACAACCGACGGTCGATTGTTGAACAATCTACCGGACCTGCCCTCGCTCGAGCCGGTGCCAACCGCGGCCGAGCGGGCCGCCACGCTGATCCGTGAATACATCTTCGAGGGCAAGTTCCGGCCCGGGACAGCGCTGCCCGAAGCGGCGATCGCCGCCGCGCTCCACGTCTCGCGGAACACGGTGCGCGAGGCGTACCGGACGCTGATGAACGAGCACCTGCTGGCGTACTCGCCGCACAAGGGCGTGACCGTGCGGTGGCTGACCCCGGACGACGTGCGGGACATCTACTCGTTGCGCAGGCTGCTCGAGTCGGCCGCGATCGGCCGGCTGGAAGACGGCGCGGCCTTGGATCCGGCGCCGCTGAACGCCGCGGTCAAGGAAGGGCAGGCGGCCGAGGCCGCCCGGGACTGGGGGCGGGTCGGCACCGCCAACCTGCGATTTCACGCGGCCATTGTCGCCGTGCTCGGCTCGGTGCGAACGGATGAGTTCTTCGCCAGGCTGATGACGGAATTGCGGCTGGGATTCCAGGCGGTCTCGGATCCGGCCGCGTTTCACGGCGGGTTCCTCGCCCAGAACCACTCGCTGCTCGACCTGCTGTCCGCGGGTCGCTTCGGCGAGGCCAGGACGCTGCTCGAACGGTACCTCTCCGATGCCGAGAACCCGGTGATCGAGGCGGTATCCCGCGGGTTCGGCTCGCCTTGACGCGATCTTGACGCAGAACGAGAACACGTTACAGTTTTCGTTGTGAATAGCGCGATCAGCTGGGAAGCCCCGGACGGCGATCACCCCGCGCGGAGCGCTTCACGGCGCTCCATGGCCGCTGTCGCCGCCCGGCGCAAGGACGAGTGGCTCGCCCTGTTCGCGCCGGACGCGGTCATCGAGGACCCGGTGGGTCCCTCGCTGCTGGATCCCGAGGGAAAGGGGCACCACGGGCACGACGGGATCGGGAAGTTCTGGGACCAGAATTTCGGCGCGGTGAGCAGGTTCCACTTCAAGATCAGCGATTCCTTCGCCAACGGGCCGTGCTGCGCCAACATCGCCGCCATCACGATGTGGCTCGGCGAGGGCGGCACGACGATGACCGTCGAAGGCGTGATGGTATACACCGTCAACGACGAGGGACGGATCACCTCGATCAGGGGCCACTGGGAACCCGATCGCGCGATGGCCACGCTCAATATGCCGTAGCCTCTGCGTGTGGCGCGCGATGAACGCGGAGTGACCCCGCAGAGCGAGGACTTCTCCGCCTGGTACAACGAAGTCGTCTTCAAGGCCGAACTGGTCGAACGGGGGCCGGTGCGGGGCACCATGGTGATCCGACCGTACGGTTACCGGATCTGGGAACTTCTCCAGGCCGACATGGACCGGCGGATCAAGGAAACCGGCCATGACAACGCCTACTTCCCGCTGCTGATACCGGAAAGCTACATGCAGCGCGAGGCCGAGCACGTGGAGGGCTTCTCTCCCGAGCTGGCCGTGGTCACCCACGCCGGCGGCAAGGAACTCGAGGAGCCGCTGATCATCCGGCCGACCTCGGAGACGATCATCGGCGAGATGATGGCGAAATGGATCAGCTCGTACCGGGACCTGCCGTTGCTGCTGAACCAATGGGCCAACGTAGTGCGCTGGGAACTGCGGCCCCGGATGTGGCTGCGCACCACCGAGTTCCTCTGGCAGGAGGGCCACACCGCGCATGCCGACGAGGCGGACGCGATGGCCGAGACGCTGCTCGCGCTGGACATGTACGCGCGTGTAGCCAGGGACGTGGCCGCTATGCCGGTGATAGAGGGCGAGAAGACGCCGGGCGAGCGGTTCGCCGGGGCCAAGCGCACCTTCACCGTCGAGGGCATGATGCGCGACGGCCGGGCGCTGCAGTCGGGCACGTCGCACTACATGGGCGAGAACTTCGCCCGCGCGTTCGGCATCCAGTACTCGGCCGACAGCGGCGAGCAGCGCTTCTGCCATACGACCTCCTGGGGAATGAGCGCGCGGATGGTGGGCGGCGTGATCATGACCCATGGCGACGACAAGGGCCTCGTGCTGCCGCCGCGGCTCGCTCCCTACCAGGTGGTGATCGTGCCGATCGGCCGCGGCGATCAGGCTTCGCAGGTGCTGGCGCCCGCCAGCGAACTCGCCGAGCGGCTGCGCCGGGCCGGCATAAGAACCCACGTCGACACCCGGGAACAGCTGTCGCCCGGCTTCAAGTTCAACGACTGGGAGATGCGCGGCGTCCCGATCCGGCTGGAACTTGGCCCCCGTGACCTGGCGGCGGGCAGCGCGCTGATGTCGCCGCGGCTCGGCGACGGCAAGACGCCGGTCTCGCTCGACTCGGCGCCGGCCCGGCTGGAGTTCGAGCTGACCTCGTTCCAGAGCATGCTGCTGCGGCGGGCGACTGACTTCCGCGACTCGCACACCGCCACGGTTGACATGTGGGAGTCGTTCGCGGAGGCGGTCAGGACCGGCTGGGCGATCGCCTTCCACTGCGGCCAGACGGACTGCGAGGACGACATCAAGGCCGCGACCTCGGCCACGCCGCGGTGCATCCCCGCCGACGGCGAGCCCGAAGAGGGCATCTGCATCCGATGCAACGCGCCGTCCGCATACGGCAAGCGGGTCATCTTCGGCCGGTCCTACTGACGGGGCCGACCAACGTTTCCGCGGGAACGTCTCACGCAATTGCGTGAAGCGTTCCCGCGGAAACGCGGAGAGGGTTAGTGGATGGTGAAGTCGGCGGTCAGGGTGGCGGGCGTGCCTATCTGCACCTGATACGCGCCGGTTTCCACTTGCGGCGGACTGGTCCCGTCGATGTCGCCCGGGGTCACCGCCAGTTCGGAGACAGGGAACGTCACCTGCACGGTCTTGGACTGTCCGGGGTCAAGCGTTACCCGGGCGAATCCGACCAGGCGCTGGCTGGGCACCAGGACCAGGCTCACCGGCTGGTGCACATACAGCGGAACGATGTCGGTGCCGGCTTTGCCGCCGGTGTTCTTCACCGTGAACGTGGCCGTCACCTTGCCGTTGCGGGACACGCCGCTGGTCGCGGAAAGCCCGCTGGTCGCGAACGTGGTGTAGGACAGGCCATAGGCGAACGGATAGAGGGGGTTGTATCCGCTGCCCGGCCCGGAACCCGTGTAGGGCAGCTGGTCGAACACCTTGGGCTGGTCGCCGAGTGGCGACGGGGCGCCGGTGTTGAAGTCGCCGCCGGGGGTGGCGGCATCGGACGGCCAGGTCACCGGCAGCTTGCCGCTCGGGTTCACCTTGCCGAAGATCACGTCGGCGACGGCGGCGCCCGCCTCGGTGCTGCCCTGGTAGGCCATCAGCAGGCCGGCTGCGTTCTCGGCCGGGCCCAGGCCGAGCGGCCGGCCGGCGATCACCACGACGATCACCGGCTTGCCAGTGGCCTCCAGCGCGCTGATCAGCGCCTTCTGGTCATCAGGCAGCGCCGGCGCCGGGTTGTCGCCCAGCCCCTCCGCGTAGGCCTTCTCGCCGACGGCCACGACGACCGCGTCGGCAGACGTGGCGTCGTTCACCGCGGCCTGCTGGTCGGCGGCGTACGTGACGTTCGGGTCACCGGCCTGCAGTCCCTTGAGCACCGTAGTGCCGGGCGGGATCTGGTTCGGCGGTCCCATGCAGCACACGTGCCCGGAGCCGAACACGCCCTGCCAGGCCACGCTCCAGCCGCCGAGCTGGTTGGTCATCGAGTCGGCGCTCGGCCCGGTGACGACGATGTGCGCGCTGGGTGACAGCGGCAGCACGTTCTTCTGATTACGGAGCAGGGTGATCGACTCCTGGGCCGCCTTCAGCGTGACGTCACGGCCGGAATCGACCGCCGCGTCGGCCTTACCCGCATCGACCATCGGATGGTCGAACAGACCGAGCTGGAACTTGAGGGTGAGGACCCGGCTCACCGCTTGGTTGATGCGGTTGGAGGAGATACTGCCGTTGGCGACGTCCTGCTGGACGGCGGTCTGCCACTGGTCAGCGTTGAACGGCAGCATGGCGACATCCACGCCCGCGTTGATGGCCAGCGCCGCGGCACCGGCCAGGTCGGCGGCCACGTGGTAGGTGGTGGCAAGCGCGGGTACGTCGCCGTAGTCGCTGATCACTACGCCCTTGAAGCCCATCCGGTCGCGCAGCAGCGTGGTCAGCAGGTAGTGCGACGCGGTGGCCGGGATGCCGTTGACCGAGCCGGAATCCACCATGACCGTGCCAGCGCCGGCGTCGATCGCCCCGGCATAGGACGGGAGGAACGTGTCCTGGAGGTAACGCAGCGGCAGTTCGGCCTGGACCCGGTCGTGTCCATTGATTGATTCGGAGTAACCGGCGAAGTGCTTGACCGTGGCGGTCACCTTGAGCGGGCTACCGGTGTTCGCGGTCTGCAGGCCGGCCACATTGGCGGCACCCATGGCCGCGGCCAGGGCCGGCTCTTCGGACCAGGTCTCGTAGTAACGACCCCAGCGGTTGTCCCGGGCGATGTCCTGCACCGGGGCGAAATCCCAGTTCCAGCCGGTGGCGGCCAGCGCGCTGGCGGTTACCTGTCCCCCGGCCTGGGCGGCCGACGGATCCCAGGTCGCGCCCATCCCGATCGACTGCGGGAACAACGGCGCCTGGAACGGGTGACCGAAGCCGTGCACCGCGTCGACGCCGAAGATCACCGGGATATGCAGCCGGGAATGCGAGATCGCGTACGACTGCATGGTGTTGTACTCGTTGGCCCAGTCCTCGCCGGTGTTCCCCGGACCGCCCTTGCCAGTGGTGTCGATCGGGACGTCCGACCCGCCGGCCAGGATCGAGCCGACGTTGTCGTTGACGAAGATCTTCTGCTCACAGACCGGATTCGGCAGGTTGAAGCCGCCTTGGCTGGTGCAGTTGCTGCTGGTGTCGGTGACCTGAGACTGCTCGATCTGGACCATCTGGCCGATCTTCTCGGGCAGCGTCATCCGGCCGAGCAGGTCCGCGACCCGCGCCTGCACCGGAGCGCTGGAGTCGAGATACGCCGGGGTGCTGCCGCTGGTGCTCGCCACGGCCGGCGTCCTGGTCAGCGAGGACGACACCAGTCCTGCCGCGAGCAGGATGGCGACGATAGCGGCCAGGAGAGGTGCCTTGTGGCCGAGTCTGGTGGCATGTCTGGAGACGTATGGGAACTGTTTCATCTATCCGCCCCTTACCGTGGGTAATCGCCGTCGAGGATTCTGGCGGCCCTTCCCGCTCCGGACCTGACCGTATGATGACAAATGTTAAATGTCCATAAACATAGGCAAACAAGCATCAACATGCCGTTAACGCCCCAGGCAGCGCGGTCACGCGGGCAGCGTCCGCAGGCTCCCGGAGGACGGGCGGCTAGGGTGCATGCGCAGATGCCGCAGGGGCGGTGGCCCCTTGCCCCCGAAAGAACGGGGGTGGTGGGCCACAGCCCCCGTAAGACCGGCTACGCGGCGGTGGGCCGGGGGGCCAGATCCCGCTGTCCGACCGGGGGACGTTCGCCTGCTTTGGCCTGGAAATAGTCGGCGATCTGCTTGACGCCGAGAGCGGCCGCGATGCACAAAGGCGGGACGCTGGCGACGACGTACCGGCTACTGAAGCCCGCGGTGGCGGGCGGGAAGACCAGCATCACCAGGCCGGTCAGCCACGGCAGCAACGTCGGTCCGCCCAGGTGGCGCCAGGCTGCCGCCATGCCCGTCAGCCCGGCAAGCGCGATGATGCCAAGCAGCCACCCGGAAAGCACGGCGAAGCGCTGGTACACGCGGGTAATCTCCGCGAACGGCGCTACCAGCCGGGTGCTGGGGGCACCCTGATTGTAGTTGTAAGCATCCCGGTAGTTCTCGTCGTTATCGGCGGCAATTGTCTGGAGCGACTCGGGGGCGTGCGCAGGGAACAGATACTGGTTCTGGGTCGAATTCGCCCGGAAACTCTGGAAGGTCGAATACAACACTGCCCTGAGGTAGTCCAGTGGCTGGGCCATTATCGCGCGCCGGTCAAAGTCGGTCGCCAGGCGGTCGACTGCGTTGCTGAATTCTGATACTGGTCCAGACTCTGATCCTGGTTCATGTTGAATCGGGGAATTTGGACTCCAGACATAATAGTCTGATGTCTGCGTTCGCTTGCTGGGAGGCTGAGACAGGCAAAGCCACCGTTCATCGGCGGGTGGTTTGATGACAGAGCAGTCGGCGAATGTACTCACCCTGCCGTACAGAAACGCGCCAGTGCTGGTGGTCTCGCCAAAGGACCCGTATGTCCGGTCAAACCACTGTTCATAGGAGAGCAGGGGGATAGCAAAAGTTATGCACATAGCCAGGAGGCCTGCGATTACCCGGATGCTGCGGAGACGCGGCACGAGGAAAATGCAGAACGGCACCATGAGCGGCAGGCCTTCCGACCTGACCACCGCGGCCCCCGACAGCAGCAGTCCAGCCAGAGCGCAAGTCCATACCGGCGGAACCGGCCGCCAGAGCATCAGCACCGCGGCCATCGTGACCAGGAAGCCGAACAGCGTGTCGCTGAGTACGAAATGCTCGATCTGGATCGTGTAGGCCGACAGCAGTGGCGGGATCGCGGCTAGCGTCGCGGCCCAGCCCGGCATCCGGAAACGGTGTCGCAAGAGCGCGTAGATCGCCGTTCCCGCGGCTAGTCCCATCGCGTGCTGGAGCAGCACCACCAGCATGAAGCTATGGAATGGCTTAAGCGCCAGCAGCATGAACGAGTATCCGACGGGCCGGATCTGGTACGGCGCCACATGCATCGCCGCGTGGACGTACGGCATGCTGTCGGGGTACCACAAGGCCGGCGGGTATCCGAGCATGGCGACAACCCGCACCAGGGTTGCCACCAGCAACACGACACAGAACAGCTTGTGTTCGTACATGATCCTGCGGACGGCCCCGCCCTGGGGGTGGAGTCCCGGGACAGGGCCCGCCCACCGCGGCGGTTGCGCTCCTGGTCGATGCGGCGCCCGCCTTCGCCAGTTCAGTACGTGCGGCCGGCCTTCGTAATGGCCCCGGCGGCTGAGCGGGCGGCCGTCCGCTCCGAGCGGGAGCAGATTCGTGGGCGCCCGGCTGGCCGCAGGGCCGCCCGGGCCATTCTCGGGCGCCCGGCCGCCGGTCATGTCGGCTTCACGATCACTATGAACTTGTTCTCAGTACGGCGAACGAACTTCGCGAAGCCGCGCATTCCGCTTATGGCCTCGAGCCCGGCGAAGAAGGGCATAAGCAAGATCATCGCGGGCGGCTCCCACCATCGGCGGGATCCGCGCTCCGAGACGCCCGCGTTCAGGCGAAGCCCCTCCCAGTACGCCCAATAACTGTACGCTATATTCACCGCCCAGAGCGGGATAATAAACAATGACTCGGGTGATGTATTGAAATTAGCCAGAAGCGCGCTGACGGTCAGGACGACCACGATGTGCTGCAGTGGCCCAAGGATCCAGGTAAACATCGAATATCCGATGTAGCACCGGCTCTTGATGGGCAGGCTCTTGTCAAAGACCAGCCCGCACAGCCCCCAGGACCAGCGTTCACGCTGTCTGATGAAATCACGTATGGTCGCTGGCGACGCACCGTAGCACCGGCCCGCGAACCATGCGCTACGGCCGGGATGCATGGCACCGAATACGAGCGCGAAGTGGGCGTCCTCAACGATGCTCCGCGGCCCGAAATCCCATCCGATCGTGGCCTCGACAGATGCACGAACCAGTAGCAGTTCACCGTGCAGGCCGGCGCGTGGCACGCCACTGCCGGTGCAGGCCGAGAAACGGCCGATATCATCCGCTGGCCGGATCGAGTCGGCGAGCCACATCAGCCTGTTCACGGCAAGCTCACGCGGGTAGGTCAGGATACCCTGCGCCAGGTGCTTGGCATCGGGACCAGCGTGGTACTGCTCTTCGATGAAGCGCGCCATCGCAACCGCGGTATCTGGACCAACACCGGTGTCGTCATCCATATGCAGTACCCAGATGTCGTCGCGGTCCTCGCCCTCATAAATCCGCAATTCATGAGAGAAATGGTTGGCCCGCGCCTTGAATTTCGTGCCGTTGGCGGTGCGATACCTTTTCGGGATGGCAATCACCCGGATCAGCGGGCTCCGCGCGCCGAGCATGCCTATCCTGGCCTCGGCCTCGCACCCCTCCTCGATAAGGATATCCACGCGCATATATGGAAAACAGCGAGGCAGATGCCTGATGAAAGAAAGGACCGAGCGTTCGAGCGCTGGATACGTATCGTGCCGCCCGATTGTCGGAAGGACGACGACCAGGAAATCCTCGCAAATGACGGGATCATCGCCCGCCCACCGGTCACGTGACGCCTGCAACTGCTTACGGGTCTCACGGACGCCATTGATCCCGACGAACGTGTTGACGATCGGCCAGGTCCACAGAATGGTAAGCGGCCAGCTAAGCGGACCACCGCGAGTTTCAGAGAACCGGTCGAAGACGGCGAGCATGATGACGAAGACCACCACCATGGGCCAGAACTGAGGCTTCCAGCGGCTAAGGCGATGATGAAGCCGCTGCGAACGGCGCGAGCCAAACGAATTGAGCGCGGACCGAAAGGCGTCCGCCGTCTTGCTGGCATCGAGTTGTGACTCTGGCGCCAGTTGAGGTGGAGCGGCGGTCACCGCGAGACCGTTTTGGGGAGAAATGGGGGCGACGGCTGTCCGTTGTCCGTTGACCGCAGAGTAATCAACCGATATCGAAAATAGCGCGTCAAGCCCGGCAAGCTGAGAATGCTTGTCTGCTGTGTGCCCCGTTCCCACCGTCAGCCCCGCCACTTTCGGTATCCGAGCCATCGCAGATACGACGGAAAGCTCGTTCTGCCCCGTCTAGAACGCGCGAATCAGCATATAAGGGGGATCCCGGAAGCGGCAGGCTATTCACCAAAATATCGGCCTTCTCCCAGACTCCTTCGCGTCTCGGGGGATGCAGTGTGCTAGGGGAGCCGGCCACCGGCCGGGAGTCGCCCCGGCCGCGACCCGCCCCGGGGGCCGGGGGCCGGGGGCCGGGGGCAGCCCACCGACGGGGCCTCGGGCAGCCACTGACGAGTCGGCCGGGAGCCGCCCGCACTGGCCTTGCCGACAAGATGGTTGATCATCTGGCCGTTTCGTCCGGTTGTGTCCAACCAGCTTGACGGCAAGGTGCTGCTTGTAACGATATGGATGCCACATCCATGTCGTGATGTGGGGTGCGGCTCCTCCAGAGTGAGCAGCATGCCGGTGGTGCCATCGGTGCCGCTCAAACCGGTCAGTAGCGCTATTAGAGCGTGCCCGATGGTGCCATCGGTGCCGCTGGCCAGGGAGCCATGTGGCGTTCAAGTCGTCGGGGCCTTGGCGCGGCGCGATGGCGCGATGGCGCGATGGCGCGATGGCGCGATGGCGCGGGTGCCTGGGGGAGGAACCACCGCCGTTCTCACTGGATTAGGAGGAAGGCATTGGTTCATCTGCCGGCGGTCACGGTCGCGATGAGGCTGTTGACACCGCGGCAGACACAGGCGGTGCGGAACGGCACCCGGGCTCGGCTCAGCGCCCGGATCATCGGCGCGCTCACCAACGAGTTCGGCGCCCGGGCCGGCATGACCATATGCGGTGCGGTACCGGCGCTGGCCGCGGTGGTCATGGCAGGCACCACGCATACGTGGTCACGTCGCGGTGTCACGAATCCCGGCCGCGTTTTGTCATCTATAGCAGGGCGGCGATGAACCGGGAGTGCGAATGAGCGAAGCCGAGGTCCCGAAGGCGCTGAGTGGGCTCGGTGGCTGGCTAGACGACAGATTTCATGCGGCCGGGTACATGCAGAAGCTCATGCGGAAGGTGTTCCCGGACCACTGGTCGTTCCTGCTGGGCGAGATCGCCCTGTGGTCGTTCGTGATCTTGCTGCTGACCGGGACGTTCCTGTCACTGTTCTTCGTGCCGTCGATGAACGAAGTCGTCTATCACGGGTCCTACACGAAGCTCAGCGGTGTCCGGATGAGCGAGGCGTATCAGTCGACGTTGCGGATCTCGTTCGATGTCCGCGGCGGGCTGCTGATCCGGCAGATCCATCACTGGGCCGCAGACCTGTTCATGGCCGCGATCCTGGCGCACATGCTGCGGCACTTCTTCACCGGTTCGTATCGCAAGCCCCGCGAGATCAACTGGTATATCGGCATCACGATTTTCGCGCTGGTGCTGGTGGAGGGGCTGTTCGGGTACTCGCTGCCGGACGACCAGCTATCCGGCGCGGGGATCCGGATCTTCGAGGGGGTGCTGCTCGGCCTTCCCATTATCGGCACCTACCTGACGTTCTTCCTGTTCGGCGGGCAGTTCCCGGGCCATGACATCATCCCGCGGATGTACATCACCCACGTCCTGCTCGTCCCCGGGATCCTGCTCGCGCTGGTGACGGTGCACGTTCTCCTGACGTTCCGGAACAAGCACACCGCGTGGGGAGGGGTGCGGCAGACCGAAAAGCTGGAGACCGGTCAGCCGTTCTACCCATACTTCATGGCCAAGGGCACGGCGTGGTTCTTCTTCATCTTCGCCACGCTGGCGCTGCTCGCGACGTTCGCGCAGATCAACCCGATCTGGCTGTACGGGCCGTACTCGCCGGTGGCGATCTCGTCGGCGTCCCAGCCGGACTGGTACCTGGGCATCCTGGAAGGCGCGCTGCGCATGATGCCGGCCTGGGAGATCAACTTCCTCGGCCACACCGTGACGCTGAGCGTGCTGATCCCGTTCGCGCTGCCCCTCGGCATCATCCTGGGCGGGGCGGCGATCTGGCCGTGGTTCGAGTCCTGGGCCACCGGCGACAAGGCAACCCATCACATCCTCGACCGGCCGCGGAACGTCCCGATCCGCACCGGTATCGGCGTCGCCGCCGTGGTGTTCTACGGCGTGCTGTGGGCCGAAGGCGCTAACGATGTCATCGCCGACCGGCTGGACATCCCCCTGTACACGGTCACCTGGATCTCCCGGGTGCTGGTGATCATCGGGCCGGTGATCGGGTTCTGGGTGACCCGCCGGATCTGCCTCGGCCTGCAGCACAAGGATGCGGAACAACTCGCCCACGGCTACGAGACCGGCATCATCCGCCAGCTCCCGCACGGCGAATTCACCGAAGTGCACCGCCAGCTATCCGAGGAAGCACGGGCGGTGATCGAAGCCAAGCGGCTGATTCCGGCACTGCCACCGCCGGACGGGAAGCACCCCCGCCGTTCGTTCAAAAAGATCTTTTAACACGAACGGCGGTGGTACCACTTTCCGGTCAGGCGATCGGGCGGCGCCGGTTTCTCCCGGCCACCTCCTCAGGTAGCGTTGCGAGTTGTGAGCGGCATGGACCTCGAAAAGCTAGCGCGAACCGCCTATGAAGCCCACCGCAACGCGCTGGCGGGTTCCGGTCCGCTGTGGGACGAGGCCGGCGACGAGGAGCAGCGCGCCTGGCGGATCGCCGTCTCGGCCGTCGCTGGTCCGGGTGACCCGACCATCACCGAGATGCCTTCGGGGCAGGCGCTGGTGGTCCAGGCGGAGGATCAGACTCATATTTTCCGCAACGAATTCATCGCGGGCCGTCAAGGAAGCCTGGTCATCGACGACGAGCACGCGTCCGGCCAGCACGCACTGTTCCAGACCGCGCATCGGCTCTGGTACGTCGAAGATCTCGGCTCGACCAACGGCACGTGGCTCAACGGACGCCGCATCTTCTCCTCGCAGCGGCTGAGGAAGGGCGACAAGATCAGGATCGGCCGCACCGTCATAACGGTGGTATCCGCTTAACCTGGTTCGCGCCGGCACCACGCGCGGTTGACCGCCTCCGCCTCCGCCTCCGCCCGCGCCTCCGCCCGCGCCTCCGCCTCCGCCCGCGCCTCCGCCTGCGCCTCCGCCTCCGCCTGCGCCTCCGCCTCCGCCTCCGCCTGCGCCTCCGCCTCCGCCCGCGCCTCCGCCTCCGCCTCCGCGGTCGACGCGCCCACGTGTCCCGTGCCGGATATTTCACCATTTGCGCGGTGACCTCTAAAGATCGCGGGGGGTGACCCTCTCAATTTTCGTTGAATGCCGCGTTGGGCCTGGTGAATTTGCGCGTATCGCCGCATAGCGGGCACATGGGCCAGCCATCGCTTGGAAGATAGGAGCCTCCTGGAAGAAAAGGCGCCGGAAACCAGCGCCCTTTCTTCCGGAGGAGCCTTTTATTCCGCGTCGTCCACCGCGGCGGCCGTCGACATAATGGTCATTCCTGGCAAAACCGGCGGCCGGTTACGGCACGACGCCGAAAATTCGGTTCGACCTGGAATGCTCACTTCAAGGCAAACCGTCGCGATCCTTTACCTGGCCAGCAACCTCGGGAGACAAAAGGCGCGGATACTGAAATGTCGGGCGCACTGGGGGAAGGTGCGGCGACTTACAGATTTTGAAGGTCCTCAGCGTGTCAATGGCGGCATCGAGTCCGCCAGAGCGTGCCCGCGGAGCTATCGGCTGGGGCGTCGGCCAGCCCATATCTTTGCCTGCGTGCTCCACCTCTGTATAGCGCGGAAACTTCATGCTGCGCGGAAATTTACCCGCCGTATTTGTACATTTTGTTTCCACGCAGCATGGATATTCCACCTATCCTGTTCGATGCTCGGGCGGGGCGGTGGTCAGGTCGGGGGCTGGTTGTGGATGGAGGCTTGGTAGATCTGGTTGATCGAGGAATCCAGGCGGGCGTTGAACTGGTCGTCGGTCTGGGCCTCGGTAAGGCCCTCAAGGAGCGCGCGAGAGAAGCTGGCGATCAGGGTCGGGTCCCGCGCGAGCAGGGCACAGGCCTCGTCGCGGCTGTAGCCGCCGGACAGGGCGACGATCCGCAGGACGCGCGGGTCGGAGCCCAGCTCACCGTACAGGCCAGGCTCGGTCGGGATGGTGAGCTTCAGCATGACGAGCGCGTCCTCGGGCAGCGCCCCGACGTGCTTGGCGATCGCGTCGCGCAGCAGCATCTCGGCCTGCTCCTTGTGCGGGCTGGAAATGCTGACCTCTGGCTCGATGATCGGGACGAGGCCCGCGGCGCCAATCCGCCGGGCGTAGGTGAACTGCTGGTCCACTATCGCCGAGATCCCGGCCTCGTTGGCGTCGTTGATGACCGACCGCATCTTGGTGCCGAAGATCTGGTGCCGGTTCGCCCGCTCAAGCAGGTCATCGAGAGTATCGATGGGCTTCATGAGCTGCACGTCATCCTGCTCGGCGGCGAGCCCCTTGTCGACCTTGAGGAACGGCACCACGTTCTTCTGATCCCACAGGTACTGGGCGGTGGGGACGCCGTCGACGTCCCGTTCCATGGTCTGCTCGAACAGGATCGCCGCGAGAACGCGCGAGCCGTCGAACGCCGGGCTGGTCAGCACGCGAGTCCGCATGGCGTGGACCAGATCGAACATCTCGGCGTCGGAACTGTAGCGGTCCCGCTCGATGCCGTATTCCGCGAGCGCCTTGGGCGTGCTGCCGCCGCTCTGGTCGAGGGCGGCGAAGAAGCCGCGCCCGCTCCTGATTTTCTCGAACTGCGTAGTATTCACCCTTCCTTATTCTGGCACCAAGCGGCCAGGCCGGTGACGTCAGCGGGTGGTCAGGGCGCGCAGGCTTTCCCGCAGGGACTGAGTCGTGGCGAGCACCGCGCTGGGTTCGTATCCGCAGTGCGCCATGCAGTTGTCGCAGCGCGGATCGCGGCCGCGGCCGAAGGACTCCCAGTCGGTGGTGTCCAGAAGTTCCTGCCAGGTCGCGGCATAGCCGTCGGCGAGCAGGTAGCAGGGGCGCTGCCAGCCGAGCAGGGAGTACGAGGGAATTCCCCAGGGAGTGCAGGCGAACTCGCGCTTGCCCTCGAGGAAGTCGAGGTACAGCTGGGAGTGGTTGAACCGCCAGCGCCCGCGGCGGCCGTCGGCGAACGCCTTGCTGAACAGTTCGCGGGTCTGGGTGACGCCAAGGAACCGGTCCTGGTCGGGAGCATTCTCGTAGGCGTACCCGGGCGCGATCTCCATCCGGTCCACCTTGAGCTCGTCGTTGAGGTAATCCAGCACCTCGACCACCGTCTGCGGCGAGTCGGTGTTGAAGACCGTCGTGTTCGTATACACCGCGAAGCCCGCCTGCTTGGCGGCGCGAATCGCCTCGACGGCCTGGTCGAACACGCCCTTCTTGGCGACGGCTTCGTCATGCCTGTCCCCCAGCCCGTCGATGTGCACCATCCACGCGAAGTTCCGGTTCGGCTTGAACTTGTGCATGTGCTTGGTCATCAGCAAGGCGTTGGTGCACAGCACGACGAACTTCTTCCGCTTCAGCAGTTCAGCGGTGATCACGTCGATCTGCGGGTGCATCAGCGGCTCTCCCCCGGCGATCGAGACCATCGGCGCGCCGCATTCCCGCACCGCGGCAAGCGCCTGTTCCACCGGCATCCGCTGCTTGAGCATCGACGCCGGGTGCTGTATCTTGCCGCAGCCCGCGCACTTCAGGTTGCACGCGAACAGCGGCTCCAGTTCCATGATCAGCGGAAACTTTTCCACCCGACGGAGCTTCTGCTTCATCAGGTAAGTCCCGAGCTTCACCGTCAGGTGCAACGGCATCGCCATGTCTGCCTCCCGTTCATCGCCGTGACGCGGTCTCCGCCGCGGCGCTGGATTGACCTGGGCCTCCGGCCGCGGTGGTACATACAAGCTGTATGTAACATAATCGCTGTATGATCACGCAACCGCAAGGCCGACGAGCGGAACACGCCTCCGATACCAGGACCGCCCTGCTCGCCGCGGCGCGGCACTTGTTCGCCACCGAGGGCTACGACGGCACCGGCACAGAGCAGATCGTCGCCGAAGCACGGGTCACCCGCGGCGCGCTCTACCACCACTTCCGGGACAAGGCCGACCTGTTCCGCGCGGTCATGGAAGAAGCGGCGGGCGACGTCGCCCGGCAACTGATCGGCGATCAGCTGGACGAGGTATCCGGGTCGCCGCTGGAGGACATCCAGACGGGGGTCAGCGCGTTCCTCGACGTCTGCGTCGGCGGAGATTTCCAGCGCATCGTGCTGACCGACGGCCCGCGCGTGCTCGGCGACGATGCCTGGGACCGGCTCGCCGAACGCTATGGGCGCAGCCTTCTGGAGGAATGGCTGAGCCGGGCGGTGGCGGCCGGCGACATCGAGCCAGTGCCGGTACGAGCGCTGGCACGCCTGCTGATCGCGTCGCTCACCGAGGCCAGCCTCGCCATCGCGCGCGCCAGCGACCCCGCGGCGGCCCGCGCCGAAATGGGCACCACCCTCGCCCGGCTTCTCAACGGCTTGCGTCCGTGACGGCCGGCCCTCTGGCCGGGGTTGTCGCCTGATGAGAAAATGGGGTAATGGGCGGTAACACAGACCCTCCGGCGCGGCAGTTCGCCGCGGCCTGGCGCGCGGCGGCGGACGCGCTCAGCGATTGGCAGCACAAGGTCTCGGAAGTCACCGGTGAGGCGCTGGACAAACTCGATCCGGCGGTCCGCGCCATGGTGGAGGCCGGGCGCTCCGCGCTCACCGGGAGCTGGCGTTCATGTCATTGCCCGTGCGCGTCGGCCCACCCCGACGATGTCGGCGTGTGCGACGGCAAAGCCGTCCTGACCCGTCAGCTCGGTGAAGCCGATGTGTCGCTGTGCGCACCGTGCGCCGTGGCTCAGGGCGTCGCGGAAATGCCGCGGTAACCGGCATAGGATTGCCGGAATAGATGGAATCAGGAGCCTGATCGATTCGTCACCGGCGCGGGCGCGGCTGGCCTGGTGTGCGGCTATCGCCTTCGTAGGCATCGGACTGTTCGCCTGTTACCTGCTGCAGGCCCGGACCTACGCGGTGACTTCCGACGCCGCGGCGAACGCGCTACAGGCGTGGGGCATGCTGCACGGAAATGTGCTGGTGCACGGGTGGTGGCTGTCCGACGTCTCGTTCTACACCACCGAACTGCCGGAATACGTCCTGGTCGAGGCCATCGCCGGGCTGCGGCCCGAGGTCGTGGACATTTCCGCCGCGCTGACCTACACCCTGCTGGTGCTGCTGGTCGCCATGGTCGGGCGGGGCCAGGCCCGCGGGCGGGAGGGAGTGCTGCGCGCGGTGGCGGCGGGCGGCATCATGGCCGCTCCCAGTCTCGGCTACGGCACCTACGCGGTGCTGAGCGCACCCGATCACACCGGCACCGGCGTCCCGATCATGGTGATCCTGCTCCTGCTCGACCGGCTTGACCCGCCGGACGGGCCGGAACGGCCGCAGGTCCGCTGGTACCTGCCTCCGTTGCTCATGGTGCTGCTGGTGTGGGTGCAGGTGGCGGATACGCTGGCTACCTTCGCGGCGGCGATCCCGATCGCGCTGGTGGGGGCGATGCGGGCGGGCCGGTATCTGCTGAGGCGCGGGCCCGGTTCGGCCACGCGGGTCTGGCAGGATCTGCTGCTGTCCGCGGCCGCCGTCGCGTCGATACCGCTCGCGGCCGTCACACTGGGCATCCTGCGCGCCAGCGGCGGCTTCTACCTGCATCCCCTGCCCGGGCCGCTGCTCGCCAGCCCGGCGGCCTGGCCGGGGCAAGCGCGCATGCTGGGTCAATGCGTGCTGACCCTGTTCGGCGCTGACGTGATCGGCCAGCCGGCTGGCGTGAACTACGGGCTCATGCTGCTGCACATGGCAGGAGTCGCGGTAGCGGCGGCGGCGCTGCTGGCCGGGATCGGTCGTTTCTTCGGCCGGATGGACAGGATCTCGCAGATCCTGGTCGTCAGCGTGATCGTGGTGCTGGGCGCCGCGGAGTTCAGCACGCAGATGACCAACATCTTCAGCGTGCGCGAAATAGCGACCGTGCTCCCGGCCGCCGCGGCGCTGGCGGGCCGCGCGCTAGGCGGGTCCAGAGCGGGACGGGCGAGGCCGGGACGGGTGCTGACCGCCGCGCTCGGCGTCGGGCTGGCCGGGTACCTGGCCGCCCTGGGCTACGCCGCCGCGCAGCCCGCCGCACCAGCGGAGAATCAGGCGCTGGCCGACTGGCTGCGCGCGCACGGCCTGGTCGAAGGGCTGGCCGGTTACTGGCAGGCGGACTCCGTCACCCTGGACAGCGGCGGGAAAGTGGTGATAGCGCCGATATTCGGTGCCAGCCCGTACCAATGGGAGTCGGAATCCTCGTGGTATGACCCGGCGGTCAGTCACCCGGACTTCGTGGTCACCGTGTCAGGGCCAGCAGATGAGGAGATATTCGCCAGGCCGGTCGTGATACACCGGGTGTTCGGGCGGCCGGACCAGGTCTACCGGTACGGCCGGTACACGATCATGGTCTGGAAGAAGAACCTGCTCACCGACCTAGGGACGCCGCCACCGCTGCCGCCCGCCGCGGCGTTGAATTTGCCTGGGCCTCCGGCCGCGGCGTTGAATTTGCCTGGGCCTCCGGCCGCGGCGACCAGATTCGCAGGTTCGTGCGGTTATTTTCCGCCCTGTGGAAACTTTTCCGGACGATAGGCAACACTTCAAAACAAATCGAGTTTGCGGCGTGTCATGGCGGGCGCCGGTTTGCCGGGATATGACCGTTATGTGGCGGTGGCTGCGGTGCGCAACGCGGAAAGAAAGGGGTTTCGTGGAAGATTGGGCGCCGGTTTCCGGTCCCTTTTCTTCCAGAGGACCCTTTCCTTCCGCATGATAGTCGGTCCATGTGCCCGCTATGTGCCAATACGCGCAGTTCAGCAGGCTGGCTAGCGCACTCTAGCAAAGACGACATGCCCGACACGCCGGAAACCCACGTTATCTTGAAATGTTGCCATAGTACGGAAAAGTTTCCAGGAAGCGGAAATTTGCCAGGCCGGACAGTGGCGGCTGGCGGCGCCTGTCACGTCGCAATCTTGACGTAAGCGTCGGACAGTACAGCCAGCGCCGGTGGCTAGACGGACGGGCGCCGGCGTTTCGGTATCCAGCCGTTGACCCGCACCTTGGAGCCAGGGCGAACGGGCAGCACCAAGACGATCAGCAGACCCGCTGCGGACAGCAGCAGACCCAGCGTCAGGCCGACCCGCTCGCCATAGCCCTTGCGATCCGTGATCCACGACGCGGCCGCGGCCGATATCAGCCACAGAAACAGCAAATAAAGCGCTTTAGCGCCAATAGTTGCGATATGTATCACGCTCCGTTTTCGGTCATGCACCCAGTCATGTGCCCAGATATGCCTTCTGGACTTCGGGATCGTCGCGCAGGCTCGCCGAGTCGTTGGCCAGCGCGACCCGTCCGGTCTCCAGCACATAGCCGCGGGAGGCGGCCTCGAGCGCGTAGTTGGCGTTCTGCTCGACCAGGAGGATCGCGACCCCGGTGCGGTTGATCTCGGCGATGGTCTCGTAGATCCGCTCAACCAGGAGCGGCGCGATGCCCAGTGACGGCTCGTCGAGCATCAGCAGCCTGGGCCGGGCCATCAGGGCGCGGCCGATCGCGAGCATCTGCTGCTCGCCGCCGGACATCGTGCCTGCCTTCTGCCGCGCGCGCTCTTTGAGCTGGGGGAACAGCTCGTAGACCCGGGCGAAGTCTTCGGCGATCTCGGGGCCTCGCCGCCGGTGGGCACCGAGGTCCAGGTTCTCGCGCACGGTCATCCGGGGAAAGCAGTGGCGGCCCTCGGGGGCGAGGGCGATGCCGCGGGCGACGATCTCGTGCGCCGGCACGTACGTGATCTCCTCTCCGCCGAATACGATCTTCCCCTCGCTGGCCGGGGTCAGGCCGCAGATGGCGCGCAGGGTGGTCGACTTACCAGCCCCGTTGGAGCCGATCAGCGTAACCACCTCGCCCTCCGCCACCTCCAGCGAGACACCCTTCAGCGCCTCGATCGAGCCGTAGCGGGCATGGATGCCGGAGACCTCGAGCAGCGTCATCGCTCCCGCCTTCCGAGATACGCCTCGATCACCAGCGGGTCTGTGCGGACCTCGGCGGGCTCTCCCTCGGCGATCTTCCTGCCGTGGTCGAGCACGGTAACGCGTTCGGAGACCCCCATCACCACCTTCATGTCGTGCTCGATCAGCAGGATGGTCAGCTTCCGCTCGTCGCGAAGCCGGCGGATGAACTCGGTCAGCACCTGGGATTCGCTCGGGTTCATGCCGGCTGTCGGCTCGTCGAGCAGCAGCATGCTCGGCTCAGAGGCAAGCGCCCGCGCGAGTTCCACCCGCCGCTGATCCCCGTAGGACAGCTGCGAGGCGATCCGGTCGAACACCGTCTCGGGCAGACCGACGTAAGTCAGCAGCTCACGGGCACGCGCGTGCGTTTCCCGCTCCTCACGGCGGACCCAGGGCGGGCGGAAAATGGACCCGAACACCCCCGCCCGCATCCGGGCATGATGCCCGATCATCACGTTCTCCACGGCCGTCATGGCGCCGAACAGGCGGATGTTCTGGAACGTGCGCGCGATACCGTACCCGGTGATGACATCGGGCCGGGACCGCGTGATGTCGCGGTCGCCGAGAAGGATCCTTCCCTGGGTCGGCCGGTACAGCCCGGTCAGCATGTTGAACAGGGTGGTCTTCCCCGCGCCGTTCGGCCCGATCAACGACACGATCGCGTGGCGCGGAACGTCGAACGAGACGTCGGCGACGGCCACCAGCCCGCCGAACTCCTTGGTGATGTGCTCGGCCCGCAAGACCGCGCCAGCAGGCGGAGGCGGAGCGAGCGGAGCGGATGCCTCGACCGAGCTCATGTCGTGCTCCCCGCGCCACCTGGCGCCTCGGCGAGCTGGGCATCGTCGGCCGCGATCTCGGCGGTGAGCTCGAGTCGTCGCCGCCGTTCCGGGATCAGGCCCTGCGGCCGCAGCACCATCATGATCACCAGCAGGAATCCGAAGATCCCGAACTCCACCTGGGTCAGCTGGAAGTGCAGCCCGAACTTGCTGGGCAGGTCGTTCAGCACGTCCGGAATCAGGTAGTTGTTGATATAGCCCAGCGTCATGCCCCCGACGACCGCTCCCCAGATCGAGCCGAGCCCGCCGATGATGACCATCGCGAGGATGAAGATCGAGAACCCGAACTGGAACTGGCCGGCGTTGACCTCCGTGTAGTAGGTACCGAAGAACGCGCCCGACATGCCGCCGAACGCCGCGCCGATGGAGTACGCGAGGAGCTTCGTCTTCACCAGCGGGATTCCCATCGAGACCGCCGCGATCTCATCCTCGCGAAGCGCGACCCAGGCCCGGCCGAGCCTGGAGTCCCGCAGGCGCAGGTTGACGAACAGCACCACCAGCAAGATTCCCAGGATAAGCCAGTACCACGGCCGCAGGTCCAGCAGGTTGAACGCCCCGGCAACGGGAAAGTAGGGCGCGTCCACGGCACTGATGCCGAGGTTCCCGGCGGTCAGCGTCATGCCGCCGCCGACCGGGACGCTCTGGCCATTGACCGCCACCACGCCGATGATCTCGCCGAAGGCGAGTGTGACGATGGCTATGTAATCGCCGCGCAGGCGCAGCGTGGGTAGGCCGATCAGCATTCCCGCCGCCGCGCAGATCAACGCGGCGCCGATCAGGATCAGCACGAAGTTGAGGTGAATGCCCGGCAGCGTGCTCGCGACCGGGGAGACCAGCACGTGGACGCGCGCCTTGAAGAAGAACCCGGAACCGAACCATCCCAGCGAGTAGGCGCCGAGCGCGTAGAACGCCACGTATCCCAGGTCGAGCAACCCGGCGAAGCCCACCACGATGTTCAGGCCCAGCGACATCACCGCGTAGGCCAGCGCGATGATCGTCGCGTTCAGGAAGCCGCTGCTCGCCGGGAAGAAGAACGGCAGCACGATCCCGACCAGGATGAACAGTCCCGCCAACCCGCTGTTTACCCTCCGCGCCTTGGCCTCGCTGTATTTCCTCCGCGCCAAGGCCTCGCTGCGCTCGGCCGGCTTGGGGCCACGGCGGAAATTGCCGCCCCGAAGGGACGGCAACCGCTCTTTTATCCTCCGCGCCAAGGCCTCGCTGCGCTCGGCCGGCTTGGGGCCACGGCGGGAATTGCCGCCCCGGAGGGACGGCAACCGCCGCGGCGCTCGCTGCCGCTCGCTCATCCGGCCTCCCTCGTCTCCTCGCCTAGCAGGCCACGCGGGCGGAGGATCATGATCGCGATCAGGTAGCCGAATACCACGGCCTCGGTCCATTGCGGACCCATGCGCGAATCAGCCAGCGACTGGATGACGCCGATGATGAGCCCGCCGAGCACCGCGCCGCGGACGTTGCCGATGCCGCCCATCACCGCGGCCGTGAAGGCGATCAGGCCGGCCTTGAAGCCCTGGAAGTACCAGACGTTGGTCTCGTAGAGCGCGTAGACAAGGCCCGCCGCGCCGGCCAGCATGCCGCCGAGCAGGAAGGTCAGCGAGATGGTGGCGTTGACGTTGATGCCCATCAGCCGGGCGGCCTCGGGGTCCTGGGCGGTGGCCCGCATCGCCCGGCCGGCCCGCGTGCCGCTGATGAACCAGCTCAGCGCGAACACGAGCGGGATCATCACCGCGAACGCGAGGATGTATCCGCGCTGGATGGGCACGCCGGCCACGGTGAACAACGGCTGCTGCACGTTGATCAGGTCGGGCACGCTCTGCGGCGAGCCGCCGCGCCAGAGCAGGCCCACGTTCTGCAGGATGAACGAGAAGCCCACCGCCGTGATCAGCGGCGCCAGCTTGGGCGCGTTGCGCAGCGGCCGGTAGGCGACCCGCTCGATCAGGACATTCAGGGAGCCCGTCACGATCATGGTGATGATCAACGTGATGATCAGCCCGACGATCAGCCAGGCGCCACCGGTGCTGCTTCCCAGCCCGAACACGCTGTACAGGCCCACGGCGGTGAAGGACCCGAGCATGAACACGTCGCCGTGCGCGAAGTTGATCAGCTCGATGATCCCGTAGACCAGCGTGTACCCGATCGCGATCAGCGCCCAGATCGCCCCGTTGGACAGGCCTACGGCGAAGTTGAAGCCCAGCGTGGAGAGATCATGATGGATCACCGGATGGCCTGCCACGGTTCCGGCCTGATAGCCATACGTCAGGTCGTGGACCGCGTAGTAGACGGGCAGCGCGGCGAGCGCCGCGATCAGGCCCCAGCGGCCGGCGTACCGGCGGATCGTCGCGAGCACGCGCACGCCCGGCACCGGCGGAGCAGGCGGCAGGCTCGGAGAAATTGTTCTGGTTTCCATGGCTCCGTACGGAGTATCGACACGCCTGAGGCGGGTGGTGGGAGGCGGGTCGCCTCCCACCACTCATTCTTGCCTCAGCTGACCGTCTTCGTGGGCGTGACCGTCTTATAGAAGACGGGTTCCCCGTTGGATCCGACCTTGTACAGGCCGTAAGACTTCAGGGTGGTGTCTCCATTGGAGTTGAACCCGTAGGTGCCGAGTACCGACTGACGGGCGGTCGTGCTGAACAGGGCCTTGAGCACGTTGGACTTGCTGCCGCCCTGAGCGCCCAGGGCCTTGATGGTGTCGAGCCCGAGCTTCATCACCTCGTAGCCGTAGATCGCGTACGGGTCCGGATTGGCCACGCCGTACTTGGCCTGGTACGAGGCGAGGAAGGCCTTACCGCCCGGGTACGCCGCGAGGTCCTGCGTGGCCACCGTGCACTCGGTCAGCGGGTACAGCGAGGCCGGGATACCGCCCTTGGTCGCGTTGGTGAAGGAGTCGGTGCACACTCCGTCGCCGCCGAACACCTTGGCGGTGGGGATCGCCGAGTGGACGTCCTTGGCGATCTGTACCGCGCCGTTGGAGACGATGCCGGCGAAGAAGAAGCAGTCGGCTCCCTGATCCTTGATCGTCGACGCGAACGACCGGAAGTTGGGCGCGGTCGGGTCGATCCCGGTGTTGCTCACGATCGAGACGCCGTAGAAGCCCTTCTCCAGCTCGAGCAGGGTGGCCAGGCCGGCCCCGTAGGCCTCCTTGTCGTTGGCCACGGCCACCTTGGTGCAGCCCGCGTCCTTCATCGCCATCAGGTCGGCGGCGCCCTGGATCGAGTCGATCGGCACGATCCGCAGGTAGGTGCGTGAGCCGGTCGGGTAGTACTTCTGCGGCTCTCCGGGCGCGCTGCCGGGCAGGCTGGTGGTCAGGCCGACGTACGTGTTCGCGGGGCTGACCTGCGGGATCCCGGCCTCGTTGAGGATCGGTATCGATACTTCGCTGGCGCCTGAGTTGAACTCGCCGATGTAGTAGACAGCCTTCGGATCCGAGGCGACCTTCCGTGCGTTCGCCGCCGTCTGGCCCGGATCCCACTTGCCGGCCGCCGCGGTCGAGTCGTCAAGGGACTGGTAGTTCACCGTCCACTGACCGGCCTTGTTGCCGGCCTCACTGAGCGCGAGCTTGATCCCGTTGACCATCGGTCCGGTCTGCGCGCTCGAGGCGCCCTGCAGCGGGAGGCTCGAGTAGATGTCGACCGTGCCGCCGCTGGATGAGCCGCCGCTGGACGAGCTTCCGCCGCCGGCCGAATTGCTGCTACTGCTACTGCACCCGGCAGCCAGCATGGCGGTCGCGGCAACCGCCGCGACCGCGATGATCCGTCTCATTTGTGGTCATTCCTCTCGTCGTCGAGTAATCCGGCTGCGCGGCGCCCTGATCAGCCGTTTCGCGGCGAGCTCGCTCAGATCCGGCCGTCCTGGCAGTGGAGCATTGGAGCAGGATGTCATGGCCCTGGTCTCGCGAACGCTAACCGCAGGTAACGAACCAATCAAGCGTCGGTACAGACGTCGCTAAAATGACACGAAAGGGAACAGAGTGGTACTTGTGCATCAGTCAGCCGCCACCGTTATGTCCTCTTCGCCCCACTTGGCCATCCACGCCTGGTTCTGCACGGAGATGACCTGCTCACACTCCGCGATAAGCTCGGCGTCGGACAACGGGCGACCGTCCGCCGCGGTGCGCCGGTCAAGCAGGCGGCGCAGCTCACTAGCTGTGCGACTGTACTCGATCCACAGAAACTCGTACCGCTCAGCGGCGAGATAGGCGGCCACCGCTCCGCCCGCGGTCGTCACCACCGCGGCCCAGGCGGCGACGCTCGGCCAGACGGCCGCCGTTGCCGCCAGCCCCGCCGCGACCAGGGCCAGGGTCACCTGAACCACCTTCAGCAGCCGCAGCCGCTTGAGCATGAAACGCGCTTTAGGCTCGTAAAAACCTTCGAGCTGGGAGTCGCGCACTCGCACGTCCAGGTAGCTGCGGGTGTCATGTACCGCCGGCAACGGGCGCTCCCTGGCGCGGATTCCCGCCGTGTAGCGCCGCAGGCCTCCGGCCTCGCGCTCCAGCCGCTGCACCTCAGCTTCCAGCCGGCGTTCCCGATCAGCGTTGCTGTAACCGCCCGACGCGCTCAGGAACAGGAACACCTCGGATTTCAGCGCCTCCGACACCGACCGCGCTCGCGTCCACCGGCGCACCTGTTCCGCACTGGCCCGGCCGCTCAGCAGGCCAGTCCCGGCCAGGGCCAGCGCCGCCGCCACCGCGAGAGCCGTCGAGGCCGGCAGGCTGACCGGCTTCACCTGGCTGCCCGCCAGCGCGAGCGCCGCCGCCACCACGGTCAGCGCCAGCCGCAGGCTCCGCAGCCGGGTCGGGCCCGCCTTCAGCTTGTCCGCTGTCTGAGACCACACACTCTGCTGCTGCCAAGCCCACTCCACGGCCGGGATAACTGGTGCCGCCACAAGGCCTTAGCGTAATGAAGCACCACCGCCGTTTGTTATATCAAGGTCTTTTACAACGAACGGCGGTGGTACTTCCGCACAAACGTCAGGGGCTCCGGCAGGAGATACTGGCCGGGATGACCGGAACGAACGTCCTGGGAGGCAGAGATGGGTACCGGCCAAGTCGACGCGCTGGTGATCTTCGGTGCTACCGGTGATCTGGCGAAGCTGGAAACGTTCCCCGCGCTGGTCGGCCTGGTTGAGCGCGGCGTGCTCGACGTGCCCGTGGTAGGGGTGGCGAAGAGCGGCTGGGGGCTCGACCAGTTCCGTGACTACGCGGTCGCCTCGCTGCGGCTGAACAAGATGGACCCGGCCAGTCCGGCCGCGACCAAGTTGCTGGGACTGCTGCGGTACGTGGACGGGGACCTCGATGACCCCGCCACCTACGCGGCGATGTCGGACCAGGTCGGCGACGGCAAGCGCGTGCTGTTCTACCTCGAGGTGCCGCCGCCGTTGTTCGGGCGGATCGCCGAGGGCATCTCCAAGGCTGGACGCGCTGACGGCAGCCGGGTCATGGTGGAGAAGCCTTTCGGCTCCGACCTGGCCAGCGCCCGCCAGCTCAACGCGACCATGCACACCTACTTCCCGGAGGACGCCATCTACCGGGTGGACCACTGGCTGGGCCTGGAGCCGGTGGACAGCCTGATGTTCGTACGGTTCGCTAACTCGATCATCGAGCCGTTGCTGAACCGCCGGTACGTGCGGAGCATCCAGATCACGATGGCGGAGGCGTTCGACGTCGCCGACCGGGGCAGCTTCTACGACAAGACCGGCGCGATCCGGGATGTCGTGCAGAACCACATGCTCCAGGTCCTCGCCACCGTGCTGGCCGAGCCGCCGGACGGCACCGGCCTGGAGTCCTGGCGGGCCGCCAAATCGCAGCTGATCGGCGCGCTGGAGCCGTTGACGCCCGAGCGCACCGTCAAGGGACAGTACACGGGCTACCACGAGGTCGCGGGCGTGGACCCGAAGTCCGTGACCGAGACCTACGTCGCCATCAGGCTAGCGGCCGACTCCTGGCGCTGGGCCGGCGTGCCCATCCTGATCCGGGCGGGGAAATGCCTGCCGGTGACCGCGACCGAGGTCAGCATCGCGTTCCAGCGGCCGCCGCATGACGCGTTCGGGCTCGGCGACCAGGCCACCGGGAACAGCCTGCGGTTCCGGATCAACCCGGAAAACCGGGTCAGCCTGCTCCTGGCCGGCAAGAAGCCCGGCGCGGGCTGGCAGCCGGAACCGCAGGAGCTCCGCTTCGCCGAACACGCCGGCGCCGACATGCGCCCCTACGACCGGCTCATCGGAGCCGCGCTGAACGGGGAACGCTGGCTGTTCGCCGCGCAGGACACTGTCGAGGCCGCCTGGCAGGTGGTGGACCCGGTGCTCGGAGACGTGGTGCCCGTGCATCCGTACGCCAAGGGAAGCTGGGGTCCCGACCAGGCCGCCGGCCTGCTGCCCGCGGGCGAGACGTGGCACAACCCGGACCGCTGACGTTTTTAGCTTTAGCCCTCTCCTCGATGTACCGCAGTACGCGTCCAGGCCGGCCCGAACGGGGTCGGCCTGGACGCGATGAACGTGCTTCTTGTGCTTTACGTGCGGGCGGAGTGATCAGCGGAGATCGAACCGGTCGAGGTCCATGACCTTGGCCCACGCCGCGACGAAGTCGTTCACGAACTTCTCCTTCGCGTCGTCGCTCGCGTAGACCTCGGCGAGCGCCCGCAGCTCCGAGTTCGACCCGAAGATAAGGTCGGCCCGGCTGGCGATCCACTTGACCGCGCCCGTGGTGTCGCGGCCCTCGAAGAAGGTCGCGTCCTCCGACGTCGGCTCCCACGTCGTGCCCATGTCGAGCAGGTTGACGAAGAAGTCGTTGGTCAGCGTGCCGGGGGTCGCGGTAAACACGCCGAACTTCGACCCGTCGTAGTTCGTGCCCAGCACGCGGAGGCCGCCGACGAGCACGGTCATCTCCGGAGCGCTCAGCGTGAGCAGGTTCGCCTTGTCGATCAGCAGGTACTCCGCGGTCAGCCGGCTGCCCTTGCCGAGGTAGTTGCGGAACCCGTCGGCGGCGGGCTCCATCACGGAGAACGACTCCACGTCGGTCTGCTCCTGCGACGCGTCACCGCGGCCCGGTGTAAAGGGGACCTCGACGTCGACGCCCGCTGCCTTGGCGGCCTGCTCGACGGCCGCGCCGCCGGCCAGCACGATCAGGTCGGCCAGCGAGACCCGCTTGCCGCCTCCAGTTGAACTAGCACCGTTGAACGACTGCTGGATGCCCTCCAGCGTGCGCAGCACCCGCGCGAGCTGAGCAGGGTTGTTGACCTCCCACCCGCTCTGCGGCTCGAGGCGGATGCGCGCGCCGTTGGCGCCGCCCCGCTTGTCGCTGCCGCGGAACGACGAGGCCGCCGCCCACGCGGTGGACACGAGTTCGGGCACTGTCAGGCCAGCGGCGAGGACCTGCGCCTTTAGCGTCGCGATGTCGGCGGCGTCGATGTTCGACTTCGTCTCCGCCGGAACCGGGTCCTGCCAGATAAGCGTCTCGGCCGGCACCTCCGGGCCGAGATAGCGCGCGACCGGGCCCATGTCGCGGTGGGTCAGCTTGAACCACGCCCGTGCGAACGCGTCCGCGAACTCGGCTGGGTTCTCCATGAAGCGCCGCGAGATCGGCCCGTAGATGGGGTCGAAGCGGAGCGACAGGTCGGTCGTCAGCATCATCGGAGCGCGGCGCTTGGACGGATCGTGCGGGTCCGGCACAGTGCCCTCCCCGGCGCCGTCCTTCGGCCGCCACTGGTGCGCGCCGGCCGGGCTGGCCGTCAGCTCCCACTCGTAGCCGAACAGCGTCTCGAAGAAGCTGTTGTCCCACTGCGTCGGGGTATGGGTCCAGATGACCTCGATGCCGCTGGTGGTCGTGTCGTCACCCTTGCCGGTGCCGAAGGTGTTCTTCCAGCCCAGGCCCATCTGCTCGATCGGGGCGGCCTCGGGGTTGGGGCCGACCGCGTCCGCGGGGCCGGCGCCGTGGGTCTTGCCGAACGTGTGACCGCCGGCGATCAGGGCGACCGTCTCCTCGTCGTTCATCGCCATCCGGCGGAACGTCTCGCGGATGTCGTGGGCCGCGGCGAGCGGGTCCGGGTTGCCGTTCGGGCCCTCCGGGTTGACGTAGATGAGACCCATCTGCACCGCGCCGAAGGGGTCCTCCAGCTGCCGGTTGCCGCTGTAGCGCTCGTCACCGAGCCAGGTGCGCTCCGGACCCCAGTACACGTCGTCTTCGGACTCCCAGGTGTCCACGCGGCCGCCGCCGAAGCCGAACGTCTTGAAGCCCATCGTCTCCAGGGCGACGTTGCCGGTTAGGACCATGAGGTCGGCCCACGAGATCTTCTGGCCGTACTTCTTCTTGACCGGCCACAGCAGCCGGCGCGCCTTGTCCAGGCTGACGTTGTCCGGCCAGCTGTTGATCGGGGCGAAGCGCTGCTGGCCGGACCCGGCTCCGCCGCGGCCGTCGCTGATCCGGTAGGTGCCGGCGCTGTGCCACGCCATCCGGATCATCAGCGGGCCGTAGTTGCCGAAGTCAGCCGGCCACCAGTCTTGCGATGCCGTCAGGAGCTCGGCGATATCCCGCTTGACCGCGGCGAGGTCCAGGGTCTTGAAGGCCTCGGCGTAGTTGAACTCCTCGCCGAGCGGATTGGCGACGGCGGGGTTCTTGGCGAGGATCTTCAGGTTGAGCCGGTTCGGCCACCACTGGCTGTTCCCGCCACCCTGCGTGGGGTGCGGGGCGCGCTCGTGCACGACCGGGCAGCGGCCATCCGGCGCGTCGATTGCGTCATTGTTCTCAGACAAGGGAATCCTCTCCAGGACTAGGTGCTCAAGAACTGCTGGCTGTGGAACATTCGGGGCACAGGCCCCAGTAGATGACCTCGGCCTCGTCGATGGAGAAGCCGTGGTCGTCGGAAGCGGTCAGGCACGGCGCCTCGCCGACCGCGCAGTCGACGTCGGCGACGGCACCGCACGACCGGCACACGATGTGGTGGTGATTGTCCGCGACGCGTCGCTCGAACCGGGGCGGCCCGCCAGCCGGCTCTATGCGGCGGAGAAGTCCCGCCGCGGTAAGCGCGTGCAGGGCGTCATACACGGCTTGAAGAGAGACATGGCCGATACGGTCGCGCACCCCGGAGGCGATCGTCTCCACGCCGAGGTGGTCACCATCCCGGATCGTCTCGAGCAGGGCGACGCGAGCGGCCGTCACCCGCAGGCCCGCCCCGCGCAACTGCTCGGCTACGGCTGGAGGAGTCTGGGATGCGGTCATAGAGTCAAACCTAACCTCGTTAATGCGAACTTTCCAAGAAAACGAATAGTACAAGTCTTGCGCCGCCCACGCCAACGTTAGCCCCTGTCGTGACGGTGCCGCTCGCCCCTCGCTACAGACCGCCTAGTGACCCGCTACAGACCGCCTAGGCCCGCAACGGACGCCGTCACAGGCCCCTCTACAGGCCCCTCTACAGGCTCCGTTACAGGCCCCTCTACAGGCTCCGCACGTTCCGGCTATGTGCGCAGCCGACTCGTAGATCTCATATGCCTCACATGACTCTCCAGTCTCACTAGCATTTGATGACCATAATCTCACCGGTAACACCAACGCGGGATGCAACGATCAACGCGGACGGCTGCCTGCCGTTTGTAAGCGCTCCGGAATAACGCGCGTTTGCGACATGTCGGCTATGGCGTTTTCCCTAGAACGCCGCGCCAGTCTGGTGAACTTACGCATATCACCGCATAGCGGGTACGTAGCCCACCCACATTACGGAAAATAGGAGCCCCCTGGGAAAAAGGCGCCGAAAACCGGCGCCCAATCCTCCACGAAGCCCTTTTCTTCCACGCGATGCCGTTCACGTAACGGTCATATCCCCGCAAACCGGCAGCCGTTCACGCCACGCCGCAATTCCGCCCAGCGCGCGGCCTCACCGGGCACAGCGGTACACGCACCCCACCGGTCACAGCGGTACACGCTCTACCCCGGCACAGGCTCCACCAGGCACAGCGGTACATGCTCCACCAGGTACAGCGGCACACGTAGCCGTAACGTACGGACGTGCGCCCGACATATCGGATATGTCGGCGGGCGAGGGGCGGTTCCAGGCGGGGGCGGGCGCGGACAGGTGTGAGCGCGAGCAGATGCGGACAGGGCCGGGGGTACGGGGGTGGGGGTGGGACGCGGGGGGCGGACGGGGTGGGTGGGGGTGAGGCAGCGGGGAAAGCAGGAAAAAAGTTGAGGGAAATGTACTGGCGGGGGGTGGGTCCGGCTCTCTAGCAGTAGGAGCGGGAGGTAGTCGTGACCGTAGTCGAGGCATTGCCCAGGACGCGCACAGAACCGATATTGCTCGGCGGCCGGTACCGGCTCACCGAGCGGCTCGGCCGGACCGGCGGGATCCCGGTGTGGCTGGCCACCGACGAGATCCTGCGCCGGCCGGTCACCGCATACCTGCTGCCCGCGTGGGTTCCCGTCGGCCCCGGTGTCGCCGCCGCGGTTCAGGCTGGCGCCCAGGTGAACGACCCGCGGATCGCCACGGTCTTCGACGCCGACTACAGCGCGGACCGCCCGTACATCGTGTCGGAGCGGGCATCCGATCCTGACCTGGAACAACTGTTGCGCACCGGCCTGCCGAGTCCCGCTCTTGCCGCCCTCATCGTCGCCGACGCCGCGGCCGCGATAGCCGCGGCGCATGGCGCGGGACGGCCGCACCTGTGCCTGGGACCGCGCTCCCTGCACTGGGGTCCCAGCGGCATAAAGGTCGCGGGCCTCGGCATCGACGCCGCGCTGCGCGGAGCGGCCGCGAGGAACCCGGCCGTCGCCGACACTACCGATCTGGCCCGGATACTGTACGCCCTCCTGACCGGGTACTGGCCCGCCGCCAGCCCGGGCAACGAAGACACGGCGCTGCCCATCGCGACACCGTCCCAGGCCGGCTTCTCCGAACCCCGGCAGATACGACCGGGAGTGCCCAGCCTCCTCAACGCGATCACCTGCCACGCGCTGCACGGGCAGCCGGGCTGGGGGCGGCCGTCGATCTTCACGCCCGCGGATCTGGCCGCCACCCTCCGCTCGGCCCAGCGTTCGATGCTGGAGTACGCGGTCTATTGACGCGGCGCTGGATGCGTAGGAACCTCAGGACAAGAAACTTTCCTGATTGTTTCCGTTGAACCCGCAGGGCGGATGTGTTTGATGATGGCCGTTCCAGAGCGCTTCCCCCATCTCCGGAAACTGTGCACCGCCCTCGCGGCACTCGCGCTCGCCTGCGCTGGCGTATTCGCGCTGCCCGGCAGCTCGCAGGCCGCCGGGTCGCTGCCCTGCGACATCTACGGCACGAACGGCACGGCGTGCGTGGCCGCGTTCAGCACGGTCCGCGCGCTGTACTCCTCCTACGACGGGCCGCTCTACCAGGTCCGCCGGGTATCGGACGGCGGCACCACCGACGTCGGCCTGCTCGCGACGGGCGGTTACGCCAACGCCACCACGCAGGATGTCTTCTGCGCCCACACCACGTGCGTCATCACCAGGCTCTATGACCAGTCACCCGAACACAACGACCTGACCATCGAAGGACCGGGCGGCGCCGCCGGGCAGGATTCCGGCGCCAACGCGGCCGCGCTGCCCATCATGGCCGGCGGTCACAAGGTATACGGCCTCTACATCGCGGGGCAGACCGGCTACCGGGACAACAGCACGCGTGGGGTGGCGGTCAACGGCCAGGCCGAAGGCATGTACATGGTGGCCAGCGGCACCCATGTCAACTCCGGCTGCTGCTTCGACTTCGGGAACGCCGAGACCAACACCGACGACAACGGCAACGGCAACGGGCATATGGATGCCGTCAACCTCGGCACGGAGTGCTTCTTCCCGCCGTGCACGGGAAGCGGCCCCTGGGTCGAAGCCGACATGGAGAACGGCCTGTTCTCCGGCGGCAACGGGCCCAACACCGCCAACGCCGGCGACAAGGACAACTTCGTCACCGCGCTGCTGAAGAATGACGGGCAGACCACGTACGCGCTCAAGGGCGGCGATGCCACCTCGGGCGGGCTGACGACCTGGTGGAACGGAGCCCTGCCGAACACAGGGGGCTACACGCCGATGCATCAGGAGGGCGCGATCGTGCTGGGCACCGGCGGGGACAACAGCAACGCCTCGGTCGGTTCCTTCTTCGAAGGCGTGATGACGAGCGGCTACCCGGCCGATGCCGCCGACAACGCCGTCCAGGCCAGCATCGTCTCGGCCGGCTACACCGGCGCCTCCAACGGCGGGACGCCGCCCGCGGGCACGATAACCGGCTCCACCGGAAAGTGCCTCGACGTGATCGGCGACGACACCGGCACCGACTACGCGACGGTGGACCTCTGGACCTGCCAGTCGTATGCCATCGATCAGCACTGGACCCATAACTCCGACGATTCACTCAGCACGCTCGGCCGCTGCCTTGACATCGACGGCGACGGGACCGCGGTGGGCACCAAGGTCGAACTGTGGGACTGCAACGGCGTCGGCGGCCAGAAATGGGTCCAGCAGGCCAACGGCTCCCTGCTCAATCCCCAGTCCGGGCTGTGCCTCGACGACCCCAGCGACAACACCACCGACGGCACGCAGCTACAGATCTACACCTGCAACGGCACCCCGGCGCAGGACTGGTCGGTCAACGGCGGCGGCATGATCGATGGGCCGGGCGGCCAGTGCGTTGACGTGGCGGGGGATGACACCGGGGGCGACTACACCTTCGTACAGCTGTGGGGCTGCCAGTCCTATGCCATTGACCAGCATTGGTACCACAACTCCAACGGCTCGCTCAGCACGCTCGGCCGCTGCCTGGACATTGACGGCGATGGCACAGCCGTCGGCACGAAGGTCGAACTGTGGGACTGCAACGGCATCGGCGGTCAGGTCTGGGTCCAGCAGCCCAACGGCTCCCTGCTCAACCCCCAGTCCGGGCTGTGCCTCGACGACCCCAGCGACAACACC
>Ga0213881_10000228_pt1 | contig 43888 bp, 37 predicted proteins | sample BarmaccoBMER_R08_FD_160104 | JGI IMG/M metagenome (GOLD analysis project Ga0213881, IMG submission 160104) | Barbacenia macrantha exposed rock microbial communities from rupestrian grasslands, the National Park of Serra do Cipo, Brazil - ER_R08 ...
TCCGCCGCGTCCTGATCACCGCCCAGATTTCCCGAACCCGCAGCACACCCCCAACCCCCCAGGAAACCCGCGCCGTCCTCACCGCCTGGAAAGCAGCCGCCGCATAACTGCGAAACACCAGCTTCCAAAGGGCTCTTTTCTTCCCACTGAAGGATGCTCATGTGTCCGCTATGTATCGGTATGCATAGTTCACCCAGGCTGTTCAGCGCACTCTAGCAAAGACGACATGCCCAACATGCCGCAAACGCACGTTATTTTGGCGCGCGCACGGAGTCCTACGTATCCACCGCAAGGCGTAAAACCACCACACAAATCTGCGGATCCATGTCCGGCAAATGCGGATATGAGCGACAGGCGGAGCAACTGGCGACGGCCCGTACGGCCCGTACGGCCCGTGTCGGCTTCGCTGAGCTGTTAAGTTACCGGCATTGGCCGGGACGGGTGAACATCCGCGAGTTCTTCCGCACCCTCAAGGACTGACCGGCGCCCGCAGGTCGCGCGCGTACAGCACCCTGTCGTAGCGGGCGGCGCCGACGGCGACGAACGCGGGCAGGCGTCCGTATTCCGTGAATCCGAGCGACTGGTACAGCCGTGCGGCGCGCTGGTTGTCGCCGCGGAAATCCAGCGTCAGGATCTCGACGCCGGCGTCGGCGGCGCTGGTGATCAGCTCGGTCATCAGCAGGCGGCCGATTCCGTGGCCCTGGCGGCCGGAGGCGATCGCCACCTTCTGGACATCGGCGTGCGGGCGGTAGGTGGGACGGGCGTACCGCCGCCAGTAGCCGAGCCCGGCCAGGTCAGCACCGACCCATGCGGCGGCGAGGTATGCGTCACCGCGCCCGGCGGCGGCGACTTCGCGCAGCAGCCGGGCCACCTCGGCGGGTTCGGGAGGGTCGAGCCAGCCGAGAGCCGCACCGCCGGCCACCAACTGCCGCAGCATCACCGCGGCCTGCCCGGTGAACCGCGGATCAACAGCCTGCGCGCTGTCAACGTGACCGACCACGACCGAAGCGTCCATCCGGCCAATCTAGCCGGGAGCCGCGCAGATAAAGCTGTTGGCCTGGGTTGTGCTGCCATGCCCGGTGTACCGGGCGAACAGCGGGTACTCGCATACCGGCCGCGAATCGGTCACCACGCCGGTGGCGGGATCGGTGGTAGTGCCGGGGATCGAGGCGGGCGCCACGCCACGCTCGACCCAGGCGACCACGGCGTCAAGGGGCTGCGCGGGCGCCGGGCCAGCGGCGCTCGCGCAGTGCTGGGCGCCGGAGGCCAGGAACAGCCGCGCGAAGGAGCCGGTCGCCGCCGGGCCGCCCATAGCCCGCTGCACGCGCTGGTAGTAGTTGATGGTCCCCTGCGGGAAGATGAGCTGGTCGGCGAGGCCGTGCCAGATGAGGATCTTCCCGCCGTCCTTCTTGAACGCGGACAGGTCAGGGTTGTCGGTGGCGATCGCATCGGAGAACTCGCTGACCGACTGGCTGAACAAGCCGTCGAACTGCCCGTATGTCAGGGTGTGCCAGTCCCACGACGGGTTCTTCCGCAGCCAGGTTCCGAGCCAGGACACCGCGACCGGGAACGCGGTGCCGGTCGTCACGCCATTGCTGGTGGTCGTCGCGGCCAGGCCCGCGAGGCTGGCACCGCGCTCGAGCCCGTACCACAGCGGTTTCCCGTCAGCCGATTCCGGTCCCTGCCAGATCTTCGTCATCACCGCGGCATCCTGGTGCGTGATGACGCCGCATGGCGTCACGAGGCCCACCAGCTTGTCCGGATTCCAGTCGCAGGCGTCCGGGTTGGTGATGACGCCGTCGGTCGTGGCGCAGGCTTGCACGGCCGACTCGGTGAACGCGTTCTCCTTGCACGCAGGCAGGAAGTCGCCGGAGGCGTTCATCACCAGCTCGGGCCAGATTTCGGCGGGGATGAACTTCGTCCAGTTGATCGCGGGCGCGCCGGAGGAGATGCCGTTGTAGTCGGCGGGATACCGCTGGGCTTCCATGAGTCCCTCGCGGCCGCCGGTGGAGCATCCGTTGAAGTAGGAGAACCGCAGCGGCGAGGGATAGTAGAGCTGGGTCACGGCCTTGCCGGCCACCGACATGTCGTGGATGCCGACGGAAGCGAAGTCGTTGATCAGCGGCCAGTCGAGCTGCCCGTTCTTCAGCGCCCAGCTCCCGGTCAAGGCATCGGCGGGCGGGACCCCGCAATCGGTTGCCGCCGAGGCGTACCCACCCTGGACGGCGGCCGCCATCTCGTTGTAGAGCGGGCCGCATTCGTAGACCGCTCCGCCAACGCCCTGGAAGCGGCCGTTCCACGGTTCCGGGAGCCACGCCTCGATGTGGAGGGCATTGCCGGACCCGTCAGCCTGGGTCAGGGTGACGTCACAGAAGGCCGGCAGCCCGGTGAGCGGCGGCTGCCCCGTCGCGGTGAAGCTGCCGGTGGCGTTCAGGGAGGCGGCGTCGACCGTCACCCCGGCCAGGTGCAGCCCGGCCTGGAGATAGCCGGTGTCGCACCGCGACGCGGACGCTGCCGGGGCCGCGGCGGTTCCCGAAGCCGTAACCGCCGATACCGTGCCCGCCGTCACGGCGAAGATCGCCAGGGCGCGCGACGCGCCGCGCAGAAGATCCATCACGGCACCGATCATCTACGAATCGACGCGGATCGTCAATGTGTATGTAGAACTATGTGGGCAGCTGATACCACCGCCCGTTCGTTGTAAAGAGCTTTTTGCACGAACGGCGGTGGCTCAACGTGCGCAGATACGGCGCCACTCCGCCATCGCGGCCGGCCGCCACCGTCCGTGCTGCCGGTGAAAGAGCTTCGCGGCACGGATCCCGCTCCACCCCGCGGGCAGCAGTTCGGCGGGCAATGTGGGGTCGATGAGCCGGAACCGGCGCCAGGCATGCACCAGTAGCGCCAGCCGCAGCAGCGGATCACCGGACGGGTTCCGGGTGAACTCCTCCAGGAACTCCTCGTACTCCCGTCCGAGCCCATCGATGTCCCATGCCTGGCCGACCAGGACCGGCAGCTCATCACCGGCCAGATGCTCGGCGAGGAAGATCTGAGCGCCCTTGCGGACGCCTGCTTCCCGCAGGACCTGCTCGGCTTCCTTCGCGCGGTCGGTGTACGTGCTGACCCACACGCCGGGCGCCGGGTTGCCGAACCCCGCCCAGCTCAGCCGCGTCTCCAGCAGGTGCCGGCCCGGCCGGTTGTCCTCCGCGACCCGCGCCAGCACCACCAGCCACTGGCGTTCCCACACCGGTTGTACCGCCGTGAAGCCGTAGATCTTCTCCTCGCCCCCGTTCAGGAACTGCTCGAAGGGCGGGCTGAGCTGCCACAACGTCTCCCGCCCGGAGCGTACCGGGATCAGCCAGCCGTCCTTGGAGGCACGCAGCACCGTCTGCCGGCTGGTCTTCTCCCCCACGCCGAAGCGGCCCAGCACATCGATCAACGCCGACGACGGTGTCGGCTGCCCGGTGCGGCGCGCGAACTCCCCCAGAATCGTGGTCAGCATCCCGCGCACGCCACCCGCGCCCGCGGCATACCGGCGCGACGGCGTGAGCCTATCGCGGCACGCGTCCTCGAACGGGCCGGTGGCCATGCGAGAGCCCACGAGCAGATCCTATCCGCCGCCCTGAAAACCCACCCCTGAGAACCAGCGCGTAATCAGGTGGAGGGCCGGTGAGCTGCCCTGGCCGCATCCAGTGCGGCGGCGACATGCCGGAGTTCGGGTGCTGTGTAGCGTTTGCCGAGATCAGTGAGCATGAATGCGCACGCCCACGCGCGAAGGGCGGCGGGGATATCGCGCAGCCCGCCGGACTCGATCCACCCATCGCGCAGCGCGGCCCATCCCGGCGTTTAAGGAGCTTCCCGAAGGCATTCGCCGGGCACTGGCGCGGATGCTCAAGGGGTACGTTGCGCCAACCATCCCCACCTGAGGGGTACGTTGCGCCAACCATCCCCACCTGAGGGGTACGTTGCGCCAACCATCCCCTCCGATTCGCCACCACCAACGCGCAATCGGGTCACTTTCGCTACACGCCCTGGTCCGGCCCGCGCCCAGGAAGCCCGCGGCGGGACGGACTTGGGCCTTGTCAGCACCCTGCCTGGCTCGTAAGATGCTGATGCGCGAACGTTCGCTCAAACCGTAGAGTACGGGAGCCCAAGGCGATGTTCTTCTCCAGACACAGACAATCCCGTATCGCAGACCGTGCAGTAAGCGTTAAAACGCAGGTCATCCTCATAGCCGCGGCTACGGTGGCGCTCATCCTGGGCGGGACGATGGCAGCGACGGCTAACGGCAGCGTCGGTTCTCATGCCGCCGCCTCGGCCGGGAACGCGGCCGGAGCGCGGGCGAACGCTCGGTCATCGGCCGCGCCGTACCTGTTCGTCCACGATCCGACCATGGCCAGGGAGAACGGGACCTACTACCTGTTCTCGACCGGAGACCCAGCGGGCGCCATCGGGAACGGCAACATCCAGATCCGCACGTCGCGGAATCTGCGGGACTGGAGCTACCGCGGAACGGTCTTCGCGGACAAGCCCGCCTGGATCACCAGCGCGCTGGGCGCCATCCCTAACCTGTGGGCACCGGACATCTCGTATTTCGGCGGCTTGTGGCACCTGTACTACGCGGGATCCAGCTTCGGCTCCAACAACTCGGTGATCGGACTGGCCACCACCCCGACACTCGACCCGGGCGATCCCAGGTATCACTGGACCGACGACGGCCAGGTGTTCCGCACCACCACGGCGGACAACTTCAACGCCATCGACCCGTCCCTGGTGAGCGACGCGTCCGGCGGGAAGTGGCTGGTGCTCGGGTCGTTCTGGAGCGGGATCAAGCTGATCGCCCTGGACGCCGCCACCGGCAAGCCGGCGTCCAGTTCCCCGCAGGTCTACTCCCTCGCGTCCAAGCCGTTCCCCGATCCCGAGGAGGGCGCCGGCATCACCTACCACGACGGGTACTACTACCTGTTCGTGGCGGTCGACTTCTGCTGCCGGGGGATCAGCAGCACGTACCACATCCAGGTGGGACGCTCCACCAGCGTCACCGGTCCCTACACGGACGCGTCGGGCACCGCGATGACCAACGGCGGTGGCATGGAAGTGCAAGGCACCGACGCCGGCATGATCGGCCCGGGCTCGCCATTCATCTTCCAGACCGCCAGCGGTAGCGACCTCGTGTACCACTACTACGACGCGTTCTCGGCCGGCGATGCCTGGGTGCAGATCCGCCCGCTCATCTGGGTGGGCGGCTGGCCGGTCACGGGCCAGCCCTTCGTCCCCGTCCCCGGCGCCCCTGGCCCGGAGGCCGCACCGTAACTCGCCGCGGCATCGCGCGACCGCGATCCCAGCGCCGCCCGAGACGCGGCATGACAGCGCCGTTCCCGCGGAAGCGGCTCGTGAAGGTTTTCACGAGCCGCTTCCGCGGGGTACTACGTCAAGAGTGCTGCTACCGACGCGCGATGATCTGAGCCGCCCGTCCTGTCCGCGCATGAGAAGTCGGCTTCGCCACGCAACCCGCTTGATTGGCGTTTTGCCCGACAGCCGAGTAATGCCCGGTTCCGGTATCGGAGAACGTGGAACAAAAGAGCTTCGCGGAGGATTAGGCGCCGGTTTCCGGTGCCTTTCTTTCCGTGAGGCTCCGATCTTCCGCAAGATGAACACCTGCCTTAGGCAATGCCGCTATGCACAGCGCGAACCAGACTAGGGTCACCCCACCGCCAAACAAGAGCCGCGCCCTGCGGGCCCAGACCAAATAGTCAGCCCTTTCCTGCCACCAGTCAGCCCGGACACGCTGCAACCTGGCCTCTTCGGGAAGATCTGGCCACCATTGGTCGATTTCCCAGGGCATCACGGAGTGCTGGCGAGCCCAGTAGCCGCATTGCACAGCGAAGATAAGCGCCAGCAGGGCTCCAAGCGATATCAAGAGAACAAGACCGGGAAACCGCAAGGCCTCTTGCTGCTGCAATACTATTCCGGCGAACGCAAACGCTCCCCCGGCCAGTAGAGGGGCCGCGATAGACGAGATGGACTCGATGGCCTTCGGACCGCCATAATAGTACGGAATATCGTACCTGAACCGGTTGGGCTGGCTGCTGGAGGCTGATTTACGTTATCCATGACGCAGAACCCCTAGCTCTACGAGTTGTCGCATTCTAACATCGTATTGTCGCTCAGGGCCGATTTGCCGGGGAAAGCGTGAGGATGGGCCGGACATGTTCGAGAGGTTTACCGACAGGGCACGGCGGGTGATCGTCTTGGCGCAACAAGAAGCCAGGATGCTCGATCACAACTACATCGGCACCGAGCACATCCTGCTCGGCCTCATCCATGAGGGCGAGGGTGTCGCGGCGAAGGCGCTTGAGTCGCTGGGGATCAGTCTGGGCACCGTGCGCCAGCAGGTCGAGGAGATCATCGGCCGAGGGCAGCAGGCGCTAACGGGACACATCCCGTTCACGCCGCGCGCCAAGCATGTGCTCGAGTTGTCGCTGCGGGAGGCGCTGCAACTTGGTCACAACTACATCGGCACCGAGCACATCCTGCTCGGCCTGATCCGGGAGGGCGACGGGGTCGCCGCTCAGGTGCTGGTGAGGCTTGGCGCCGACCTGAACCGGGTGCGTCAGCAGGTCATCCAGCTCCTGCACGGGATCACGGCGGCCGAAGGGCCATCCGCCGTGCCCGCCGGCCCGATCACCGGTGGGCGCGGCCGCCGCGAACGCGAGCAACTGGCGGAGATGGCCACGCGGATGGAGTCGATCGACAGCCGCCTGCACGCCATCGCGGAACGAGTCGGCACCGGACCGGACACCCATGAGCTCGACCAGGAACTCACTCAGGTCCGCCGGGACAAGATGTCCGCCCTGGACGCCGAGGACTATGAGCACGCCGCCGTACTGCGGGACCGGGAACGGGAACTGCAAGCCGAACAGGCCACCCGGAAGCAGGAATGGACGGAAGCCCACCCCGACCTGACATCCCTGGCCGAAACGGTCCAGCAGCTCACCGACGAAGTCCGGCGCCTGCACAGCCTTCTTCACCGGCACGGCATCGACCCCGAGGACGATGCCGGCCCGGGAAACGAGGCCGGCCCGGAAAACGACACTGGCGTGGCCTAGTGCCAGTTACCCTGCTCTCGCGAACGATGCCAGGCACAGGTAGTGCAGAGCGGGATCGTAGTCGGCCAGGGTCAAGCCGCCGCCGCCCGGTGCGGCCGCCCATGCCGCCAGCTCGCGCCAGACACCCGTAGCCGGCTGGCCGGGCAGCGCGAGGATGCTCCGCCAGCCCGGCACACCGTCACCGGTCAGCGGCGCCAGGCCCTCGCCGAGGACGAGCGTGCGCCGCTCCTCCCCCACGGCGCCGGCGGCCGGCTCAGGCAGCGCGGCCAGCTCGCGGCCGAGGGTCGCGGACACCTGCTCGGCGGGGACGGCGGGGCAGACCCGGACGGCGCGCAGGCAGGGCGCGCCGACCCCAGACGATGCAACCGGAGCCGCCGCGACAGGAACGGCATCGCACAGCATGGCGAAGGCGGCGTGCCGGATCGGCACGCTGGCGGGCGCTGGCGGGTCGTAATCCAGCCGCGCCTGCTCCGCGACAGCCACCAGCACCCGCGACCAGCCGTCGGCGGCCGCGTAGTCGCGGGTCAGACGGAGCGCGGTGAACCCGACGGCGCGACCCTGGTCGCAGATCGCGAACGCCATGGGCTTGCCCGGGCAGACATGGCTCAGGTACGTGGCGGTCGCCCGTCCCGGCGACAGATCGGGCATCGTGAAGCCGAGGATGAGCGCGTCGGCGGGCTGGTCCGGCGGCACCAGGTCGCCGATAAGCCCAGCCGCCATCTCGCCGTAGGAGTGTCCGCCGGAGCCGGGATGGAGCGGGAGCCCGTAGGGCCGGACCAGATCGCCGAGGAACTCCAGGTAACCCCGGTCGAGCGCCTGCGACGAATCGGGGAAGTCCCGCCACCGCGCCTGGCTGAGGGCTATCGTCTGGCCCGCGAACCCCGTGCGGCCCTCGCCGGATCCGGTGACGTAAAGTCCGCTCAGTCGGCCACCACCATGTGACCCGCCACGAAGTCAGCGAGCGCGCCGAGGGAGGCCAGGTCCGCTGGCTCGATCTCCTCGACGTCGATCTGGATCTCCAGGGTGTCCTCCATCTCCAGGATCAGCTCCAGCGTGGTCGCCGAGGTCATGCTGAGATCCTCCATCAGGCGGGTGCCTTCGGAGAGCCCGGCCGTTTTCTCGGCGTCAAGAGCGAGCACCTTGGGCAAGACGACGTGAATGCTTTCCATGACCCGCTCCCGGAAGGCGCTGTCGCCCATCTCCCACCTCTTCCTTGTGTGTCCGTTCAGTCAGTGCTGAAAGACCATGGCCGAGAACGTGGCACCCAGCGCCGCGCCCGCCGCCGTGATGACGTAGCGGTCCCCGGCCTGGAGCAGGCCCCGCGCCGCGGCCGTGCGGTAGTTGATGAAGGGGTCCGCGCAGAAGCCGTGACCCACCGACGGCACGTTTTCAAGCAGCACCTTCGCCACCGGGAACTCCAGCTTGCGGCAAACCCGGCGCCAGGAGACCAGGTTCACGTTGTGCGGCAGGATCAGGGTCACGTCGTCCAACCGCAGCCCGGCCTCCGCCACCGCGGCCGCGATCACTTCGGCGAGCGCGGCCGGATACTCGCTCTGGAAGCTGGTGAGCAGTTCCGGCCGTTCGACAGGATCGCCGTCGAACTCGCCACGCGACTCGGCCGCGTAGGCCAGCAGCCGATCCCGCGGGCCGCCCTGGCTTACCAGGCACGCGGCAGATGCCTCGGCGAACAGGGACGTCTCCGGAACTATCCGGGCCATCCGGGTGAATGCCTTCTCCCCGGCCACGACGAGGGCGAGGGCGTCCGGATCACCGTCGGCGGCAAGCAGCCGCCCGGCCAGATGGATGGCCAGCAGGCTGGTGGCACACGCCTGGTGCGTGACAGTGAGGGCAACCGCGTGGCCGAGCCCGAGCCGTTCGGACAGCTCATGCAGCGGGTTCAGCGGATACGGCGCCACCACCGGCATGCTGCGCGCGTACAGCACATAGCGGACTCGCTCCCGTTGTTCGCGCAGGCCGCTGAGCTGGCCGGTCGCGCACATCAGCAGGTCGAGCAGGGAACGGTCCGGGTCCCGGCTGACCTCCGCCAGTCCGTGGTAACGCTGGAACACCTTTATGTTCATCGGGGTGAGACCCAGCTCCGGCGCCAGCGACTCGATCGGCACCCGCTGCGGCGGCACGTACGCGGCCACCTCCGCTAGCGCGGTCACCGCACGCCGCCGAACTGAACAATGCCCCTATGTGTCACAGCTCCCCGCTCGCCGTCAGCCGTCCGGATAATACCCATACGACCACCATCCGGCGCAAGAGGCGACCGTGGCGGCGGCGAGAAAGGACCGACGATGACTGCGGACGACACTGCCCCGGCCGACGACACGGCCCTGGCTGACATGGCCGGAGCGCTCGCCGCCGCGACCGGCGACGACTCGCTGCTGAGCGCCGGCATCACCGCCACCACCCGGCTGGAAGGCGACCTCTACCTCGACAGCCTGGACGTGGCGGCCCTCGGCGCGGTGCTGCGCGACCGCTTCGGAACCACGGTGGACCTGGCCGGCTACGTTGCCGGGCTGGACATCGACCAGATCATCGCACTCACCGTCGGCGACATAGCCGCCTACGTGGACCGGTGCCTCCAGTGAGCCGGTTCCTTGTCGTGACGCTGCCGTTGACCGGACACGCGTACCGTGCCGTGGCCGTCGCGGACGAACTCGGCGCACGCGGCCACGAGGTGGCCTGGTGCGGTCCGAAGACATACTTCCGGCCGCTGCTCGGCCCGGACGCGACCCTGTTCCCGACCGGCACCAGGCTGCTGCGTGATCAGGCGGAGCACGGTATCGCCGCGCTGAAGTCGCTGTGGGAGCGGTACGTCGTGCCGATAGCGCGCTTCATGCTGCCCGCCGTGAACCGCGCCGTGCTCGAGTACCAGCCGGACATGGTCGTGGTCGATCAGCACGCGCTGGCCGGCGCGCTCGCCGCACACCGGCACGGCCTTCCCTGGGCCACGCTGGTCACAGAGGCTATGGAACTGACCCGCCCGCTGGCGGCACTGCCGCGGGTGGAGGCGTGGGTGCGCGCACAGGTCGCGGCACTGTGCCGGGAGGCGGACGTGACCGACGCTGACTTCGACCCGCTGTTCTCGCCGCATCTGGTGATCGCGTTCACGACGTCGGCGCTCACCGGCGAGCAGCGGTTTCCCGGCCACTTCGCGCTGGTCGGCCCCGCCATGCTGGAACCTCCTGGCGACTTCGCCTGGGATCTGCTCGACGCGGCGCGGCGCAAGGTCCTGATCACCGTCGGCACGCTCGCCACCGGCCTGGCGGGGGATTTCTACCAGCGCGCCGCGGCCGCCGTCGCCCCGCTGCGCACCACGGTGCAGGCGATCATCGCCGGGCCGCCCGGCTCACTGCCCGATCCGCCGGACAACGTGCTGGCCGTGCCCTCGGTGCCGATGCTGGCGCTGCTCCCCCGGCTGGACGGGGTGGTCAGCCACGGCGGCATGAACACCGTGAGCGAGGCGCTCGCGCACGGCGTGCCGCTCGTTCTCGCGCCGATCAGGCACGACCAGCCGGTCGTCGCCGCGCAGGTGGTGCGGGCCGGGGCCGGCATCCGGGTGCCGTTCCACCGGGTCAGTCCCGGCCAGCTAAGGGAGGCCCTGGTCAGCATCCTCGACGAGCCGTCCTACCGGCGCGCCGCGATACGGATCGGGGACTCGTTCGCCGCCGCGGGCGGGGCACCGGCGGCAGCCGAACGCCTGGAACAGGCCGTCCGCACAGCACTCTTAGAACCTGTTTGGAAGCCCCGCTCGGCCGCTGCGAGCACACCGATGGTGCCATCGGTGCCGCCCTCCAAGGCAATGTGTCCGATTCGAGCGTGCCGATGGCACCATCGGTGCCGTCAGAATCGAGGGCGCTATTGATGACGCGTTGACTCGGGAGGTCCGATAGCCAATACTTATAGGAAACTTTACTAATGACAGTTTGGGGATCGTGGCGGGAGCGGGGGGGCTGTCATGGTCGCTGTTGCGCTGCGACGGGAGGCGCGCCTTGGTATCAGCGACGATGCGCGTGGTACCGGTGAAGTTCTCCGGTACGCGTTCCGATTCGGGGCCTCTCACGCTAGGTCAGCGGAACGTGCTGCTATGGGCCGAGGATCAGACCGTTTTCGGCGCCGTGCAATGGCAGACGCTCAATCTCGCACCGAACCTGTCGCTGGACGACGTGACCGGGGCGATCGGCCGGCTGATTAGCCGGCACGAGTCACTGCGAACCTTGTACGCGCTCGGCACCTCCGGGGAGTGGACCCAGCAGGTCGCGGCGTCCGGTGAGCTGCCGGTCGAGGTCCACGAAGCCGGCGGTCGGCTGGACGCCACCGAGGCGCTGCTGAAGCAGCGACTGAACGAGCCATTCGCGCTGGACCGGGAATTGCCGATCCGGGCGGCGGTCATCACTTCCGGTCGCACCCCGGCCAAGGTTGTGCTGGTTCTCACGCACATGGCGGCCGATTTCGCTTCGCTCGACATCATCGCGCGCGATTTCCGGCGGCTGATGCGCAACAGCATGGGCCAGGCGCCCGGGCCGCCGGCCCTTCATCCGCTGGATCAGGCCAGGCTCGAGATGTCGCCGCCGGCCAGGCGCCGCGCCGAAGCCGCGTTGCGGTACTGGGAAACCACCCTGCGCGGCGCGCCGCAGTGCATGCTCGCCGTCCCCGGTCACCAGCCCGCGGACAGCGGCCGGAGGATGGCGACCCTGCGTTCGCGGGCCGCGGCACATGCCATGGCCAGGATCGCGGACCGAACCCGCGCAAGTCAGTCGGTGGTGATCCTCGCGGCCGTCGCGACCCTGCTCGGCCTGCGCACGGTCAATGACCGGTGCCAGATCACCTCCCTCTGCGCGAATCGCTTCACTCCGGCCAGCCGCGACTACGTGGGCACGATCGCACAGGACGCGCTCATCACCGCCGACCTGAGCGCCGATACGTTCGACGGAATCATCCGGGCCACCCGCACCGCCGCGCTGACGGCCTATTACCACGGCCAGTACGACGCGGAAAGCCTGTGGCGGATCATCGATCGCGTGAGCGAAGACCGCGGCACCAAGTTCCACCGAGACTGCGTGCTGAACGACTTGAACGGCGCCGCGGTTCAGGTCCAGACGGGGCACCGGGGAAGGGGTGACGCGGCGGATGCGATGCGGGACTCGCGGCTGGTGTGGGCAGACACCGATCCGCGCCCGTTGCTGTTCTACTTCGAGGTGTTCAGGCTGACCGGACATGAGGTGAGCCTGTCGGTATGGGCCGACCAGAGCCGGTTCCCTCCCGCGGAGGTCGAGGACTTCCTGCTCGCCGTCGAGCGGCTGCTGGTCGCCGCCGACAGGCGGAACGTCCCGGCACGCGAAATCGGCGAACTGGCCGGCCTGAGGCCGGTGCGCCGCGATGCGTCCTGGCGGCGGATAGACTCATGCTGGGTCGAGATGCCCGCCGCCCAGCAACTCCTCGACGACGTGGTCGCTTCGGTGCCGGGTATCGATGCCGCTCAGGTCTTCTGCATCCGTGATGTCGCCGGCACCCGTGATGTCGCCGGCACCCGGGCCGCTGAGGCGCTTGTGGCCTACGCTTCGGCGTCCGGCGAGTGGATCACCCCGCAGATCCTCCACGCGCAATGCCGGCAGCGGCTGGCCGGCCGCCATACCGCGATGGCACCCGCCTGGTATGTCATCTGCGAGCGGCCGCCCGACGATCTGACGTGCCTGGACCTGTGGCGGCGGCTGCCCGTCCGGGTCGAGGGCTCCGGTCGGGCGTGAGCGGTAAGCCGTTCTTCATCACCAGGCGGATCGCCGTGACCAGTTCGTCCCTGCTCGGCTGCAGCGCCATGTCCAGTTCCGGCGCGCAGCCCACCACGGCGCTGTCCGGGCGGGTGATCCGCTGCGGCGTGGTCCGCAGCGAGCCCTGCTCCACAACGGTCGCGATGATCTCGGCGGCGAACCCGCAGAACCGGTTGGTGTCGTCGAGTACGACGAGCCGCCCCGTCCTGGCCAGCGACGAGAACAGCCCGTCCCAGTCGAACGGGTAGAGCGTCCGGGGGTCGAACACCTCGACCGAGATCTCGCCCGACAGCGCGTCCGCCACGGCGAGCGCGTCGTGCACCAGATGCCCGGTCGCCGCCACGGTGACGTCGGTACCAGGACGGTGCACCCGTCCGACGCCGAGCGGCACCGGGGCCAGGTCGGCGAAGACCACGTCGGACCTGACGCGGTGCGCGCCGATCGGCGCGAACACGACGACCGGGTCGTCGTCCCTGATCGCGCTGACCATCAGGCCATAGGCGTCGGCGGGCGTGGCCGGCAGCACGGTCTTGACCCCGAAGTGCGCGAACACGCTGTACGGCTGATCAGAATGCTGCCCGCCCCAGGCAGGCCGCCAGCCAGCGGCCGGCAGCAGGTAGGTCACCGGGACGCTGGCCTGCCCGCCGCTCATCACCGAGACCTTGTTCGCCTGGTTCGCGATCTGCTCCAGGACAAGCAGCAGCAGGAACGGGATCTGGTACTCCACCACCGGCCGCATCCCGGCCAGCGCGGCGCCGGTCGCGAAGTTCGTGAAGCCCTGCTCGGACAACGGCGTCTCGACCACCCGATCGGGCCCGAACCGGGCCAGCAGCCCGGGCGTGGTGTTGGTCAGCGCCTCGCGGATGTCCTCGCCCATGATGAACACGGCGGGGTCGCGTTCCATCTCGTCGCCGAGCGCCCGGTTGATCGCCCGCAGGTACGACAGCAGTGGCATGGCCCGCTCACCCGGCCGTGAGCTGGCTCGCGGGGACCGCGGCGTGCGGGTCCGGCCGGTACGGCCTCGGCTCGGTCGAGTACAGGTGGTCGAACGCGGTGTCCGGCGACGGCCGCTCGCCGGCGACGGCGAACCGCACCGCGTCCTCGACGACCGAATCGGCCCAGGCGTCGATCTTCAGCCGTTCCTCTTCCCCGACCCGGCTGGCCTGTAGCGTGAGCGGATCCCGCCCTCGCCACCCGGCCACCTCGGCCGGCGACCGGTACCGCAGTCCGGCCTTGGCCTCGAACGTGTGGTGTCCCTCGAAGCGGTAGGTGAGGAACTCGAGGAACACCGGCCCGCCGCCGGCCCTGGCCCGCTCGACGGCCTCGGCCGCCGCGGCGTACACCACCTCGGCATCCATCCCGTCGTGGGTGGCGGCCGGGATGCCGCAGGCCAGCGCCCGCGCCGTCACCGACCCGGCCAGCGCCCGGCCGACCGGCAGCGTCGTGGCGTAGCCGTTGTTCTCGCACACGAAGACCACCGGCGCCTGCCACAGTGCCGCCAGGTTCAGCGACTCCAGCAGCGCGCCCTGGCCTATCGCGCCGTCGCCGAACGTGGCGACCGCGACCCGGTCGCTCCCCTGCCGGGCCAGGGCCCACGCGGTCCCGACGGCCATCGGCGCGCCGTGCCCGACCGAACCCGTGCACCCGTACACGCCGACGCTGAAGTCGGATGGGTGGAACGACCCGCCGCGGCCGCGGTCGACGCCGTTGACCCGCCCGGCCATCTCGGCCAGCAGCACGCCGGGATCGGTGCCCTTGGCCAGCAGGTGCCCATGCGCGCGGTGGTTGGAGTACAGCACGTCGTCGCGGCGCAGCGCGGCGCCGAGGCCTGCCGCCACCCCCTCCTGACCGATGCACGGATGAATGCCGCTGGCGATCTCACCCGATCTGACCAGCTCGATGGCGCGTTCCTCGAACCTCCGGATCAGCGCGATGATCTGGTAAAGCTCGGGCGAGCGCACGAGCTTGCTAGAGCCGCCCATGGATGTCCCCACTCCCGGCTTGGACCTACGCCAGTTTCAGTCATCGCCGCTGGCATGTCAATCAACGGTGTTATGACGACTCAATCATGCTATATCGGTTCAATCACGAAGCGGGCGTGCGAATTAATTGCGACCTAACGTCGAGCCCTTGTAAAACAAGGATCTTCGAGTATGGTCATTGCGAAGGCAGAATGTCCGTCATGTTGTTCATTGGGCGTGACGACGCCATTCTGTGTCGTTCCAGGAGATTCGCCGGCTTCTGGAACAAGTCAACCCGCCAGTTACGACCGGGTGAAGGGGAGGTCGGGGGGTGACATTAGGCCAGCACCCCGCGGTGGCCGGAGGCGCATTTCCACAGCTCGAGCCCGACTGGGTTGACGAAGTCCTGCTAGCTGGCGCCGCGGACGAAGTGTGCCTGTACCTGGATGAGCCTGTCAGCCGTGCTGAGCTGCGCCGGCTCGTCGCGGACCGGCACCATGCCCTGGCAGGCGCCGGGCTACGTCGCGGCGGCTCCGTCGCACTGTGCCTGGCGCCATCGCTGGCGTTCATCACCAATCTGCTCGCATCGTGGCGGATCGGCGCGCAAGCTTCCCTGCTGGACTACCGGCTGACTCCCTATGAGGTGGACGTGGCGCTCAAGCGACTGCTGCCGCAGGTGGTCGTTACGGCCGAGCGCTCCACCGCCGGTCCGCTGCGAGGCTTCGCCGAGATCACCGAGCGCGTGCGCACGTATCCCGGCCGGCCCGCCGCCACCACCCACGCCGTCATCCAGCTCAGCTCCGGATCGACCGGCCCATCCAAGATCATTGCCCGCGACGCCGCCAACCTCGTCGAGGAGGTGAAGCGGTACACGCTGATCGACGGTGTCCCGCGCAGCGGCGAGCGCATCGTGTCGCTCGCATCGATGGTGCACGTGCTCGGACTGGTCGGCGGCTTGCTCTACAGCCTGCACGCGGGCGTGAAACTTACAATCCCGGCCAGGATGACGGCGGACGGCATCCTGTCCACCGTCGCGGCCGGCTCGCAGCCGACCACGCTGCTCGGTGTCCCGTTCCACATCGAGTTGCTGGCGTCGGTGCGGCAGCCGCCGAAACTGCCGCAGCTCACCGGCATGACCACCGGCGGCGAACTGGTCCGCGCGGACGTCTACAACGCGTTCGTCGATCGCTACGACGTGCGCCTCGGCAACATGTACGGGATGACCGAAGTCGGCGTCATCGCCACCGACCTGTTCGGTGCGCACCGTCCGGCCGTGATGCCGGCCCCCGGCCTCAGCGTCCGCGAAGAGGGCGGGGAACTGCACGTCTCGGTACCGACCTCGCCGTACCTCGGCGACCAGGACCCGAATCGCTGGTCGGACGGCTGGCTGCACACCAGGGACGCCGGCGCCGTCGATACACGGACCGGGCTCGTCCGGGTTCTCGGCCGCCGCGACTCCCAGGTCTCGGTGGGCGGCCTCAAGGTGGACCTGACCGAGATCGAGCACATGCTCGCGGCACTGCCCGAGGTCGCCGGAGCCGTCGTGGTGCACGACCACGCGATAGAGGCGTACCTGATGCTGGCCGATGGAGCCGAGCTGTCCGCGGTGGAGCGCGAAATCACGACCCGGCTCGCCGCGTACAAGCGACCGCGCCGGCTGCACGTGGTCGAGCAGCTACCCCGCACGGCCACCGGAAAACTCGTCCGCGATCAAACCGTCCTGCGGGACCAATCCCCTCCCGGACCCGAAGCACCCGAACAACCCGAAACACCCGAACAACCCGTAGAACCCGAAAGGTAGCGCCGCACATGATCGATGAGGTCCGCCAGTTCGTGCTGGAGTCTCTGACGAGCATGAACTACAGCATCGAAGGCATCGACGACGACACCAGACTCGGTCCGGCCGGCGCCGACCTGGAGTCGCTCGCCCTCGCCGAGCTGGCTGTGCGGGTGGAGGACCATTTCGGGGTCAAGTTCGACGACAGCGAGAGCGACGTGCTCGCCGGCATGACCGTCGGCGAGTTCTGCCGGACCGTCGCGCCGCGGATACAGCCCGCGTCGGCGCACTGACCGTGCAGCGTCGGATTGGCCTGGGCCTCCGGCCGCGGCGGTCGGATGTGGTCGCGATGCTCGCCACCTACGGTGATCGCCAGCCGGAGCAGGTACCGGAAGCGATCGACTCGCTGGAGCTGGCCTGGCTGATACACCAGATCGAGCAGCGCTACGGCATGCTCGACGTCGACGACGACATGATCGCCCGCATGTCCACGGTCACCGGTGTGCTCGACGTGCTGAAGGATCTGAGGGTCGGGTCATCGCATGACTGACGCGGTCGTGACCGGAGCGGCTGTCATCAGCGCGTACGGCCGGGGAACCGAGGCGCTGCTGGCTGGGCTGCTGTCCGGCCGGCCCGCCTTCGCCCCCGTCCAGCGGTTCGATGTCAGCGCGCGCCGGGTCCGCACCGCGGCGACCATGCCAGAATCCCCCGACCTGGGCACCGAGTTGACGGGCGCCATCCGCGAGGCGTGCGACGAGGCCGGGCTGTCCCAGGCCGACCGCGCTCGCAGCCCGCTGTTCCTCGCCGTCCACGGCGACCCAGCGATAGCCCGGGCCCCCCAGGCAGGCCAGCCAGGGCTCGGGGCCGAGGCGTTCACCGCCGCGGTGGCCGGCCGCGCAGGCCTCGCGGAGCAGGGCTTCCGCTGCTACATGTCGGCCTGCGTGGCCGCGAGCACCGCCGTGGCCGACGCGGCCGCGATGATCAGACGCGGGCACGCCGACCGCGTAGTCGTGGCCGGCGGCTACCTCGTCGAGAGCGACCAGTTCGCGCTGTTCGACGCCGGCCGCGCGCTCGCTGACGACGGGCAGGTGCGCCCGTTCAGCGCCGGACGACGCGGGCTCCTCCTGGGTGACGGCGTGGGCGCCGTCGTCATCGAAAGCGGGCGGTTGGCCCGCCGGCACAGCTCGCCCCCGCTGGCGCGGATGGCGGGCTGGGGTCGCAGCGGCGACGCGTACCACCCGTGCCAGCCGCACCCCGAAGGCCATGGCATGGCACGAGCCGTCACCGCCGCGCTCCGGCGAGCCGGTGTCGCGGCGGCCGATCTCGGTTATATCAACGCTCACGGGTCGGGCACCGGCCACAGCGACCCGGCCGAGACGAACGCGCTGCGGCTCGCGCTCGGCGACGCCGTCGCGGCCGTGCCGGTCAGCTCCACCAAGTCGCTGCACGGCCAGGCACTGGAGGCGTCCGGCGTGCTGGAGCTGATCGTCACACTGCTGGCCATCCGCAAGGGCATGCTCCCGGTCAACGCCGGGTTCCTCGGCGCTGACGACGGATGCCGCCTCAGCCTCGTGCTGGGCGAGGCGCTGGCCACCACCGCGGAGTTCGCGATGAGCCTCAACGCCGCGTTCGGCGGCGCGAACACCGCGCTCGTTATCGGCGTGCCATGACATCGCCAGCATCCGTCACAGCCGACGACCTCGCCGCGTTGCACGCGGCGGCGGCCGCGGCCGGCCTGACGGTCACCTCGTCCGCGTCCTGGCCCCAGACCGACGCGGACCGCGAGGTCACCCCGCTCGCCGGGTTCATCGAATCGAACTTCAGCCCGCTGATCGCCGAGGTGGCCGAGCGGGCCCTACGCAGGCGTGAGCCAATACAGCCGCAGGCGACGACGGCCATCGTGATGGTGACCAACCTGGGCGACGTCACCAGCGCCACCCGCGTCGCCGCGGCGGTGGACGCCGGCCGGCGAGTTTCCCCGCTGCTGTTCTTCCAGTCCGTGCCGAACTCCATCGCCGGCTACCTGGCCGCACGGTGGCGTCTGACCGGACCGGTCGTCTGCGTCAGCGGAACCAAAGCGGGGCTGGAGGCAGCCGCGCTACTCATAGATGACGGGGACACGGATGAGGCACTGATAGTGCGCGTCGAAGTGGCAGTGACCGACGGCGGCGGAAGGGACCACGCCGCCGCGGTTCTCGTGACGGGCCCGACCAATCAGGAAGGACCCTGAACCGCATAAAACTGAAGGGGAGCGATGAACATCGGCGACATCGACCACATCGAGCTGTATGTGGGTGATGCGATTGCGGTGGCTCAGTACCTGTGCACCGCTTACGGCTTCCGCGTCATCGGCCACGGCGGCCCGGATACCGGGCTGACCAGCCAGCGCAGCGTCCTGCTCGGCCAGGGCGACATCCGGATACTGCTGACCTCGGGATTGCACAAGGACCATCCCGCCAGCCAGTTCGTGGCCAGACACGGCGACGGGGTGGCCGTGACCGCGTTCCGCACCGACAGCGCCGCCACCGCGTACGCCGACGCGATCGCGGCCGGCGCGTCGGGCCTCCGCCCGCCCCGTGCCTGGGAGAACGAGGAGACCAGCGTCGTGGTCGCGGAGGTCGCGGGCTTCGGCGACCTGGTCTACCGCCTCGTCGAACGCCGTGGCTCGGGCGCCCAGTTCCAGCCCGGCCCGATCGAGATGGCGCCGTCGGCGAAAACGGGAACCTGGGCGGACGACGACCTGCTGCAAGTCATCGACCACCTTGCCGTGTGCGTGCCGGCCGGTGAACTCGACTCCACCATCGCTTTTCACGAGCAGGTGTTCGGCTTCACCGTCACGTTCGGTGAGTACATCGGAATCGGCAAGCAGGGCATGATGTCCAAGGTCGTGCAGAACGCGTCCGGCGGCGTGACGTTCACGATCCTCGAGCCGGACCTCAGCCGCCAGGCGGGCCAGGTCGACGACTTCCTGGCCTGGCACGACGGCGCCGGGGTTCAGCACGTCGCCTTCCTGACCCACGACATCGTGCGCGCTGTCCGGACCTGCATGGACCGCGGCGTCGAGTTCGCACAGACGCCGTCGAGCTACTACGACATGCTGGCCCTGCGCCTGGGCGCGACCGACATCATCATCGAGGCGCTGCGGCCGCTCGGCATCCTGGTCGATCGCGACCACTGGGGACAGATGTACCAGATCTTCGCGAAGTCGACGCACATCAGGCGCACATATTTCCTCGAGCTGATTGACCGGCACGGCGCCCGCACGTTCGGCACGAGCAACATCCCCGCGCTGTACGAGGCGAAGGAACGCGAACTCGCCGAGGTAAGGAACAGGCCGTGAGCCTTTCAGTCACCCCTACGTTCACGCTGACGGAAGAGGAACAATCGCTTCTGCCGTCGGACTCCGATGTCGCGTTCTACGCCGAGCACGGCTGGTACCTCACCAAGAAGCTGTTCAGCGACAGCGAGGTCGACGAGCTGATCGCGGCGAGCGAGCGGTATTACGCCGGCCAGCGCGACAGGAAGCTGCCGGTGCGGCCGCCGAGGCTGGCGTCCTGGGATCCGTCCAAGGGCGACGTGCAGCGTCACAACGACTACGTCCACTACGAGCACGACGGCCTGGCCAGGCTGCTGCGCAAGCCGCTGATCGGCGCCGTCGCGGCCGCTCTGGCCCGCACCGATGAAATCCGCGTGTTCCAGTCGACGCTGATATACAAGCCGCCGATCGCCGCGGAACCGACCAACGTCGTGCCATGGCATTTCGACAAGCACTACTGGTCGACGTCTACCTCGGACAACATGCTCACCGCCTTCATCCCGTTCCACGACTGCGGCGAGGAGATGGGCACGATCACGATGGTCGACGGCAGCCACCGGTGGCGGGAGACCGGCCGCGATGACTCGATGACCAGGCACTTCGCCGACCGGGACAGCGGCGACCTGGAGCGCATGCTGGCCGGGAACGCGGCCTACAACGACGCCGAGGTCGTCAAGGTCCCGATGATCATTCCCAAGGGCCACATGAGCTTCCATCACTGCCGCACCTACCACGGCAGCTTGACCAACCGCAGCCCGCGCCCGCGCCGGGCCGTCTCGTTCCACCTCCAGGACGGCGCCAACGCCTACCGCCGGTTCGTGCTGAGCACCGGCGAGGTGCTCGCGTACAACCATGACGTGCTGGTCCGGCGCCTTCCCGATGGCCGTCCCGACTACAGCGATCCCGACTTCTGCCCCGTGTTGTGGCGCAGCCCGGCCACCCCCCTACAGGAGGATTGACATGTCCCGCTACGACTGGGGCCAGCGGCATCCCGAGATCGACCGCCTCGAGGAGCAGATCAGCGAGGCCAGGCAGGTGGTCATCAAGCACCCGATGTACGCCGCGCTGGACAGCGCCCAGGCGATCCGGACGTTCCAGGAGCACCACGTGTTCGCCGTGTGGGATTTCATGTCGCTGCTGAAGTCCCTCCAGCTCAACCTCACCTGTGTGGAGCTGCCGTGGGTACCCACCGGCCCGACCGGCAGCCGCCGTCTGATCAACGACATCGTGCTCGTCGAGGAGAGCGACGAACGCCACGATGGATTCATCAGTCACTTCGAGCTGTACCTCGAAGGCATGACCCAGGCCGGCGCCGACACGTCGATCATCGACGCCTTCATCGGCCGGCTCCGTGCCGGGCAGCCGGTGCTCGAGGCCATCGACGAGGTGAAAGTGCCCGCGCCGTCCGCCGAGTTCATCCGGCTCACCTGGGACCTGATCGAGACCGCGCCGGTCCACGCACAGGCCGCGGCGTTCGCGTTCGGCCGCGAGGACCTGATCCCCGACATGTTCCAGCAGGTTGTCGGCGTCAACGAGCGGGTCGGATCGCTCGGCACGTTCGTCGACTACCTGGCTCGTCATATCCAGGTCGACAGCGAGGAGCACACGCCGATGGCGATGCAGATGCTCGCTGACCTGTGCGGCGAAGACCACGCCAAGTGGGCGGAGTGCGCGGAGACGGTCAATCTCGCTCTCGCGGCTCGCGCCAGCCTGTGGGACGGCATCCTGGCGGCGATCGAGCATGGACGGTGATACCACCGCCGTTCGTTCAAAAGGATCTTTATAACGAACGGACGGTGGTTTCTCCCGCTGGGACCCCGGCAAGCCAGGCCACCGCGGCGCGGTAGCCCGCCGGTGCCGGAACGTCCGCTACCCGGTGCGAACTCGCCGGGTCGGCGCAGCTGACGACGTCGCGGTCGCGTACCGCGATCGCGAGATTGCGCCACAGCAGGCCCCCGGCCGCCTTGACCACCGCCTCCTTGCGGGCCCACAGGTGCGCGAACCGGTCCCCCCGTGCGGCTACGTCGCTACCCGCCGCGACGTAGCACGCCTCGTCGGGCGGAAAGAACCGGGCGGCCAGCGCGACCGTGTCCAGCCCGGGCTCGAGATGCTGGATGTCGACGCCCACCGGGCGGCCGGTGCTGATGGCCAGGGCGATCATGTCCGCCGAGTGCGAGAGGCTGGTGTGCAGGCGGGACCACGGGGGTGCGAGTCCGGGCTTGCCGTGCCGGCCGGGGACCCAGGTGAGCGAGCCGGGGCGGGTGTTCAGTTCGCGGGCCGCCAGGATGCGGAGCGCGCCGTGCGCGACCGTGAACCGTTGCTGGTCGCGAGGGCTCACGAAGGCCGCGGCGCGCTCTCGCTCGCCGTCGTCGAGCACGTCCCGGTACCTGGCCGCGTCATCTGGTCCCACGTCGACCGTCAGGATCCAGACCTTAGGGGGATGCTCCACTACCGCACGTCGGCGATGAGGGTGGCGAGCCGCCGGACGCCTTCGTCGATCTGGTCGCGCTCCAGCGCGCTGCACGACAGCCGGATCGCGCGGCTGCCGCCGCCGTCCAGGTAGAAGAAGCTCATCGGCGTCCACAGCACCCCGTAATCCCGCGCCGAGAGCTCGAGCAGCTTCTCGTCGGCGCGGACGGGCACGTCGAGGACCGCGAAGAAGCCACCGCTGGGCGAGTTCCAGGTGATCGCCGGATCGCTGAAGTGACGCTCGAGCGCGGCCAGCAGCGCACGGAGATTACGCCGGTAGAACGCGATCTTGTCGCGGTTCGCGGCGCGCAGGCTGTAATCGCACGACACGAGCACGCCGCCGATGACGGCCTGCGCTATCGGCGAGGTGTTGACGGTGACCATGCTCTTGACCGTGGAGAGCTCGTCCGCCAGCAGGCTGCGATGGCCAGCGGCGTTGGATTGGCCTGGGCCTTCGGCCACGGCGCTGACCACGGTCTGATCCGCCACCAGGAAGCCGACGCGCGCGCCGGGGAACACCGACTTGGCGAACGAGCCGAGGTACAGGACCCGCTGGTCGGTGTCCAGCGACTTCAGCGTCGGGATGCGCTCGTCGTCGAGCCCGAACAGACCGTAGGGATCGTCCTCCAGGATCAGCAGGTCCTCGTCGGCCGCCGCCGCTATCAGCCCGCGCCGCACGTCAGCGCTCAGCGAGACGCCGGACGGGTTGGCGAAGTTCGACACCACGTACAGCGCCCGCGGCCGGCGACCGCTGGCGCGGACCTCGCGGGCGACCCGCGCGACCGTTTCCGGCCGCAGACCCTGCGCGGTCTCGGGCACCGGAACCACGGTGACGCCGAGTACGCGGGCGGCGCCGGTGAAGCCGAGGTAACAGGGCTCGGCGGCGAGGACGACATCGGCGGGGCCCGCGCACAGGCCGCGCAGCGCGATGATCATCGCTTCCTGGCAGCCCGATGTCACCATGATCGACTCGGCGGGGACGCGGATGTCCTCGTCGACCTCGAGCATCCGCGCGATCATGGCCCCGAGCTGGCCGTTCGTCCGGCCGTACTGCAGGATGGCCTGCCGGACGCGCACCTCGTCCACGCGTTGCGCGCGGAGGTGCCCGACATAGGCAGCCAGATACCGCTCGACGTCCGCGACGTCATAGAACTCATCGAAGGGGCGGCCCGCCGCGAGCGAGATCGCCGCCGGGAAACGACTGGCGACCTCATTGAGGAAGTTCATCGAGGCCGCCACGGGATCGGTGACCGACGTGTGCAACGCCTCACGCACCAGCTCGACCACGGGTCTAGCATATCGTGACATGCCCCTCGACCCGCAGCTACAGAAGATGCGTGACCAGCGGGAGCGGGACAACGTCCCGCCGCTCTACACCATGTCGCTCGCCGATGGCCGGGCCGCTGATCTGGCCTCGATCCGGGAGGGCGGGGGCGAACCGGAGCCGGTCCATGAGGTCACCGAGCTGAGGATTCCCGGGCCCGGCGGCGAGCTGCCGCTGCGGGTTTACCGGCCTCTTGGCGGCGGCGAGCGGCCGCTGCCCGTGCTGCTGTACTTCTTCGGCGGCGGCTGGGTGCTCGGCGCCATCGACACCGCCGACGGGGTAGCCCGCAGCCTGGCCAACTCAGCCGGCGCGCTGGTCGCCGTGGTTGGTTACCGGCTGGCGCCCGAGCACCCCTTCCCGGCGGCGATCGACGACTGCTACGCGACGGTGCGCTGGGTCGCCGGGCACGCGGCGGAGATCGGCGGGGACGCCGCCCGGCTCGCGGTCGGCGGTGACAGCGCCGGGGGGAACCTGGCCGCGGCGGTGGCGCTGCGGGTCCGCGACGGGGGCGGCCCGGTGCTGGCCGGCCAGCTTCTCGTCTATCCCAATACCGACCAGCTCGCCGACGACGAGTCGATGCGGGCATTCGATGACCCGTTCATGTTCAACCGCCATTCGGTCGCCTGGTACCGCAAGCACTACCTGGCCGATCCCGGCGACGCGGCCAGCCCGCTGGCCTCACCGCTTCGCGCCGGCAGCCTGGCCGGGCTGCCGCCGGCGCTCGTCATCACCGCCGAGTACGATCCGCTGCGCGATCAGGGCGAGGCCTACGCCCGGCGGCTCGCCCGCGACGGCGTCCAGGTCGAGCTCAGCCGCTATCCGGGCATGGCGCACGGGTTCTTCACGATGATCGGCACCGTCGACGCCAGCCGGGCGGCGATAGCGCAGGCCGCGTCCCAGTTGCGGGCCTGGTTCCGGCCGGCCGCTGAGTTAGCATCGCCTTATGATGCCGACGGGGGACGTGCAGTCCCTGCGAATGTTCCGTGCGACGACCAAAGCAGCGGGCGGCGTCCTGGACCTGGTCATGCCAATGCGGGTCGGCGGCGATGGGCCTTCGCTGTTCCTCGCGCACCCGCTGATCGGCCTGAGCTGGTGCTATCTGGCTCTGCTCCCGCAGGTCGATCCCCGCTATCCGCTGTACGGCCTGCAGGCCCGTGGCCTGCGACGCCCCGAGCCGCTGCCGGCCAGCATGCTGGAGATGGCGCAGGACTACGCCGACCAGATCCGGAAGGTGCAGCCAGCGGGCCCCTACCATCTGTTCGGCTGGTCGCTGGGCGGCAATATCGCCTTCGCGATCGCGGAGGAACTCGAACGGCGCGGTGAGCGGATCGGACTGCTCGTCATCCTGGACTCGAATCTGGCCGCGCTCGATGCGCTCCGGCCGGTCAATGAGCCATGGGTGGTCTACAACATCATCCTCTCGCAGTTCGGGTACGTGCCCTCGCTGACCCCCGACGATCCGGACCCCGGGGCGCGGATGCTCGAACTGGTGCGCCGCCGGCCAGGTCTGGGGCTGGACGAGTGGCCGGCCTGGCGGGTCCACGCGCTGCAGCGGGTGATCGACAACAACCTCCTTGTCGCGCACACCCACCAGCCAGGCCGCGTGCACTGTCCGCTGCTGTTCATCTCCTGCACCAGCAACCCGCCACCGCTCGCCGAGAAGATGGAAGCCTGGCGGTCGTTCGTGGACGGCCCGTTCGAGGTGGTCGAGCTGGACATCGACCATCGGCACATGCTGCTGCCCGAACCGGTGGCGCGGATCGGGCCCGCGCTCAGCGAACAACTTCTCCGCGCCGCGGCCGTATTCAGCGCCGCACCCATTGTCTAAACCTGGCTTGTCCATTTAGCCTTATCCCGTGGGGACATTAGGCTTGTGCGCCGAATGCGTAAAGGTGCCAGTTTTCGGCCGCGCGCCTCATTCGTAGAGCGGGAGATTCGATGATAGAGGCCACTGGCCTGCGTAAGTCTTACCGGTCCCGGCACCGTCGTAAGGTAACTATCGTTGAGGCGGTCCGCGGCGTGGACTTCTCCGTGCAGCGCGGCGAGATCTTCGGCTTCCTCGGCCCCAACGGAGCCGGGAAGTCGACCACCCTCCGGATGCTGGCCACGCTGCTTCGCCCGGACAGCGGCGATGCCACGATCGCCGGGGCGGATCTGCGGCTCGATCCCGGGCAGGTGCGCAAGCGCATCGGCTTCGTGGCACAGACCAGCGGCACCTACGGTCACTCCACCGGACGGCGCGACCTGGTGCTCGAAGCCCGCATGTACGGCGTCTCGAAATCCACCGCGGAAACCCTCGCCGAAGGGGTCATCGCGGCCTTCCAGCTCCAGGAGTTCGTGGACCGCCAGATCCAGACCTACTCCGGCGGGCAGCGCCGGCGACTGGACGTCGCGCTCGGCGTCATCCATTCTCCTCAGGTCATCTTCCTGGACGAGCCGACGGCCGGGCTGGATCCGCCGAGCCGGGCTCGCATGTGGCAGGAGGTGCGGAGGCTCCGCGACCAGGGCATGACGATCTTCCTCACCACGCATTACCTGGACGAGGCCGACACGCTGTGCGACCGGATCTCGATCATCGATGCCGGGCTGATCGTCGCCGAGGGCACCCCGTCTGTCCTCAAGCGCGAGATCTCCGGAGACGTCGTGGTGGTCGACCTCGCCGCCCCTGACACGGCCGGCGCCCCGGAGCCCGCCACCATCCTGGAAGCATCCAAGATCCTCACCGAGCAACCGTACGTGGAATCCTGCGAGACCATCGAGCACACGCTCCGGCTTTATGTGGACAGCGCCGCCACCGCCATCCCGCAGGTCATGCGCGCGCTGAGCGGCAAGGGCATCGAGCCGGGAGCGATAGAGATCCGCCGGCCGAGCCTGGACGACGTGTTCCTGGCCAAGACCGGCCGCACGCTTGATGACTGAACGGCTTTTTGGGCTTATTTCGGATATTTCGGACTTTTTGGACGTTTCGGAGAGGGAGGACGGACAGCGATGAAGCTCGTCCGGGATACGTGGCTGATCTTCCAGTATGAGGTGGCGCTGCAGGTGCGCAACCCGGTCAATGTCGCGATCACGCTGATCCAGCCCATCACTTACCTGCTGTTGTTCACCCCGTTCCTCAAATCGGTCATGCACGCCTCGAGCTACAGCAACGCCTTTCAGATCTACGTGCCCTCGCTGTTCGCGGCCATGGGCGTGTTCAGCGGCATGTTCGCCGGGTTCGCGCTGCTCGGCGCGATACGGCAGGGGGTCGTTACCCGGCACCGGGTGACGCCGATAAGCCGGGTCAGCCTGCTGCTTGGCCGGGTCCTGATGTACATACTGCTGCTCGGGTTCCAGGGCGTCATCGTCACGGCAGGTGCCATCGCGCTCGGCCTGCGGGTACAGCCGGGCAACTTCCTGTTCGCCCTGGTGCTGCTGTCGCTCATGGTGACGCTCAGCGTTTCGGTCGGGTATGACCTCGCGCTCCTGGTGCCCAACGAGAGCACGCTCGGCACGCTGCTCAACTCGGTTTCCCAGCCGATCTCCCTGCTGGCCGGGGTCCTTATCCCGCTCTCCGTCGCGCCGCTGTGGGTACGGCGTGTCGCCGACTGGAACCCGTTCGCCTGGGGGACCAACGGCATGCGAGCGATCTTCCAAGGTCATATCGGCTCCGACGTCGTCTGGCAGGCGACCCTGGTCATGGGCCTGGTGGCCCTGGTGACCCTGGTGTTGTCGTCGCGGCTATTCAGCCGCGAGATCGCATGACGGCAAATCACGCGATCGTGACCATTGAGTTACGAAATATGTCAGCGGAGCGCCGCCGCGATATGACCATTGCTTGCACCTGACTTCCGTTCTAACCTGATTTGGGACCTCAGCGAAACCAATGCCAGCGCGGCGCGCCATAAGTGCGCAATAAGTGCGCAATAACAGCGGGGAGGCACATCGGTGAGCGGGAGCAATCTTCGTGCTGTGCTGGCTGAGGACTCCGAACTCGGCGCCGGTAACGTTCTGCTGAGGCTGGCCGAGCATGGCGCCGATATGGACGTGCCGCGGGTGACGTTCGATACCGAGGTCGACACGATTCCGGCATGGACGCCACTGTCGCTGCGGACGCTGACGGAGCGGGCCGCCGCCCGGGCCGAATGGCTCCAGCGGCACGGCATAGGGCGGCGCGACCCGGTCGCGATCTACGTGTCGTCGGCGGCCGACGTGTTCCTCAACTTCTTCGCGCTGACCTGGCTCGGGGCGATACCCGCCCTGATGAACGGGAACATGTCAGCCGAGATCGCCGCCGAGTACATCCGGCGGCTGCGGTGCGCCGGAGTACTGCTCGACGCCGATCACGCCGCGCTGGCCGAACTTGGCGGGGACGGCCTCGGCGCGCCGGTGCTCGGCTACGCCGCCGAGACCGGGACGGGCGATCCGTCCGGCGCGCCGCCGCACTACCGGCACCACGCCGACGATCCGGTGGTGATCGCGCACTCGTCTGGCACGACGCGCATGCCGGCCGCGGTCGTGCACTCCCACCAGAGCCTGTTCGCGGCGGTGCGGGCGGTCCGGCTGACCGAGCCGCGCCAGCACGGCCCGGTGCGGGAGATGTCCGCGTTCCCGCAGGCGCACACCGCCGGCGTGATCATCATGAACGAGGCGCTCTGCAACGGATACGAGCTGCTGTGCCTGTCGGGTCAGGGCGGCGCGTTCGCGAGTAGCGGCGAGGTGGTCATCGACGCCATCGAGCGGTGGCGGCCGACCGCGGTCTACGGCTTCGCCATCACGTGGGCCGAGCTGGCCCGCCACGACCTGACCACGCGCGACGTCAGCTCGGTCCGCTTCTGGTCGAACACCGGGGACTGCGCGCACGAGGCGCACATCCGCCGCCTGGTCGCGGTCGGCAGCCATTACGCTTACGGGCCGGACGGCACCGTGGTCAGCGTGCCCGGGTCGCGGTTCAACGACACGCTCGGCTCCTCGGAGATGGGCTACGGCGGGTTCGGGATCAGCCACCGCTATGACACCGAGCGCTACGGGCGCTGCGTCGGCAAGGCGCAGCCGTTCGCCGAGATCATCCTGGTGGACCAGCGGACCGGCCAGGAGGTCCCGGCGGGCGAGGTGGGCATGGCGGCCATGAAGTCGCCGACGTTGATGCTCGGCTACTGGAACGACTCGGTCGCCACGTTCCGCACCAGGCTGAACGGCTACTACCTGACCGGCGATCTGATGTACCGCGACGAGGACGGCTACTTCTATCACGTCGACCGGGCCAGTGACGCGGTCGACCTGGGTGACGGGAAGTGGCTTTACACGGCGTTGTCCGAGGAGCGGATACTCCGTCGCTGCCCCGACGTCCGCGACTGCACGGTCCTGGCCGCGCGCGGGGGCGACGGCACGCTGGTCGCCGAGGTGCTGCTCCTGCTCGCGGCGGACGCCGACCCCGCGCTCGACCGTGACGGCGAGATCCGCGCCGCGCTCGGGCCGGTGGCGGAGGGGCTGCCGCTGCGGATCGTGGCCATCCCGGACGACGGCATCGTGGTCGGGCCGACCGGCAAGGTCCGCAAATTCCTCATGCGCGAACGGCTGGTGCCCAGCACCGGCGCGCCCTGAGCCGACTGGAGCAGCTCATGCCTGATGCACATACGCCTGCGCCTGCGCCTGCGCCTGCGCCGCACGCGGTCGTGGTGAATGACGAGGAGCAGTACTCGATCTGGCCGGTGGGCCGGGACCTGCCAGCGGGCTGGCGGGCGGACGGCTTCACCGGTACCGAGGAGGAGTGCTTGGCCTACATCGACGAAACCTGGACGGACATGCGTCCAGCGTCTCTGCGCCGCTGGATGCTTGACCACGAACAGGCCGGTGTTGATTGACCCGGCTGCCGACGGGGGCAGATGACAATCCTGTGGTCAAGACGGCGGCAACCCAGACCGGCTCGTCGGCGTGGGTTCCCGCATTACCAGCTCAGCACGGGACGATCCTGAATTACATGCGGTTCCCTGACGATGGTGTCGATGTCATCCAGATCACGCTCGACTGGACAAGCCCGCTGGAGCGGGAGCCGTTCGAGGCGGCCTGGCATGCTGCCGCGCGCCGGCATCCGGTGCTGCGCACGACGTTCCGCCTGGACGCGGATGGGCTGGTCCAGGCCGTGGACCCGGACGCGTCGATGGATATCCGGTGGCATGACCTGCCGCTGCCGCTGGGCACTGGACCGGACCACCCGTTCGAGGCGTTCCTGCGCGAAGACCGGCGGGAGCGATTCGATCTGGCCCGGGGACCGCTGGTACGCCTGACGATCGTGCGCCGGATCGCTTCCGGCACCCCGGCGTCCGGTACCCCGGCCTACCGCGCGGTGCTGACCTTCCACCACGCGCTGCTCGACGGGCAATCGATGCGGCTGCTGGTCGATGAGATATCCGCGGCGTACGCCGCGCGCCGGGACGGCGCCGCGCGCCGCGACGCCGCGGATCCGCCTGGTCCCAGGTTCCACGAGTACGTGCGGTGGTGGCATACAACGGATACATCCGCTTCTGAGCAGTTCTGGACCTCCCACCTGGCCGGCACCGTCCTGCCGCGGCCGCTGCCCGGCTACCTCGGTGCGCCGGTGGCCGGGGTCGCCGAGCCGATGACCGCCGAGACGGTGCTATCCCTCGAGGATTCCGACCTGATCCGTCAGGCCGTTGCTGCCGCGGCCGGAGGCCCAGGCCAATCCAGCACCGCTGGGTTGGGTTCCAGCACCATGGTCACCGCAGCGTGGGCACTGCTGCGGGCGCGCTACGGCGGCGTCACGGATGTCGTCCTGGCGGTGACGCGGTCGTGCCGGCGCGACAGCATCCCGGGTGCCGAGACCATTGTCGGACCGCTGATCAATACCGTGCCGCTGCGCGTCCGCCTCGATGACGAGTGGCCGGTGCGCGAGCTGCTGACGACGGTGAACGACAGCATCCGCCAGATCAGGCAGCACCAGCGCACCCCTCTGGGGTCCGCCCTGTCATGGGCCGGGCTTCCCGCGGACATCGCGCTGGTGGACAGCCTGGTCATGTTCGACCGGCGTAGGCTGGCCACCGGCCTGCAAGGTGGAGACGCTGCCCCCAGCGCGGTCAGGGTGGACCGGCTGTCGTCGTTCCCGCTGACCGTGCTCGCTTATGACGAGCCGCGGATCCATCTCTCGCTGATCTGGGACCGGCACCGCTTCGCCGACGGCTCCGCGCAGCGGATCCTCGGCCAGTTGCGCGCCACGCTGATCGAGTTCGCCAGCAGCCTCTCGACGCCGCTGGCTGACCTGGACCTGGGCCGGGCCGCCGAGAGCGAGATCCTGGCCGAGTGGAACCGGACCCGCGCCAGCTATCCCGCGGACGTCACCATCCCCGCCTTGTTCGCGGCGCAGGTCGCCCGGGACCCGGACGCGACGGCGCTGGTTTCCGGTACCGGTGCGATGAGCTACGGCGAGCTGGACCGGCGGAGCAACGCGCTGGCCTGGCTACTACGCCGCCGCGGCGTGGTCGCGGACATGCCGGTCGGGGTGGCGATGCCACGCGGCGCGGACCTCATCGTCGCGCTCCTGGCCGTGCTCAAGGCCGGCGGTGCTTACCTGCCGGTCGACCCGGGCAGCCCGCCGTCCCGGGTCGCTGCCATGCTCGCCGCCGCCAGCACCCGGCTGGTCCTGGCCACGTTTGAGACCGCCGCCACCATCCCCGACCTGCCCGACGTGGATCTTGTGTTCATCCAGGGGAAAGACACCAAGCCCGCGGACCGCCCGCCTGATATCTCACATCCCCTGAGTCTGGCTTATATCAGCTTCACCTCGGGCTCGACCGGGGTGCCGAAAGGCGTCGCCGTGCCGCACCGCGCCGTCATCCGGCTGGTCAGCGACCCGACGTTCGCCCCGCTCGGCCCCGGCCAGCGGCTGCTTCACCTGGCGCCGGTCGCCTTCGATGCCTCCACGCTGGAAATCTGGGGCGCGCTGCTCACCGGCGCCACGGTCGTGGTCGCGCCGCCTGGTCCGCTCGGGCTGTCGGACGTCGCGTCGTTGCTGCGTACCAGCCAGGTGACGGTCGCCTGGCTCACCGCCGGACTGTTCCATCAGCTGGTCGAGACGGATATCGACGCGATCGCCGGCGTTCCCGTGGTCCTCGCGGGCGGTGACGTGCTCAATCCGGACATGGTGCGCGCCGTGCTCACGGCTCGCGGCGGCCGGCCCCTGGTCAACGGGTACGGTCCGACCGAGAACACCACCTTCACCGCGTGCCACGTGATGACCGACCCGGGCCAGGTAGGACCGGCGGTGCCGATCGGCCGGCCGATCCAGCACACCACCGTGCACGTCCTGGACCAGCGCGGCCGGCCAGCGCCGATCGGCGTGACCGGCGAGCTTTATACCGGCGGCGACGGCCTGGCGCGCGGGTATGCCGGGAACGCCGCGGCGACGGCGCGGGCATTCGTGCCGGACCCGGCCGGGCACGGAGGGCGGCTGTACCGAACCGGGGACCTCGCTCGCTGGCGCGCCGACGGGACGCTGGAGTTCGCCGGCCGTGCCGACGATCAGATCAAGATCCGCGGGTTCCGGGTCGAGCCTGGTGAGGTCGAGGCGGTGCTCCGCACGCATCCGGGAGTGCGTGAAGCGGTTGTCCTGGTCGCGGGCGAGGGCGCACAGCGGCACCTGATCGGCTACGTCACGCCAGCCGACGGCGTGGATGCCGGTACGCTGCGGCCGTCAGTGCTGCGCGACTTCGTCACGCAACGGCTGCCGGATTACCTGGTACCGACCGGATTCAAGGCCCTCGGCCGGCTTCCGCTGAACGCCAACGGCAAGGTTGACCGTGCCGCACTGCCCGCGCCGGAGCGAGAGATCCGGGGGCCGGCCAGCTCACCGCGCGGTCCCACCGAGGAGCGGCTCGCCGATATGTGGCGGATACTGCTGCCCGCGGCGGACAGCCGGCTGAGCGTCGGCCGCGAGGACAGCTTCTTCGCGCTGGGCGGCAACTCCCTGCTGGCGGCGCGCCTGATGTTCCGGATCCGCGAGGAATTCGACGTAGAACTGGGCTTGGCCTCGTTCTACGAAGCACCCACTCTCGCCGCCAGTGCCGCGGCCATCGACGCGACCCGGCCGGGTGACCAAGTGGCGGTCCCGGCGCCACTTGGTCACCCGGCCACGCCGTCCAGCATCGGGCGCAGGGACCGCAGTGCCTACCGGGTGGCCGTCTCGCGGTCCACCCTCGCGCCGCATCTGGTGCGCCTCGTCGACGATTGGGCGCTGTGGCGAACGGTGTGCCTGCGTGCGGCGGGCTTTCCCGTCAGCCTGCTCTCAGCGCTGGGAGACACCGGGCTCGCCCGCGCCGCGGACGCCGCTCTCGCTGCCGAAGCCGCGGCCGGAGGCCCAGGCAAATTCAACACAGCGGCCGGAGGCCCAGGCAAATTCAACACAGCGGCCGACGCCTACGCGGCCGAGTTCGCCGCCGCCGTCCGGCGCTCGTCCGCGACCCTGCACGAAGCGGCCCGCCTGCCCGCGCTGCGGGAAGCGGTCGCCTGGCAGAACCGGCACGCACTGACGACCGGCATCGACGTGCTGGTGCGCCGCGGGCCCGAGCCCGGTAAACGCAACGCCCAGCGCAGGCAGCATGAGGCGCTCGTCGCGAGCTATCTGCAGCGCTACTGCGCGAAAAACGACACCATCGGTTTCTTCGGACCGGTGAGCTGGTCGCTTATCGACGATGGCCCCGGCATTCGCATCACCCACGCTGCTCCGGAATCATCGATTGCCGCCCGCGCCACATATCTGGAGGGCTGGGCGGTGCGCGCGATCATGGCCGCGCATGCCGCCGCGCTGCGCCCCTGGCTCGTGCCGCGGCGGATGCCGTTCGTGGGTGTCGACGGCACACGGCTCCGTCTGCCGATGGCGCCGGCGGTGCCGCTCACCCCGGCGGATGCGGCGGTCATGCGGGCATGCGACGGACTGAGGGACGCCAATGAGGTCGCGGCCGTGGTGCTCGCCGATTCCTCCGCCGGGCTGAGCGATGTCGCGGACGTCTTCGCCGTGCTGGGGCGGCTGGCTGACAGCCACCGGGTGGCCTGGCAGGTCGACGTGGCCCCGCAGGACCTCTGGCCGGAGCGCTCCATGCGAGCGCTCCTGTCGCGGGTCACCGACGACGGCGTACGCAGGCCGGCCGAGCAGGCACTCAGTGAGCTGATCGCGGGGCGGGACGAGCTGGCCAGCGCCGCCGGCGACGCGGAGCGGGTGGCCGAGGCCATGGCTCACCTTGAGGAGACGTTCACCGGCCTGGCCGGCATCCCGGCCACCCGGCGGGCAGGCGAGACCTACGCCGGCCGCACGCTCGCCTATGAGGAGTGCCTGCGGGGCGACACCATACGGCTGGGCGCGGATGCCCTGGATGGCATGCGCGCGGCGCTGGGGCTGGTGCTGGACGGCGCACGGTGGTTCACCGCGACCTGCGGCGCGCTGTACGCGCGGCTTTTCGAGGAGGCCTACCGGCAGCGAGCCGCCGGACTGGGCACCGGCACCGTGCCGTTCGCCGACTTCTGGCTGATCGTCAACGACGCGCTGTTCGACGACCGCGGGCACCACATCGAGCCCGTGGTGCGCGAACTGAGGGAGCGCTGGTCGGCGATCCTGGATCTGCCGCCGGGCGCCCGGCGGATCCAGCTTCGGTCAGCCGACCTGCGAGAGCGGGTGACATCGGCGTTCCGGGCCGAGTCGCTGCCCTGGCCGATGGCGGTGCACCACAGCCCCGACCTGATGATCGCCGACGCGGGCACCCCCGGTGGCCGGCTCACTTGGGTGCTCGGCGAGATCCACCCCAGCATCGTCACCACGCGCTACGCCACGTGGCTGGAGTTCCACGATGCCCCGGCCGCCGTTGCGGCCGCCTTGCGGCACGATTTGCGCGGCCCGAGCGTGTGGGTCGCCGAGACCGCCGAGAAGGGCGGCACCAACACACGGCTGTCCAACGTGCTGCTTTCGGCTGGCGACATCCGGCTCGTCTTCGCGCACGATTCCTGCGGCTACGATCCTGCCACGACCGTGATGGTCGGCGATTGCGACCTGATCAGCTCCCCTGCTGGGCTGCTGGTGCGGCGTCGCGACGGGACATTCGAGCGCGGCGTGGCGGAGGTCGTCAGCGATCTGCTCAGCGCCGTGATCTCACACTGGTACGACCTGGTGCCGTCCGGCGCGCACGCGCCGCGCGTCACCATCGACGATCTCGTGGTGAGCCGGGAGAGGTGGACGCTCACCGCCAGCGATCCCGCGTTCGCCGATGTCGCCGATGAGAGCGTCCGCTACCTGCGGGCCAGGGCCTGGGCGGCGAGCCTGGGACTGCCCCGGCACGTGTTCATGCGGTTCGCCGGCGAGCGCAAGCCGATCTATGCCGATCTGACCAGTATCGCCTCGATCGATCTGATCTCCCGGGCGCTGCGTCGGTGCCGCCAGCACGTCGGCCCCGACGCGACAGTGACCGTCACCGAGATGCTGCCCTGCCCCGACCAGGCGTGGCTCACCGACGCGCAGGGTCTGCGTTACACCGCCGAGTTGCGCATGGTGGCGGTCGACCAGGCAGCGTCAACTCAACAAGGGGAGGCTGATCGTGGCCGTTTACGAGTTTCCCACGTCGTTCGCCCAGCGCCGGATGTGGCTTCTGGCCGAGATGGACCCCGGTGAGCCCGTCTACAACATCGCGTGGGCACTGTGGCTGGACGGCGCGCTGGAGGCCAGCGCGTTGCGGCACGCCTGGGACGCCGCACTGATCAGGCACGAGGCGCTGCGCACGACCTTCAGGAACGAGTCCGGCGTGCCCGTGCAGGTGATCGAGGACGAACCGGATGCGCAGCCGCTGCCAGTCACCTCCGTCGAGCACCTGGCCGCGAGCGAGCGGGCGCCGGCCGCCCTGGGGCAGATACGCGAACTCGCCCGCACGCCCTTCGATCTGGCCACCGGACCGCTGGTCCGCGCCGCTCTGGTGCGGCTGTCGCCGGAAGCTCACGTGCTCGCTGTCGTCATGCACCACATCGTCGCGGACGGCTGGTCGTTCCGGGTCTTGTTCGACGAGCTGTCCGCGGACTACGAGGCGATCCGCGGTGGCGGAGACCCGGTTACCGAGGAACCGCCGATCCAGTACGCCGACTATGCCATCTGGCAACTCGAGCACGCCGAGGAGGGCGGATTCGCGTCGGGCGAACGGTTCTGGCGGGCCGCGCTGGCCGGTGCCCCGATGGTGCTGCCGTTGCCGGCGGACCAGCCGTACCCGGCCCGCCAGACGTCCGCCGCCGGGGGCATCGATGCCGCGATCGACGACAGCCTCGCCGGCGCGCTCAGGCAGCTCGCCGCCCGCCACGGGACCACGCTGTTCGCCGTCTTGCTGGCCGCGTACGCGGTTGTGCTCGCCCGATTGACCGGCAGCGACGACCTGCTGGTGGCGGTGCCGATGGCGGCCCGCATCCGGCCGGAGACCGAGTCCGTCGTCGGGCTGTTCATGAACACGGTCACGATCAGGGTCCAGATAGACCGCAACGGGACGCTCAGCGACCTGGTGCGCTCAGTCCATACCGCCGCCACGCGGGCGCTCGCGCAGCAGGAACTGCCGTTCGCCAGGGTGGTCGAGCTGATCCGGCCCGCTCGCGACCCGGCGCGGCTGCCGCTGGTCCAGGTGATGTTCGCGATGGAGGAGTCGTGGGTCGTCCCGGATCGCGGCGGGCTGCGCTGGCGTCCGGAACTGATCGAGAACGGCACCGCCAAGTTTGAGGTGGAGCTGACGGTCACCGACGCGCCGGATGGGCCGCGGGTGCGGGTCAACTACAACAGCGATTTGTTCCACCCGGCCACCGGCCAGCTCGTGGCCGGCGGTTTCGGCGCGGTCCTGCGGTGTCTCGCTGACGATCCTGACCGGATCGTCGCCGACACGGAAATCATGTCGCCTGGCGACCTTGCCCTCGTCACCAGCGTCTGGCCGGACAGCGGCCCGGTCGCTGACCCAGACGCGACCGCCGTGGCCATGCTGCGAACGGCCTGCGCCGGCGACTCGGTCGTGGCCATGGACGCCGGTGCCGCGCTGGGCGGAGAAGGCACGACGCTGACCGGCGACGACGTGCGCGACCTGGCGGACCGGATCACCGCCGCGCTTCGCCAGCGCGGCGTTGGCGTGTCGGACCGGGTCGCGATCCTGCTCGCCCGCGGCGCCCGGCTGCTACCCGCGATCCTCGGCACATGGTCGGCCGGCGCGTCCTATATACCGCTCGACCCCATCTATCCACCACAGCGTCTGGCCACGATGCTCGACGACGCGGCCGCCGCCGCGATCATCGTAGACACCAGCGTCCCCAACGCCCCAAGCCCGCCCACCGAGGCGCAGTCGATCCCCATAGTTGATCTAAAGGAGCTGGTCAACACTCCTTCGGCCCCGGCGGCGAGCGCCAGCGAGCTTCGCTCTATCCGCCGGGAAAACACTGCTGTCACAATTTTCACCTCTGGGTCGACGGGGCGACCGAAGGCCGTCAGTGTTACTCAGGGCGGCATCGCGGCGCTGCTGAACGCGGTGCGGCCGATGCTGGCGCTCGGGCCACGGGATCGCTTCGTCGCGGTGTCGACCTTCGCGTTCGACATCGCCCTGGTCGAGTTGCTCGCGCCGGTGCTGGCCGGCGGACGCGTCGTGATCGCCGATGCCGACCACGCACTGGACGCCGTTCGGCTGCGGGAACTGCTGATCGCCAGCGGCGCGACGGCGCTGCAGATGACACCGGCCGGCTGGCGGATGCTCGTCGACGCCGGCGGGATCCCGGCCGGGGTCAGGGTGCGGATCACCGCCGGCGAACCGCTGCCCAGGGACCTCGCCGACGCGATCGGCGCTGGAGACGGCGTTCGCCTGTGGAATCTGTACGGCCCGACGGAGACCACGATCTATTCGGGGGGCGAGGGCGTCAGCCCCTCGCCCGCGCCGATCGAGATCGGGTCGCTCATCGCGGGAACCCAGCTGTACGTGCTCGACGCCGGGCAGCGACCGGTTCCGCCCGGCGTGACCGGGGAGGTCTACATCGGTGGCGCCGGGGTCGCTCATGGCTACCACGGCGCGCCCGGCATGACCGCGGCCCGCTTCGTCCCCGATCCGTTCAGCGGACGACCCGGCGCACGCCTGTACCGGACCGGCGACGTCGGCCGGTGGCGCCGATCCGGGCGGATTGAGCTGGCTGGCCGCGCGGACCGGCAGATCAAGATCCGCGGCTACCGGATAGAGAGCGGCGAAGTCGAGGTGGCGCTGCGGAGCCATGACGACATCGCGCAGGCCGTGGTGTCGGTCCGCGGCGAGGCCCCCGACGTCCGGCTCGTCGGCTATCTCGTCACCCGTTCCGGCATCGGGCAACCGCCCGCCGGGCTACGCGAACGCCTTCGTGAGGTGCTTCCCGACTATATGGTGCCGGCTGCCTTCGTCGTACTGCCCTCGCTGCCGCTCACCGCCAGCGGGAAGATCGACCACCGCGCGCTTCCCGAGCCGGACTGGGGCGTGGTCCCCGGTCAGGTCCCGGTCGCGCCACGGACGCCGGTCGAGTCCCGCCTCGCCGGGCTCGTCGCCGAACTGCTCGCGCTACCGTCGCCGGTCGGCGTCAGCGACAACTTCTTCGCGCTCGGCGGACACTCGCTGACGGCGACCCAGCTGATGGCCCGCATCCGGACTGCCTACGGCGTCGATCTTCCAGTTCGCACGCTCTTCTCAGATCCCACCGTCGCCGGCCTGGCCGCCGCGGTCTCCGCCGCCGGCGGCGGTGTGGCAAACCCCCAGACGCTCGTATCCCGCGACCGGAGGTAGGTCCCGATGCGCTTCACCGTGTCGTTCGCGCAGCAGCGGCTGTGGTTCCTCGACCAGCTCGCGCCCAACGAACCGACGTACAACATGCCGTACGCGTTCTGGCTTGACGGCCCGCTCGACGCCGCGGCGCTGCAGCGCGCGATGGACGCGATGGCCGCACGCCACGCTGTGCTCCGGACGAGCATTGTCGCCTTCGATGGCGTGCCCGAGCAGGTTGTCGCCGACAACGGCACAGTGCCCATCGAGCGCATCGAGTTCCCGGCCGGGCTGGACGAGGGCGAGCGCGCCCGGCAGGCCGAGACGATTGCGGACAACATGGCTTGCCAGCCGTTCGATCTGGCCGCCGGGCCGCTGATCCGTACGGCGCTGATCGCCGTCGGGCCTGACCGGCACCTGTTCGTGCTGGTCATGCACCACAGCATCAGCGACGGCGCGTCGATGAAGATCCTTATCGGCGAGCTGTCCGCCGCTTACCGGGCCGAGGTGACCGGCGTGCCCGCGTCGCTGCCGCCGTTGCTGATCGAGTATGGCGACTACGCCGTATGGCAGCAGGACCGCATGCGTGGCGAGGAACTCGGCCGGCAGCTGAGCTACTGGCGCGAACAGCTCCGCGGCGCGCCGCAGATCATCAGCCTGCCAACCGACCGGCCCCGGCCGGCCCGCATGTCCACCCGCGGCGGGGTTGCGTCGATCTATGTCGACGCCGCGACGACCAAGCGCCTGGCCGCGGTGGCGCACGGCGCCAACGCCACCATGTTCATGGTGTTCCTAACCGGCTTCGTGGCCGTGCTGTCGCGCTACGCACGCCAGACCGACATGCTGATCGGCACCCAGGTGGCTGGACGCACCCATACCGAGCTGGAGCCGATCGTCGGCATGCTCACGAACACCATCGCGCTGCGGATGTCGCTGGACGGCGATCCGACCTTCACCGAGCTGCTCGGCCGGGTCAGGGATACCACCGTGGACGGACTGGCTCACGAGCAGCTCCCCTTCGAGAAGCTGGTCGAGGAATTCGCGCCGGACCGCACACTCGCGCATGCGCCGCTTATCCAGGTCCAGTTCGTCTATGGGTCGCTTACCCCGCCGATGCTGGAACTCCCTGATATCACCACGCGCTCCCGGGCCTTGCTCACCTCAACCGCCAAACTCGACATCACCGTGTACGCGGATGCCCGGGACGGCCAGGCCACCGGGCTGGCGATGGAATACAGCACGGATCTGTTCGATCAGGCATGGGCAGACCGGTTCCTGTCGAGCATGGCCTCCCTGCTGGAACACGCCGCGGACGCTCCCGGCACCCCGGTAGCCGACCTGCCGATGCTGTCGGCGGCGGAGCGCGATGAGCTGATCATCGGACGCAATCGCCAGTCGCTCTCCGCCCGCGATGCCGACGGCGACGCGCCCGACGGCGCGGACATACGGCGCTTGCTCCAAGCGTCGGCTTCCCGCGTCATCGATGGTGACACCTCCCTGCCGATCAGCGACCTGTGCGATCGCGCCGCCCGGGTCGCCCGGACGCTAGCCGGCCACGGAGTCGGCGTGGAGGCGGCGGTCGGGCTATGCCTCGATCGCGGCATCGGCATGCTGACCGCGCTGCTCGGCGTCTGGTGGGCCGGCGGCGTATACGTACCTCTGGATCCAGGCCTCCCGCAGGCGCGGCTGAGCGCCATGGCCCGCTCCGCCGACCTGCGCCTCATCATCTGCGACACCACCTACTATGACCTCGCCCTGTCAGTGTCCGATGGCATCGAGGTGATCCGCGTCGACGACCCGGCCACCACGGCCGTGCCGCCGCTCGCTCCGGTGCCCGTGGCCGCCAACGCGCTCGCGTACGTCATCTTCACCTCCGGATCGACCGGGCAGCCGAAGGGCGTCGGTGTCGAGCACGAGGGATTCGCGAACCTGCTCGCCTCATTCCACCGCATGCTCAAGCTCGGCGGTGCGGACCGCGTCCTCGCCGCGGCCGCGATGTCGTTCGATATCTCCCTCTTCGAGATCATGCTGGCCCTGACCTGCGGCGCCGACCTCGTGATCGCGACTGCTGACGAAGCTCGCGAGCCTGATCGGCTGCGGTCGCTGATCGAGCGGACCGGCGCGAACGTCATGCAGGCGACGCCGCAGACGTGGCGTCTGCTGGAATCGGCTGGCGGCGTGCCCGCGGGTCTGCGGCTGCGTCTGAGCGGCGCCGAAGCGATCCCGCCCAACCTCGCCGACCATCTGCTGGCGCCCGGTACCGTGCTGTGGAACCTGTACGGCCCGACCGAGACCGCGGTGTATTCGTCGGCTGGTGTCGTAACCAGCGCCGCGCGGGCGGCCGACATCGGGCCGCCGATCGATAATGTCCGCGTCTACATCCTGGATGATCGCCTGATGCCGGTGCCGATCGGGGTGGTCGGCGAGGTCTGCGTGGGCGGCCGGGGGGTTACCCGCGGTTATCACAACCAGCCGCGGCTCACGGCGCGGTCGTTCCGGCCCGACCCGTGGGGCGTCGAGCCGGGGGCCCGCCTGTACCGGACCGGCGACCTCGGCCGGTGGCGCGAGGACGGGAGCCTGGAGCTTATCGGGCGAAACGATTTTCAGGTGAAGATCCGTGGCTTCCGGATCGAGTGCGGCGAGATCGAGGCCGTGCTGCGCGCACATCGCGACGTGCGCCAGGCGGTCGTCGTCGCCGCTCCACGGGCCGATGAGCTTGCGCTGGTCGCGTACATCGTCCCCCGCCGGGGCAGCGCCTCGGCGCGGCCCGGCACCGACCTGCTTGAGGAGTTGCGCCCGCACCTGCGCACCAGGCTGCCCGACTACATGATCCCGGCGCTGGTGGTCGCGCTGCCCGCGCTGCCGCTGACGCCGACCGCGAAAGTCGACCGGGCCGCGCTGCCCGCCCCGGAATGGAGCGCCGTTACATCGGCGGCCAACCACGCCGAGCCCCGGAGCCCGGTCGAGGCGGCCCTCGCCCAGATCTGGAGCGACCTCCTCGGCGCCCAGGCGCCGGTCGGCATACACGACAATCTTTTCGCCCTTGGGGGGCATTCGCTGACCGCGACCAGGTTCGTTGCCCGCGTCGCCGACACCTACGGCGTGGACGTGCCGGTTCACCAGGTCTTCGCCGGTCCGACGATCGCGGAGCTAGCCGAGATCGTCTCCGCCGACCCGCAGTTCGGGCAGGCCGCGGCCACCTCCCGCCATGTCCAGCTTGACGCCCTCAGCGACGAGGACCTGGACGAGTTGCTGCGCGCGGCGCTTGCTCAGCGCAACCGGCGCCGGGCCAGCGCGGACGGCACCGATTCGTAACACAGAAGTTTACCTCGCGGAATTTAGGAGCCCTCTTTCTTCCACCTTCCACCGCGAGCAGATTACATATAACGACCATATCTCGACCCGGTCAGGAATGCGCGCGGTCGGAAGAACGGATTGGCCGGGCCGGGCGGCCAGGTTCAGGTGAGGTGATTTGCTCGACTATCTGTGCGGCGAGGACACTGACTTTGACGTTGGCGCGCTGGGAGGCCCGGCGCAGCAGGTCGAACGCCTCGTCGGGTCCGCACAGATGCTGGGCCATCAAGATCCCCTTGGCCTGCTCGATCACGGGCATGCTTTCCAGCCTGGCCTGGAGCCGGGCAATTGCGGAATCATGTAGTAGTTCCCGCTGGGATCGGCCCTGGCTGCTCTTCTCGATGGTGGCCTGCAGGCGCGCCTTGGCTTGTTCGAATCGTCGCGCCTGAGCGTCGAACTCCAGCCGTGCGGCCTCCAACTGGGCCGCATCGAACGGCTTGGAATCACCCTGGCCGGTACCCACGATTCGACGCTACCAGGCCACGCCCGGCCGCCGACAGGCACGGCCGAGCGAACACCTGGCAAGCTCTCAGCGCGGGCTGAGAGACTGGACGCTCGCGGTCACGGCGAGTATCTTTGTCTTCACGGTTGTCGAGCCAGCCGCCCGGTGTTTCGGGCTGTTCGCTGGCACGGCGATATCGACCTGGTCCACCGGAAAGAACATGTCCCACGCGGGGAGGTGGGTCCAGGTGCCTGACTTCAGATATTCCCCAATGCCCAGCGGCGTGGCCGTGGTGGCAGTGTCCGTCCCGATCGATGTCACCACCGCTGAGCAGCTAAGGGTGGTTCTGCTCCGAGCAAGCAGCCACAGGCATGCGGCGGTGGTGGTGGACCTGACGCAGACCCCGTCCTGCGATTCCGCCGGGCTCCGCACGCTGGTCAGAGCGCATCGGAGAGCCCGGGCTGAGGGCGGTGAGCTGCGGCTGGTCGCCCCTGCCGACGGCACCGTCATCCGGACTCTGGTCATGACCGGACTGCATCGTCTCATACCTTGCTTCAACCGCCTGGATCAGGCCCTGGATCTCCGGCCTGCCGCCCGCGATCTGACCGATGCGCTCGCCCCTCCCCCCCGGCTTGCGCAGGCCATCGCCTCACGGCGGCAGGCCGGACCAGGCGGCGCGAACTGATGTCCCGGGACATGCTCGAGGCATCGGTTACGGCGGGGGAAGCCGGTCCGGTCATCGTGCTGTCCGGTGAGGCCGATCAGACCTGCGCTGGGCAGCTGAACGCCCTGATCAGCGGCCAGATATCGGATGGCGTCCGGCAGCTGACGATTGACCTGTCGGGATTGCGCTTCGCCGATACAGCGTCGATCCGGACCCTGGTGCTGGCCGCGAAGGCGCTGAAGGAACGGAACGCGAACCTGGTCCTGTTGCATCCGCAGCAACCGGTTGCCAGGACGCTGGCGTTGACCGGCGCAGATCAGCTGATCACGATCCACGCGACAGTCAATGGACTGCCGTGACCGGCAACGCACTTGGTAGCGTTCGGCAAGTGAGCACGGTTGCGGGATATGGCCGTTACTGACCTTGAAATGCTAGGGTCTGTCTCCCGTCGGAGGCGTGTAGCTGGTTGCGAATTTAAGTCGCGGTCCCGCGGTGTTACCGGATTGCCCTGAATGTCTGGTACGACCCGAACGGGGGATCTGGATTAAGACGGAAAATCCGTGCTAGACGGAAAATAAGTGTACGAATTCGGCCGGTAAATTTCCGTGCAGCACGAGAATTCCGCGCTGTTGGAGGTGAAGGCGGCCGCTGCGTGGCGGGAGATCCATCGACCCGGCCGGGAGCGCGGGACCAGACCTACGCCCTTCAATTTAATGTATGTGCGCGGCGGTTGCGCTCGACAACGTGGAGAAAAAGGGCCTCCCGGAAGATAGGGCGCCGGTTTCCGGCGCCTTTTCTTCCGGAGGGCTCCGATCTTCCCACTGAGGGACCTTGGTCTTGGAGGTCTGCCCGGCTGATGTCTGGGTTGGCCGGGGGTGGGCGGAGTGGCTGCGTTAATCAGTTGCGGTGTGTGCTGCTGGAGGGCCACAGTTAGCGGGT
>Ga0213881_10000229_pt1 | contig 43868 bp, 40 predicted proteins | sample BarmaccoBMER_R08_FD_160104 | JGI IMG/M metagenome (GOLD analysis project Ga0213881, IMG submission 160104) | Barbacenia macrantha exposed rock microbial communities from rupestrian grasslands, the National Park of Serra do Cipo, Brazil - ER_R08 ...
CGGCGGTCGTCGTCGGAATTGCGATGCCAGTCCCAGGGTCGTGCGCTCATTGTTTTCCTTCCCTCCTCGTCGAGGAAACGCTCGGATGCGCTTTCCTCTCTGATTCATACAGTACCAGCCGATCGTCCGAGATCCTGGTATTCACAGCCAATCTTCAGCTGTTCACGAGAGCGGATAGGCGTAGGAATTCTCGTCAAAGAGACCAGAATTACGGCAACGGTAAGGATCCGCCGGGCGCCCTTGGGTGACCCGGCGGATCCTTACCGCGGGGAAAACGTCGCTGGCCTCAGCTGGCCTGACAGTCGTAGAGGACCTCGGTGCGATTGACAGGCTCGGCCGCGGTGCCTCGGGCCGGCGCGGAGCCGCCGTAGGAGGCAGGGTTGACGACGGCACAGTGCTGCTGCACCCACTGGGTGCGTTGCGCGGATACCCCGTCCCGGCCCCCTCTGCCCGGCGTATCACGGCTGCTGGCCAGGACGAACCGCAACTGACCCTGCGCCACCCACTGGGCGAGCGTCGCCCCGGTCGGAGCCGGGTCCTGGCCGCTGAACCCGCCCATCCCGACGATCACGGCGTTGCTGTGGATGAGGTATGCCTCAGCGGCCATCGCCCCGCCCTCCACGGCCAGGGTGATCGGCCTGCCCTGAGAGTGGGCTTGGGTGTAAGCCAAGATCTTGCGCTGCTCGGCGGTCAGATTCCCGGCCAGAGCGCCCCGGAACCGCGCAGGTAGTTCCCCTTGAGCCTGGTCGAACCTGCCCCGACCGAATGCGGAGCCGGACGGGCCGGCCTGGGCCATCGCGCCACCACTGGAGGCGAACGCGGTGGCCGCCGACCACACGCCAGGGGCAAGCAGCAACGCGACGACACCCAGCACCCCGGCCACCCGGGACACCCCCGTCGAGAACACCCGCCCCGCCACGAGCAGCGCCACGGCGAGGATCCCGACGGCGACGGCGGCATAGCGCAGCCAGCCGTTCCACGACGTGTCCCGGGACACCAGCACCCAGGCCCAGACGACCGTCAGCGTCACGGCCGCCGGGAGCAGCAACCAGTGGTACTCACCCGGCCGGCGGTAGTGGCGCCACATCGCGGCCACCCCGGCTGCGGTCACCGCGGCGAGGGCCGGGGCCATCTCCGTGGTGTAGTACGAGTGGAAGCCTCCCTGGGCATAGCTCAGCACCAGCCCCACCAGCAGTAACCAGCCACCCCAGAGAAACCAACCGGCCCGGCGCGCTGGGTCTGTCGCCTGCGCTGGGGGCAGCGCGGACCGCACCTGGCGGATCCCCGCGATGGCGGCCGCGACCAGCACCAGCAGGCACAACGGCAGCAGCCAGCTGATCTGGCCGCCGATCTGCTCCCCGAACAAGCGGGTGATGCCGGAGCTGCCGCCGAACCCGCCCCCACCACCCCGGCCGCCACTCCAGGGAACCCCCCGGGGGCCACCGGCGCTGCCGGAGCCGCCGACGAGTTCGCGGCCGACGTCGCGGCCCAGGATGCGGCCCAGGCCGTTGTAGCCGATCACCAGGTTGAGCACGGAGCCATTGGTGCTCCCCCCGATGTAGGGTTTGGGCCCAGGCCAGGCGCTGACCAGCGCCACCCACCACAGCGAGCTGGCCAACAGCACGGCACCGGCGCCGAGCAGGTCGAGCACCCGGCGGCGCACCGACGCTGGTGAGCCGACCAGGTAGGCCAGTGCGAACGCCGGGACCACGATCCACGCTTGCAGCATCTTGGTGACGAAGCCCAGGCCGAGGAACACCGCTGCCAGCAGCAGCCAGCGCCTCGAGCGGCCTGGCTCGAAGGGGCGTTGCACCGAGCGGGTGAACGCGTAGGCTGCGGCCACCAGCAGCAGCACCATCAGTGTGTCGGGGTTGGTGTCACGGTTGATCGCCACGGTCACCGGGGTGAGCGTGAAGATCAGCGCGGCCAGCAGCGCGACGTGCTCGCCCGCCCAGCGCCGCACCGTGCGATGCAGCAGGAAAACCGCCGCCACCCCCTCGACGACCTGAGGTAACAGCAGCGACCAACCGTGATAGCCGAAGACCGCGACAGACAGGACCATCGGCCAGAACGCCATCGGCGGCTTGTCCACGGTGACCACGCCGAGCGGGTCAAAGGAGCCGAACACGAAATTGGTCAGGCTTGCCGACATGGATTTCACCGCGGCGGAGTAGTACGGATTGCCCCACCCCTCGGTGCCGATCCGCCACGCGTACAGCACCGCCGCCACCGTGCAGATCGCGGTCAGGGCCAGTGGGCGCCACCTGCCGGGGCCGCCGAGCGCTGCGTCTGCGGGTGGCGCGGTGGCACGGTCAGGAGCCTCGAGTGTCGCGGTCACCACGTGCCTTCCTGATCTGTGCGAGGCTGGATCCTGTCGGTGAAGACCCACGCTCGAAGCAGCAGGAACCGTCCGGCTGTGCCGACGATCGAGGCCGTCAGTAACACGGCGACCTCCAGCCACCGCGACGGTTGACTGACCAGCACGCCCAATACCAGCAGGGCCCCCGACGTGAACGCGTAGTACAGCGCGAAGACGACCAGGCCCTGCAGGTGGACCCGCTGCCGTGACACACCGGCACCGGCGAAGGTCAGCCGCCGGTTCGCCTCCGTGTTCAGCAAGGTCACCGTCACCAACGCGACCAGATTCGCCACCAGCGGCGGTGACCATGAGCGCAACAGCGCATACAGCACCGCCGTTGCCGCGGTGGACACCAGACCGATCAGACCGAAAGCCAACAGTTGCCAGCGCAACCCGCCCGCACGCGCAGCAAGCACCGCATCCGGGTGGGCGGAGCGTGGCGCCGGCCGTCGGGGCAACTCCGGCACCCGCGCCGCACCGGTGACCTTGGCCCGGGCCACTCTCACCAATCCGCGGACGTCCCCCACGGCGGTGGACACTATGTGGACCCGGCTGTCGAGGTCCTCCACCCAGTCGACAGGCACCTCCTGCACGCGCAACCCGTTGTGTTCGGCGAGCAGCAGGAGCTCGGTGTCAAAGAACCACCCGTCGTCACGCACGTGTGCCAGCAACGGACGGACCACGTCGGTGCGGGCCGCCTTGAACCCGCATTGTGCGTCAGAGAACCGGGCGCCGTGGGTGAGCCGAATCATCGTGTTGTAGCACCGGGAGATCACCTCGCGGCGGGCGCTGCGCACGGTGCGCGCACCCGGCGCCAGCCGGGAACCGATCGCGATGTCGGAGTGACCATTAACCAGCGGAACGACCAACGGCAGCAGCGCGTCCAAGCTGGTGGACAGGTCAACGTCCATGTAGACCACGACGTCGGCATCGCTGTATTCCCAGGCGGTGCGCAGCGCGTGGCCGCGGCCCTTGCGGTCCAGGTGCAGCACCCGCACCCGGTCGTCACATTCCGCAAACTCCCTCGCCACCCGCAGCACCCCGTCGGTGCTGGCATTGTCCACCACAGTGATCGTCCACTCGAAAGGGAACTGATCATCCAGATACGAACGCAGCACTTGCAGACAGCCAGGCAACGCCCGTTCCTCGTTGTATACCGGCACCACCACATCCACCGTGGCGATCCGCTGCCCCACCGACCACCGTGTCACACCAGCAGCGGGAGCGCCCTCGCGTTCCCTCGTCACCGTCATCAACCTCACCTCACCCCTCGAGAGCCGTTGTGGATCCGCGCTACCAGTTATGGCCTGGTGATGTGTAAGCAGCCTGGACGCAACCTCACAGTTGCCTGGGAGCAGGCGATTACCGGGCAGCGCCGCGGTAGTCCGCGTTCAACGCTGAGATCAGCTTCGACGGACGCCTGTCCGCCGGAGAAGCACGGAAATAACACCCGATTCAGTTACACCGTTAACTTGACAGACCCCAGTCGACAACGAGAATTGAAATAGGCCACGCGGTAGCCATCGATATCCAGATGGGGTGAGCGGGATGATCCGGCTTGAGGATGTCACCAAGGTGTATTGGATGGGTAAGGTCGAGGTGCGGGCACTCGACGGGGTCAACCTGGCCATAGATAACGGTGAAATGGTCGCTATCATGGGCCCGTCCGGATCGGGCACGAGCACGCTCATGAATATCATGGGCTGTCTGGATATCCCTACCAGCGGGCGCTATCTGCTCGACGGTCTCGACGTCAGCGTCTTGTCCGGCAACCGGCTGGCCAAGATCCGCAGTCGCAAGATCGGGTTTGTCTTCCAGTCGTTCAACCTGCTTTCGCGGACTAGCGCGATTCGCAATGTCGAACTTCCTTTGACCTATGCCGGGGCGCGGGATCGGCGCAACCCGGCCAGGCTGCTGGAGCAGGTCGGGCTGGGTGACCGCCAGAAGCACATGCCCAATGAGCTCTCCGGCTGCCAGCAGCAGCGGGTGGCGATCGCTCGGGCGCTGATCAATGATCCGGCGATCCTGCTTGCCGATGAGCCCACGGGAAACCTCGACACCGCCTCCAGCGCCGAGATCATGAAGTTGCTCGGTGAGCTGAACGATGCCGGCCGCACGGTCGTGATCGTCACTCACGAAGAGGACGTTGCCCGTTGTGCCAGGCGGATCGTGCGGCTGCGCGACGGGCGCGTCGTCAGTGACCAGGTGCAGCGGACCCGGACAGAGGTCAGCGCGTGAACCGCACCCGCGAGTTATTCCCCGGAAACTTCCGCAACCCCACCAGCACCCATTCGCCCTGTTCGCCTTCGGCGAGACTGAAGCCAGGGAGCCCGAGGGCATGGTGATTGTGGAGACCGCCGACCCGGCATTTTCACCGGCCCTGCAGATAGTCGCCAGCTGATCGGGGCCGTAGGCGCTGAGCCCGTGCACGATTCCGGCGGAACCGTCCGCGGGGAATAAGCTTGCGCCTGGTTCCGGGGCCGGTCCCGATGCGGGCAGTCCCGTCAGGAATCCCGGCGGCGTCACATTGAGCTGCGCGACGCTGACCGGGCCGCTGGACCATGTCGGGCTGCACCCGGCGACCATGACCTGTCCACCCCGCTGCCGTGGGCCCAGCAAGAGGCCGCCCGCGCTCCGTTGCTGGAACTTTCAGCTTCCTCACAGGAAAGCGGTGGAACATGGGGCTGATCGGACGGCACAGTTACTCCGAACGGCACGGTTACTCCGAACGACGGGAGATGTGGTGCGAGAGGGGCGCACGTCGATGATCAACCAGACCCTGGGGATGCACCTGCGCCCCGCTGCTCCGATTGGGGCAGCCACCGGGAGCCGAGAGCGATCGATACCCAGATGAGAGGAGCGGAATGATCCTGCTTGAGGATGTCACCAAGGAGTATTGGATGGGTAAGGTCGCGGTGCGGGCACTCGACGGCGTCGATTTGACCATAGATGACGGTGAAATGGTCGCCATCATGGGCCCGTCCGGATCGGGCAAGACCACGCTCATGAACATCCTGGGTTGTCTGGATATCCCCACCAGCGGGCGCTACCTGCTCGACGGCATCGATGTCAGCCGGCTGTCCAGCAACCGGCTGGCTAAGATCCGCAGCCGCAAGATCGGTTTCGTGTTCCAGTCGTTCAACCTGGTCTCGCGCACCAGCGCGATCCGCAACGTCGAGCTGCCCTTGATCTACGCCGGGGCGCCGGATCGGCGCTCCCGGGCCCGGCGGGCACTGGAGCAGGTCGGGCTGAGCGAGCGTCAGAAGCATATGCCCAATGAGCTCTCCGGTGGCCAGCAGCAGCGGGTGGCGATCGCTCGGGCGCTGATCAATGATCCGGCGATCCTGCTTGCCGATGAGCCCACGGGAAACCTCGACACCGCCTCCAGCGCCGAGATCATGAAGTTGCTCGGTGGACTGAACGATGCCGGCCGCACGGTCGTGATCATCACACACGAAGAGGAGATTGCCCGTTGTGCTAAGCGGGTCGTGCGGCTGCGCGACGGGCACATCGTGAGTGACCGGGTGCAACGGACCCGGTCAGAGGTCGGCGCGTGAACCAGGGTGGGCATGCCGGGCCACCGCGCACCTGGATGACGCCGCGGCAATAGCTCACCGAACCAGTCTTCAGCTCACCGAACCAGTCTTCGTGGACGCCGGTACCTCCTCGCGTGCCGTTACCTGGGAACCCACGTTGACCCTGGTGCGAGGAACGGCGGACCGACAGTGATCACCCGGATGGATGGGTGACCGGGCGCCGTCGGCACCCATAGGGTCCCAGGCACCCGCCTGTCCGCTGGCCGTCTCCGTTCGCCTTTTCTGCCGCTTCCGCGGGGCGGGCGTGTCTCGGCGGGCTTGGCCGGGCCGGGTATCCACAGGAGAGTGATCATGGCTTTGGATGGCGGCAGTCCCACTGACCGACCGGACGAGCATCATCATTCCCCTGCAGCGTGTACCGCGGCTTCGACGCTGAATCTGTCGCACACCGCGGACATCATCGGTGCATTGGGCCGGCTCAAGGCAGCGGATATCGGCCCGCGCCGGTCGTGGCGACGGCGGATACTCACACTGCTGATCATCATGGGGCCGGGTCTGATCGTGATGGGTGGGGGCAACGATGCGGGCGGGGTCGTTCTCTACGCTCAGGCCGGACAGGACTACGGCACCAAGCTGATCTGGGCGTTGGTGATCCTCACCCCGATTCTGTACCTCAATCAGGAAATGGTCATCCGGCTGGGGGCGGTCTCCGGCGTCGGGCACGCTCGACTGATCTTTGATCGTTTCGGAAAATTCTGGGGGTGGTTCAGCGTTGGTGATCTGTTCGTTATCAATGCGGTGACGATCGTGCTGGAGTTCATCGGGATCTCCCAGGCGCTGGCCTTTTTCGGCCTGCCGAGCTCTGTGAGCGTGCCGGTCGCCGCGGTGACGCTGCTTGTCGTGATCGCGGGCGGGACGTTTCGCCGCTGGGAACGATTCCTGTTCTTCCTGGTCGCCATCGACCTGGTGGTGTTCCCGATGGCCTGGCTGGTCCACAGCAGCCCCATGCAACTCGCTGAGGGTGTGCTCCCGCGCTTGCCCGGAGGGCTCAACGCCACGCTGTTGTTGTTTCTCATTGGGCTCATCGGCACCACCGTGGAGCCCTGGCAGTTGTTCTTCCAGCAGTCCAGCGTGGTGGATAAGCGCATTACGCCCCGCTGGATCCGCTACGAGCGCGCCGATCTGGCTCTCGGTCTGGCTGTTGAGATGGTCGCTGCCGTCGCGCTGATGGCGGTGACCGCGTTCGGGTTGGCTGGCACCGGATTGGCCGGGCACTTTGTTGACGCTGCCACTGTGATGAGCGACCTGTCCCACCATGCCGGACACACCGTGGCCGTGCTGTTCGCCATCGTGCTCCTCGACGGCTCCCTGATCGGCGCCAACCTGGTCGGACTGACCAGCGCCTACACCCTCGGTGATGTGCTGAACAATCGGAGCTCACTGCACCACAAGGTGCCCCGCGCCCCGCTGTTCTACGGGTGCTACGCCGGGCTGATCATCATCTCAGCGGTCGTCGTGCTCCTGCCCGGGCTGCCGCTGGGACTGATCATCGAGGGTGTCGAGGCACTGACCGGGGTGCTGCTGCCAGCTACCAGCGTCTTTTTGGTCTTGTTGTGCAACGACCGGGCAGTCCTCGGTCCGTGGGTCAACCAGACCTGGAAAAACACCATGGTCGGGATCGTGGTATGGGTCTTGCTCCTGCTGTCTTTCGCCTCCGGGGCGTCCACACTGTTCCCGCAACTGTCGGCCACCACGCTGGAGATCGGTCTGGTGATCGGTGCGGGGATCGGTCCGGCCGCCGCCGCGCTGGTGAGGATGGCCCGGTGGTGGGCTGCCCGCACCTCGGCCGTCAGCGCGGACACCGATACCCCCAGCGGGTTGGCTCTCGCGCTCGACCAGGGCCTCGACCGCCGCGTCGGCACGCTGAGCCGCGCAGAACGCAAGGCGCTGCGCGACCAGGACCTGCTGGCGTGGCGCACCCCGGCGTTGGCCGACATGGCGCGGCCGGAATTGAGCCCGCTGCGTCGGGCCGGTTTGATTACCCTGCGCGCCTATCTGCTCCTCGCAACAGCACTGATCATCGTCAAGATCACCCAACTCGCTTTCGGGATCGGCCCAGGCTCGAAGCCAGACGCGGATGCCATGACCGTTGCGAGCCACGCGGGCGTGGTACACCGAACGGTCACCTCAACCGTCGAGTGCGTAGCCGGCGCCGCGGACCGTGCGGATCCGGTCGGGGCCCAGCTTACGGCGCAGGTATCCGACGTAGACCTCCACGACGTTGGAGGACTTTGGCTGGCCCCAGACCGCCGTCGTGAGCCGGTCCTGCGATACCGGCTGACCTGGCCGGCTGGCCAAGGCGACCAGCAGGGCGTATTCGGTCGGTGACAGGGTCACCAGCCGGCCGGCGACGCTGACCAGCCCGAGGGCGGTGTCGACGGTGATCACCCCCGCGCGTAGCACGGTCCGGTCCACTGACAGTTGATCGGAGACCCGCAGCCGCAGCCGGCTGACCAGCTCCTCCACGGGGAACGGGGTGGTCAGATAGTCGTCCAAGGTGCCCCGCAGCAGCGACACGGTCTGCTCCCGTTGCTCGCGGGAGGTCAGCGCGATGACCGGTAGCTGCGGAGCGATTCTGCGCAGCTCGTCGAGGAAGATCCGGGGATCCGGACCGGCCAGCGCGACGTCGAGCACGATCGCCGCGAGGGTATGCGCGCGGGCCGTATCCAGCACCTCTGGGACAGCGTCCAGGGTCCGGGTCTCGAACCCGGTGGACCGTAACGCTTGAAGCACCCGGCTCGTTGTGTGGCGCAAGGGCACCATGAGAAGAACCGGATGCCGTGGCCCCAGGGAGGGCACTGTTGACCGCTGATCGGGCTGCATCGGCGGCAAGGCTTCCGCGTCGTGTGGCGTTGGGCAATCGATGAGTGGCAGGACTACCCGACCGGTCCAATGCGTGACAGAGAGTTGTTGAGTGTGTTGCGTGGCATTTGGAGTAATGGGCGCGCCGTTCGGGCTAATCGATGGACGCTCGTCGCGCCGCACGGCCGGGTGGGCGACCACGAGCCGGCAACGCTCTCAGATTGCGCCGGCTAGGTACCCACTTCTCCATACGGTTCGTGGCGTGCGACGCCAGCTGGAACGAACACTGTGGGCAGCGGCCTTCCTCGCGGTGCTCCTAGCGCCTGTGCTCCTGGCTCCCGTGCTGTACGGCCCGCGGACCGGGGACGGTTCGTCGCTGCTGTCCGAGCTCTCCGTCGGGATGGGGCTGCTCGCCACCTCGATGCTGGTCTGTGCGGTCGTGTTGCCCTCTCGGCTGCGCTCGCTGACCCGCACGTTCGGCATTGACGGGGTGCTCGGTATTCACCGATTCGTCGGGTTGGCTGTCACCCTGCTGGCGGGCTTGCACATCGTCCTGGTGGTGGTGGCGAACCCGGCAAACGTGGCCCTGCTCGACGTCCTGCACGCGCCTGATCGTGCTCGCGCGGCTGTCGGCGCCACCGTGGCGCTGGGCGCGCTGATCGCACTGACGGTGCTACGCAGGCGCCTGCGGCACCGCTACGAGGTGTGGCGTTGGGTGCATGTGGCGCTGGCCAGCACGGTGCTGGTGCTCAGTGGGCTGCACATCTGGTGGCTCAACCACCTGGTTCGGGATGCCGCGATGCGGGCCCTGTTCACCGTCCTCGCGTTGGGTGTGCTGGTAGTGCTGGCGTACCGGTGGCTATGGCTGCCGGTCTTCGGTGCCCGCCGGGAATATGTGGTCCGCGAGGTCCGACCGGAGACCAGTACCGTGAGCACCCTGGTCCTCGAACCGCGCCGGGACGGACCCCGGCGCGGCTACCGGACCCTCGAGTTCGCCCCTGGTCAGTTCGCCTGGCTGCGCCTGAACCCGTCGATTGGGGCCCAGGAGCATCCCTTCACCATCGCCTCCAGCGCTCACCTCGGACTGTGGACCGAGTTCACGATCCGGCACAGCGGTGATTTCACCCGCGAGCTTCGCCTGCTGCGACCGGGAAGCCCGGTGTGGGTCGATGGCCCGCATGGCGCCTTCACCATCGACCTGCAGCGCACCACCGGCCTGGTGATGATCGCCGGTGGAGTCGGCATCACCCCGATGATGAGCATGCTGCGAACGCTGGCGCACCGACGAGACCGGCGCCCGCACCGGTTGCTCATGGTCGCCCGGACCATCGACGATCTGCTCTTCCGCGCAGAGATCAGGCAACTCCAGCAACGGCTGGACCTCACCGTCGTCGAACTGCTCCGCCAGCCACCACCGAGCTGGACCGGCGCGTCCGGCACCATTGACGAGAACCTGCTTACGGCACTGCTACCCGGCAAGTTCCGGCGCAACCAGCTCGACTACTACCTCTGCGGACCGCCTGCGCTGGTCACCGACGTGCTGACCGTGCTCGACGGGCTGGAAGTCCCGCAGCCGCGGATTCACACCGAGCAGTTCGACCTCGTCTAACCCCCATAGTGGCTCCCAGCCGACCCCCAACGGAGAAAGGCTTTTCTGTGCGCCCCCCGGTACCCCAATTCGTCCGATGGGCCGTCGCCTTGGCCGTGATTGTCGCGCTGACGGTCGCGGTGTTCCAGTACTGGGGTACGTCGCAGTACGGGACGCCGAGCGCGCAAGACACTGGATGGACGCAAACGCAGTGGGGCCCGCTGGGGCCCGCGGATCGAGATCTGCTGGTCATGGTCCGGCAGACTGACCTGTGCGGGGGGTCGAGTGGGCAGCAGGCCCAGCAACAGGGCAGCAGCGCGCAGGTCCGCACCGTCGCCAAGCGTATCGGGATCGACTATGGCGACCTGGACAACCAGATTCGCTCGGTCGCCGGCAAGCTCGGTGTGCCGCTGCCCGACCAACCCGATGCGCAGGAGCAGGGCTGGATGAGGGAACTATCCGGGCGGTCCGGTCCGGACTTCGACCGCATGTTCGCGCAACGCCTACGCTTCACCGACGGCGAAGTGCTTCCGGTCATCACCAGCGTGCGGGCTGGCACCCGAAACGAGTTGATTCGGTCGTTGGCGGCCAACGCCGCAGCACTCATCAGCCGGCACATGGGGTACCTGGAGAGCACCGGGCTGGTCGACTATTCCAGACTCCCCGAGCCGCTACCTCTCGCAGCCGCGCTTCCCGCTGTTACTAACCCACCCGCCCAGACCCCATCCACTGGCCAGGAACAACACATCAACCAGGTTGTCAACACCACGCCAGCTCGCTCGACCGGCCCGACAGCCGGCAACGACGTGAACGCCATGGTCGCCGCTCTGGCCTTGATCGCCGCGTTGCTAGTCGCCCTCGGCCTGCTGGGGACCACCGGCCGGCGGATTCGGCGGGCCGGTGCCCGCCCCCAGCGCCATGGCGGCCCGCACCGTAGCCTGCCTCGTCAGCACCCGCAGAGCCGACACGCTGCCCAGCGTTGGTAGCCGGCGGCTCATTCCCACATGCTGGTGACGCTGAGCCGCGCGCGAGTCGCATTGGGAGGTTATGAGGTGAGGACCAGGGTGCCGATCTGGTGCCGTAGGTGGGCGACTTCGGCGAGGTGCTGGTGCGCAGCGGCGTGACGACCGAGTTCCCGCAGGCCCTCGGCGGCGCGGCGGGAGCGGATGGTGCCGACGGCGTCCAGGGCCGCGGTGCCGAGGGCGGCGGCCTGGAGTGGGTCGCCGATGGCCATCGTCAGGCTGGCGAGCTTGGTCAGGGAGATCGCCCGCCTGCGGGAGTGGCCGGGAGCGTTCCCGGCGACTGCCGCCGTGAGCCGGTTGGTGGCCTCACCGTGGTCGCGGCCGAGTATTGCCAGGTCGAACAGGGCCTTCCCGGTGCTCCCGGCGTGCATGCCGGCGTTGTAATAGGCCATGAACTGCGGGTCGTTGGCCGGGGTGGAGTGCGCGAAGTGGTCATCGGCGGTGCCGACCGCGACCAGCGTCTCACGGACCCGGCGCATCTTGGCCAGCGCGCGGCCGCGGTAGGTGTGCAGGCTCGCCCGTTCGGTCGCAGTGAGCCGATCGGCCCGGACCAGAGCCTGTTCGGCCAGCGTGAGCCCCTCGTCGGGCCGCCCAGTTCCGATCGCCTGTGACGCCATACTCGACAGGACCTGGGCGCGCAGGTGCCAGTCCTCGGCTTGCTCGGCGCAGGCCAGCGCGAAGCCGAACACCCGGCGGGCATCCTCGTGGGCGTCGGCATCGAAGGCCATATATCCCGCCACGTCGGCGAGGTCGCCGACCGCGGAATGCAGCTCAGGACGTAGCCGTGCGGGGCAGATGGCTTCCAGCAGGCCTGCCGACCAGCGCAACTGGGCCAGCACGACCTCCCGGGCCAACCCGCCGCCATAGGTGAAGTCCCAGGACTCGAACACCCGCGCGGCGCTGCGGATCTGTTCGATCTCGGTTGCGCCGACCCGATCGGGGATCGGGGTGGGTTCGCTGCCCTCCAGCAGCGCCGCGACTGGTCCCGAGCTGAGGGTGCCCACGCCCAGCAGGGTGGTGGTGTGGAGGAACTGTTGGCGTTTCACGTTGTCCAGCTTTACTACCGCGCGGCGGGGGTTGATGAATCCCACCGCGGTATCGGTGGCGGCACCCAGGATTACCCGGAGGGCTTCCCGGTAGAGCTTACGTGGCCAGCGGATGATGCCTCGTTCGATCTTGCCTACATAGTTGGCGTCGAGGGCCACCATCTCGTGGTGGTGCTCCCAGATGTAGGCGTTGACCAGTTCGGCGAGTTCCTGGCGGGACAGGCCCTCGTCCGGGTAGGTCAGTGAGGCGGTGCGTTCCCGCGCTGCCCGGAACCGATCATTCGCGACTGCCAAGGCCAGCCTCCCCGTTGGACGTGCCCCGCATCATCGGCGACACGATGGGTTAACGCCAAATCGGATGACCTGCGGGGAGGGTGCGAATTTCCCCCAACTTTCCCCTGACACCCCGTGATCATAGGTACCAGCTGCGTGTTCGTAGCCGGGAGGGTTGAGGTCACGCCCACCCCGCTTCGCCCAGCGTCATCAAAGGGGTGGCGATGAGCGGCGACGGCCCCACCACGTGCGCGTCCTCAACGCGTCAGGCGGTTGCTGACTGGCGGGTCGGGCACTGGCCGGCCGAACAGTTCCAGCAACACGTCCCGGTCGTCGTCGAGTGCACTGCGGTTACGCCGGCTGTGCCCGCATGCCAGGCACTGATGCACCACGATGATCTCGCCACCTTCAGACAGCGCTCCGATCGGCTCCATCGCTGCGCCACACTCGGCGGCCCGGTCGCCCGGATTGACGTCAACGTGCCGTGACCATAGGCACCGCGGGCAGTGGTTGGTGTAGCCGTTGCCGCGCACCGGAGTCCCACAGTGCAGGCAGGTGAAGTCCTCCCGGCGACGGAGGAACAAGGGTGATTGCGTCATCGCCCGCCAGCATTCCACCCGTGTCCTCTTCGGTCAGCTCAGCGTTACGCTGGGTCGTCTCACGCGACGGGCACTGAGGTTAGACGGGCACTGAGGTTAGACGGGCACTGAGGTTAGACGGGCACTGAGGTTAGACGGGCACTGAGGTTAGACGGGCACTGAGGTTAGACGGGCACTGAGGTTGACGGGATGGGGTCAGATCATGATGCGGATGGTGCGGGCCGCCGACAGGCGGACCTGGACGGTCCAGAGCAGGATCAGCTGGACCAAGCCGGCGATGGCAGATCAGTTCGAGCACGACATGGCCGCCGGTTATGTGTCCTGCATCGCGATGCTGGGGGTCGTCGTCGTGCTCACGCTCTTCGTGGTGTTCTGGACTCCAGTCGGTGTGGTCATACCGGCCTGGTTTGTGCTGTTGATCCTGCTGGTTTTGCTGATGCTGCCGGTGTCGTGGGCGCTGCAACGACCCTGGGTCATTACGGCGTACACCGCTGAGCCGATTGAGACGGAGGGCGAGCACTGGGAAGGCATCGTGCGCGGCATGATTCCGGCCCGGGAGGAGACTTATCGGGTCACCGAGGATCTCAGAACCCGGGGCCTCCCAGACGATGGCAACGGGCCGCTTTCCCGGGTCACGTCGTCCACCGCGCCGTTTCGTGACTCGTGAGTGACCCACCGCGTGCGCGAGGTGTCCTTCGCCGACCGCGCCTTCCAGTACCGCCCGACCTGTCAGAGCGGGGGCAAGCCGCTGGCTGATCGCAGGCTGTCCCGGTTGATTCGCTGACTGTCACCAAATGGCGTCATCGCCAGTGTCAAGGAGAATCAATTCACCCCTGCTGCGGTGGCGCACCCGGCCCGGTTGGAGTTCGCTTGGTTTGTGGTTCGGCATGCCCCACGAACTCGCTCCGCCGGCTCCCCCTTCAGCAAGGGAATCGGCGAAAGGGGAACGCGCGGTCACTACGTGTTCACCGCTTCGTGGTGCTGCTCGGTGGGAGCGACATGGACGGTGGAGCTCCGGTCAGTGGACCGAGCGGTGCTGGGCCGTCCGCTGGAGTGGATTTGCTCCGGAGTGCCGACCCAGCAGCCGGCCCCGGAACGCCAAACCGCTGATCTACTCCGCGAGCGTGGCTTGCTGCTGTTCCCGGCCGATCCGGTCGAGCCTGGGCCGCGAACCCGTAGCCGCCGGCTGATCGGCTACGTCACCCGCGACCCCGAGGTGATGCGGCTGGCGCTGATACTCGCCGACGCTGTGGATGTGGAATCCGAGCACCCTATGGTCCTGGCCGCCCGATGGATTCAGGCCGGGTACCCGGTCGACGCGGCTATCCGCTGGATCACCGCTGGCGGAACGTGGCCCGAGGTAGCCCAGACCGTCCTCCGCACACCCTGCCCTCCATCGAGCTGAGAGCCCTCCCCAAGCTAAGAGCTCCCGGCACCAAGTCCTGACACGCTAGAGCAGCAGAGCGGGAGCGACCCGCCGTTGTCACCTGGAGTCGGGACCGCGACTATGGCTTCGTGAACCTGCTCAGCAACGCTGCTGTGGTGATGGTCCTCGCCGCGGTGCTCGCTGCCGGGCTGATGTATGGCATGCGGAGCCGGCGGCCATTCGGCACCGATGCCGACCACGCTACCTACACCGCGCTGCACACCATGGCGCAGGCCTCACCACCGCTGCGGGAGAGGCTCTCAGCCGCCTCGGCGACCGATGCGGCGCCACACCTGCGAGCATTGCTGAATTGCATCGCCGTCGCGCTGGCCAACGATGAAGGCCTGATGCTGGGCTGGGATTGTGATGCTCAACGTGATAGCGACGCTAAGCATCACACGAATTGGGTCGCGGAGGCTGCCCTCGAGGTGCTGAGCACCGGCCGTCAACAGGTCCGCCACCAGCGCGAGATGGACTGTGGGCGCGCCAACTGCCCGGTTCGCGCGGTGATTGTCTCCCCGCTGGAGGTGGACGGTGGCATTGTCGGGACCTTCGGGGTGATCAGCCAGCGGACCGCTGAGGCTGGCGTGCTGCGGGCCACGGCAGAGGTCGCCCGGTACGTCTCCAGCCAACTCGAGCTCGCTGAACTTGACGAGTCCCGAACCCGGCTGGCCTATGCCGAGATCCGGGCGCTGCGTTCGCAGATCTCCCCGCATTTCATTTACAACGCGCTGACCACGATTTGCCACTGCATCAAAACCGACCCGGAGGAGGCGCGCGAGCTGATCATGGAGTTCTCCGAGTTCACCCGGTATTCCTTCCGCGCTGACGGGGAGTTCACCACGCTCGCCGAGGAACTCAACAACATCGACCGCTACCTGATCCTGGAAAAGGCCCGGTTCGGGGATCGGTTGCAGGTCAAGCTCCAGATCGCCCCCGAGGTGCTGCCGGTGGTGCTGCCGTTCCTGGCGTTGCAGCCGCTGGTGGAGAACGCGGTGCGGCACGGGCTGGGGGGCAAGTCCGGTGGCGGCACCGTGTCGGTCGTCGCCGAGGATGCCGGGTCGGATTGCGTGATCAGCGTGGAGGACGACGGCATCGGCATGGACCCGCACCGGCTCCGCGAGGAGATGACCGACTCACACCTCACCGGCGCGCATGTCGGGCTGGGCAACGTGCATGACCGGCTGCGTGGGGCTTTCGGCGATGAGTGCGGGCTGGTGGTCGAAACCGGACCGGGGATGGGCACCAAAGTCAGCATGCGGGTGCCCAAGTTCAGCCGCGGGGTGCGTGCCATCGCGCCACCGACGCCAGGCCCGTCGCGTTCGCAACCGCCGGTAAGCGCATAGCAGCGCCTCGCGGCCGGCGGCCTCCGTAGGCTTGCCGGATGGACGTCAAAGATCTGACCTCGCGGCTGCCGTTGCCCGGCACTCAGCGGGAGCGTGGCCCGGTGGTGACTGCGGTGAAACTGCATGGCGTGATCACGCCGACACCGGCGCCACTGGGGCGTGGAGTGATCAACCTAGCCGCGGTGGAGTCTGTGTTGACCCGCGCCTTCGGCTACGACCAGCTGCGGGCGGTGGCGCTGTTGATCAACTCGCCGGGTGGTTCAGCCACCCAGTCGGCGCTGGTGGCGGATCGGATTCGCGGCCTCGCTGATCACAAGCGCGTGCCGGTGCTGGCGTTCTGCGAGGACGTCGCCGCATCCGGTGGGTACTGGCTCGCGTGCGCCGCCGATGAGATCGTCGCCCATCCCACCTCGCTGGTTGGCTCCATTGGGGTGGTCAGTCAGGGCTTCGGGCTGCACGGTTTGCTGGAGCGCTTCGGTGTCGAGCGGCGGCTGTACACCGCGGGGGCGAACAAAGCCCGGCTCGATCCGTTCCTGCCCGAGCGGGAGGACGACGTGATGTGGTTACGCAGCATGCAGACTGAACTGCACGGCATGTTCTGCGATTGGGTGTGCTCGCGCCGCAGCGGCCAGCTGGCTACTGATCAGCACGATCTGTTCACCGGCGAGGTGTGGACCGGCCGCCGGGCCCTGGAGTTGGGCTTGGTCGATCGGCTGGGCACAATGCGCGGGGAGATCGCCAAGCGGTACCCGGACGCGGAGATCGTCACGGTGGAGGGACGCCGGTCGCTGCTGGCTCGTCTGGGGCTGGGCCCCGCGGCAGCCTCGCTGAGCGGGCGCGCCAGCCCGGAGTCCGCGCTGGCGGTGCTCGAAGCGCTCGAGCACCGCGCCGCGTGGTCCCGTTTCGGTCTGTAGGCGCGGCTGAGCACATTCGATACCACGGCGAGATCACTCCCGCGCCAACCGTGGACAGCGATACCGGCCATGTGCAGGATTGACGGTCGGGGGTTGCTCAAGCAGTACTGGATTGACGGAAAGGCGGTCGATGAGCGGCAACGACGACAAACCTGGGCTTGTCGTGCTCGCCGTGGACGACGAGCCGGGTCCTATGGCCATGCTGCTCGACGTGCTCAAAGCCGAGCCACGGATCGGTACCGTGCTGACGGCCACGAACGCCAAAGAGACATTAGCGATCTTGCGACCCGATGACCAGGCCGCCAACGGCGCACCCCCTCCCCGGATTGATGTCGTGTTTCTGGACATCCGGATGCCTGGGCTGGACGGCTTGGAACTGGCCCGCGTGCTCGCCGGGATCCCCAACCCGCCGGCGGTCGTGTTCGCCACCGCCTACGATGAACGGGCCCTCGACGCGTTCGAGTTGGGCGTGGCCGACTATCTGATGAAACCGGTGAGCCGGGAACGACTGGCCGCTACGATGCGGCGGATCGTGGCCTCCCGGCGTGACCCGGGCACCCCGGGACCGGAGCAGGGCAGCGAGGACGAGGTTATCCCGGTTGAGCTCGCTGGCACCACCAAGCTGGTGCCGCGCTCGTCGGTGCGTTGGGTGGAGGCGCATGGGGACTACGCGCGGCTACACACCGGCGAGGGCGCCAGCCACCTGGTCCGTATCCCACTTTCCCAGTTGGAGGACCGGTGGTCTGACGCCGGGTTCGTGCGCATCCACCGCTCCTATCTGGTTGCCCTGCCGTTGGTCACCGAGCTGCGCATGTCGTCGTCGGGTTACGTGGTGCGGGTGGGCAGCGGAGACGGTGCCACCGAGTTACCGGTCAGCCGACGGCACACCCGAGACCTGAAGGACCGCTTGGTGCGCGCAGCCAAGCAGGGCTGGACCTCCCGATGAGCGTCGCGGCATGAGCGATGACGCGGCCGGCCCGGGTGAGAACCCATGGGAGGCCCTGGAACAGGCAGTTCAATCAGCGGTTCAATCGGCGGTCCAAGAAACGGCACGGGAAGAAAAGGCCAGCCAACCACTTGCCGGCCGGGCCAAGCCTGGCAAGCGGGAACGGATCGTGCTGGCAAAGCGGCGCAGCAGCCGGCGGGTGGTGCGCACCCTTGCCGAGGTGGAGGATCAGACCAGCGTCGGTGAGGAGCTGGTCCGCCAGCTGATGCGGGTGCAGCTGATGCTGTCGATCCGGCTGATGCTGCTCACCGTGGTGGTGCTGGGAAGCATCCCGCTGGTGTTCCTGCTGGCGCCGTCGCTAGGCACGGCCACCATCCTGGGCTTGCGGCTGCCGTGGTTGCTGCTCGGGCTTGCGGTCTACCCGTTCTTCGTCGCGGTGGCCTGGTCCTACAACCGCAATGCCGACCGCACCGAGCAGGCCTTTGCCGAGTGGGTCGAGAACTGAGCACTGGCGTGCCGGACAGGACTGACTTCTACGTCACCGTTGCCGCGATGGTGATGATTGCCCTGTGGACCACGCTCGCCGGGCTCTACGGGGCACGAGCCCGGTCGACCTCGGATTTCCTATGGGCCTCCCGAACGGTGGGGCCGCGCTGGAACGCCGCAGCGGTCTCCGGAGAGTACCTGTCCGCAGCCTCCTTTCTCGGCATCGCCGGGCTGGTGTTCAAGGGCGGCGTGGACGCGCTGTGGTACCCGGTCGGGTTCACTGCGGGGTATCTTGCGCTGCTGCTGTTCGTGGCGGCGCCACTGCGCCGGTCTGGTGCCTACACGCTGCCCGACTTCGCCGAGCTGCGGCTGGGTTCGGCACGGTTGCGCAAGATCTGTACCGCCTTCGTGATCATCATTGGCTGGCTGTACCTGGTGCCGCAGCTGCAGGGGGCCGGGCTCACCGTCCATGCTGTCACGGAGGCGCCACAGTGGGTCGGCGCGGCAGTGGTCATGGTGATCGTGACGTTCAACATCTACACCGGATGGACGCACTCGATCACCCTCGTGCAGGCCTTCCAGTACTGGATCAAGCTGACCGCGCTGGCTATACCGGTCTTCGTGCTGCTGATCCACTACGCTGGCGAGGATCCGGGATTCCGTAACTCGCTGAGTGCCTCGGCGCCGCCGTCTTTCTCCCAGGCCACCGATGTCACTCCGGATCACGATGTGGTGCTTCACGTCACCAAGCCAATGCGGGTCATGGTGGTGGGAACGCCGGACGGGCGGCCCACGAAGGGGACGATGCCCCTGGCGCCGGGTGAGAACCGCGTCGCCAAGGGCACCACCCTGCACTTCGACGCGGGCAGCCGGGTTCCGGTGATCAGTGGGGCCGTGGTGGACAACGACACCTGGCTGTGTCCGTTGAGCCGGGGACAGCGCTCGCTCCTGGCCACGTACTCGCTCATCGTGGCGCTGCTGCTGGGCACCATGGGGCTGCCCCAAGTACTGGGTCGGTACTACACCGATCCTGACGGCCGAGCGGCGCGCCGGACCACGCAGCTGGTGCTGGCGCTGCTCGGGCTGTTCTACCTGCTCCCCATGGCTTCCGGGTGGCTCGCCCGGCTTTACCTTCCGCGGCTGCTGGTCGACGGGAACACTGACGCCGCGTTGTTGCTGTTGCCCCGCGCGGCGTTGGGCGGGTGGCCGGCGTTACTGCTCGGTGGGCTGATCGCGGCCGGGGCGTTCGCCGCCTTCGTGTCCGCCGCCACCGCGCTGGTGGTATGCGTCGCCGGGGGGCTGTCCACCGACGTGCTGCCCAGCCGGCTCCAGGACTTCCGGGCGGCCACCTTGGTGGCCTGGTCTGTCCCGTTGGCGTTCGTGCTCGCCGTGTCACCGCTGGACCTGGCTCAAGGAGTGGGACTGGCGTTCGCGGTGGCCGCTTCGTCGTTTTGCCCGCTGCTGGTGCTAGGCATCTGGTGGCGCGGGCTGACCGACACCGGTGCGGCGGCCGGCATCCTGGCCGGCGGCGGGTTGGCGTTCGCCGCGGTGCTGCCTGCCGCGGTCGGTGTGCTCCCGCCGGGGTGGCAGGCGGTGCTGGCGCAGCCAGCTGCGTTCACCGTGCCGCTGGCCTTTCTGACCATGGTCGTGGTGAGTCGCCGGACCAGGGATCGGGTCCCGACCGATGTGTCGCGTATCCTGCTGCGGCTGCATGCACCGGACCGGTTGGGTTTGTCCGAGGATCGAGAGGTGGGCCAGCTGGGGACCCGGATCTGGAGGGCGGCAGCCGCGCTGTCCCGGATACGCGGTGGCCGGCACCGTCGGTGATTACCTGAACCTTGCGGTGCAGCGGCTAGGGTGTCGACGGTCCTCGCGACGCACATAACATCAGCATGATCATCATGACTGCCTGGGAGGGGTTTGCATGAGCACCACCGAGCCCGTCGGCGGTGTCGGTAGGAGGTCCGTCGTCGGTGTCGGCAATCGGCCCGTCGGCGGTACCGACAGTCGGCCTCTGGTGGACCCCTGGGCCGCCGCGCATACCAGCACGGAGTTCGCCGTCCTGCGCAACCGGCTCCGCGGTTTTGTCTTCCCGATGACCACGTTCTTCCTGGCCTGGTACTTCCTGTACGTCCTGCTGGCCGCGTTCGCCCCGCACTTCATGGCCATCAGGATCGTCGGCAACATCAACGTTGGGTTGGTTTTCGGTCTGCTCCAGTTCGTCACTACCTTCGCCATCGCGACGATTTACGTCCGATTCGCGAACCGCCACCTCGATCCGGTCGGCAGCCGGATCCGCGAGCAGGTCGAAGGAGGAACCTGGTGACCGGAGAGCTAGCCCAAGGCGTCGTCGGGGATCCCCTGCTCAATGGCGGGATCTTTCTCTTCTTCGTGCTGGTCACCCTGGTGATCGTGTTTCGGGCCTCGCGCCGTACCAAGACCGCCGCCGACTACTACGCGGCCGGCCGGTCGTTCACTGGCCCACAGAACGGGGTGGCAATCTCCGGCGACTACCTGTCCGCGGCATCGTTCCTGGGCATCGCCGGGGCCATCGCGGTCTATGGTTACGATGGTTTTCTCTACTCGATCGGCTTCCTGGTCGCCTGGCTGGTGGCCCTGCTGCTGGTCGCCGAGCTGTTGCGGAACACCGGCAAGTTCACCATGGGTGACGTGCTGAGCTTCCGGATGCGCCGGCGGCCGGTGCGGGCCGCTGCAGCGGTATCGACGCTGGTGGTGTCCTTCTTCTACCTACTGGCCCAGATGGCCGGTGCCGGTGGTCTGGTCGCGCTGCTGCTCAACGTCAAGGGCACGGGGGCCCAGAGGCTGGTGGTCGCGGTCGTCGGCCTACTGATGATCTTCTACGTGCTGGTCGGTGGGATGCGCGGCACCACGTGGGTGCAGATCGTCAAAGCCACCTTGCTGATCATCGGTGCGGGCATGTTGACTGCTTGGGCGCTAGGTTCTTTCGGGCTCAACCTGTCTGCCCTGCTGGGCGAGGCGGCGGCGAGGTCGTCGCACGGGCAGTCCGTGCTCGCGCCGGGCTTGCAATATGGCAAGAACATCACAACGAAGATCGACTTCGTATCGTTGGGACTCGCGCTGGTGCTGGGTACCGCAGGGTTGCCGCACATCCTGATGCGCTTCTACACGGTGCCTTCAGCCAAGGAGGCCCGCCGCACGGTGGTGTGGGCGATCTGGCTGATCGGCACCTTCTACCTGTTCTCGCTGGTGATCGGCTACGCCGCCGCGGCGCTGGTAGAGGGGGGTCCGCAGCGGATCGCCAGCATGCCCGGTGAGGAGAACTCGGCGGCGCCGCTGCTGGCCTACCAGCTGGGCGGGGAGGTGCTACTCGGCTTCATCTCGGCGGTGGCCTTCGCCACCATCCTCGCCGTGGTGGCGGGGCTGACGATCACCGCGTCGGCGTCGTTCGCGCACGACGTGTACGCCAACGTGATCAAGCGTGGCAACCTGGATCCGGACCGTGAGGTGCTGGTCGCCCGCATTACCGCCTGCATCATCGGCTCGCTGGCGGTCGGAGGTGGCATCGTCGCGCTCGGCCAGAACGTCGCCTTCCTGGTGGCGCTGGCCTTCGCGGTGGCTGCCTCGGCGAACCTGCCGACGATTCTGTACTCCCTGTTTTGGAAGCGGTTCAACACCAGCGGCGTGCTGTGGAGCATGTACGGCGGTCTGATCAGCAGCGTGCTGTTGATCGTTTTGTCGCCGGCGGCGTCGGGCACGCCTAAATCAATGTTCCCCAGCCTGGACTTTGCGATCTTCCCGCTGCGCAACCCGGCGCTGATCTCGGTGCCGTTGGCCTTTCTGCTCGGATACTTCGGCACGGTGTTCAGCAAGGGCGAGGCGACCGATGAGGCGAAGTTCGCCGAGATGGAGGTGCGCGCGCTGACCGGAGCCGGCGCTGAGCGGTCGCTGGTCACCACGCAGCTGCGCCCGTCGCAGCCCAGGCCACCGCTCACCACGATGCCCCCCCGGTCTACCGGGATCGCCCCGATCATCTCCGCGGGTTCCGCGCCGGCATCTCCTCACCGCGGGCGCCGACGGCGGATCCTGATCGCCACCGGGGTGATCGGCGGGATGATCATTTTTATGATTTCTGTTTCCATGAGCCGTGTCCTGGCGTCGGCACCGCCGGGCGCAGACACCACACCTCAGCTCGGACCCAACACAGCGGCGGACGTCGGACCGGAGGTCGCGATACCGGCTCTTGGTGGCACCATCCAGGTCGGGAAGACTCCCGGCTTCGTCGCGGTCTCCCCGAACGGTCGGCACGCCTACGTTGCCAACCGGGACGCTCGGGTCGTCACCGTGGTGGACACGGCGATCAACCAGGTGACCGCGACCATCCCCATCCCGGCGGGCCCGCCCCAATTCCTCGCCTTCGCACCGGACAGCCGCACGCTCTACATCACCCTCTTCAACGATCAGCGCACAATCCATGCGATCGACGTGCTCGACACCGCGTCAAACACCGTGATCGCCACAATCCCGCAACCGGCGCGCCCGTATCTCCCGGCGATCAGCCGGGACGGCAAGCGGCTCTTCATTCCGAACCACGACACTGCTTCGCTGTCGGTGGTCGGCACCGACACCAACAAAGTCATCGCAGAGGTCAAGGTTGCTCCCAACCCGCATTGGGTCGCGTTCTCCCGCGATGGCAGCCGGGCCTACACGGCCAACCACGAGTCCAACCTGGTCTCAGTGATCGACACCACCACCCTTGAAGTACTGGCGACCATCCCGGTCGGGACCAGCCCGCACAGCATCGCCGCACACCCCAACCTTCCGCTGGTCGCCAACGTGAACTACGACGCCGGCACCATGTCGATGATCGACACTACGACCGACAAGGTGGTGGCGACCATCCCGGTCGGGCGCAACCCGCAAGACATCACCTGGGCTCCGGACGGGCGGTTTGCCTACGTGGTCAACGAGGGCAGCAACACTGTCACCGTGATCGACGCCCGGACCAACCAGGTCACCGCGACCATCCCGACCGGGAGCAGGCCGACCAGTATCGCGGTGCTGCCCAACGGCCGGCAGGCCTACGTGAGCAACCTCGACAGCGGAACGCTGACCGTCCTGGAACTCACCGGCTGAGCGACGCCACAGGGCTCGTGAGCTGTGGCACGATTAGCGCCTATGACCACTCCGGTCCCCGCCGTATTGGTGGCCGACGTGCCTGAGCGCGCCATGCTGCTCGATGTCCGCGAGAACGACGAGTGGGCAGCCGGACATGCACCGGAGGCCGTGCATGTCCCGATGGGACAGGTGGCGCAGCGGCTCGATGAGCTGACCACCATGTTCCCCGATCGCCCGGTGTACGTCGTGTGCCGCTCTGGAGGGCGGTCGGCACGCGTCACCGCTTATCTCCAGCAGGTGGGCTGGGACGCGGTGAACATCGACGGCGGAATGCGCGCCTGGGCTGCTGCGAACCGCCCCATGGTGGCCGAATTCAATCCAGCACAGCCGAATGCGACACCCAGGGTTCTGTAGTTCCGCATGTCCTCCCCGGCGGATGAGCAAATGCGCGCACTGGCCGCTCTGGCGGTCCCGCTGCTTGGGTTGACCGCCATGCTCGTGCTGGTCACCGCAGGCGCTGAGGCGTGGCGTTACGCGCTGCTGCTGGACAGCCGCACCGACGCTGTGCCCGCCGGTCCGCTGCACGCCAGCGATGTGCTGGTGGTCACCGGTGGCGTGGTATCGCTGCTCGCCTCGGCCTTGGCTGGTGCGGTCACGCTGGGGTGGTTGGTGCACGCTAATGCGGCCGCAGCTCAGGCCGCTGCGGTCACCCCGGCTCGGCCGGGTTGGCAGTTGGTCGTCGGGGTCCTGGTGCCGGGGATGAACCTGGTGGTGCCGGGTGCGGTGCTCGCCGAGGTGGAGCATGCGGCGCTGGGCCAGGATCCGAACCGTCGGCCGCACCCTTCTCGGCTGGTCATCGGGTGGTGGGTGATCTGGTCGGTCGGGCTGGTGCTGGCCGGCACCGCCATATTGTGGAACCTGCGCAGTGGTGTGCAGGCCCGTGCCGATGGAGTGCTGCTGCACGTGGCCACTGACCTGGTGGCCGGGGTGGTCGCGATCACCACGATTGTCGTGGTACGACGGCTGACCCGGTTGCTCAGCCCGGTGAAGCTGGCCGGCACCCGCCGCATGGTGGTGATACGGGTGCCCCGCTGAGCCTGCTGAATGCGGGGCTCAGCGCTGGTGGAGTAGGGCGTATCCGACGAAGGCGACGATGTCGATGAGGGCGTGGGCGGTCACGAGGGGCCACAGGCGGTTTGTTCGCTGCCAGAGCCGGGCGAACACGAGGCCCATCACCAGATTGCCCGCGAAACCGCCAAATCCCTGGTAGAGGTGGTAGCTGCCGCGCAGCGCCGCGCTGGCCAGCATGGCACCACCCGCACCCGACCCCAGCTGGCGTAACCGGGTGATCAGGTACCCCACCACCAGCAGTTCCTCGGCCAGCGCGTTGGCTGCCGCCGAGGCGACCAGTACCGGGACCCGCCACCAGGTGTCGGCCAGCGTGGAGGGCAGCACGGTGAGGTTGAGGCCGGCTGCGTGGGCCAGAAAGTATAAACCCAACCCTGGGCCGCCGATCACCGCGGCAAGCCCGATGCCAAGCCCCGCGTCCCGGCCGGCGGACCGGCGGTCCAGGCCGAGACTGCGCGGTGCGATACCGCTGCGCCACAGGAGGTAACCGCCCAGAGCACCCCAGGCCAACAGCTGGATCACACCGGTGAGCTGGTAGGCAAGGTCCAGCAGTTCGGTCTTATGCACCGGCGCGTTGATCGCCACCGATTGATCGGCCAGGGACCCCGGAGCCAACAGCGCGTCCAGCAGCGCCAGCAGGCTGCGCAGCCCGGACAATCCCAGGGTCACCGCCAGTACCAGGACGATCTCGAGAACCAAGACCCGGCGTTGCCCGGGGTCGGTGACCACCGCGGGTTGCTCCGGTCGTGACGGGGCAAGCCACCCCCGTACCCCTCCGCCCCGCGTGCTCACCCCCTGACGCTATCCGCCATCCCCGCCCCCTCGGAACTCGCCCGTCTCGCCGAGCCTGGGGGCGCTCGGCGTGCCTGGCCGCGCGTATCGTGGGCGCGTGTGGCGGTTCGTGCTGGCCCGGCGGTGGTGGGTGGGGCACCTGCTGGTCGGGGTGTGTTGTGTGGTGTTCGTCCGGCTGGGGCGCTGGCAGTGGGACCGCGCGCACTCCCCTACGGGTGATTGGCAGAACCTGGGTTACGCACTGCAATGGCCGTTGTTCGCGGTCGCGCTGGCCGTGGCCTGGGCTCGATTCCTCTGGCTGGAGCAGCACCGCGTCCCCGAGGTGGGCTCCCCGGGCCCCGAGACGGTGCGCAGCGGCCCCACCACGACACTGGCTCCACCGGTTCCTCGACGCCCTGCTTACCCACCGATCCGGGAGGACGATCCCGACGATGAGCTCGCCGCGTACAACGCCTACCTCGCCCGGCTCGCTGAGCAGGACCGGCGGTAGCACCAACCGGGTCGCTGCCCGGTTGGTCGGATACCGGATCGCTGCCTACGCCACCGGCGTGATGCTGCTCGTGCTGACGACGTCCGTGGTGCTGCACTACGGCTTCGGGGACAGGCGGCTGGCTTGGAGCGGACCCGTGCACGGATTTCTCTACATGGGCTACCTCGTCACCACGGTCTTGTTAGGGACGTCGGTGCGGTGGCGGCCTGGGCGGATGGTGCTGGTGGCGCTGGCCGGCACGATCCCGTTCATGTCTTTCGTGGCCGAGCGCAGCGTCACCGGTGAGGTGCGCAGACGGTTGGCCGCCCCACCCAAGTAGGAAGCTCCAGGCAGGGATCCCAGGAGGAAGCAGGTGCGCCCTGACCGGTGTCCGGCGGACCCGAGCTAAGGTTCCTCGGGTGTCGACGGTGCTGAATCTGCATCCCCCCGGTCCGTCAGGTGTCCCACCTCTGCTGTCCCGGCTGGTCGATGACGCGGCGCTGTTCCCGCCGTCCAGGGCAAGCGTGGTCGGCGCGGTCAAGACGCACCTCGCTGCCCGCCACGCGCCATACGGCGGGGTGATCGGTTTCCTGCTGTGTCCGATCTCGCGGCTTGGCGCGCTGGTTAGTGCGTTGCGCAAGGCTCGTCCCGCGCAGCCGGTGGCCTTGTCGCTGGTTGCCGACACCGGTTTGGGAGGTCTGCCCAAGGCCATCTCCACTGCGCTGGACAACGCAAAGCTCCTGGATCTGCGGATGATCGAGGTGCCGGCGCCATCCGATGTGGACTCCACCTGGCTGGTGCAGCTCACCGAGTTCGTGCCGGACGACGTGGTTCGGGTGGTCGAGCCGCGCCGCGGCAGGCCGGAGTGGTTGCAGGGCGTGCGCCGGGTCGCCGAGGCCGGGTGCTGGCCCAAGCTGCGGTGCGGCGGCAAATCCGTGGAGGCGTTTCCCAGCGTCGAGGAGGTGGCCGATTTCCTGACCATCGCGACCGGCACCGGCCGACCGTTCAAGGCGACCGCTGGACTGCACCATGCGGTTCGCCATCACGACGAGAGCACCGGGCTGACCCATCACGGGCTGCTCAACATGCTGGTCGGCACGGCCCATGCGGTATCCGGTGGCAGCGCGCACGAGGCACTGCGGTGCACCGACGCGGCAGCGTTGGCCGCTGAGGCCGGCGCGCTGTCCGAGGACACTTCCCGAGGTGTTCGCGAGGTGTTCGCCTGCTACGGGTCGGTGTCGTTGACCGGTCCGGTGGCAGACCTGATCCGGCTGGGATTGCTGCCGAACCCCGAGCACCGGCCGGCGTCTCGGGGATGATGCACGCCCCCGGCGTGACGGGATGATGCACGCCCTTGGCGTGACGGGATAATGCACTCCATGACCGTCACCGCCTACCTCGGACCCGAGGGAACCTTCGCCGAGCAGGCGGCTCACGTGCTGGCCCCCGGCGACGAGTTCCGTTCCGCGGTGTCGGTGCACGCGGCGATCGCCGCCTTGCGGGCCCGTCAGGTGGACGCGGCGTGCGTGCCGGTGGAGAACTCGGTGGAGGGTTCGGTGTCGGCTACTCTCGATGCGATGGTCGAGGGCGACCCCGTGTTGGCCGTGGCCGAGGCCGTGCTACCGATCCGGTTCAGCGTCCTGGTCCGTCCGGGTACCGGCGCGGCTGATGTGCGCACCGTGGCCACCCACCCCCATGCCGCGGCCCAGGTTCGCAGCTGGCTTGGCACGCACGTGCCGAGCGCTACGACGGTGCTGACTGCCTCCACGTCGGCTGCGGCGGTCGCGGTCCTCGACGGCCGGGCCGATGCCGCGGTGTGCGCCCCGGTCGCGTTACAGCACTACCCGCTCATCGAGTTGGCCGGTGGGGTGCACGACAAGGACGATGCCAAGACCCGCTTCCTGCTGTTGCGCCGTCCGGGGGCGGTGCCGCCGCCCACTGGCACAGACCGCACCTCGCTGGTCGCGATGGCCGTCGACCGGCCGGGGGCACTGCTGGAGGTGCTCGCAGAGTTCGCCCTGCGCGGGATCAACCTCACCCGGATCGAGTCCCGGCCGATGAAGGCCAGGCTGGGCGAGTACCAGTTCTTCCTGGACTGCGAGGGCCACGTGGCTGAGGACGCGGTCGGCGACGCGCTGGCCGAGCTGTATCGGCGGTGCATCTGGGTGCGTTTCCTCGGCTCTTATCCCCGGACCGGGGCGCCCCGCCCAGGTCCGAACCAGGCCGGGTTCACTGCCGCCCGGCAGTGGCTCAGTGCAGTGCGCGCCGGGCGGAGTGCGTGACGCCCCTGCGGCTTGTGCTGGCCCGGCACGCGCAGACCACCGCCAACGCTGAGGGCATTCTGGACACCCGCTTGCCGGGGTACCCGTTGACCGGGGAGGGCCACCACCAAGCCGCCGAGTTGGCCGAGCGACTGGCCGGCGAACCCGTGGTTGCGGTGTACGCCAGCCGCGCGTTGCGCGCCCGGCAGACCGCCCGTCCGGTCGCGGCCCGGCACGGCCTGGCGGCGCAGGTCCTCACCGGGGTACATGAGGTGTGCATTGGTGATCTTGAGGGGTGTCAGGCGCCGGATGCTCACCAGAGGCTGCACGAGCTGTATCACACCTGGCACGACGGTGACCTGGACCAGGCGCGACCCGGTGGGGAGTCAGCTAAGCAGGTACTTGACCGCTACCTCGCTGACGTCGCGGCGATCCGTTCGGCGCATCGGGGCGGCACCGCCGTGCTGGTCAGCCATGGTGCCGCGACCCGGCTGGCCGTCGTCGCGCTAGCAGCCAACGTCGATGGTGCGTTCGCCGCGGTACGCCTGCTGTCCAATACCGCGACCGTGCTGCTGCAAGCCGACGGCACCGGCTGGCGCTGCCTGCGCTGGGACGACATCGAACTGGGTTAGCAGCGGGTAGATCATAGATGCACTGCTCGGGTGTGACGGCCACTAAGGGTTTGGTCGCTTGCTCGGCGACGTCGAGTTCGCGCAGTTCGGGCTGGCCCGCCCGATGGGAACTCCGGCCGGGCGCGATGTCCCGTCTCCGGTCGGGGTTCGCCCGTGGAACCTGCGGGGTGCCCCGGTTATGGACCGCTGTGGCGCAGGGCCAGGAGCTTGGCGCTACGACCATGACCGTCAGCTCGCGCTCACCCTGGATGGGCATCTGGTGACGGAGATCATTGCTGCCGAGCCCACCGCGAATTCCGTCACCGACCTGAATGGTGATGAGGGCAAGTCTGAGGACTGGACGTACGACTTCTGCCCTGACAATCCCGGCAGCCCAGCGTGACCGTCCTGATTCTGGCGCCGGACCTCGATCCCACCGCCGACTGTATGGTGGCGTTGCTTGGCGAACGTGGGGTTGAGGTCTTCCGGGTCAACACCGCGTGGTTTCCCACCCAGGTGCAGGTGTCAGTCGAGCTGCACAACGCGCGCTGGCACGGTGCCCTCACCGCTCCGCACGGGAAGTTGGACCTCGACCGGGTGCAGGCTGTCTGGTATCGGTCGCCGGAGGCGTATCAGATGGCGCCGGAGTTGTCCCCGGCCGAAGCGCACCACGCGCGGGTCGAGGCGAAGTACGGGCTGGGCGGGGTGCTGGCGTCGCTGCCGGTGTTGTGGTGTAACCACCCGAGCAGAGTTGCGGACGCGGCCTACAAACCGGTGCAACTGGCCCGCGCCGCTGCAGCTGGCTTGGCCGTGCCGGACACGCTGATCACTAACGAGCCGGATGCCGTCCGGAAGTTCGCCGTGGCTGGCGCCACGGTGACCAAGCTGGTCGGGGGCATGGCCATCGACGAGGAAGGCGTCCGCAAGAACGTCTATACCCGGCTGCTTGAGCAGGAAGACTTCACCGACCTACATGGGATCGAGCACACCACGCACCTGTTCCAGCGGTGGGTGCCGAAGGCTCGGGAATGCCGATACCGACACCGAGTGGGTCGGTTACGCCGCCGGGCTGGTGGCCGCCCTGACCGACTCCGGCGACCTTCACGACCCCGCATGGGCGGCCGCACTCGCCGCCACGCCTCGCCATCTGCTGGTGCCCACCGCCTACCAGCAACAGCACGACGGTTCTTGGGCCGAAATCGGCACCGACGGACCGGGCGTGGAGCTGGTCTACTCGCCCGCCACCCTGGTGACCGAGGTCGACGCGGACGGCCGCGCCACCTCCTCCAGCACCAAACCCGACCTCATGGTGCGGATGCTGGAGGTCCTCGACGTCCACGACGGGCACCGGGTGTTGGAGATTGGCACCGGCACCGGCTATAACGCCGCGCTGCTGTGCCACCGCCTCGGCGCCGGGAACGTGTTCTCCCTCGACGTCGACGCCGATCTCGTCGCGGCAGCCAGAGATCGGCTGGCTGCCATGGGCCACCACCCCCAGCTCGCCGCCCGCGACGGCATCGACGGCTGGCCGCACCACGCCCCCTACCACCGGATCATCGCCACCTGCTCCGTGCCCCGCGTTGCCTGGGCCTGGGCAGAGCAGCTCACCCACGGCGGCAAACTGCTCGCCGATGTCAAGTTCGGCGCCGGCGCCGGCAACCTTGTCCTGCTGCACCGTCACCACGATCGCCTGGAAGGCCGGTTCACCAGACGGTGGGCCGCGTTCATGGCAATGCGCCACGACGGCGACCCCACCCCCGGGTGGCAGCCCAAAGCCGAGACCAGCCACCAACGGATCACCACCGCGCCCGCCCAGCCTTGGAACACTGATCGGGTGGTGTGGCTGCTGGCCTGCCTGGCCCTGCCCGCCCACCTGCTCCACGGCTACATCCTCGACCCCGCGACCCGCACCCCCACAGCGGCGACACTGTCCGCACCGGACGGCTCCTGGTGCGAGATCGACCTCACCACCACCGACAACGGCTTACGGCAGATCCGCGAAGGCGGACCAACCCCACTATGGGTACACGTCGAGCATGCCTACCAACACTGGCACCACTGGGGCCAGCCCAGCTGGGAACGCTTCGGACTCACCGTCACTACCGACACCCAGACGGTATGGCTTGATCACTCGCACAATGTCCTGCACCGGTCCGACCACCCCTAAAGGGTCACTTCCCGCGGTGCTCGACCGTTACCTCGCTGACGTCGCGGCGATCCGTTTGGCGCATCGGGGCGGCACCGCCGTGCTGGTCAGCCATGGCGAAGCGCTGGTCGTGCCTGGCGAGCCGGGAATACGCGTTCGCCCGGCCAGCCGGGAGGTCGGAGTGGTCGGGCAGCACAACGATGCCGACCCACTCGTCGGGCGCCTCCTGGGCACGTGCGTAGTGCTCCTCGGCCCGACGCAGGGCTCGCTCCACCTCGTCAATGCTCCCCAGGTCGGCGTGTGCTTGGGCTTCGCTCAGGACCAGGCCGGCGAGCATGCCGGGCGAGGCGACATCCTGGACAGGCAGCGCGCCCAGTCGAAACAACTGCAATGCCTCCGGAAAGTGCCCGGCTTGCAGGTACAGTCCCCCAAGAGTCCCCAGCGCATGGGCGGCGAGTATCGGTTCTTCGGCTCGCCGGGCCGATTCCAGTGAGCGTAGGTAGCAGCGCTGCGCCGAGAGCGGCAGGCACAGATCACGTGATGTCCAGCCGGCCAGGCTCTCCAGTCTGGCCAGGGCCGCCTCCAACGCCCGCTGCACGTCCTCGGAGGCGCTCGCCTCCCGCAGCTGCCGCGCCCAGCTCAGATGGCCGAACACGGCGTCCCGGCAGCACCCACCACCGAAGGCTTTGTCCTGCGCCATGAGGCAGCGGGTCGTCGCCGCAACCCGCGCAACATCCGGTGCGCCGATCCGGGCCGGGACCGGGCTCGCTGTAACCGGTGCATCCACGATGGCCCGATCCGCCGAGGTCAAGCCGATCTTCGCCGCGAGCGCGATCGCCTCGCGCCGCTTCACGTCCTGGTCCTCCACGGTCCCGGGGCTGGGGTCCCCGTCCACCGTACCAGCGTGGGTCGCGATGCCCAGCCGATCCGCCTCGCGACGCAAGGTCAGCCGCAGTGCCTGCATCTTGGCGCGAGATTCGGCGAGCTGCGCTTCTCGAACCTGTACCTCATGGGCCTGCTTCGCCGCTGACACCGCGTGAAATCCGGCCAGCAGGGCACCTTCGGCCCCACAGAGCTCATCGGCGATCGTCCAGAAGCGCTCGTCACCACGGGAGCGTCCCTTCTCGATGTGCGCCACATTGGTGCGGTCGCAATTGGTGCGGTCGCAGCAGACGGCCTGGGCGAGCTGACCTTGCGTCAGCTCGGCCGCCACGCGGAAGATGGTGAGCTGCGCACCGAGCCCCCGGCGCCTCTGTGTCCTTCCGAATATCCGCGTCCTTCCCGAATATCCGCGCCCTTCCGACATCCGCGCTATGGACCACCGCACCGTTGGGCACAGAGACCAGCGCTAACCCCAGCCGAGTTCGTGCAGCCGGTGCTCGGGGATCCCGAAGTGATGGGCCACCTCGTGCACCACAGTCACCACGACCTCCTCCACCACCTGCTGCTCGTCGCTGCAGACGTCGAGCAGGGCGTCGCGGTAGATGGTGATGCGGTCGGGTAGCACCCCGCCGTAGCTCGAGTCCCGCCTAGTGAGCGCGACCCCCTCATAGAGCCCTAACAACCCGGGATCGTCGGGGTTGCGCGATTCCACCAGCACCACCACGTTGTCCATGGCCTCGGTAAGTGGGCCCGGGATCAGGTCCAGCGCGTCGGCCACCAGTTCATCGAACCGCTCGGCGCGCAGCCAGGTGCCCATCACGGCGGCCCATCAGGACGGTGGAGCTGCTGGAGCGTCAACCTGGGTTACCGGAGGCGTCGCTACGGGCGCCGGCCCCGGGTTGCGCGGAGCAGTTGGAGCCGGTTGCCTGCCCACCTGCACTGGGCCCTTCACGCTGCCGGTCACCGGGGCGAAACCGGAACGGTCGGGTAGGAACGCGCCGAGTCGGCAGTCCACCCGGGTGCTCCCGGCCCGCCAGCTCTCCATTCGCAGCGTCTCCCAGAACAGCGTGAGCCCCTTGCTCGCGACGACCGCGGGGCCTCCCGAGAAGTCCTTCGCCAGCCGGGTGCATTCCGTGTTCAGCACCCGATCCTGCGCGGCTTCGTCAGGGTATCCCCGGGGGAAGGCACCTTTGAGGTCGACTACCCCGATGACCTCTATGGCATGGGGGCCCGCGCAGTTGACTGGATCGCCCACTGCTTTGCCGTCGTTTCCCAGACAGGTGCCGGGCGGATGCACGTCGGACTGGTCCTGCGCCAGCACGCTGCCCGTGGTCAGGAACAGCGTTCCGGTACGGCCAGCGGACTGCACCCCGCAGCGCAGCGTCCGGTCCCCGCGCACCCAGCTGGCCTCGCTGGGTTTGATCGCTCCTACGGTGAACCGGCCGAACGGGTCGAAGTGATCGGCCAGCGCTTGGACGCTGCGCTGGGCGCAGCGCTCGGTCACGAGCTGCTGCCAGCGTGCCGGGTCGGGGAAATCGGCCCAGGCGCCGAAGTCCTGGAGATCCAGTGTCCCGGTGACCTCGAACAGGTGGGGTTGCGAGCAGCTCACCGTTCTGGCGTCGACGGCGTCTGGCTTCTGCCAGGTCAGGCAGGTGTGTGCGGGGGCCCGGAGCGACTGCCCGCCAGGTGTGGTGGCCAGGCTGGGCCCGACGGCGAGCAGGGCTGCCTTCCCGGTCGGCACACCGACCGCGACCAGCGCCGCCAGCGCGCCGAGCACGGCCCCAGCAGCGAGTCGCCGGACACTACGACTGGTGCGGTGCCCGGCAGGGTTCACCAGCGCATCGGGAGGTGGCATCCATACCATCTTGCTACTTACTCGATCGAGATGGCCACCTAGCCGTGCTCCCACCACGCTGGCCACCGGGTAGCTGGTGGCCTCGTCGTTGGCGGACCCGGTGCCCGGCTGGGGTCACCGGGAGGTGCCCGCCTGCCGCCGGCTCAGCCTGCGGGCTTTGACCGCCTCGATGACGATCGGGATGATCGACAGCGCGACGATGCCGATCAGGATCAATTCCACGTGATTTCTGATGAACGTGATTCCGCCGAGCCAAAAGCCCAGCAGAGTTACTCCAGTGGCCCAGGCGACGCCCCCGACAATCGAGTAGGTGAAGTACTTGCGGGGATCCATGCGGCCTACCCCCGCAATCGCCGTGATGAAGGTCCGCACGATAGGAACGAAACGGCCCAGCAGGATTGCCCGTACGCCGTACTTGTCGAAAAAGGCGTGCGTCTTGTCCACGTACTCCCTTTTAAACAATCGGGAATCCGGCCGGTTGAACAGTGCCGGCCCCGCTCGGTAACCCAGGTAGTAGCCGACCACGTTGCCCACCACGGCACACACCGTGAGCAGCAGACACACCAAGGCGATCGGGGAGCCGATGAGACCGTTGGCGACGAACAGCCCGGCGGTGAACAGCAGCGAGTCACCGGGCAGGAAAAAGCCGATGAGCAGCCCGCATTCAGCGAAGATGATCAGACACAGTCCGACCAGCATGGCGGGGCCCAGCATCCGCAGCAGCTGCTCGGGATCGAGCCAGGACGGGCCGAGAGCCAGCGACGTGCCGACGTGGGAGGGCGTCACGGTGCCACGGTAGCGGGCAGACCTGGCATGCCGGTTGTGCGCCTCCTGCCGCCAGGCGCGCTCACCAGGCGCTGATCACGCCCGCCAGCCCGCCTGCCATCGCGCCGAGCAGCACCGCCAGGACGAGCACAGTCAAGGCCGACAGCCTGGGCTTGGCATGTGCCGGTCCGCGACCGGGCGATACCGCTGAGGCCGGCCGGGGATGGGGCCCAGGTCCCACTGGTGACCCAGGTCCCACTGGTGACCCAGGTCCCACCCCGGAGGCTTGCGCCCGCAGCGCGGCAGACAGCCGCCGATGCATCTCGTCGGTCACTGCGCTTCCTCCGAGGTGCTGGGAAGTGGTCCGGGGGGCACCGTGACGCACTCACGAGTCACCGCTGTTCCAGGATCCGTTGCAGGGCGTCCAGCGCGCGGCTGGCGCTGGACTTCACCGTGCCGCGGCTGACGCCGGTGGCCGCCGCGATCTCCGCCTCGCTCATCCCCCCGTAGTAGCGCAGCACCAGCACCTCACGTTGCCGCGGCGGCAGCTGGCCCAGCGCGACGACCACCGCCTGATGCTCGGTAGTGAGCATCGCCAGCGACTCTGCCGAGCGCGCGTTGGCCTGGTGCGGGGGGACGTAGCCGCGAGCGGTCTTGCGGCGGCGCAGCACCGAACGGGAGCCGTTGACCACCGCGGTGCGCAGGTAACCCAGCGCGGCCGCCTCATCGCGCAGTCCAGACCAGTGCCGGTGCAGTCCGGTGAACGCCTCTTGCACGACGTCTTCGGCGGTGGCCACCTCGTCGACTAACAGGATCGCCAGCCGCACCAGCCGCATCCGGTGCTGGCGGTACAGATCCTCCAGCGTCAGTGGGGCCTCGGCAGTGGTGTCCAGGGGGGCGTCGGGTGGAGCCTCAAGAGGGGTGTCCAACACCCGCAGGTGGCGCAGCGTCATCTCGACCGAGTGCTGCACGGTCACGCAGTTCAGCGGTTCGTCGGGGGCCACCCCGAAAACGTACTGCGACCCCATCACGCCCATCCGATCGCGTCTCGCTGGACGGGTGAGCCATACTGCGGTCTGATCGCCGGCTCAGCCGGCAGCGAGGCACCGTGCCCCAACCCGAATGGCCAGCACCGACATAGCCGGAGGTCACCCCCCATGCCCATCGCGACGCCCGAGGTCTACAGCGAGATGCTGGACCGCGCGAAGGCCAACGAGTTCGCCTACCCGGCGATCAACGTCACCTCATCGGAGACGCTGAACGCGGCACTGCGCGGGTTCGCCGAGGCCAGCAGTGACGGCATCGTGCAGCTGTCCACGGGTGGGTCGGAGTTCGCTTCCGGCGGCAAGGTCAAGGACATGGTCACCGGCTCGATGGCGATGGCCGAGTTCGCGCACGTGGTGGCCGCGAAGTACCGGATCAATGTCGTGCTGCACACCGACCACTGCCCGGAGAACAAGCTTGACACCTTTGTCCGGCCGCTGATCGCGATCTCCCAGGAGCGGGTGGCCCGAGGGGAGACCCCGCTGTTCCAGTCCCACATGTGGGACGGCTCGGCCACCGAGTTGCATCGCAATCTGGCCATCGCTGCCGAGCTGCTGGAGGCCTGCGTCAAGGCAAAGATCATCCTGGAAGTGGAGATCGGTGTCGTCGGCGGCGAGGAGGACGGCGTCGCGAACGAGATCAACGAGAAGCTCTACACCACCGCGGAGGACTACGAGCACACCGTCGAGGCCCTTGGCGGTGGCGAGCGGGGTCGTTATTTACTGGCCGCAACGTTCGGCAACGTGCACGGCGTGTATAAGCCGGGCAATGTGAAGCTTCGGCCGGAGATCCTGAAAATGGGCCAGCACGTGGCCGCTCGCAAGCTGGGGCTACCCGATGGTTCCCAGCCGCTGAACCTGGTGTTCCATGGCGGCTCGGGCTCAGAACTGGCGGAGATCCACGAGGCGCTCTCGTATGGGGTGATCAAGATGAATGTCGACACCGACACCCAGTACGCCTTCACTCGCCCGATCGCCGACCACATGTTCACCCACTACGGTGGGGTGCTCAAGGTCGACGGCGGGGTCGGCAACAAGAAAGTCTACGACCCGCGGTCCTATCTCAAACTGGCCGAGCAGTCGATGGCTGCCCGGGTGGTGCAGGCCTGCGAGAACCTCCGTTGCGCCGGGCGCACGCTGGCACATTAGCCAATCGCGGCACCACGGCAGGAGGGAGCGATGGACGTGCACGGCAACCTGCTGGGACCCAACCCGACGCTGCTGCCGGAACAGCCCGACGCCGAGGCGGCTCTGGCAACCGCGAACGATCCGGCGACGGTGGCCGCCGCGTACCCCGAGTTCTCCGCCGCGTGGGCGGCGCTGGCGCAGCGGGCGCTCGACGAGGGGGACGCAGTCGCCGGTTACGCGTTCGCCCGTACCGGCTATCACCGCAGTCTGGATCAGCTTCGTCGCGCCGGCTGGAAGGGTCACGGGCCGGTGCCCTGGTCGCATGGCCCTAACCAGGGCTTCCTGTGCGCGCTGGCCGCGCTGGCCCGGGCGGCTGCCGAGATCGGCGAGGACGTCGAGGCCCGGCGGTGCCGGGAATTCCTCGACGAATGCGATCCCACCGCGGCCGACGCACTGGGTCTGAGCTGACGGGTCCGGGGGGAGCCTGTGCTCGATGAGGTGAAGGTGCTGTGATGCTGGGGCCGCGAGATGAGCGTCGCTGCTCGACAGCAGCGACGCGGGAGGGGCTGGGGATCGGTGCGCTGTGCTTGACGGGGACAGCCCCGATCTTTGATCATTGTCGGTGACGGGTGGCAGGGGTGTTCGTTCGCTGGGCGTCCGGTGGTGGACGACCGGGAAGGACATGATGGACGAGTTCATTACTCACACTTCCTGGATGCGTTATGTTCCCGATGACGCTTCAGTGATGAATCTGAGTATTCCCGGTACACATAATTCTTGCTGCGTTCATGGAGTGCTCGGAGTCGGAAAGGCCCAGGAGCTGGATCTTCCCGACCAACTGAATGCGGGAATACGCTTTCTAGACATCAGGTTTACGCACTACCAGGACAACCTTTGCGTACACCATGATCTTATCTGCACGGAAAACAGCTATGTAGATATTCTGACCATTTGCTTCAACTTCCTGAGACAGTACCCTTCTGAAACTATATTGATGTCAGTAGATGAGGAGAGTCGGTTCGATGACGCGCTCGGCAAATTCGCCCCTTCCCAGATTTTTTGCAAATTGCCCATAGCAGACACGGCAAGCTGTGGCAAAAACACTCGCTCGTTTGAAGATACATTCAATGCGAAAACATGGGAATGCATTGAGGACCTCCCGCTATTCTACAATTTCACCGCCACTTCCCCTGGTCGCGACTCTGTGGTCACCAGTCCTACGTTCACATCCAAAACAAGGTTGGGAGACGTTCGCGGTAGGATCGTCTTGTTACGCAGATTTAGAGGTGGCCAAGGCGTTGGATTCGACCTTTCCTACTGGCCGGAAGACCAGTGCTTCAGAAGTGCGACACCTCCATTCTACGATATTGAAGATCGTTATCAGGGCCCTGGAGAGGATGACAAATTCAACTTCGTTATATCCCACATAGAGAAGGCCAGACATGGCGAGCCGGATGAGTTATACATCACATTTGCCAGCGCTGTCGGACTGACGGCACGCGGCTACTCAAAGAAAATAAACCCACGTCTCAATGATTATCTGGCCGAATCCCCACCAGGGCGCATTGGAATTATCGTGATGGACTACTTCGAAGAGCCTCGAGAATTAGTCTCCAACGTGATCAAAACCAACGTCACGACGGGAGTAGCCGGCACTCGAGGACGGTGAGCACCGTAGCCGTGGCTGTGGGGCGCTGTTGCCACGGCGCTGGCCGTTAAGGGCGTGGCCGATTAAACCTTGTGCCGTGCCGGTCCACTTGGTCTTGCTGTCGACGCGTCGGCTTGAGCCCATCACCAGGCGTATGTTTAGCGTCTGTGAAATCCGAGCCGGGGCCTCACTCACTGCCGGGGGGCCCATTGCCGGCGGTGGTGGTCAACCCGGTCCACGTCGATGACCTGGTGCAGTTGCACACCCAGATCGCCAGGGTGTGCGCGGAGCTGGGGTGGGCGCCACCGCTGTGGCTTGAGACCACCGTCGAGGACCCGGGTGGCGGTCAGGCCACAAGAGCGTTGGCCGCCGGCGCCGATGTGGTGCTGGTCTGCGGCGGAGATGGCACCGTCCGCCACGTGGCGCGAGTCCTCGCCGGATCGGGCACCCCGCTGGGCCTGGTGCCCACGGGTACGGCCAACCTGCTGGCGCGCAACCTCGCCATTGTGCTGGATGACCCGGCCAAAGCCACCCGGATTGCGTTGTCCGGGACAAACCGCGCGGTCGACGTCGGTCGGGTGTTCATCGACGACCGCGCCGAGGAGCAGGTGTTTATGGTGATGGCCGGGGTGGGCTTTGCCGCGGCGATCATGGCCGGGGCAACCCACGAGTTGAAGGGCTGGCTGGGGTCGCTGGCGTATTTCGTCTCCGGAATGCGCGCGCTGAGGGGCCCGAGGGCCTCGATCACCCTGGCCGTGGATGGCCGGATCGTTCCGCCCCGTCGAGTCCGCACGGTGGTGGTGGGAAACTGCGGCAAGCTTCTCGCCGGGCTGGTGTTGATGCCCGCGGCCAGAGTGGATGACGGGCTGCTGGATATGGTGGCCATCGGGCCCAGGAGCATCCTCGGATGGCTGGCGGTGACCGCGCGGGTGCTGGCCCGCCGCCGCCGTGGCCACCGGATAGTGCAGCACTGGCAAGGCCGCACCGTCATCATCAGCGCCGAGGCCCCACAGCAGGCCCAACTCGACGGCGACCTGGTGGGTGAAGTACGAGGGTTACGAATGAGCGTCGACCCGGGCGCCTTACTGGTGCGCGTCTAGTCTCAGACAGCGGGATCCTGGATGCGGCGGGCGTCGAGCTCGATGTGGCGGCCATTTTCGGCGGTCACGGCCAGCGTCACATCCGCCCGGCGCTGGCTCGGCCAGGTGGACACCGAGGTGGCCAGCACCGCACCCGGCCAGTTCAGATCAGTAGGTCGAGCTCGAACCGCACGGAGAACGGTGAGCTAAGAGTGAATGTGCCTGTGATGGCTCCGGAGTCTGCGTAGCCGAAGTCCTCGGCGAGGTGGCAGTCCAGCAGGGACACCGGCTTGTCGAGGTCCACGATCCAGTAACGGGGGATGCCGGCATCGGCGTACTCGCCTCGCTTGATGACGTAATCGAGACGTTGAGAACCCGGGGAGACGATCTCCACAACGACCAGCACGTCTCCCGCGCTGAGCAGTCCGCCGTCGCGGTCCACCCGGTTGACCGCCGAGGTCTCGACCACAACCAGATCGGGTCGGCGCACCAAGCCAGGCTGATCCGCGGGAACCAGCCCCAGATCGATATCAACGTCCTGGATGACGCGCACGCCCTCGGGCAGCTGCGGGACCAATTGCATCGCCAGCGCGAGCCCAGCCATGTTGTGCTTCGCGGTGGGGCTGGGCGACACCAGGATGCGGCCTTCCATGAGTTCGGTGTAACCCCACCCGGTCTCCCCGAGCTTGGCGTACTCCGCAGCGGTCAGCAGGCGAACAGGCGGCAGGCCGGGTACGCCCAGTGGCTCGGCGGCGGTCATGACGCCTCCTTCCGAGCTGGCGTGCCGAGGTCGCTGTGGCCATCGGCACCACCCTTGGCGACCGAGTCGAACACGCGGATGTCACGGACACCGTAAGACACGCCGGAGATCAACCCCGGACCAGGCGCCAGTTCTCGGCGTGCCGGTACCAGGTCCAGCGGTCGGTGGTGCGGCCGGCAACACCGTCGCGCCACACGCCGGTGGGCCGGCAACCCAGCTGCACGGCGCGCCCAGCGGCCTGCCGCACCCGGCGTCGAAGCAGCCCGCCGCGCACCACTCGGACCACCAGCCCGAGCGCACGGTCCGGCGCCACCTCCAGCCGGGAGGCCCGCCCACGCAGCACCACCTCGTCGTCGCAGTAGACCACTCCGTCCAGCGGTCGCACCACGCCGAGCCCTACCAGCACACCACCGGAGTCGTCACGCACCAGGGGCACCCGGTCCGGTTCGCCGCGCAGCGCGATGTCGGCCGCCGTCGAGGGCGCCGTCGGCAGGTCCCAGAGCCGGGCCACCGCCGAGGACGCCGAGGACGGCACGTATCCCACCAGCACGGCTTCGACAACCCCGGTGCGCAGCAGCCGCAACAACACCGCGGCCAGGTCGGCGTCGGTGCCGCAGACCACCAGACGGCGACCGTCCAGGCCTGCCAGTATCTCGTCGAGCTCCGCGCGCTCGGGGCGGGCCGGCACCGCTGTCACCGCAGGACCCTCAGCACCGGGCCATCGGGCGGACCCGCAGCTCAGTACCACGGCACCGACCAATCCCCACCTCCTGGGTCTACGCTCGCTTCGGCGCATCAGCGCGGCGAGTCCCCGTTGTTGTTCCCTCCATCTGTTGTTCCCCCGTTGTTGTTGGAGTACCACATGCCGGCGATCGTGCTCATCGGTGCCCAGTGGGGCGACGAAGGCAAAGGTAAGGCCACCGACCTGCTCGGTGAACGGACCCAGTGGGTGGTGCGCTACCAGGGGGGTAACAACGCGGGCCACACCGTGGTGCTGCCTGACGGGCAGGACTTCGCGCTGCATCTCATCCCGTCGGGCATCCTCACCCCGGGCGTGACCAATGTCATCGGCAACGGCGTGGTGGTGGATCCCGGCGTGCTGCTCGACGAGCTGGCCGGTCTGGAAACTCGTCACGTAGACACCGAGCGGTTGCTCGTCTCCGCCGACGCGCACTTGATCATGCCGTATCACGTCGCGATAGATCGGGTCACCGAGCGCTACCTGGGCAAAGCCAAGATCGGCACTACCGGGCGCGGCATCGGACCCGCCTACCAGGACAAGGTGGCCCGGGTCGGGGTCCGGGTCCAGGATCTGCTGGACGAGAAGATCCTGCGGCAGAAGGTCGAGGCCGCGCTGGAGTACAAGAACCAGGTCCTGGTCAAGGTCTACAACCGGCGCGCGCTGGACGCCGAGCAGGTGGTGGACACCGTACTCGAGCAGGGCGCGCACTTCGCGCACCGGATCGCCGACACCCGGCTCATCCTCGAGGCGGCGCTGCGACGCGGCGAGACGGTGCTGCTGGAGGGCAGCCAGGGCACCCTGCTCGACGTTGACCACGGCACCTACCCGTTCGTCACCTCGTCGAATCCGACCGCTGGTGGTGCCTGCGCCGGCTCGGGAATCGGCCCCACGAAGATCACCGCCGTGGTGGGGATCCTCAAGGCTTACACCACCCGGGTCGGCTCGGGCCCGTTCCCCACCGAGCTGGACGACGCCATGGGCGAGCGGCTGCGCAGGGCTGGCGGCGAGATCGGGGTCACCACCGGGCGAGCTCGGCGGGTCGGCTGGTTCGACGCGGTGATCGGGCGCTACGCGGCACGGGTGAACGGAATCACCGACTTTTTCCTCACCAAGCTCGATGTACTGTCCGGTCTGGACACCGTTTCGGTCTGCGTGGCCTACGAGATTGACGGCAGGCGCACCGACGAGATGCCGATGACCCAGACCGACCTGCACCACGCGGTCCCGGTGTACGAAGAGTTGCCCGGCTGGTGGGAGGACCTGTCCCACTGTCGCACTCTCGACGAGCTCCCACCCCACGCCCGAACCTACGTAACGCGACTAGAGCAGCTCTGTGGAGCCCGCATCTCCGTGATCGGCGTCGGCCCCGGCCGACACCAGACGATCGAACTCCGCATGATCTGAATCGCTCTGCGCTTCGCATGGCGGCTACCGGGTGAGCATGGCTTCTTCCAGGTCCAGGTCGTGGAGGGTGCGGGAGAGCACGTCGTCGTTGATGCGGCCGGCGTCGCGTAAGCTCACCAGCGTTTCACGCTCGGCGGTGAGCATTTCCAGCCGTAACCGCCGGTAGATGACGCTGGGCGCCTCGCCCAGTTCGGTCTCTGGACGGCCGAGCCGCTCCCAGACGCTATGACTACGGTGCTCGGCCGCCTTGCGCAACCGGGCGGTCACCGAGTCCGGTGCCCCGTTCGAGGCGCTCTCCAGCCGCTCCAGGGCGGCCTGCGTCGCGGCGTGGACCGCCTCCGCCTCAGCCAGCGCGTCGAGGTGCGACTCGCTTCCCCCCAGGAGCGCCGAAACCCCAAGGCGGTGGATCACCCAGGGCAGTGTGAGGCCGTGCAGCAGCAGGGTTGCGACCGTGACGCAGAACGCCAGGAAGATGATCTCGGAACGGCCCGGGAACGGGGCGCCGGAGTGGGTGACCCGGGGAATCGTCGAGGCGGCGGCCAAGGTGACCACTCCACGCATGCCGGCCCAGGAGATCACCGCGGGAACCTGCCACGGCGGCGCCGGATCCCGCGCCTTCAACTCGGCGAACAGCACCCTGGGCAGGTAAATCGCCGGGAACACCCACACCGCCCTGGCCAGCACCGCCGTTCCGATCACCGCGGCCGCGGCGAGGAGCAGCGGGCGGTGCTCCCCCGACACGCCGCGCACCACCGCCGGTAGTTGTAGCCCGATCAGGGCGAAGACGAATGCCTCAAGCACGGTGTTCGCGGCCTGCCATACCGCCTGGTCCAGCAGCCGGGTGGCATAACCGGCCTGGGGGGCGTGGTGACCCAGATACAGCCCGGTCATCACCACCGCGAGCACCCCGGACACGTGCACCTCCTCGGCCAGCGCGTACGCCGCGAACGGCACCACCAGGCCCAGGGCGCTCTCCAGCCTGGGGTCGCGCAAACGCAGCCGTACCTGGTGCACCACCCGGCCGAGCACCGCACCCAGCACCACGCCACCGGCCGCGGTGAGCAGGAACCCGCCCAGCCCGGCACCCAGAGAGAAGCCGGTCCCCACGGCTGCCGCCACTGCGACGCGCAACGCGGTGAGCGCGGTGGCATCGTTGAACAAGCTCTCCCCGGCCAGCACCGTCATCACCCGGCGAGGCAGCCCCAGGCGCCGCCCGATGGCCACCGCGGCCACCGCATCCGGCGGAGCGACCACGGCCGCGAGTGCCAGTGCCGCGCCCCACGGCAGGCCGGGCACCAGCCACCAGGCGACCAGCCCGATGCACGCGGTACTGAACAGCACCAACCCAACGGCGAGCAGCGCGATCGACCGGATGTTCGCCTTGATCTGGATGGTCGAGCTGTCCAGTGCGGCGGAGTACAGCAGCGGTGGGAGGATCCCGTACAGCACCAGGTTCGGGTCGAGCTGGTAGTCCGGGATCCCGGGAATCGCCGAAATGGCCAATCCGGCGACGACCAGGGTGAGTGGCGCGGACAGCCGCAACCGGCGGCTCACCGCGGTCACCGCCAGCGCGCCGAGCACGAGCAGGATCAGCGGCATACCGTCCATCAGGCCAGGATGCACTGTGTGCTCTTCTGACTGGGAGGTGCTCTTCT
>Ga0213881_10000230_pt1 | contig 43655 bp, 42 predicted proteins | sample BarmaccoBMER_R08_FD_160104 | JGI IMG/M metagenome (GOLD analysis project Ga0213881, IMG submission 160104) | Barbacenia macrantha exposed rock microbial communities from rupestrian grasslands, the National Park of Serra do Cipo, Brazil - ER_R08 ...
CGCCGGTAAGCCGAAAATGGTGGCGCTCATCGCGGTCGCTCGCAAGCTTCTCACTATCCTCAACGCTATCCTGAGAGACCGCAGGCCATGGCAGTACGCTTGACAAACAAGACAGTCGCTGAGGGGCTCGGCGCGAAGCGCCGAGCCGTCTCGAAGGATGGCCACAGACTCCGAGCTTGCCTCCATCCTTCGAGACGCGCGCGCGACAAGTCGCGCGCGCCCTCAGGATGACGGTGGTGTTTGCGCTCTCAGAACGAGATCGCGCTTTACGCCGGTGCGGCGGCGACCGGCTCGGCGCGCTCCTCGGCGGGGCCCGTTTCCCGAGTGAGGCTCAGCGCGGCGTTGATCAACCCGACGTGGCTGTAAGCCTGGGGAAAATTGCCCAGCATGCGGCCGGTGAGCGGGTCGATCTCCTCGGCGAGAAGGCCCACGTCGTTGCAGCGCGCGATCAAACGGTCGAACAGTTTGCGCGCTTCCGCGTGGCGGCCCTGCAAGATGTAATTGTCGACCAGCCAGAAGCTGCAGGCGAGAAACGCGCCTTCGCCCGGGGGTAGTCCGTCGTCCGCCTCGTCGCTTTCGTAGCGCAGCACGAATTCGCCGCCGATCAGCAGCCGCTCCTCGATCGCGCGCAGCGTTCCGCGCACGCGCGGATCGTGCGCGGGAAGAAAGCCGACGATCGGAATCAGCAGCAGGCTCGCGTCGAGTTGTTTGGAGCCATACGCCTGCACGAAACTGCCAAGCTCGCGGTCGAAACCGCGTTCGCACACTTCGGCATGAATTTCATCGGCGATTTTGCGCCACCGACTGGTCGGCTCGCCGGGGCTATACGCGGCATTGGCCGCGCGGTCGAAGGCGACCCACGCCATCACCTTGGAATGAACGAAGTGCCGCCGCCCGCCGCGCACTTCCCAAATGCCCTTGTCCGGCTCGCGCCACGCCTTCTCCAGATATTCGAGGACCACGGGCCGCAGCTCGCGGGCGCGCGCGGACGGCTGCATGCCCCCCTTGAACGCCTGGAACATGGCGTCGGCCATCTCGCCGATGATGTCGAGCTGCAACTGCTGGTAGGCGGCGTTGCCGATCCGCACCGGCGCGGATCTTTCATAGCCGGGCAGCCAATCGACGATCAGCTCCGGCAGCCAGCGCTCCCCGCCGACGCCGTACATGATCTGAATCTGGTTTGGGCTGCCGGCCACCGCGCGCAGAAGCCAATCGCGCCACGCGCGCGCTTCCTCCTGATAGCCGAGCTGCATGAAGGCGAGCAGCGTGAAGGTGGCGTCGCGCAGCCAGCAATAGCGATAGTCCCAGTTGCGCACGCCGCCGAGCCGCTCCGGCAGCGATGTGGTGGCAGCGGCCACCATGCCGCCGGTCGGCGCGTAGGTCAGCGCCTTCAACGTGATGAGCGAGCGCTTGACCGCCGGCGTCCAGCATCCGACGTCGGGGCAGCGGTCGCTCCACTTTCGCCAGAAATCTTCCGCGCGCTCCAGCGCCGCGAACGGATCGATGGCCGGCGGCAGGCTTTGATAGGAAGGCCCGCACGAGAGCACGAACGGCATGGACTCGTCGGCCTCGACCGTGAACTCGCCGATTGTTTTGAGCTCCACGCCGTAGAGCATCGCGGGCGTGCGCAGCACCACGCGCTCCGGACCAGCGATGGCGTCGAGCGCGCCGTCGTCGCGCCGGCTCATCCACGGCACGGTCGCTCCATAGTTGAAGCGCACCACGAACTCGGTGCGAAACTCCACCCGGCCCGTGCGGCCGCGCACGATCCGCACGAGATTGCCGCAGGCCTCCGGCGACATGAAATCGATCACCACGGCGCGGCCGGTCGCGGTCTCGAACTCGGTCTCGAGCACGAGGGTGCCGGGGCGGTAGCGCCGCCGCACCGCGCGCGGGACCTCCTTCGGCGCCATGAGCCAGCGCCCGTTCTCCGGCGTGCCGAGCAGGGCGGCAAAGCAGGCGGCCGAATCGAAACGCGGCCAGCACAACCAATCGATCGACCCGTCGCGGCCGACGAGGGCCGCCGACTTGCAGTCGGCGATTAGGGCATAGTCCTCGATGCGTGACGCCATTGCACTCTCGCAAGCTCGGGACTGAGACGCGCGCGTGCTTTGAGCTAGTCGTCGCGCCGTCTGTTCTCAAGTTCCAACGCTTGTAGAGGCGGGGCTTAGCCGAGGCTAAACCACCCCATCCTGGCGCAGCCGCTTGGTCTCCTCGGGCGCGACCCCGCACAGCGCTTCGAGCAAATCCTCGGTATGCTCGCCGAGCATCGGCGGACGGCTCACGACCACCGGCGAATCGGAGAGTTTGATCGGGCAGCCGACGGTCTGATAGGTGCCGCGCGGCGGGTAATCGACATCGACGATCATCTCACGTGCCTTGAGGTGCGGGTCGGCGAGCACCTCGCCGGTATCCTGACAGGCGCCGCACGGCACGCCCGCGTCGCCCATCAGCCGCATCACTTCGTGCTTCGTGTGTTGGCGCGTCCACGCCTCAACAATGGTGTTGAGCGCATCGCGATTTTCCCAGCGTGCCTCCGCGGTCTTGAACCGGGCGTCCTCGGTCAGCTCAGGCTGGCCCAACACCCGTGCGACCCCCGGCCACATTTGCTGCTGCGCATGGATGAAGACGTAGTCGTTGGGACCGCCGGGCGCGCACGGGTAGGTCGTGCCCGGCACGTTGCGGCCGAGCTGATTGCCGGTGCGCCCCATCGGCCGGCCGAAGCGCTGATGGTCGCGTAGGCTCACGCGCACGAGGTTCACCACCGCGTCCTGCATGGACACTTCAACGTGCTGGCCGCGGCCGGTGGCGTGGCGCTGCTGCAGCGCGGCCAGGATGCCGATCGCCATGTGCATGCCGGTGCCGGAATCCCCGATCGCGGGGTAGACATAGGTCGGCGGATTGTCGGGAAAGCCGGTGACGCTCATGGCGCCGCCCATCGCTTGGGCGATCGGCTCGAAGCTCTTGAAGCCGCTGTACGGCCCGTAGGTGCCGAAACCCTTGATGGTGGCGTAGATGAGCCGCGGGTTGATCTCGGCAAGCTTCTCGTAGCCGAGCCCGAGACGGTCGAGCGCGCCCGGCCCGAAGTTCTCGACCAGCACGTCGGACTGGGCGATCACCTGTTTGAACAACTCCTTGCCCTGGTCGGTCTTCAGGTTGAGCGTGAGGCTGCGCTTGTTGGCGTTGAGGATGAGAAAGAAAAGGCTGTCGCTGTTCTTGTCGCGCATGTTCTGCCGCGCGATGTCGCCGCCCTTCGGTTCCTCGAGTTTGATCACGTCAGCCCCGAGAAAGCCGAGGATCTGCGTGCAGGCGGGCCCCGCCTGGTTGTGGGTCATGTCGATGACGCGGATGCCTGACAGGGCCTGGGTCATTGCGCGCACTCCAACGATGATTGGGGTCTTTAGACGATCACGCCGCCCGCATGCGTGCAAGCTCGCCGATCGCGGACGCGAAGGCATCGAGGGTAAAGCGGACGTCCTCGTCGGTGTGGGCGAGCGACACGTAATATTTGCTCTCGCCCTTGAGGATGCCGCGCTCGCGCAGCAGGCCGTTGCAGCGCTTCATCGCATCCTGGTCGCCCATCATCGAGCGATAATCGGTCACCTCGCGCTCGGTGAACACGATGTCGAACATGGGCGCGTCGCCGGTGACGCGCGCGTGCACGCCCGCATCCGCCAGGATGTCGCGATAGCCCGCCATCAGGGTGCGGCCGTTGTGGAAGATCCGCTCGTAGGCGCCGGGGCGCTTAAGGATTTTCAGGCTCTTGAGGCCGGCGACGGCGGCGATCGGATTTCCCGACAGCGTGCCGACCTGCATCAAATAATCATCCTCGGCAACGGCGCCCTTGTCGAAATGCGCCATGACGTCGGCGCGCCCGGCGATCGCCGCGAGCGGAAAGCCGCCGCCGATGACCTTGCCGAGCGTGCAGATATCGGGGACGACGCCGTAATATTCCTGCGCGCCCCCGTAGGCGAAGCGGAAGCCGGTGACGACCTCGTCGAAAATCAGCAGCAAGCCGTTCTCGGTGGTGAGCTTGCGCAGGCCCTCGAGAAACCCGGGCTTGGGCGGGATTAACCGCTGCAGCGGCTCGACGATGATGGCGGCAAGCTCCTGCCGGTGCTCGCGCACGAGGCTCGCAACCGTGTCGAGATCGTTGAACGGCGCGACCAGCACCTCGTCCTGCAGGCTCTTCGGGATGCCGGCGGAATCAGGGATCGGCCGCGGGAAATTGCTCGAACGGCGCGGGGCGAGACTCATGAGCCCGTAGTCGCTCATGCCATGATAACCGCCTTCGAACTTTAGGATCTTGTCTCGCTTCTTGTAGGCGCGCGCGAGGCGCATGGCATAGAGGTCGGCCTCCGAGCCGGAGCTGACGAAGCGCACCTTCTCGGCGCAGGGGACCGCGTCGACGATCGCCGCGGCGAGCCGGATGCCGTGCTCGTTGTTGGCGAAAAAGGTGGTGCCTTTGCCGAGCTGCTCCTGCACCGCCGCGGTGACTTCCGGATGCGCGTGGCCGATCAGCATCGGCCCCGAGCCCAAGAGATAATCGACATACTGGTTGCCGCTCACGTCCCACACGCGGCCGCCCTCCCCGCGCGCGATCACCACCTCGTGTGGCACGTTGCCGAAGGTGCCGGCCGGCAGCACGCGCCGCGCGGTTTCCACGAGATCGCGTTCGGCTTCGTTCGATATGCGGGGCGGCATGGTGCGGGGTCTCCGGGCTCGCGAAAGGGACGGGCCAAGCTATCCGCCGTTGGGATCGGATTGCAACAGAGCGGGCGGCGGCTGGCTTCAGTCGCTCACTCGCTTTCACCGCCCATCGCGCTGCCGAAGCGGCGCTGGTAGGCGCGGATGTAGGCCTCGGGCTGCGGCTTGAGGTGGCGCCGGGTGAGCGCGACGAGTTCCTCGCGGCGCCCCGCGCGCACCGCCTTGATCATGTCGACGTGGTCGCGGCGCGCCCGCTCCAGCACCTGCGGCGAGGCATTGGCGTAGGAGCGGATGCCGTAGACCTTCTGCGCCGCCTGCTCGATCGTCTCGATCAGGCAGGCGTTGCCGCACAGGCCGAACAGCGCCTGATGAAAATGCAGGTTCGCATAGAACACGCCGAGCATGTCGCCGGCATCGATCGCGGCCCCGTGCTTCTTCTGCAGCGCCTCGAGGCGGGCGAGGTCGGCTCCCGCGACCGGAAACGGCAGGATGCGCGCCGCCATCACCTCGAGTTCCTCGCGCACCGCGTAGATTTCGGTCACTTCCTTAGGCGTGAGGTCGCGCACCATGGCGCCGCGATTGCGAACGCGCTCGATCAACCCCTTCTTTTCCAGTTCGAACAGCGCGATCCGCACGTCGCCGCGGTGGGTGCCGAACTGCCCACATAATTCCTGCTCGATCAGCCGCTCGCGCGGGTGGCGGCGGCCGAGCACGATTTCCTCTTCCAAGCGGGTCGCGACCACGTGGGCCAGCGCGGGCCTGCGCGGGCGGACGTCCGCGGGCGCTTCCCGCGGCGGGGCGCTCACGCGCGCGGGCGCCTGCTTTCTATGCCCTGTTCTATCGGCGCCCACGGCGGCGTACCTTGCTGCTGCGCGCCCGGGCTTATCGCAAATGCGGATTGTATACAATCTGGAAAACGATATTGTAGACTTCCGGCGCCAAGGTTATGCTCGAACGCCTGCGCCGGTCGCGCGACGCCAAGGTCATCTATCGGGGAGGAACGGAATGACTACAGCACGAGGAATCGGCGGCACCCTGTGCGCCGCGGCCGCGACGCTGGCGCTCGGCGCGTTCGCGCCGGCGCACGCGGCGGACACGCTCACCATCTGCCACGGCGGACATCCGATCATGGAGTCCAACATCAAGATCATCGAGAAGTGGGCGAAGAAGGCGGGCGTCAACATAAAATCGGACGTCATCGCTTACGCGATCTACGTCCCGAAAATCACCCAGCTGCTGACCACCAACAGCCCGCAGTGCGACATCATCTGGCACAACGACGACTGGGGCCAGCTGTGGAAGCAATATCTCGTCACCACCGACGAGGTGCCGGGCATCGGCGAGGTGGACAAGCAGCCGCTCGACGCGTTCTGGAACGACGAGCACAAGCTCACGGTCGTGCCGATGGTGCACACGGTCGGCACGTTCTTCTACCGCACCGACCTGGTGCCGGAGAACGAGGTGCCGAAGACGTTCGACGATCTCGTCAAGGTGAGCGAGAAGCTGCAGAAGGACGGCAAGGTCAAATGGGGCTACGTCGGCGGCATGTCGATGAACAACACGTGGTTCAGCCTGTGGTGGACCATGTGGACCAACCAGTGCGACATTCTTAAACCCATCTATGCGCGCACCGTGAAGGAATGGGCGGCCGACAACTGGACGCCGATCATCGACCAGCCGTGCCATCAGCAAATCGTGGAATACTGGTGGGACGCCCTGCACAAGGCAAAAATCAGCCCGGAGGCGATGACGACCTACGGCCGCAACGAGGCGAACGCGATTTTCGAGGCGGGCGACGCCGCCTTCACGGTCGCGGATTCGACCTTCTGGGGCGAATTCAACGACAAGAACAAGTCGCTGGTCGCCGGCAAGGTCGGCATGGCGAAGTTCCCGTATGGGCCGGGCCGCACTTCGCCGATCTCCTGGATCGACATCTGGGGCTGGGCGATCCCCAAGGCGGTTTCGCCTGAGCACCAGAAGCTCGCCAAACAGTTCCTCGGCGAGATGCTCACCGACCTCGACGGCCAGATCGGCATGTGGAACGAGACCGGCGGCCCGCCGCCGAATCTCAAGACGTGGGACACGCTCAAGCAAAAGGACCCGACGTTCCGCGCCCTGCAGAGCGCCGTGTTTGAGAACGACCACGTGCACTCGGCCTATTACTTCGCCAACTGGCCGCAGCTGCATAAGGCCTATTCGGACGTGGCGATCAAGGCGTTGACCGGCCCGCGCGAGGCGATCGGGCAGGTGCTCAAGGACGGCGTCAAGTCGCTGCACGACGCCGCGGTCGGGCAGTAGCTCCCTCTCCCCACTTGCGTGGGGCCTATCAGTTCGTCATTGCCCGCCAAAGCGGGCAATCCAGTAATCACCGTCCTTTCAAATAAAACTATGGGCGGCGTTTACTGGATGCCCCGCTTTCGCGGGGCATGACGACTTAGAGACTTGGGTCGCTGGTATTGGTGCGACGAGGACAATAAATGAACGCGCGACGCAACGGTTTGCTCACCCGGCTCGGCGAGAAGGAGCGCTTCGCGCTTCTGCTCATCGCGCCGGCCGCGACGGTGCTCGTGCTGTTTCAGATCGTGCCGATCGTCATCGGCGCCAACGCCAGCTTCCGCGACTGGCAGCTCTATAATCCGAAGGAAACGTGGATCGGGCTCGCGCACTATCGTTACATCCTCAGCGATCCGATCTTTCTCACTGTCGTGCTGCCGAACACGTTCGTCCTGATGTTCGCCTCGGTGGCGATCTCGCTCGTGGTCGGCATGGCGCTCGCGCATCTCCTCAACTGGAACTTCCGCGGGCACACGCTGGTGCAGACCATGATCCTGCTGCCGCAGATGATCGCGCCCGTGATCGCTGCAACCTCAATGCGCTGGACCTTCAACGATCAGTTCGGCGTCGTCGCCGCTTTCCTGCGCTTTATCGGCTACGGCCAGATTTCCTGGCTTGCCGAGCGCTGGCCGAGCTTTCTCATCGTGCTGTTCACCGACGTGTGGATCTGGGCGCCGTGGTTCGCGCTGATCCTGCTCGCGGCGTTGAAAAGCCTGCCGCGCGAGCCGTTCGAGGCGGCGCAGATCGATGCCGCCGGGCGCTGGCGCACCTTCACCCACGTCACCTTGCCGATGCTGCGTCCGGTGATCGGCGTGTGCGTGCTGATCCGCTCGATCGACGCGTTCCGCACTTTCGACCAGGTGTGGGTGCTCACCGGCGGCGGGCCGGCGCGCACCACCGAGGTGTTCAGCATCTACGCTTATATCGAGACCTTCGTGAATCTCGACTTCGGGCGCGGCTCGGCCGCCGCGATCGTCGGCGCCGTCATCATCCTGATTGTCGCCTGGATCATGTACCGGGCGGTCGATCGCCTGGCGAACGTGTCGCGATGACCGCGCCGGCGATCTCCGCGCAAGCCGCGCCGCCACGGTTCGCCGGCGTGCTGGCGCCCGGCGGCCGCGCCGCGCTCATCGTACTCGCGGCGCTGGCGATCGTGCTTTTGTTCCTCGGGCCGATCCTGATCCTGGTGGTGACCTCGCTGCGCCCGGGCTGGGCGGTCTACTACATCTACCGCGGCACCGCGTTCACCGTGCAGAATTATCTCGACGTCTTCGCGCGGCCGGCGGTGGTGCGCGCCTTCGTCAATTCCTTCATCCTGGCGACGCTCGCGACCGTCTTCTCCCTCGGCATTACGGTGACGAGCGGCTACATGCTCTCGCGCTTCGACGGGCCGATCCCGCGCACCTGGTTCGGCACCATTTATCTGTTCCGCACCGTGCCCTACATCTCGTGGGTGCTGCCGCTCTATCTCATCGACTATTACTTCGGCGTCTACGACACCTTCGCCGGCATCCTGCTGCCGCACATCGCGGTGCACATCTGTTTCTTTTCCTGGATCATGAAGGGCTTCTTCGACGGCATCGACCCGTCGATGGAGCACGCCGCGATGATCGACGGCTGCACCCGCTGGGGCGCGTTCCGCCGGGTGGCTCTGCCGGCGGCGATTCCAGCGATCGCCGCGCTCGCCATCCTCTCCTGGCTCTACACCTGGAACGAGTTTCTGTTCGCCCTCATCCTAACCGGGCATAACACTGCGCTGATCACCGTCACCATGGCGCAGTTCGTCACCGAGCTGGGCACCGCGTGGAACCTGATGAGCGCCATGGCGGTGCTGGCGATGGTGCCGGCCGTGCTGGTCACCGTGTTCGCGCAGAAATACGTGATCCGCGGCCTACGTATCTGAGAAAACAATATGGCGAAAGTCGCGCTGGAACAACTCAACAAAACCTACGGCGCGGTGCCGACGGTGATCGACGTCGACCTCGCCATCGCCGACAACGAATTTGTCGTTCTGGTGGGCCCGTCCGGTTGCGGCAAGTCCACGACATTGCGCATGGTCGCCGGGCTAGAAGACGTAACCTCCGGCACGATCCGCATCGGCGAGCGCGTGGTCAACGGACTCGCCCCCAAGGACCGCGACATTGCCATGGTGTTCCAGAATTACGCGCTTTATCAGCACATGACGATCTACGACAACCTTGCCTTCGGCCTGCGCAACCGCCGCGTGCCCGAGGACGCGATCCGGCGCGAGGTGGCGCGCGCGGCGGAGATCCTCGGCATCGGCGACCTGCTCAAGCGCAAGCCGCGCCAGCTCTCGGGCGGGCAGCAGCAGCGCGTCGCGCTCGGCCGCTGTATCGTGCGCCACCCGCAGGTGTTCCTGTTCGACGAGCCCCTCTCGAACCTCGATGCCAAGCTGCGCGCGCAGATGCGCATCGAATTGAAGCGCCTGCGCGAGCGCGTCGCCACCACCTCGATCTACGTGACCCACGATCAGGTCGAGGCGATGACCTTGGGCGACCGCGTGGTGGTGATGCGCGACGGCCGCATCCTGCAGCAGGCAACGCCGCTCGAAATCTACACGCGGCCGGCCGATCGTTTCGTCGCCGGCTTCATCGGCGCGCCGGCGATGAACTTCATCGACGTGACGCTCGCGCGCGTCGATGGCCGCCTTACGGCTGAAGCCGAAGGCTTGCGCATCCGCGTGCCCGACGAGCAAGCGGCCGCGCTGGAGCGCCAGCCGGCACAGACGCTCACTTTGGGCGTGCGGCCGGAGCACGTAGCGATCGGCGATCCGCACCCCGAGAACGGCACCGGCTTCGACGCCATGATCGAAGTGACCGAGCAACTCGGCGCCGAGCTGCTGGTCGGCGTGCGCGTCGCCGGCACCATCGTGGTCGCCTCGCGCATCGATCCATGGGCGAAGCTTGCGCTGCACCAGAAGCTGCGCCTCTCGCTCGACCCGCGCGGCCTGCACTTCTTCGACCGTGATACCGGCGAGGCCCTGCGCTGAAATAGAAGAAAGGAACCACAATGAACCGCATTCTCATCACCGGCGCGGCCGGGAACATCGGCAAGACGTTGCGCGAGGGCTTGCGCGGGCGCTACCCGGTGCTGCGGCTCTCCGACATCGCGCCGATGGAGCCCGCGCGCTGCGGCGAGGAGGTCGTGCCGGCTGACCTGACGAACTTCGCCCAGGTCGAGGCGGCCATGCAGGGCGTCGATTGCGTCGTGCATCTCGGCGGGATTTCCGTCGAGGATACCTGGGAGAAAATTCTTCCCAACAGCATCGCCGGGACCTGGAACGTGTTCGAGGCCGCACGCCGGAACGGCACGCGCCGCGTCGTCTACGCGAGTTCGCACCACGCGGTCGGCTATCACCGGCGCGCCCGCTTCATCGACGCGACGGTGGCGCCGCGGCCCGACGGGCCTTATGGCGTGAGCAAAGTCTTCGGCGAAGCGGTCGGGCGCATGTTTGCCGACAAGCACGGCATGACGGTCGCCTGCCTGCGCATCGGCGCGTTTCAGGAACGGCCGCGCGACCGGCGCCACATGCACGTGTGGCTCAGCCCGCGCGACGCGGTTCATCTGGTTTCCCGCTGCATCGACGCGCCGGATTATCATTTCCTCGTGGTCTACGGCGTGTCGAACAACGTGCGCAATCGCTACCGCAATGTCGGCATCGATTTTCTCGGCTATCGGCCGCAGGACAATTCGGAGGAATACGCCGCCGAGATCGAGCGTGCGCCGGACAGCGAGGGCGCCGTCTCACGCCAGTTCCACGGGGGACCCTATCCGGAAATGAATTTCGACGGCGATTTGGCGAAGATCGATTAGCGCCGCGCGCAAAACTCAGTGATCCGCCGTGAAAGTGACGGTGCTATGAACCACTGAGAGCGCTGCGGCGAGCCCGCGTTGTTCCGCCGACTGTTCGGCGCAGCGCGCAAGTTTCTGCCAATCTTCCGCCGCGTGTAACCAGCCGGCCTTGTCATCCGGATGCACTGCACGTTTCGCCCGCAGGCGACAGTCCTCGGCCTTGCGCTGATACTCGACAGCGTGCTTCACGGCGCCGCCCTCCGTTCTCAGTGCGGCGCGAGCGGTCGCGGGGCCGTGGTCGTTTGCTGTTTGCTCGGCGCCGGGGCAGCGACTGGACGCGTGGAAAGCGTAGAGATCTTTTGCCGAATATCCTGCTCCGCCGCCTGCAATTTGCTGACGTCGACCGCCGCCTGCTGTTGCGCGGCAGCGAGCTGTTCAATTCTTTCTTTCATTGCGCCCAAAGTCGAGCCCAAGCCGAGCGTCATCGTCTTGAGCTGCTGCACATCGGACGAAGAGGCGGGTGCGCTCTCAGGCGTGGCTTGCACGCTGGGCACCTGGGCCGGCGGCGCATCCGGCTTGGCGGCTTCCGCGGAAGACAGCCAGGCCATCGGCACGCCGTGCTGCTCGCCCCAAGCCGCGACTGTCTGTTTGGCCTCGTCCCCGTAAGCCTGCCAAGCCAGGGTGCCGGCAACACCGATGCCGCATGCGATGAGATAACGCAGGAGCGCGCGCGAGGCGCGCCGGCTAAACGACTGACGGACGGCCACCGGCGGCCGGTCCGAATACCGTGATTCGCCGAGCCGCTCGTGCAGCGACGGGCTTTCGACGACGTAGAGATCGTCGGAATGCTCGGCTTGTCTCGGGCTCACCGTGGAAACCATCGGGCTCTCCCTTGTTCCAGCTCCAACAGCCATGGTGGTGTGACTGGAACAGGGCCGCAGGCGAGCACTCCAGCGGCAATTTCACGTTCTCTTGTTGCCGATTGCGCGAAGTCAACGACGGCATTTAGACATTAGACCGGCAGCGGACATAGGCTTGGGTGCCGCGTTCGCTCGTCCATAGCAAACGATCGCCTTTGACGCTCAAACGGACGTTGCTCTTCCAGCGTTCGCGTCCGTTCGTGCAATTCGCCAACAGCCGCCAATCGTTTTGCATCCGCTGTTGGCTCTTGAAAACGCAGGATGTCGTTCCGGCGCGCGCGCCGTGCTCGTTGATGATCGCCTGCAGGAAGCCCTCCCGCGCATTGCGGGCCGAGCAGGAACCTGTGTCCGGCGCCCAGATCCCGACGATGTCGAGCGGAGCGGCGAGTTGACCATCGTGCCGCGGCGTTGCCGCAGGAATCACGGCCACGGCTCCATCGTCTGCCGTGGGGTGCGGGGTTGACTCTTGTACGGCAGCCTCGACAGGAGGTTCGGCCGGGATCTCAGAAGAAGAGGACACACGATCGATCAAACCTGCGATCGGATCGGATATCCCGGTTACTTCGCTCGACCGTGCCGGCACGACTGGCCGCGCGGCGGTTATTTGCGGCGTCACCGGCCCTGATTCCGGCGGCTGTTCGCTTCGCGCGAGAATCACGACCACCGCCACCAGAAGCGCGACGACGGCACTGACGGCCAGGAGTGTTGCGGTTGCAGCAACGAGGAACCGGTCACCCACGGAACGCCAACAGACCGACCCTGGCCGCCCGGCACTCGCCCATTTGCCCGCGCGCTGCGCCAAGCCGGCGATGCACACCAGCGCCAAGACAAGTAACAGCGCGAGCGTTTGACGTAGTGTTCTATATTCGCGCGACCGCTTGATGCCGCCCCAGGCCTGTCGCGCCGATTGGAGAAATTCGGCTGCGGCGGCCGTCAGGACAATCGCGTACGAACTCAAGTATTCGAAAGCCGCTACGACGGCCCGCATGGAAAACGCGGCGCGCGCGTCGCGCAGCCAAGCGGCATGGCGGGCGCTGCCGAGCCATTCGTTGGCCTCGGACTCCGTGCCGAACCCCGTTATCGTGGCAGGTCTGCCGTTGGGAAAAACCGCTTCCAGAACCCATCCCGACGCTGCCTCGCGCGGGTTCGGACTGACGGCGGCTTTATGGCGAGAGTCGCGCATTTGTCTGGAGAGCGCTCCAGCAATCGTTCCATCGCGCATGCTCATCGGATATCGGAGTGGCCGGGCCATGGCAAAGCGGCCCGCGACCGTAGAAAATCCCCCGGCATGGTTAACGCCTGTCCCAGCGCTTAAGATCGCAACGCCGAAGGAACAACAAAATGCAGGTCGGTTTCTTCTTCTGGCCCTACACGCTCGAGCTTTGCGAGAAGCTTGCTGAACGCGCCGATCGCTACGGCTATGCGATGATCGGCATTGCCGATACGCCCGGCAATGCGATGGATCCCTGGATGGCGGCGACGCTCGTGGCGCGGGCCTGCCGCTGGACAAAGATTGCGCTGTGCGTCACCAACCTGCTCACACGTCATCCGGCGGTGAGCGCCGCCGCGACCGCGTCCCTCGACCATATTTCCGGCGGCCGTGCCATTCTCGGCATCGGCGCCGGGCACAGCGGAACAAGAAATCTGGGTTTCACAAAGTCGACGGCGCAGGAACTCGCCGACGCCGTCACTTTCATCAAGACTCTTCTGAGCGGCGCGCCGGCGACGTTGGGCACGGCCTCGGCGCATCTGCCGTGGATCAAGCGCGCCCCGCCCCTGTTCCTCGCCGGCTCGCACCGACGCACCTTGGAGGCGGCGGGACGGGTGGCGGACGGCGCCTTCGTCAATTTCGGCTTAGCCGCCGAGAACATCGCCGCGTCAGAGATGCACCTTGCCAACGGAGCGAAGGCCGCCGGCCGCGTGCAGAGCGACGTCGAGGTCTGGCAAATCGCGGCACTCGACTGCAGCGAACAGCGCGAGGTGGCGCGCAACAAGGTCGGTGCCATGCTGGCGTTCGTCGCCGGCTACGTCATCGGCGGCAAGAATCTGGCGGCGCGCGGGGTTCCCGCCGCCCTGCATGCGCCGCTCATCGAGCTGCATCGGCGCTACAGCACACGCCCGGGAGAAGCCGATATCAAACTCGTCCAGGACCTCGGATTATTCGATTATTTGTCACGCCGCCTGTCGATCTGCGGCAATCCGGACGATTGTCTGGAGCAGGCTTTGGCCGCGAAGGCCGCGGGTGCCAAGCGCCTGATGCTCACCGTCAGCCTCGCCTCCGATCCGGTGCGCACGGTCGAACTCTTCGGCGAACATGTGCTGCCGAAGTTGTAATATCCGCATAATGCGGCAAAGACGCCGGTAGTTTTTACACAAGTTTTCCCGGCGAGCATAAACGAGGGTAAAGCGGCTTGCGGGCATATCCCCCTTTCCTACCGGTGACGACGCCGAAGGCGCCGCTGGGAGACAAAAGCGCGGGAAAGCGTGCCTTGGAAGCAAAAAGCCTGTTCTTCGTCGAACGCAGCATCCTGCGCGATTCCGACTTCTGCCGGGTCGGCGGAGCGATCAACGCCTTCCAGGAGGCGCAGGAACTATTCGCCGCGGTGCTCACCCTGGCGCCGAAATCGACCGTGCGGCTGCGACGAGGAAACGAGATTTTCGCCGAAGCGCATTACGGCAACGTCATCCGGCACGACCCGCCGCGCAGCTTGCACGCCTGGTAGAGCGCGCCGCGGCGGGAACAGAGGAAAGCAGTCAATGGAACAAACCGACGAAGAATTAACTCAGGAGGCTCTTTCTCTTGCGCCCCTGCTCATCCTCTATTCGCTGCATCATTCGCTCACCAAGCGCGGCTTGATCACGATCGACGAGACCGAGCGCACTTTGAACGAATCGATCCAGATGATCCTGAGCCCGGCGAAGAAGAGCACCCCCTGGCACGACGACACCAATCGCGGCATTTGCCACATCCTGGGGCTGTTTGTTCACATGCTGCGCACCGCGCCCGCGCCCGACGATCCCGACGGCCCAACGGTCGCCAGCTGGTTCAAGGTCATCGACGGCGGCAGGAGATGACAACTTAATTGCGGCGCCTGGAAAAGGACGCCGCCAGCACATAACGCTGACGGCGTCTTTGGTCACATTATGGCCTCTCCGTCGTTATCGCCCGCGAAAGCGGGCGATCCAGTAACCACAAATCGTTCAAAGAGAAGTTCGGTCTGTGTTTACTGGATGCCCCGCTTTCGCGGGGCATGGCGAGGCAGAGGGTGGGTCCGGGCCGCCGATAGTCTGTGGATTCGCCCTGCCGAGTGAGAACGCCATTCTGACCTGAACTTTTTGTCAAACGCTTGACCGTGGCCGCGCATTTTTCTGTTCGCGATCAATTTCCTCACTGTTCACGTTGGTTCGACTATCCGACTTTCAACCATCCCGTAAATGTCACGGTGCGGCCACGGTGCTGCCGCCGTCTCCCATCGCGAATCACCTAATGTGACGAGTCATCACCGCAACGGCTTGTCTGCGTTCGCGGATTGCCGGCTGCAGATTCAGCAAATATGCGCCGGTCCGGACCGGCAGTGGAGAACATATGTGACGAGCGTCGCGCGTCCTCACGGTTCCATGCGCTTCCGCGGGCGCACCTATATGGCCTTTGCGCTCACTCCCGAGCCTCCGGTCGCCGAGTGGCTTGCGCAAATCGACGAGTGGATTCGAAATTCCGCCGGTTTCTTTGTCGGGCGGCCGGTGGTGCTCGACCTCGCGGCGGTTTCGCTCAGCAGCGCCGGCGTCGCGCACCTCGTTTCCGAGCTCGAAGCGCGGGATATCCGCATCATGGGGATCGAGGGCGCCGATCCCGCTGCGCTCGGGCCCGGCTTGCCGCCGGTTCTCAAAGGGGGACGCACGATAAACGCCTCGGATTTGGCCGCCGCGCCTGCGCCGACCGCGACGGAGGCGAAGGAGGAAAACTCGCTCCTGCTCGACGTCCCGGTGCGCTCGGGCCAGTCCGTGGTCTTTCCCTCGGGCGACGTAACGGTGCTCGGGTCGATCGCGTCGGGAGCCGAGGTGGTCGCCGGCGGATCGGTCCACGTTTACGGGACCTTGCGCGGCCGGGCGATGGCGGGCTGCAACGGCAACCGTTCCGCGCGGATTTTGTGCCGCAAGCTCGAGGCCGAACTGTTGGCGATCGACGGCTATTACCGCGCGGCCGATGACATCTCTGCCGCGCTGCGCGGCCGGCCGGCGCAGGCCTGGCTCGCCAACGCGGCGCTGAGCGTCGCGGAAATCGAATGAAACAAACGCAGAAAGGTTGAGACATGGCGAAGGTTCTGGTCGTAACGTCGGGCAAGGGCGGCGTCGGCAAGACGACTTCGACGGCGGCGCTCGGGGTTGCCTTGGCGCGCGACGGGCAGAACGTCGTGGTGGTGGATTTCGACGTCGGCCTGCGCAATCTCGATCTGGTGATGGGGGCCGAGCGGCGCGTCGTCTACGATCTCGTCAACGTGATTCAAGGGGTGGTCAAGCTGCAGCAGGCGCTCATACGCGACAAACGTATCCCGACCTTGTCTCTGCTCGCCGCCTCGCAGACGCGCGACAAGGAGGCGCTGACGGAGGAAGGCGTCGCCAATGTCATTGCCGGACTGCGGGAAAGGTTCGACTGGATCATCTGCGACAGCCCGGCGGGAATTGAGCGGGGCGCCACGCTCGCCATGCGTTACGCCGATGCTGCCGTCGTGGTCACCAATCCGGAAGTATCGTCGGTGCGCGACTCCGATCGCGTCATCGGGCTGCTCGACGCCAAGACCGAAAAAGCCGAGAAAGGCGAACGCATCGACAAGCACCTGCTGATCACCCGTTACGATTCCGGGCGCGTGGCGCGCGCCGAGATGCTGAGCATCGATGACGTTCTGGAAATTCTCTCCATTCCCCTGATCGGCATCATCCCGGAAAGCGAGGATGTCCTGCGCGCCTCCAATCTCGGTGCGCCGGTGACGCTGAGCAATCCGATGTGCGCCCCGGCGCGTGCCTATGCCGATGCCGCACGGCGGCTCACCGGCGAGACCATCGAGATGAGTATTCCCGTCGATAAGAAAGGGCTTCTCGACAAGCTGTTCCGACGGAGAGCCGCATGAATTTTTTCGGCTTCGGCAGGCGGTCGAGTTCGGCGCCGGTGGCGCGCGAGCGGCTGCGCATTCTGCTCGAACACGAACGCTCGATGGCCGATCGGCGCGACCTGATGCTGGTGCTGCGCGAGGAGATCCTGGCCGCGATACGGCGGCACGTCACCATCGATCCAGAGAAGGTGATGATCAAACTGGATCGCGGCGCCACGGTCTCGACGCTCGAGATCGACATCGAGGTCCCCAACGTCGAGATGCGGCTCCTTTCCGCCTAACTCCACGCGCGCCACCTTCCCTCTGCCTTGCCGGAGCCATGGCGGAGACATCTTGCCGTCACAGGGATCGGATCAGATCGACTGACCTTCGGGGAGATTTTTCGGGGGTGTCGCGAGCTTGGCCCGAGACCGTTTCGACAAGATCATCGCCATTGCGGTCAATCCTGCTACTTACGAAGAGGAGGCGATAACCGCTCTTCGCAAGGCGCGGGAGCTTGTCAAGGAAGACCGCGCCCTCGCCCATCCCGTTCCCCCGCCGCCGCCCGCTCCCGAGCCTCCCGAGCCGCTTTATTATTTTCAGGTGGAGATCACGAATATTCCGCCCGACTGGCTCGCCGTCGTCGCCCACAGTCTTTCCAAAGAAGCCTACGAGCTCGGGCTCAAGAGCAAGATCGAATATGACTTCAGCGACATTCCCGCGGCTCTGAACGTGCGTGCCGACGGTCCCGAAGAGGCGTGTCGTGCATTCGAGCACCACTTCACCTCGCTGATGGATTTCGTCAACGCGCACCCGCGCCAACCCAAGACCTGCACGATCAGGTCGCTTGCGGCCTGCGGAAGTGAATAGACGCTCGGTTCGGTCGCCGGATCGCGGCGCCACCGCGTCGAGTCTCCAGATCGAACATTGTTCTCACTTGTGCCCGCAGCCGAAAACTGGCTCTCCTGAGCGACCGTTGATGTGAGGAGAGCGCCGTGACGGGGAAGACACCTCAGCAGCTTCTGGAGGCGAACGCGAACTGGTCGCAGGAACGGGTTGCGGCCGACGCCGACTATTTCCGGCGCTTGGTTGCCCTGCAGGCCCCGGAGTTCCTCTGGATCGGCTGCTCCGATAGCCGCGTCCCCGCCAATGTCATCACGGGCCTGGAGCCCGGCGAGGTCTTCGTCCACCGCAACGTCGCAAATCTGGTGTATCCGGCGGACCTCAACTGCATGACCGTCCTTCAGTTCGCGGTCGAGACGCTGCGGGTGAAGCACATCATCGTTTGCGGTCATTACGGCTGCGGCGGTGTCCGGGCGGTCCTGGACGGCAGCCAGCATGGCTTGGCGGAACACTGGCTGGCCCCGGTATCGGAACTCTATCGGCAACACCACGACGAACTTGCGCGTCTGCCCGACGAGGAAGCGCGCGTGGACCGCGTATGCGAGTTGAACGTGATCGCTCAGGTAAAATCGGTCTGCGACTCGCCGATCGTGCAACAGGCGCGGCAACGCGGCAGCCCGCCCACCGTTCACGGCTGGATCTATCGCTTGAGCGACGGCCGTCTCGCCGATCTCAATTGTTCCGCTGGTATTACCGGGCTGCGGTAGCGGTGTGGCCGCGCTGGCCTAAGACCTGCACGATAAGGTCGCTCTGTCGAGTTTTTGATCTCCCCCCTCCTGGCGGGAATGCTTCCCAACTCTATTTGCCCAAAACCAACCGAGATTAGACTACGTCTTAAAACCAAATAGGGTTATTCAGGCTCTAATCTCGCATGCATTCCCGCGGTTGACACGTGAGATCTATTCACCATGGTCTGGTAAGGAACGAAGCCTCAACCGCCCCGAAAACTTCGCTAACCGTTCGACAAAAAACTTGGCGCCCCTCCCTCGCACATATTCATCAACAACGAAGCTATCGATCGTGCTCGCTGCCGCGTCTACGGCCAACCCTAGGCCGAACGCTCCCAATCCCAGAGATGCGATCATCCTCAACACTTTCCCGCCCCCGGTTTGAATCCACGGCGTCTCCCGTAGGACTTCGATGTATGCCTTCACCAACTCTTTTTCTGATAGATCTGCCTTGCCATGGAACCAGTTCCTAAATGCAACCGCATCACGTCCTCGCGTCAGCTTCATATAATCTTTTAGCCGAGTTGGATCAGAGGCCAGAGCGCCGCTGATGTCAGGTACTCCCGCCACTTCAAGGAAGCTCCAAAGTCGCTGGGGATCGATAGAATTGCCCCCCTCTCCGAGGAGTCTCGGTAATTTCAGCGAAATACAGTCACCAATCGGTGATCCAGTCGAAACACTGTCGCACTGAAACTCTTTGGCCAGATAAAGCTCGATGTTCATTAGGCCGAGCGCAAGGCATGCATCTACCACGTTGTTGGAAATATCCGAAGACGGGCCGAGAACTCTCACTCCCATTTCCTCAACTCCTGGCAACGCGATCAAATCAGGATTAGACAGCCGATAATCGTCCTTCCAAAGCGAAGCCTGAGACAGATCTGCATATGCGTCCCGATGAATCGCGTCCACGACGGTTGCTAATTCGAGTTGGGTCGAACGGGCAAGGAGTAAGTCGATTAGTCGCCTATGGTCGTTCTTTTGTTGTTGAACGGCCGCCAGACTCTTCTCGATCGCTTGATCTAAAGGTGCAGTGACAAGCTTTCCCGGGCTATTCATTGCAACAAGTCGCCCCTCGGGGGCTGTGCCACGAACGTACCCAAAAAAGCCACGTAACCGGATGAAACGAATCCTTTCCTCTTCGAGCAGTGCTATGAGATTATCGGCGCCTAGGATTCGGACTAGCGCCGCGGCCGTGAAATAATCTTGAGTTGGGACGAATATTTCATCGTGTAACAACAATTGATCGCAAAGAGCGCTTACTACAGCGGCACGTCGATTCAGGTAACGTTGGTAATGCTTTCCATCAATGTTGAATGTGGCAGATAGCCTCCCATCGAGGACCTTCAGCGTCATAGCACTTGGCGTCCCGTCGCGAGAGTGATGTTTATGAGGGTGCGCATCACCATTTCATGATTCCGCGTTACGACCAGCGTGGCAAGGATTCGACACGTCACCTAGGCAACTAAAATCGGCAGGACCCTCGACACGACGCGCGCAAGCGTCGTCAGGCACGGCACCCGAAGCCGGCGTGGGCGGCATAGCGCCCTACCGCGGGAATTGACCAGCCCTCGAATGTCGCGGACGGAACCGCGCTATGTCATCCGCCGCGCAAGCACTGTTTTAGAGAGTCCTCCGATCGAGCGAATGCCTGTTGATAGCAAGCCTCGAATATCCTCATGTTGAGCAACGAAGCTTGCGCGGCTGTCAACCCTTCGGCAGCGAACAGCGGTGTCTCGTCAACCTCTGCCAGGAGAAGCGCAAGCCGCGGCGATATCGGGTAGTAAATGGACAACTTTTCAGGTGGTTTCGGGCGCGTCCCTTGCAGGTTGATCGCTGGCTGATCGCCCGTAATGAATGGCACATCTGTGCGGTTATGGATGAGAACGAGTTTCCGTCGCCCGCGCTCAAGGAAGAGGCTGGCTCCAATATTGTACGCGGCCATGTGGATCATGATATTCCAAACACGACTCAAGTCAGCACTTTTGTCGGTGTTACATAGTTCTATGGTACGCTCTTTGATTCCCTTGGTACGCATATATTGCGTGCAAAGATAATGCAGGAACGAGATGCACCTAGCGTCATCATAGTAGAAGCCGATGTCCCCGTTTAGGGCGTTTTCCAGCGAGGGAATGAACCATGCTTCAATGCCCGCATGGTAATCCTCAAGCACGTTAGAGGCGTACTCGTCCAAGCGCTGAATGATCTGTGTATAGTGCTGAGAACCCCGCATCCGTTCCGCGATCTGGAACGGCATCATCAATCTGTTGAGTAAATTTGCATGATTTTTGACGGCAAGATGATGCCCCTTGCCAAACAGCATTTGCAGGAAGGTAATGTCATCGCGCGTAAACTTGTCCAGCTTATAGAAGTCCTTCTCCACAGCAACATTGACGGTACCGGTGGAAAAGACTCTTCCGTTCTGTAGGCACCAAATCGCGCCGTCAGTTGTCCATGACTTTAGATATTTCTGCCACACATGATGATGGCGTCGTTTGATCGAACCGTCGAGGGATATTTCAAATACCGTGCGTTTCTAACTCTGCTCGCCAGTAGGCGTAGCATTCGGAGATGACCCTTGCCAGCAAGTGTTGACTGCCGTCGTCCGCCACTATCCAAAGTTCCACAATAGAGCCCCCGATCGGGGCCGCGCCTATTGGCCCAGAGCCAATAGCTCCGCCAAGATACATCTTTCGTGGTCTCTGCTCCTTACTGATTCTAGCTGATTTGCGAGCTAGAGGACCATGCTTGTGCGTGTCATGGAGGTCTCGCACAAGACCCGTGGCAGGACTCAGGAGCGCGTATCGCTCCCGCTCCCTGGTGATTCCCGGGCGGTCAATACCAGGATTCAAATGCAAAATCATATGCTCCGCGAGATTATCGAGTTCACAAATAGCGGTCGTTGCAAATCGAATATTTTCATGACCTGCTCTCTGAGAATCGTAAATTGCAGGGGCCACGTATTCCGCAAAAAACTCGCGAGGGTTCATTCGAGAGTCACCATCCGCTTTTGAGAAGTTTTGAGCGTGCCAGCCCTTTCCTCACTAGGCCGTCGATTCTCGCCATACCCTCAAATTGCGCCACTTCGGGTGAGCGAAGCACCGCTTGCGCAACAGACAAAACCTCATGGTGAAGCAAGTTTCGGCTGTTCACCAGGATCGACGGCCCGCCGAGTTCACCCGCCTCAAGTTGACGAAGCAAATTGAAAGCGGGCTTTTGCGATTTCTTTGATATACCCTCGGGGTCAAAGTGGGTCCCACCCCGCGTGTTCGACACGTATTGGATAAGCTGGACGGTCGAGACTTTGGTGCTTCCGACTTGGATGCAAGGTCGATGGCAAAAGTCCCTTAGATTGAGTGACCGTTCCAAGATTTCTGCATTGTGGCATGCCGAGAACGACTGACCCGGAAGCAGATCACCGCCACCGCAGTAAGCTACGGCATCTTCGCCTTTGATGGCGGTAATGCACCAACGTCTCAGCGTGATGGGGCCGCGAAGGCCCGACGCTTTCCACGCACGCACGAGCCAGTCATCGACCAATAGAAAACGAAGGGAAGCGCTTGCTACCGCGAGATCGGCTTGCGCCGCGTTGAAGCCCGAGGCGGCCGATAGTTGTCTCAGGTGCGCGTTGACCGTTTCGATGAGCAACACGTCAGTCGATGGCGAACGTTTGGGCTTGCTCATGTCGAATTCTCACCAAAGTTGACCGTTCCGTTGCGCGCGGCACTCGCCAGTGCGCCCCTGCCCCGCCCAGTGATCCGCACGACGACGACGTCGATCAGCCGGGCGCCGGCGCTTCGTTGTCGCATGCGGGCTCGCCAGCCTGTGCGCCCGTTCGACGCCGCCGCTGGCAAGGCGAGCGGGGTGCGGGGCATGGGCGAACGGGTGGCATAGCGATCTGACGCCGCGAAGGCGAGCCCATCGGCATTGGCGCGGGCGGACAGGGCTCGGCCCCTTGCCGTTCCACGGACCAACAGGAGTTGACGCGGCGTCGGGAGGCTTGCCAGCCCACTGGGGCAGGGTCCCCAACGCTACCGCGCAACCGAGTGCGGCTGCGCAGGGGCGCCGGACCCTCGACAAGTCCCGCTTGCCCATGCATAGCGCTATATCGATCGCCCTTCAGTTGAGACACAGGCCAAATGCCCCGACCGGTAACCGACCTCGCGCCAGTGGATGAGTTAATCCAGGTCCGGGAGACTCAGCATGGCGGGTTTCGTGGCGCACCGCCCGTTGTCGGCGGCGCGCGCGTCGGAGCGGCAATTAACAAAAGCTGTATCCTGATGCTCTCCGCGCTTCTGCAAGGGCATGTAGAGGACGTGTTTATCTATTTCTCGCAGAGACTATTTGCAAACTTGCGGACTGATGAGAACATTGAGCGATACCGGGCCACACTTTTCAGATGGGGGAATCCCAGTAGCCAGAATATCACGTCGCTTTTCATGCGTCTTGGCATCATCGACGTATTCGATGGCATCACGTGGCAGAGAACGAGAGCCGAAACGGTCAAGGCTAAGCTCGACCAGATCAATAAATTGAGAAACAAGATCGCGCACGGGCAATCGCTTCCGCAATCGGTCTCCTTAACGCAGGTCCGTGACCTGCGGAACTTTGTTGAGAATTTCGGCGAGCGCTTTGCTGCGCACGTGAGAAGCAAATTTCCGAGCGTGCCGCGGGTACGGCCAAAGAGATCGCGGTCGTAAGGCAAGAAGCGCTTAAGCCCGGTGCCGCTCGAATAGGCCCTGCTTTGGTGGGCGCGGTCGCGGCCGGTCGCCGTCGCGCCGAGCGATAAACCTAAAACCGTCGTGCTTGATCTCATAGGCCCAGCGCGCGCCGCTCGGCACGGCACGCGCCGGCGTCGGCAAGCATGGAGCGATGAAGCCGGCCGGAAGGGCGGCGGGAGCGCGGGAAAGCATAAATCCGGGCATAATGCCCTATCGCCACAAAGGCGAGTGTCTCATCGACCGACCGATCACCGCTGGAAGACATCGCGGGCTGCGGCAGCGGGGCGCTGAGCGCGTTCCCCCCGGCAAGATGTCCCCGGCCGGGCGATGCCCCAAAGCGCCCGGATGCGGCCCCGGCCGAGGCCGCTAGGGTGCCCACTGAGCCGGTGGTGGCTTGAGCATGCGATCCGGCATTCATTGCGCCGCGATTAGAGCGCACAGGACCAGCCACAACCGCCCCGTTTTCGCCCCGGAAACCCCGGAACAAAGCGCGACAAAACGGGGCGGTCTCGACAAATATGCTTTGAAATCGTTGAGCTTTTTTGTAGAGCGTTCCCTTCACACGGGAGAGGTCGTAGGTTCAATCCCTACAGCGCCCACCAAATAAATCAAACACTTAGTAAAACTGTTTGATCGGACCGCCCCGGAAACTCGCTACCTCTTGCTTTGCGTTCCATGCTAACAGACTGGGTAAATTGCAATCGGGAGTTCAATATGCCGTCCGTAACTTTGCGAATTGTGGACGCCGACGGGAATCCCGTCCCTAACGTCACGGTAACATTTTCTTCTGAAACAGTCGAAGACCCGGCCTGGATTGATGAGATTACTGATGAGGACGGCTACACGACGGGACACTATCGCGAACGTTGCGAAGGTCATCTCATCGAAGCGTTTGTAAGCGGGCGCTCTGTAGGAAGTACCGGTGTTATGATGGTGCCGATATACACTTCACCTCGAAGATTGAATGGAATCGGCGAATATAGTCTCCGAAGCACCGATTTCTCGCCTCAGCCCGCCGCATTTCCCTGTCGGGCAGGCGCCCACTCCAGCTTTGTTTCGTTGTCGTCACTTCCCGCCTTCGTAAATCCCATCTTCACAAGGCGATCTGCCATGTCTGACTTGTTGGTGTGGAGCACGCTAGCAGTTAGCGGCACGCCCTTGGCCTTCAGTTTCTCCACGAGAGCCTTAGATACTCCGTGCCCACGAGATCCGGTGCTCACTCCAATATATCTCAAAGAGACAGGCTGCTTTTGACCAAAAAGTCCTTTTGCAAGCGCGATCCCGACGACTGTTCCATCTGCTTTAGTAGCAACCCATGAGTTTCCACTATCGCAGCATTGGTTGATTATGTCCTTCATTATGCTTTCGTTTGCTGGTGTGTCGAAAGAAATCGGAATTTCTGACGCTACCTCTTTTAGAACGCCTAATATGCCGGCCTCATCGTTGCCGGTTGCTACGCGATAATCAACCTTATCAGGTTTTTGTCATAGCAAAAACTCCTAGCCGGTAGCCTTGGCTGGTCGCTTGGACCACACGTCAACGGCGCGCCGCAGGTGCTCAACCGAGTGGTGTCCGTAAGTCTTTCGGATCACCGCTTCGCTTGTGCCGAGCACGCCAGCCACGTCCCAGGTCGAAACGCGGTTTTGCAGCATCAATGTGGCGCACGTGTGCTTGAGCACGTGCGGCGTAACCTCAGGGCCAAGCCCAGCCATGTCGCGTGCGCCGGCCCACCCGCGCCGTAGCTGCGACGCGATCGGCTTGCCATCGCTTGCGGTCTGTGACGCTGAACTGGCCTGATCAACCGCCATCGAACTGAACCGTTATTCTGCGCAAAAAATCGACGACGTCCTTGAGCGCCTTGGAACGACTGCGGCCGGCGATGCGCGCCTGCGCATAAACTTGGACCTGCTGGTGCGCGCTCGATCCCCGCGCCACGATGGCGCGCGCGTGCGAAATCTCGCGGACGCAATCGAGCGCCTCGGCATCGGCATGAAGCCGGTCGAGCAAGTCGTCGACGGTCTCGGTCATCGTCCTGGCCGCCGGGCAACCGCGGTTGATGAAGCTCGCCTTGATTCCGTAACGCTGGGCGCGCCATTTATTTTCTACCGCGAGGGCGCGATCGACGACGCCAAGATCGGCATTCAGCTCGGGGTGATTGACCAGATGCCGCGTCAAGCAACGAAAAAGCGCCGCGATGCAAAGTCCATCCTCGACGCGCGTGCAGACGTCGGGGATGCGCATCTCCAGGGTGGGATGCGCTAGCGAAGGCCGGATGGCCCACCAGATGAAGCTCGCGTTCTCTATCACCCCGGCTGCAACAAGGGCGCCCACGTAACTCTCGTATTCCGCGGTGGTACGAAACAGCTCGGGCAAGCCCGTCCGCGGCAATTCGTCATAAGCCGCCAGACGATAGCCCAGCAGGCCGGTCCGGCGGCCCTGCCAGAACGGAGACGAGGTGCTCAGCGCAAGCAGCACCGGCAGAAACGGAATCGCCCGGCACATGACCTCGACGCGACGCGCGGGATCGGGAAGCTCGACGTGAACATGCATGCCGCACAGCATGTCCCGCAGCCCGAGCATCTGGATTTCGTCCATGACCTTGCCGTAACGATCCTTTTCCGTCTGCTTTTGCTCGCGCCAGAGCGCGATCGGATGGGTCGCAGCCGCCATGATGCCGAGGCCGTATCGTCCGGCGTTCTCGGCCAGCGCGCCGCGCAGCCTCGTGAGCTCGCGACGCGCGTCGTTCATGGATTCGCACGGCGGCGTCGTCACCTCGATCTGACATTGCAGCATCTCGGCAGTGACCCGGTCTTTCAGCAGCGCCTTGGCGGTCCGGTAGAATTTCTTCGGCATCGTCGTGCGAAGATTGCGGGTTTTCAGATCGACGACGAAATACTCCTCCCCTATGCCGACTTTGTATTGGCTGGACATCGACGGTTACCGTGTCATTCGTCGAGCAACGCTTGCGCATCGGCGACGCCGTAATCGCGCCGCGCGCCTTCTGCGCTCACGTAGCCGTCGCGAAGATCGCGCGCGATTGCGGCGCGGTCGCGTTCGCCGGGCGGCCCGAAGCCGCCGGAGCCGGGCGTGCGCATGTCGACGATCGAGCCGGCGGGCGCCGCGAACGCGCCCTTGCTCGGCAGGTGGCGGGTTGCGCCGCCGGGCGTCGTCAATGTCACGACCGCGGCGGCGCCCGCCTGGCCGCCGCCGATGCCGAACGGCGGCGAGGTCATCCGTTCCATGCACAGGGCGCCGGTCGCGTCGGCGTTTTCAAGCATGCGCCACACCCGCCGCGCCCCGCAGCCGCCGCGGTAGCGGCCGGCGCCGCCGGAATTCGACGCGATCTCGTAGCGCTCGACGCGCACGGGGAATGCCAATTCGAGCACCTCGATCGGCGTATTCATCGTGTTGGAAATGCCGCTGGCGATGACATTGATGCCGTCCTTGTTGGGCCGCGCGCCAAAGCCGCCTTTCACCGTCTCGTAGGAGACGTAGCGCCTGCCGGTGCGCGGATCGACGCCGCCCAAGGTGAGAATGGCGGAGGTGCCCTGGCTGCACGCCATCACCTGCTCCGGCATGAAGGCGGCGAGCGCGCCCATGATCATATCGGCGACGCGGTGCGACATCTCGTGGTTGGCGTAGACCACGGGCGCGGGAAAATCGGCGTTGACCACCGAACCCTTGGGCGCGCGGATTTCGATGCTGCGCCAGCAACCGGAATTGGGCGGGATGAGATTGTTTGGATCGATCGCGGTTTTGAGCCCGCAGTAGACGCCCGAGGCGGTTACCGAGAGCGGGGCGTTCATCGGCCCCTTCACCTGCGGATCGGTGCCGGCGAAGTCGACGATCAGCCGGTCGCGGGATTTGCGTACGGCAAGGCGAATCCGGAAGCGGGCGTCGTTGCCGTCGGCGTCATCGGGGATCCCGTCGCCGTCGCAGAAATCCTCGAAGGCACCCTCCCCGTCCGGCAAATCTTCCAGGGCCGCCCGCATCAGCCGGTCGGAATAATCCATCACCTCGCGCATATAGCCCACGAGCTGATCGCCGCCGTAGCGGCGGGCGAGCGCGGCAAGCCGCTCGGTCGCCCGCAAGGTCGCAGCGAGTTGCGCGCCGAGATCGCCCTTGCGCTCGTCGGGCGTGCGCACGTTGGCGAGGATCACCTTTTCCAGATCGGTAGTGAGAACGCCACGACTGGCAAGCCGCAGCGGCGGCAGCCGCAGCCCCTCGCCGTAGACCTCGGTGACGGCGCCGTAGCTGCCCGGCGTCGCCGAGCCCACGTCCGGCCAATGGGCGCGCAGGCAGGAAAATCCGAGCAGCCGGCCCTCGTGGAACGCGGACCGCACCACGTTCACGTCGGGCAAATGGCTGCCGCCGAAATACGGGTCGTTGTGAATGAACACGTCGCCATCGTTAACGTCCGTGCCGAAGGCGGCGACCACCGCGCGCACCGCATCGGGCATCGAGCCGAGATGGATCGGCAGGTCGGGCCCTTGCGCGACCATGTCGCCCGTGGCATCGAACACGCCGCAGGAATAATCGCCCGCCGACTTGAGGATGGGCGAATAGGCAGTCTTCGCCAGGACAACGCGCATCTCCTCGGCGATCTTATAGAGACTATTCTTGACGATCTCGAAGGTCCCCGGATCGGATTGCGACACCACGTCGTGCATCGGGTTGATTCCTCGGTCGCGCGGCGAGACGACGGCGCGCACCAATGTTATGCGAACCTCGGGTTCGCGGCACTAGCGTAGTTTCAGCGATGGACGTTCTCTTCGGCCTTCTCTCGGTGGTACTAGAGGCCTTGGCGCCTACTCCTTTAGCGCGCACTTTTTGGGCAATTTTTATTGTGGCGGCGCTGATTCTCGCCGGGCTGGCTCTGGTGCGTTATCCAAGCTGAACGCCGGTGCGCCGCGGAGATGACTCGAAACCGCCCGCCTATTTGAACCAGCTCCGCCACCGCCTCCAATTGCTCGGCATGGCGGGAGATCGGGTTCAGCAGCAAATGGTTCGCGCCGGCCGCCACGAGAGCCTCGAGCCGCTCGCGCACCTCTTCGGGGGTGCCGTGAATGCCCGAGGCGTCGGTGCCGGGCGGATTGTGATAGACCTCGGTGAACCAGCGCTCGAGTTCGCGCCGCGCGACGGCGGGCCGCTCGTCGACGGCCATGAACACGCGCTTCGATATCGGAAACGTCACCGGATCGCGGCCGGCCGCCTCCAAGGCTTGTTTGATGATCGGCACCGCGCCCTTGAACTCGGCGATACTCGATCCGCCCGACCCCATCCAGCCGTCGGCGAGCGAAGCGGTCCGGCGCAGCGCATCCGGATGGCCGACGCCCATCCATAACGGCGGGCGCGGCTTGCACACCGGCCGCGTGGCAAGTTTGACGTTCTCCACTTGGTAGATTTGCCCGCGATAGGTGACCCGCTCCTCGGTCCACAGCGCCTTGATCAGCTCCACTTGCTCGCGGAAGCGACGCACGCGCTTTTCGACGGGAATTTGGAAATCGCGGTAATGGCGGGCACTGCCGAGCCCGACCGCGAGGATCGCCCGCCCGCCGCTGATGAAATCGAGCGTCGCCCACTGGTTCGCCACGGTGAGCGGATGATGGATCGGCAGCACGCTCACCGAGGCACCGACTCCGATCCGCTTGGTGATCGAGGCGGCATAGGTCAACACCACCGGGGGATCGAAGCAGGTATTGTCGTCGACGATATTCTCGGTGACCCACAGATCCCGGAAGCCCAATTCGTCGGCGCGACGCGCGACGGCGCCGACCGTGGTCAAAGCCAACGGATCGGGCGAACGGTGCGGCAACGACATGCCGACCGCGATTTGATCTCGCAATGTCACGGAGCTTTGCCTCGTCGGAGGTTCTGATGTTGATTACTTCGGCGCTGTTCCTCGACACGGTCATTCCGGGGCCCGAGCGGAGCAAGGGAGCCCGGAACCCATGAACACCGGCCAAGCCGGTCCTGTGCTGTCTGGTGTTCATGGGTGCCGGGCTCGCGCCTTCGGCGCGCCCCGGAATGACCACCGAAATAACGGCCCTTACGCTGCCGCCGATTTGGCCTCGGCCCCTGGCCCGACGACGCCTTCCTGGCGGAGCGCGGCGACCGTCTTGGCATCCATGCCGAGCCACGCGCCGAGCACGTCATCCACATGCTCGCCGAGCAGCGGCGACGGCTTCACCGCTGGCGGCGTTCCGTCAAAACGCACCGGCCATGCCACAACTTTGACCTCGCCGGTCGTGGGATGCTCGACCGTCTGCATGATGCCGCGCTCGGCAAACGAAGGATCGTTGAGCAGCTCGAGCGTGTCGAACACGGCTCCCGCCGGCACGCCGGCATCGCCGATCAACTTCATCGCCTCTTCCTTGGTATGCTGGCGCGTCCAGGCGGCGATGATCTCGTCGACCTCGGCCGTCCGCTTGGCGCGCGCGGGCTGCGTATCGTAACGCGCGTCGCCGCTGAGGTCCTCGCGACCGATGACCTTGAGCAGGCGTTGCCAGTGCTCCGGGTTCGCACGGCTGCAGAAGACGTAGACATAGTCGTTGGGGCCACCCGGCTTGCAGGGGTAGAGCGCGCGCGGCGTGAGGCCGCCCGGGGTCGACCGGCTGCTGCCGTCGCGCATCGCCGCCTTGCCGGAGAGCTGGGTCTGCGAGAACGGCACGCGCATGTAATGCAGCATCGCGTCCTGCATCGCCACCTGCAGGCGGCGGCCCTGGCCGGTGCGGGAACGCTGATAGAGCGCGCCCAGGATGCTGATCGCCATCAGCATGCCGGTGCCGGTATCCCCGAGGGAGGGTCCAGGTTTCACCGGCGGCCGATCGGCATCGCCGGTCACGCTGAAGGTGCCACCGGCGGCCTGCGCGATCATGTCGAACGCCAGGCTGCGCTCGTACGGGCTGCCGGTGCCGAAGCCCTTCACCTGGCAATAGATGATGCCGGGGTTGATCTTCTTCACGTCGTCGTAGCCAAGGCCCAACCTCTCGATCGTGCCGGGCGCCATGTTCTCGACCGTCACGTCGGCCTTCTTCAGGAGTTCGCGCACGATCTCCAGACCGCGCGGCGATTTCAGGTTCAAGGTCAACGATTTCTTGTTGGCATTGAACTGATGGAAATACCACGGGTCGTCCGGATGCCCGGGCTGCAACCGCCGGCCGGGGTCGCCGGTGCGCGGATTTTCGATCTTCACCACTTCGGCCCCGAGCCATGCGAGCGCTTCCGTGCAGGACGGCCCGGCCTCGAATTGGGTGAAGTCCACGACGCGAATGCCTGCGAGACAGTCCAGTTCGACGCCGATGCTCATCGCTGACCTCTCCTGTTAGGACAGGAGCCTATCGTCGTACTTATCGTTCAGGCTGGCAACTGGCCGGACGTCAGCCGCGATCGAATTAGCTTTGGCGCGAGGCATTGTCAGGAGGCGCGACGTTCGGATCGATCCGTCGCGCCGCCGCGAAGTCGGCTTCGCCGCCGGCTATGTCGCCGTTCGCGCGACGCGCGAGCCCGCGCGCGAAGAGGGTATCGGCGTCGGTGGGATTGAGGCGTGCGGCTTCGCCGAGGTCGGCGACGGCGCGCGCGTAGTCTTTCACGCGGTACCAAGCCCGGCCGCGGTTGTAGTAAGCGGAGGCGGCACGATCGGGCGCCAGCCGGATTGCTTCGCTGAAATCGGCGATGGCGCGCTCGTTGTCGCCCCGCCCGGCCCAGATGTTCCCGCGGTTGTTGAATGCGCCGGGGCTGTTCGGCTCGAGCCGGATCGTCTCGTTGAAGTCGGCAAGGGCATGCGTGTTCTCGCCTCTGTGCGCGAAGGCGTTGCCACGCTTGAAATAGGAAGTGGAATCGTTGGGCGCGAGCCGGATTGCCTCGCTGAAATCGGCGATGGCGAGAACGTAATCCTGCCTGCCGAGCCAAACGTTGCCGCGGTTGTGATGATAGTCGGCATCGCTCGGATCGAGTCGGATCGCATCGTTGAAATCGGCAAGCGCTCGGGCGAAATCGTTTTTGCCGGCCCAGATGAGGCCGCGGTTGGATAAGGCGCGCGGGTCGGGCTTGATGCGGATCGCCTCGTTGTAGTCGGCGAGCGCGCGCTGCTCGTCGCCCTTGTTGCTGTATTCGATTGCGCGGTTGTAATAAATCTCGGCCAGCGCTTCGCCCTGGAGTTGGCCCGAGGCGATCGCGTCGTTGCACGCCTTGATTGCGACGTCGCCGGAGGCCTCGGCGCATGTTTTCCTCGCCTGTACGGTGCGCGCGGATGGTCGCGGCACTGCGGCACGCGCGGCGGCGGGCGTGACCCGGGTGAGCTGCGCGCCGGCGGGATCGGCCAAGGCCGGAGCAGCGATGGCGCTCGACAGCAGAACGGCAAGCGTGCACGCGAGCGCTCCGGCCTTCAGCGCGCGGACGGCGCCGACGCGCCGGAAAACTGCGGGATTATTTGCACGGTAATTCATGGCTCTGGGCTCCATCAGGAAATATTTCAGCGCGATCTTTTCCGGTTTGCCGAAATCGGCCCGATCCGGATTGAGTCCGGGTCGGCGGTTGGGGATCATGGCTTTTAGTCGTGCGCGCGGACGAATCGGTTCAAAGCCAAGGAATTCCCCAGCCGGGTCGGGCCTCGGCTCGTTCAAGCCCGGCCTGACCGGCGTCGTCGGCGAACTCTACCTGGACCCGAACAAGCGCGGCGTCGGCTTTGTTGCCAAGTCGACCGCGGCGCGTGAAACAAACGCGGCGTCATCCTGAGGGACGCGCGCGACTCCGTCGCGCGCGTGTCGCGAAGGATGGCCACACGCACCGAGCGTGCTTCCATCCTTCGAGACGGCCGCTCGCCGAGGCGAGCGGCCCCTGAGGATGACGGTCGTTGCTGGAATTGCGATGGGTGATCCTCAGAACCATCCGCGCCATTTGAACCAGATCAGCGGCACAAGCGCGCTTACCGCGATCAGAGCAAGGGCATAGGGGTAACCCCATGCCCAATCGAGCTCCGGCATGTACTTGAAGTTCATCCCGTACATGCTTGCGATCAGCGTAGGGGGAATCCCCACCACCGAGACTACGGCCAATACTTTGATGATATTGTTCTGCTCGATGCTGATCATGCCCAATGTCGCATCGAGGAGAAGCTGGACTTTATTGGCGAGGTGCCCGTCGTAATCGTTCAGCGAGGCGACGTCCTGCCGCACCGTCTCGAGCCGTGGCTTAACCTCCCTGGGAAGCCACTCGCCGCCGAGGCTGAGTACAAAAGGGACTATTCTGGCAACACCAAGCAGGCTGTCGCGAATCTTTGATACGAGATCACCATTTTGGCCGATACGCCGAAGCAAAATTCTGAGACTCACGCTTTCGACCGCCCTGCGGCGTCGGCTTAACCGCTCCGCGGGGTTGGCGCGAAAGAGACGGCGAGAGAGAAAGTCAAGGTCGGTCGCGGTCCGCTCAAGGACATCGGCAAGCCGGTCGACGATGGCCTCGATCAGATCGGCAAACACAGTGGAGCTGGTAAGCGGCGGCGCGTCGGACGGCATTTTGCGATTGGCCAATGCCGTAAAGGCGGACAGTTCCGCGAAGCGGATCGTTATTAAACGATCGGCGGTGAGGACAAAGCCCACCGGCGTGGCGATTGGCTCATCGAATTCGGCGCGGTAGATCAACGGCGTATTGACATAAAGCGCATTTGCCTCGGCGCGCAACCGGCTGGAGGTTTCGATTTCGCTAAGGTCATCCATGCTCGGCATCGCCAGCTTGGTCGCTTCCTCAACGAAAGCGATTTCAGCGGGATCCGGCTTCATCAAGTCGATCCAAACAACGTCTGTTGGCAGTTCAGCACCGGCCAGACCGGGCGGCGGCTCAACCCTCAGACCGCGACGGTTGTAAAGGGCCAACATCCTCGATCCCGACGACCTCGCCCGAAGCTTCGGCGAACTGCGGAAAGGTGAATTGTGTGAGCGGCTGGCCATCCGCCAGCAGGCAGAGCTCGCGTCTCCAGATTTTCCTCAACAGGATGACCGCCGCGTCGGAGCTGCCCAGCCGGTCAACGCCACGGTCGGCGATCGCACCCTGGCCGACGCAAATCACGGTGTCCTGCAATCGGGGGTTGGTGATCCGCTCGAACGTCGACTTCCCGGACAGAACCTCCAACGTCTTCCTGCTGAACCACTGATCCTTGTGGGTGCGCCTGCGGGCGTCGATCCAGGCCGCGAAGCCGATCAGCTTGTTGATGAACTTGGGAGACGATGTCGTGACATTAGTCGACATATAGTGATAGTGATGCGTATCGTCGATCGGAACGTAGGCAAACAGAGTGCTGACTGTCGTGCGCTTGCGGTAATCGAACTGAAGGTAACACAGGTTCGGCATTAGGAAGTGATTGAGCTCGGTCGATCGCGCGTGCTGCAGTTGCTGGGTCAGACCGAACGGAGTCTCGTAGGCGGAAACCTTCGGAATGGCCGCGCGGCGGGAGCGTCGCAGCAGCTCGCTGTTGCGATGTGAAAAATGCACGTGAACATCGTCGAGGATGTTCTCGGCGCTCTGAAAATAGTTGCAGTCGATCCGGTGCCGATGAAGGAACTGGCCGAGCTTCGGCCATTCGGGGAATGGAGGCGCCGCGGCCTCGCCTAAATAGGCGAAAATCAAGCCGATCGCCTCCCTTGCCCGATATGTCGCGATCTTCACCTTGTGGCAGAAGGGCCGCGGTTCGGCGGGCTGCGCGGTGCACTGACCGGTCGGGTCGAATGTCCAACCGTGGTATCGACACGAGAGCTGCTCTCCTTGTACCCGGCCGGTCGAGAGTTGCGTGCCGCGATGCGGGCACCGATGTACGGTGAGGTAGGGCCGGCCGCTCTCGCCTCGGTAGAGGGTAAAATCTTCACCCATGACCCTGATGGGGACCGACTTGCCCTTCGCGAGATCCCGCGACAGATAGATCGGCTGCCAGAAGCGGCGGAGATAGCGCCCGGCGATCGTCGCCGGTCCGGTATGGACAAAGTCGATTTCCTGCGCGTCTCTGTCGGCCGTGTTCATCATGATCTGACGTACAAGGTCTTGAAGAACCTCTCAATGGGGAATACGGAGGTACCGGAACAGGGCATGCATGAACCATACCGGCTCGATCGCCAGGAACTTCAGATCGATGAGCAAGGACAATGACCTGTCCTCGATCATGTGGCCGACAAACAGGAATACCCAGGCGGAAATGAACACCGGCGCGGCGATGTAGATCAGCGGAACGGACGCATTTGCCTCCGAGAACCCGATGGTCGCACCCGCGATCACGCTGAAGATTACCATGCCGAGCGCGAGCGGAATCGAAAGTGTCAGATAATAAATTAACGCTAGCCCACAGAAAATCGTCGCCCAGTTCAGATACGGCTCGCGCTCAAAGAGGGCCGGTGTCGGTAGATACCACAACATCGCGAGCATTGCCCACGTAATCACCGGCACCGCGAAACAGTGGATCGCCTGGTTCGTCGGGTTATTGTGGTTCTGTTCGTATTCAGCCAGCAACACCTCGATGCGGCGAATGCTACGCGTTTCCGCGCTCATGGAGCCCTTCCCCAAACACATACGAAAAAGCGGGGGTCCCAAGCCGGATGATGGCAGAAAAGCTGCGCGACGGTCAACGCGCCACCTGGCCGATCAAACCAAATAAATGCGGTCCGGAAGCTCGTCGCGGGTCGTCTCGGTGCGCGGGAAGTGGGCGGCGAGCACGTTCCCACACGCCTCGATCGCCGCAATGAATCCCTCGGCAATTCGACCGTCGCGCGTGTGCGCCACCAGGGCATCGACGGCGCTCTGCCATTCCGACTGCCGCACGCAGCCGGCAATGCCTTCGTCGGCGATGATCCGGACATAGCGTTCGGCGAGAGAAACGAAAATGAGAATGCCGGTGCGGTCCTTCTTGCGCGCCATGCCGCGGATGGTGAACTGCTCCATGGCGGCACGATGGGCGACGTAGCGGCGCGTCGCGCGCGGCAGCAGCGCCACCCGCACCCGCGGCAGGCAGAGCACCGCAGCGAGCACGAAAAAGGCCGCGATCTGCAGCACCAGAATCCCCTGCACCGACATCTCAGTGAGCGCCAGCAACAACCACGGCAGCGCGAGCGCGGCCAGCGCCGCGAGGAGGATCGGCGGCGCCGTGGCGTCGGTCGACGTCCGCGCCAGCACGCAGACGATCTCGCCCGAGGTCTTGGCCTCGGCCGCGCGGATCGCCGTTGCGATACGCGAACGGTCCTGTTCCGACACGCTCATCACCAGCTCCCCGAAGCGCCGCCGCCGCCCGACGAGCCTCCGCCGCCGGAGAACCCGCCGCCGTCGGAGAAGCCGCCACCGCTGCTGAACCCGCCGCTGTCCGAGAATCCGCCGCCCCAAGAGCCGCCGCTGGAGTAGCCGCCGCGCCGGCCGGAACTGGCCGCCATGCCGGCGAGCATGCCGAAGATCAAGGACCGGAAGGAGGAAGAAATGACGATGCCGCCGACGAAGACGAAGAACACCACCACAAGAAGCCAAGCGACCACATCGGGCGTCCGATCGCTGTTGACGACGCGCACCGATGGCCGCTTCTGCCATTCGGAGGCATCGGTGGTGAGCACCGTGATGATGTCATCGACGCCGCGCGCGACGCCGCCGCCGAAATCGCCGGCCTTGAAGCGCGGCGCGACCGCGTTGGCGATGATGATTTTTGACAATGCGTCGGTGAGCGTTTTTTCGAGGCCGTAGCCGACCTCGATGCGCACCTTGTGCTCGTTTGGCGCCACCAGCAGGAGCACGCCGTTATTCTTGCTCTTTTCGCCGAGCTTCCAGGCGCGGAAGAGTTGGTTGGCGTAGGGCTCGATCTCCTCGCCCTCCAGCGAAGATACGGTCGCCACGACGAGCTGGATGCCGGACTTGTTTTCGAGATCGACGAGCTTCGGCACGATCGCGCTGCGCGTCGCCGCCGGGATGATGTTCGCCTGATCGACGATGCGGCCGGTCAGCGGCGGAAAATTAGCGGCGAGCGCGGCAAGCCCGGTGAATAAGAGAAGGGCGAGCCCGACCGCCACGCGGGCCCCTCCCCGCGCCGGGCCAATAGCAGCGCGCACCCCCATCATGCCGCGCTCTCCCCGCTCAGTGGATTTAGAACTTCACCTGCGGGGGTGCCTGCGCGCTATCGCTTGCGGCGAACTCCGCCATTGGCTTGGTGGAACGGAAAAAGGTCGCCGCCCACAATAGGCCTGGGAAGGTCTTGAGCGTCGTGTTGAACTCGCGCACCGCCTCGATGTAGTCGCGCCTCGCCACCGCGATGCGGTTCTCGGTGCCCTCGAGCTGCGACTGCAGGGCCAGGAAGTTCTGGTTGGATTTGAGGTCCGGATAGTTCTCGCTGACAGCCAGCAGGCGGCCGAGCGCACCGGTCAACTGGCCCTGCGCGTCGAGAAACTGCTTGAGCTTCTCCGGGTCGTTCAGCTGAGAGGCGTCGATCCTAACCGACGTCGCCTTGGCGCGCGCCTCGACCACCGCGGTGAGGACCTCCTTCTCCTGCTTGGCGTAGCCCTGCACGGTGGCGACCAGGTTGGGGATTAGATCGGCGCGGCGCTGATAGTTGTTCTGCACCTCCGCCCATTTCGCCTTGGCCTGCTCCTCCTGGGTTGGAATCACGTTGTAACCGCAGGCCGACACCGCGGACCCGAGGAGAACCGCGGCGAAAATGGCGCGGATGCGCGATAGCGATGCGGTCATGCGTGCCTCCTGTCAGTGCTGCAAGGATTGGCGATGTGTACGTCAGGCCGGAGCGAAGACGTCGTCGCGCTCCTCTTTCGGGTGCTCGGGCGCGACAACCGACACAGCGAAGGCAGAGTCGCGCTGCATGACGGGCAGGACCCGCTCGGCGAAATGGCGCATGTTGAGCTCGGCCTTGTCGGGCGGCATCCGCCCATAGGAGAAGTCGCACACCACGTGATCCGTGCCGGTCAGGCGCTGCAGCTCGCCCAGCTGCTGAATGCAATCATCCGCCGTGCCGACGATCTGGATGCTCACGTAGAAGTCCGTCATTTTCGTTCGCGCGGCCGGCTCTTTCAGCTTGGCGTAAGTCTTCGCCATCTTGCCGTAGGACTCGTAACCTTTGACGTTCGCCAGATGGCCGTCGGAGAAACGGTAATGCGCGTCGATCGAGTCCCACTTGGCGCCGAGGTACTGCATCGCCCGCTCGTGCGCTTCGGCACGGGTAGCCGCGCATGAGACGTTGGTCAGGACGATCGGCGGGGCCGGGGTGTGCCCGACGCTGACGGCGATCTGGCGGAAGCTCTCGATGTCGGCGGCGGCTTTCGTCCATTCGTTCTGCATGATCACCATCATGCCGAAGCCCAGTCTCGCCATGATCTCCGCGGATTCGGGGCTGACCGACGACGCGTAGAAACGCCGCTCCGGGTTGGACATGGGTCGCGGCCGTATCGACATGCGCGGGATCTTGTAGAACTCCCCCTCCCACTCGAACACCTCCTCGCGCAACGCCGTGACGACGAGCCGCGCGGCCTCGGCAAAACGCGCCCGCGCTTCCTCCATCGGCACGCGGAAACCGGCGAACTCCTCGCTGGCTGCGCCGCGTCCGAATCCGAACAGGCAGCGGCCGCGGCAGAGCAAGTCCAGATACGCAATCTGCTCCGCCACGCGGATGGGATCCTGCCACGGCAGCACGATCACGCAGGTTCCGAGTGTGATGCGTTTCGTCTTGGCGGCGTAGTAAGCCAGCAATTGCAGCGGGCTCGGCGACATGGAGTAGCCGGTGAAATGATGCTCCAGAGAAAAGAGGGAATCGAAGCCCAGCGGCTCCGCGAGGTCTGCGAGCGCCAGATGCTCTGCCAAAACCGAAGAATCCGGGCGCCCGGGCTCGGCCAGAACGCTGATGTCAGTTCCGATTCTCATTTCGCGGAGCGCTCGTTGCAGCGACGAACAGGCCGCCGATCCTTCGTGGCATCCTCGGCAGCATCGCATGACCTCGCGTCGAGCGAAAGATAGGCCGGCAAGAGATCAACCCCGTGGTCGGCCGGTCGCGCCGCTTGCAATTGGACTCGCGGCAATTGTGGTGCGAACTTCGGAATCGGAACCCAAGCGAGATGAATCATGCCACCCGTGCTTCGGCTTTACGAGGACACATTGTCGTGCGGCAGCGAGGCTCGGCTGCCGGCGCTCCCGCGTGTCGTATTCGTCGTGCATGGCGCGCTCAGCATCGGCGATCGCGGCATTGGAGGCGGCGAGGCTTGGCACGGTGAAGGCCCCGTTATCGTGCGGGCGGAGAAGGCCGGTGCGACCTGCTGGCGCTGGGAACTTGCCAGCGGCGCGGGCGACGGCGCCGCCAGCGGCCAAGGCGTGCGTTCGCGTGAGAAGCTCGCCGCGTCAGTCACCTTACCTCCGGGCGAACTCCTCCTGCGCTGTGATAGCGTCGCGTTCCCGCCCGGCGGTTTCGCTTATCTGCACACGCATGAGGGGCCCGGTATTCGCTGCCTGATCGAAGGCGGCATCCGCATCGACACACACGGCCGTTCCACGTCCTACGGGCCCGGCAGCGCTTGGTTCGAGAGCGGGCCGGAGCCGGTGTTCGCGCAGGCCGCTGCCGACCGTCCCAGCCGCTTCATTCGCGTGATGATTATCCCGCGCGCGTTCATGGGAAAAAGCACGCTGCGCCTGGTCAACAAGGAGGACGAAGGAAAGCCGCGAGCCCAGCAGTATAGGGTTTATGTAGATGCGCCATTGAATGTCGGCGAGGCAAAATCCCGATGAGAGTGAAACGATGCCGAAGTTGATCCCCGTCCCGGACTTTTTGAGCAAGCCGTTCTGGGACGCCGTCAATCAAAGGCGGCTCGTCCTGCAGCACTGCGCTGCCTGCGACCGGCTGCAATATCCGCCGCGGCAAGCCTGCCAGGTTTGCAATTCGGCCGGCGGTCTGACGTGGAAAGAGGTCGACGGAAAAGGCCATATCGCGAGCTACATCGTGATCGAGGACGGCCGCCTCAACCGGCGCATGCCCGATCAGCCCTATAACCTCGCCATGGTGACGCTGGACGCGGACCCGCGGGTCAATTTCTATTCCAATCTCCCCGGCACGCCGCCCTACAAGGTGCCGGTGGGCGCCGCCGTCGAAGTGACGTTCGAAGAAGTGGCCCCCGGTCAACTCATTCACGAGTGGCAGGTGAAGCCATGACCGCGGCAGATCGATACCAGTGGCGGCGAGACAAGGACGGGCGCGGCGTGTGGGAGCACCGCGGCAAGGTCGCGGTCGCCGGCGTCGGACATTCGCCGGTCGACCGTCGCTGGGACGGCGTCTCGATGGACAAGACGCTCGGTGCCTACTCGATCCTGGCCTGCCAAAAGGCGATGGACGACGCCGGCGTGACGCCGGATCAGATCGACGGTGTTATCTGCTGCGACAGCCATATTGCCGGCGGCAGCGGCGGCTCCGCGTCGCAGTGGGCGCCACGGCCGTACTTCGCCCCGCCCTACGATTCGGAGTTGGGACTCACTCTGATCAACGCGCAGTGGCTCATCGCGCAGATGCGCCTGCCCAACGTCAAATTTGCTCCGACCGGCGTGCCTACCATCAGCGAAATGGTGGGCATGGCGGCGCAAGCCGTGGGTGACGGCCTTTGCCACACCTGTCTCGTCATCTACCCGACCGGCAATCTCGAAGGCCGCTATCGTCGCGGCGGCGAGAACGCCGACGATTACGCGCGCGGCGCACGCCAATGGACCGCACCCTGGGGCAATCACGGCGGCAACGATTTCATCAACATCTTTCCGCACCGTCAGTACTGTTTGAAATACGGCGGCAAGCACGACGACCTCGCCCCCTTCGTCGTCAACCAGCACCGCAACGGGCTGCTCACGCCGTGGGGATATGATGCCACCCACAAGGTACCGCAGCTCACCATCGAGGATTACGTCACTTCGCGCTACGTCCTGAACCCGCTGCGGCTCTGGGACTGCGATCGGCCGGTGAATGCATCGGCCGCGTATCTGTTCACGACTGCCGAGCGCGCCCGCGACATGCGGCAGTCGCCGGTCTACGTGCTCAATCACTCCCAGCACAATTTCAAACAGCGCACCACGCAGGCCGATCTGGACGAGATCGAGGACTGGACCGACCGCGCCGCCAGGAGAATGTACGAGGGTGCCGGGCTTGGGCCCAGCGACGTTGACATATTCAATCCTTACGACGGCTATGCACCCATGGCGCAGTTCTTCCTCGAGGCCTTCCAGTGGCACGGCGTCAAACGCGGCGATGCCTTCGCGTTCTACGCCGGCGATATCAGGGTCGAGGGACCGGACCCGTTCTGCTCGAGCGGCGGCAATCTGGGCAACGGGCGCACCCGCACGGCCATGTATACCGACAGCATCGAGCAGCTGCGCGGCACGGCCGGCGCGCGGCAGGTCACGGTCCGGGCGGAGACGGCGCTCGCCGCATTCACCACGCCCAGCAACGGCGGCTGGATCATGTTCGGCAAACACCCGAACTGATGTCAGCCCTGGGCAGGGCTCAGCGCGAGCACATCACTTCCGATTTTCGCGCAATGCGGAGATGCCCTGAGGTCCGAGATCGTCAGGCGTCGATTCTTGTATAGACGCCGGGCGACCCCGCTGCATGCGTCATCGCCTGCCGCATCTGTGGAGAGCGGGGCGAGGAATGCAGGTTTTGCTCTTTCCACTCCGCACTTTCGGGGACGCCAGCACCGGTGAACTCGTAGACGGTGGTATACCCGCTCGTGCCCTCGTGAACCCGATAGCGGCGTGCATAAATCACGCCCGGTACCTTCCGATAGCCTGGAACATATTCGCCGTTGTACCAGGCGTTCCATTCCGCCTCGACTTCGGCCGGCACGGACATGCGGCCAATCTGTAATACCGGTGCCATGCCGCGGTCCGGCACTTCCAAGGCGTCCGGGAAGATCTGCTCGCCGACGATCCGCGTCAGGTTCGATCCAATCACGCTCGGAGAGACCCGCTGTCCCCACGGCGTGCGCGGCCTGCCGGTGAAGGCCGAGGTCCGCAACACGCCGAGGTTTTCCAGCTCATAGAAGGCCAGATATTTGGGGCCTCCCTTCACCGCCTTGTACCGGGCGGCCGAGAGAATACCGGGAACCGCCAGCAGCTCCGGCAGGTGCTCGGTGTTGTACCAGTCGTTGAACTCCTTGTCGTGCTCGGCGTCGATGTCGACGTACACAAGGAAGATGCCTTTGCCCTTTTTTGCCATGTTCGATCCCTTCCCGACAGATTGCGAATGGGCCGCGCTCATCAAACTCTTCGACCCGGCTGCCGCAAAGCCGACGCCAGCCGCAAAGCCGCCAATTATGCCGCGGCGTGTGACACTTGATTCAATCATGAGACCCCCCTGATAGAATAGTGGCACAGAGCATCCCCTGAAAGTCATCCCGCTCTAGGTTATTGCTGGCGCATGATGTTTTCCGAAAACCGGTACCCACTTTTCGGCATCATGCGCTAAGCCCGTGCGGAGCGACGCTCGATGAAGGCGAGCGTCGACCGCGCACACTCCACCGGGTGGCTGGCAGCCGCGTGATAGGAATCGCCGGGAAGCACGACAAGCTCGGACTGCGGGATCATCCGCTGCCAGGCCGTGGTTTCCTCGACACTGGCGAGCCCGCTGCCGTCGGTCGTGATGACCAGGGTCGGACACGCAATTTTCGGCACGTCGGCCCGGATGTCCGCGCATGCGATCGTCAGCGTGAAACCGACCTGGGTCGAGACAGCAGTCCGGCCCATCAATCTCGTCCACCACGCGACGCCGGCCGGCGGAAAGTCGCTGCCGAGCCGCCCGGCCATGCTTTCTCGCGCCCAGAGTTCGACACCGCGTTTTTCGAAATCGGCAGCGCGCGCCGGGGCGGCTTCCGCGGCGCCGACGCGCAGCGGCGTTGGTGAACCGACCACGATCAGCGTAGCCACGCGCTCCGGTCTGCGGGCGGCAAAAGCCCGCGCGATGGTTCCGCCGATCTTGGCGCCGACGAGATGGAAGCGCTCGGCGCCAAGCACGTCCATCAGGCGGCAGTAGTCGTCAATGAGGCCATCGAGGCTCCATGGAAATTCGCGCGGCATGGGAGTTGACTGGCCGAAGCCGCGCATGTCCGGGCGAACGACGCGATGACGGCGGGCAAGCTTCGGCACCCATCCGTACCACGCCGCACCGCTTTCCGCGTTGCCGTGCAGCATGAGGATCGTGCTCGGTTTGCTCCAGGGGTCGGTGAAGTCGTCGACCACATAGTGAAGATCGAGATCAGGTGGAATGCGCAATGTGGGCATGACGCTTGCCCTTTCCGCTTCGCTAGGGCGCTTTCCGTTTCAAGTGAATCGGAAAGCGCTCTAGGCTTTTGGTTTGACGCATTTTCTTACGGAAAACCGGTTCCCACTTTTCCGGAAAATGCTGTAACGACCGCTGCGCCCGCACGCTGCCACCGCGTTGCGCCCAAGTCCATCTGGTGCCGCGAACCCGAAGTTCGCGCCACAATTGCCGCGACTCCGATTGCGAACTTCGGGCGACGCCGCGCCAGGGACGCACGGCCACGACCAAAAGGTGACAGACGACCATTCACATTGTTTTGTCTTGCCGCAGTCTTCCAAAAGAGGATATTTTGTTTCGTGACGCATGCGACCCTTGCTTTGGTCGCGCGGGCTTTGCTCCTCCGGCCCACCCGGCGTCTCATCCCCCCACATTCCGACGTAACCTCACCGAGAAAGACGGGAGACGATCACATGGCTAATGCCCAATGCCTTTGCGGCGCTCTTTCACTGAAGTTGCGAGAAACGTCAAAGCTGATTGTCGCGTGTCACTGTCTCGCCTGCCAGCGACGAACCGGTTCGCCATTCGGCCTCGGCGTTTTCCATGCGATTGACACCGTCGAGATCTCGGGAACGGCTACGGAGTTCATTCGCGTCGGCGATAGCGGCCGTAAGGTGCGATGCTATTTTTGTCCAACATGCGGCTCTACGGTCTATTGGAAGCCCGACGTCTTGCCATCTCTAATCGGCGTCGCGGTTGGCGCGCTCGGCGACCCTGGCTTTCCGGCTCCCACCTTTTCGATATTCGAGCGGTCGAAGCATCATTGGGTCCATGTTGATGAGGCAGTCGAGCATTTCCAGAAAAGCGGGCTGCAAAAAGATGCCTGATATGAGTCCGCGTCCTGGAATCATAAAGTCGCTAGTGTGGCGGTTCAGAAGTCCGCATCACTCTTGCAGCGAGTCCGAGTTGCGGACTTCTGAACCAAAGCCACACTAGATCAATATGTTGCTAGTGCCCTTCGATTCCGAAGTTCGCAAACGAGCGCGCCGCAAAATAATGCGAACTTCGGAATCATGGCACTAGCAGGCTGCTGAAAAAGGGGTTTGGCGAGGCTTCCGGAGTGTGATTCCGTGCATGTGTCTGATTCCTTTGGGCTGGGGCATGCGATGCGCGGAGAAGATCAGCGATCGGAAGGGATATTC
>Ga0213881_10000232_pt1 | contig 43483 bp, 37 predicted proteins | sample BarmaccoBMER_R08_FD_160104 | JGI IMG/M metagenome (GOLD analysis project Ga0213881, IMG submission 160104) | Barbacenia macrantha exposed rock microbial communities from rupestrian grasslands, the National Park of Serra do Cipo, Brazil - ER_R08 ...
CGCTGTTCTCCAGCGACCGCACAGACGGTGTGTCCGTCGCGGCGGAGAAGCTCAGCGGTGAGATCCAGGAGCACGGCTACTGGGGCGGCGCCCGAGACCGGATACCGCTGGCGCAGACGGACCGCCTCGACCCCTCGGGCGAGTTGTCCCTCGAGACCGACCCGTCAACCGGGCTGGTCACCATCCGGCCGCACGGCAACCTGTGCCTCATCCGTTCCGGCCAGGACTGGACTGAGACCGACGGAGACGAGCGGCGGATGTACCTCGAGGATGTCGAGCCGGTGCTGCGCGCCGGCATGGACTTCCTGCGCGACGACGGGCTCGAGATCGGCTGCTACGCCAACCGATATCTCCGGGTCACCACCGACGACGGCGTCGAGACCGACAAGAGCTTCGGCATGAGCTGGTGGCGGAGCCTGGAAGACCTGGAAACCTGGTCGGAGTCGCATCCGACGCATGTCGCGATCTTCCGGGCGGCACTGAAGTACCTGTCGACCATGGGCCTCGACGCCCGCCTGCGGCTCTACCACGAGGTCACCGTCACCGAGGCAGGCCAGCAGGATTTCCGGTATCTCGGCTGCCACGACCGGACAGGCATGCTCCGCACGCGACCATCATGACCGTGCGCCCTGTGTCGAACACTGGTCAGACCCCCGCCTAACTGCCATGGGAGCACCCCACGGTCCTGTCGAACCCGCGTTCATCCCGCATCACTTGCCGGACGGCGACTCAGCCAGCTGGGGCAGTGCCTCGACATGGTCATCAGTCGTGGCCGGGAAGCATGTACTTCGGCGACTGCTCCTCAGCCAGGAAGTTCAGCAGCAACTGATTGACCAACGCGGGTTTTTCCAGCGGTAGAGCGTGCGAGGTGCCCAGGACAACCACGAGCGAGCCGGGAATCCGGCAGAGCCACGGCGACGACAGCACTGTGTTCGACGCGCACACCGTTCGCCGCGCACACCGTCGTCGCCCTGCATCAGCAGTACGGGCATCCTCAGCTCGGCGAGTGCGGACAACTCCAGGTCAAGCTCCTCGCGCCACAATCGCAGCCACTTGTCGAACACGACCGGAAAGTGTTCGTGGCCCTCCGGAGACTAACGCTCGTACTGCGGATGGAGCATGTCCGCGAGCGCCGCGGTGTCCGGCCCGTCGATAATCGCCCGGGACACCGACCCCACGCGGACGGCGGTTACAGCCGTGCTCGAAGTCCTCACCCAAGATCCCCGGCACAGCGTCAGGTTCGCACTCACGGCGTGATGAGCCGCGCACCGCCTCTTCACCCACCCCTGGGACCGTCTTGAACCGACTCCTGCTGGCCAGGACGAGCAAGGAAAACCTCTCGCTACCTCCGCTCTCGGCAGATGAGGACGTCCAGAGAGTCTCGTTAGTCGCTCCCGCGCCGGGGTTAACGTGTGTTGGCAAGGGATCCCCGTGCGGGCAGTGGTGCTCGGCCTGTTGAGGTCACACGTCAGTGGTCTGCTCCAGGTCGATCACGATCTTGCCCAGCGTGTGACCGGACTCCACTGCTCGCAGTGCCTGCGGCGCTTGGTCGAAGGGGTAGGTCTGGAGCACCTTGGGATCGACTTTGCCTGCGGCGACCAGGTTGGCGACGGTGGGAACGCCCGCCGAGCTGGAGATCAGGAAACTGCCTCCCAACTCCGCGACACGGGGGTCGGCGACCGACACGATCCGGGCGGGGTTGGTGATCAGAATGGCGACGTGGCGCATTGGTTCACCGCCGACCACGTCGAGGATGGCATCCACGCCGCCGGGGAGCAGTTGCCGCATCTGCTTGACGACGTCGCCCCTGTCGTAGGGCACCAGCGTGGCTCCGAGACTTTCCGTCATCGACCGTTTGGTCTGGCTACCGACTCCGAAGACCGCCGCGCCGCGGTTGCGCGCCAGCTGTGCGGCCATGACGCCGACACCACCACCGACGCCGTTGATCAGCAGCGTCTCCCCCTCGGTGACGCCGAGTTTCTCCAGCGCGTCCCAGGCGGTCCCCCCGGCCACCGGCAGCGCGGCTGCCTGCACGAAACTGACCTGCGGGGGCTTATGTGTGGTGGCCTCGGCGAGCAGCACCGCGTGCTCGGCGTAGCTGCCGTGTTCCGGTGCGGCCCTGCCCATCACGTCATCGCCCTGGGCGAATCCCTCGACGTCGGAGCCGACTGCTACCACGACACCGGCCGCCTCGACGCCTAGCGCCAGGGGAAAGCTCGGTGTGCTCTGCGGGTTGGCCATCGCGCCGCTGCGAATCTTGTAATCGACAGGGTTGACTCCGACAGCCTTGACCTTGATCACCAGCTCGCTGGGACCCGGTGCCGGCTCAGGCCGCTCGAACCAGGTCTCGGTCTCCGGACCACCGTACGAGGTGTAGCCATAGGCCCTGCTCATCGCGGTCAGTCCTCTCCGTCCTCCCGTACCAGTCCTTCCTATCCTGCCTCGGCCGACGCACGGCGACCGCATGGCAATCCCCTTACGGACCCGCTGGGCACGGCCTGCACCAGCACCCGAACACAGACAGCGGCAGAAGAGGACACTGCGCTCGGCGATTAGGCCGATCGTCGTGTCCCAGTAGAGGATCGGCCTACGGGACTGGCTCGCGTACATCGGTAGCGGCTGGAAGTTGCTGTAGGTCTCGGGGAACGGGGACGCTGCGCCGCACACGCGGGAGTGACACGGTTGGTGTAAGCGGGCCGCCGCGCAATCGTGGCGGATCGAGGTGGCCACCGATGAGTCTCCTCTAGCCGAGCGTCGAAACCGGTGGAGCATTCGACATAATCGGGAGGAGCCCTATGCGCGTCCAGCGCGGCGAGGGCCTCGCCGGGGGCGAGGTAGCCGCCGAGCACGTGCGCGGCAAGGCCGTCGTTCACCGCGAGCAGGAGGAGCGCGAACCGGCGCGGGTCGGATTGCGTTCCCGCTGAGCGGATCTGCGCGGTGACGAACTCCTGGAGCTGCGCCATGTCGGCACGCATCCGCTCGCCGATGGCCCCCTCTCGCACGCCCTCACCGAGAAACGCGAAGAGCGAGTGGCTCTCCCGGCGGCGTTGCTGATCCAACGGCAGCCATTGGATCAGTAGGGCGCGCACCGCCGCGTGCGATGGCGGGGGGTCCGGCAGATCGGCGAGCGCGGCCGCGTACCGCTGACCCACCCGCTCCGCGACGCTGTCCATGGCGAACAGCAGCATCTGCTCTTTGGTCCGGAAGTAATGCTGCACGAGACCCATGGACATGCCCGCCTCGGCGGCGACATGCCGGAGACTGACGCCGCCGAATCCGCTCCCGTCCACCACCCGCCACAGGGCATCCGCGATCTCCTGACGGCGTTGCCGGTGGTCGACCTGCTTGGGCACGGCTGCCGAGCATGCCGCATCGGTGAACAATACGAACGCATTGCCAAGCCGGCTACACCACACCGGCAGCTGGATCCTCGCCCACAAGGCGACATGATGAGCCCGCTATCGAACCACCTCTTTCCACCGGCCGCAATACTGGACTCGCGCGCCGCACTGCCTGACAGGGAACCGGGCACCGGCCCGACTGGTGCGCGTCTGAATCATCGGTGCGATCATTGTCGGACTAGGACGCCGACGAAGCGAGGTAGGGAATGAACGTACCGGGGGATCCGCGGGGCGGTGGCCCGTACCCCCCGCCCGTGGGCTACGGGCAGAATGCGGCGGGGTATGGCCAGGGCCCCGGGTACGGCGCGCCCCCGGTGCGGCCCCGCAACGGCTTCGGGATCGCCGCGCTGGTGCTCGGCCTGCTCGCGCTGGTGCTGTCCTGGACAGTTATTGGCGGCATCGTCTTCGGCATACTCGCAGTGATTTTCGGCCTGCTCGGTCGGGCCCAAGCCAAGCGGGGCGAGTCGACCACCGGCGGCTTGTCAATCGCCGGGGTGGTGCTCGGCGGCATCGGACTGCTCATCGCGATCGGGCTGATCGCATTGGGGATGTCTCTTCTGAACTCGCCGGCCGGTCAGAGCTACCGGCAGTGCCTCCAGCAGTCGGGCGGGGATCCGGCGAGGGTCCAGCAGTGCGCCTCGGAGTTCGGCCGCCAACTCGGTGGCCGCTGAGTGACCGCTCACGAGGCGCAGGCGCCGGTGGAGACTTCGGTATTTCGGCTCGATGCTGCGGCGACGTCGTCAACGATCTCGTCATCGGCAAGCACGAACCCGGTCTCGTCGTTGTCCACTGCTGCCCCGAACACCAAGCCGAGCACTTGGCCGGATCCATCGAGCAGCGGACCACCGGAGTTCCCGCTGCGCACCACGGCGCGGACGGTGTAGACGTTGCGGACCACGGTTGACATGTTGTAAATGTCCGGGCCGCGCAGGTGGATGCGGTCCCGAACCCGGGCGGCCGAGGCCGTGTACGGCCCATCCAGCGGGTAGCCGAGCACCAACCCACTCAACCCGGAGGTGGCTGGCTTCGAGGCCAGCTGCAGCACCGGCACTGTCAACCCGGGTACCTTCAGGACCGCGACATCAGTCTCCGGGTCATAGCTGACCACCTCGGCGTCCAGCGTGCCGTCCGTGGTCTCCACCTGCACCCGATCAGTGCCGGCGACCACATGCGCATTGGTGATCACCCGCTGCGGCGCCACCACGAACCCGGTGCCCTCCAACGCCCGGGAGCAGGACCTCGCCCGGCCACGAACCTTGAGCACGCTGGCCCGAGCCTGTCGCACCACAGGGCTGTTGAGCAGCTCTGGATCGGCCGGCCCGACATCAGTGATCGGGGTGGGCGAGAAGGGGGCGAGCACGTTGGGGAACCCGGAGACATCTAACAGTCTGGTCAGCTCGGAGGGCAGTTCGCGCAGCACGGTGGGCATCATCGTGTCCACGATCCGCAGCACCGACGAGTCCCGTACCGCCCCGCTCAGCCCGGTATAGGCGGACGATTTCGTCAGCGGCAGGGCGACCAGCCAGGCCACCACCAGAGCCGCAATGCCCTGCACCACCGCACCCAGGAAACCGTCCACCCGGCGCAGCGCCTCGGCGTCGATCCGGCGCTGCACCGCTCGGCCCAGCAACACACCCAGCGTCTCGCCCAGCGCGATGAGCACGATCACGATCGACACGCCGAGCGCGACCCGGACTTCCGGGCTCTGGTAGCCAGCGATCAGCGACGGCGCACTGCGCACTCCGATCACTGCCCCAGCCAGCACACCGATGAAGGACGCCGCAGCAGCGACCGTCCCCTGCCGGGCACCGGAGGTCGCGGCAAGCAGGGCCAGGACCAGGACCAGCACGTCCACCCAGTTCACCGGATCACCTCGGTCCGTTCGGCCGGACGCCATGCGACGTCCAGGTCGTACTCAGCCGCCGGCTCCCAGGGCCGTGCCCAGCCGCCCATCGTCAGCAGCGCGGCCAGCAACCCGCCGGTGAAGGGCCAGACGAGCATCCCAGGTACCAAGAACACGGGGTACGGGTACCCACCCGGTCCGCGAAGCCCGACCACCTCGGCGGCCTGCAGCCCACCCACAAGCGACTCAGTCATCCGATCATCCGACCGATCCGGGGCCGAGGTAGCGAGCAACGACCGCGCGCACCTGCTCTGGGTTACGCAACACCTCGGGGGGGTTGACCTGGTTGACCCGGCCGTCGGCGGACACCACATAACTCAGCGGCAGTACTGGTGGAGCGCTCAACGCGGCACGCAGCCAGCCATCGGGATCGCTGACCGACGGGTAATGCACGTTGAGTGCGGCGAGCAGATCAAGCGCCCCTTCGGGCAGCCGCTGCACCTCGACGCCGAGCACCGGCACCGCACCAGGCTCGGTGGCGTAGGCCGCCAGCGCGGGAAGCTCCTGGGCGCACGGTTGGCACAGCGGTCCCCACAGGTTGAGCAACGCCGGCCGGCCAGCCAGCGCCGTCCCCATGTCGACCATCCCCGGCTGGCCAAGACAGGGCAGCACGAGCCCGGATAGCGGCCCGCGAACCGGGGTGAGGCCCGGGTGCGCGGCCGGGCACGGTCGCAGAGCCGCCCGGGACCTCAACTGGTCAATACCGGGCGGCGAGCCGGCAGCAGACTGCACTGACTGGCCGAGCTGCGTGGCACCCGTTGACGCGGGACCCGTTGACGCGGGACCCGTGGTGGGGCTCGCCTGTGGCCACAGGGCCACGACGAGCGCGAACGCCAACACCGCCGTCACCAGCACCCAGCGCAGCGCAGGCTTCACAGTACCGTCCCTGGGGCCGCGACACCTTTTACCCCCGGACCGTCCCGTAGATCGGTAGGCAGTCCAGCCATCGCCAGCAGGTGCGGTGTTTCAGGCCCGCGCAGCAACGCGGCAGCAACCCCAGCTTCAGTAGGTCCGAGTCCGTAGGACGGGCAATCCCCAGCCAGCGGACACACCCCGCAGGCCGGGCGGCGAGAGTGGCACACTCGGCGCCCGTGGAAGATCACCCGATGGGACAGCATCGTCCAGTCCCGTTGCGGTACCAGCTCGGCAATCGCCTGCTCGACCTTCACCGGATCCTCGTGCTCAGTCCACCCCCACCGGCGCACCAGCCGCCCGACGTGGGTATCCACCGTGATGCCGGGCACACCGAAGGCGTTACCGAGGATCACGTTGGCGGTCTTGCGCCCGATTCCTGGCAGGGTGACCAGGTCAGCCAGCGTGGGGGGCACCTCGCCGCCGAAGCACTCGAGGAGCGCAGCGCCGAGTCCGATCAACGCCGTCGCCTTGTTCCGGTAGAACCCCGTGGGCCGGATCAGCTCTTCCAGCTCGTCCCGATCGGCAGCCGCGTAATGGGCGGCGCTGGGATATCGGCTGAACAACTCTGGCGTGGTCTCGTTGACTCGCTTGTCGGTGCATTGCGCGGACAGGATGGTGGCGACGGCGAGTTGCAGCGGCGTGGAGAAGTCGAGCTCGCAGTGCGCGTCCGGGTAGGCGGTGGCCAGTACCCGGCCCATCCGGCGGGCTCGCCGGACCAGCGCGAGGTGGCTCTCCGCAGCGAAGGACCGGCGCGATCGAGCTGGCACGTCTTCAGCCTACGGAGGTGGTGCCCAACCCCGTCGCCCAGCCCGGTCACCCAACCCGGTCACCCAACCCGGTCACCCGAGCCGGCGGTGCGACACGCCCGGCACGCGGCCCCCCGCGTGCGCACCAGTCGGTGATGCGGCATGATCCCCGGCACCATGACCGTCTGGTTCGTTGCCGCCGTGCCAGTTTTGATCATGCTCTTTGCGCTCGCGATGGAGCGGCTGGAGAACCGCCTGCGCCACCTCACGGTGCAAGAGAACGAGGTCGAGGAATTCCTGCAGGCAGCCCGCCCTGAGGAGGTACGGGTGCTGTTTGGCAGCGGGATCGCCGGTGCGCTGGAATTGTTCCGGCTGCGTCGGCGACCCGACACCGGTCCACCTCACGGCTCACCCAATGGCGGCTCACCCAATGGCACTGGCCCACGCAAAGTCGGCCTGGTCACGTCACGCCGCACCCGGCAACGGTCTTAGACTCCATCGATGTGATCGGCGGCACTGAAGAGAGGCTCCTTGACGGCGGGGCCGGTCCGCTCAGTCAGCTGGAGGAATGCGGTGAACGACCCCCTGGCCAAGGCCGGCATCTTCCAGGGTGTTGACCCGTCGGCAGTTCAGGCTCTGAAAGCCAGCTTGGAACCGGTCAGCTTCCCTCGGGCCCACGTCATCTTCGCCGAAGGCGAACTGGGCGACCGCCTGTACATCATCCTGTCGGGCAAGGTCAAAATCGGGCGGAAGTCGCCTGACGGCCGAGAGAACCTGCTCGCCGTGTTCGGGCCCTCGGACATGTTCGGCGAACTATCGATCTTCGATCCGGGACCACGGACATCGACGGTCACGACGGTGACCGAGGTCAGCGCGGTCAGCATGGATCGCACCGCGTTGCGGGAGTGGATCACCAAGCGGCCAGAGATCGCCGAGCAGTTGCTGCGGGTGATCGCGCGACGGCTGCGCCGGACCAACAATATGCTCGCCGATCTGATCTTCACCGATGTGCCGGGGCGGGTCGCCAAGGCGCTGCTGCAACTCGCGCACGACTTCGGCACCCAGGAAGCTGGCATGCTTCGAGTGACCCATGACCTCACTCAAGAGGAGATCGCCCAGCTGGTCGGCGCCTCCCGGGAGACGGTGAACAAGGCGCTTGCCGATTTCGCCCACCGCGGCTGGCTACGCCTGGAGGGCAAGAGTGTGCTCATCCTGGAGCCCCAGCGCTTAGCCCGCCGCGCCCGCTGACAGCTGCCCTTCAACCCCAATCCAGCCCTCGGGTGCTCTGCGCTTCCCGAGTTCGACACTAGAGTTGCCCGGTCAACGCCGGGCAACTCTAGTGTCGAACTCGGGGGATATAGCGTGGGGTCTGGCCTGGGCGGAGCCTGACTGTGGATGGAGTCCCAGTTGTGGATAACTCGGGGGTCTGGGGGCTTGGTGAGTTGCTGTGAAGTGGGGCTGAGGGCAGGCTGCGAGGCATGGGGGAGTTGGACGCACCGTTGCGAGGGTCGCTTGCTGTGTCCGCTGGGCTGGTGACCAAGAATCAGCTGCGCGGTCCCAGATTCCGCAGGTTGTTTCCGGACATCTACCTGCCGGCGCACCTCGTCCCGACGCTGGCTATGCGATCGCGTGGCGCGCACCTGCTGGTCGCCGGGCGTGGTGCGTTGGCTGGCTATTCCGCGGCGGAACTGCTCGGCGCCCGGATTGCGCCCCGCGACGCGGACGCCGAGGTGGCGGCGGGCCGTGACGTGCGTGAGTGCCGGGGTCTGCGGGTACACCGGGAGCGGCTTGCCGAGGACGAGGTTGAGACGGTGGCTGGGCTGGTGGTCACCTCCGCCCTGCGCACCGCATACGACTTGGCACGCTGGTCGAGCCTCGTGGAGGGTATCGTCGCGGCCGACGCGCTGGGCCGGATCGGGCGGTTTGGACCGTCCGCGCTGGTTGGGTTGGCCGCTCGCTACCCCGGGGCGCGGTGGCGCGGAAGAGTTCCGCTGGTCGCCGAGCTGATGGATCCGCGCGCGGAGTCCGCGATGGAGACTCGGTGCCGGTTATCCCTTGTCCTGCGCGGGCTGCCGCGCCCGGAGCTGCAGTACCGGGTGTGCGACGAGCTGGGAGATCACGTGGCCTGGCTGGACATGGCCTATCCGAGCGCACGAGCTGGTGTGGAGTTCGACGGGGAACACCACCAGAACACGCCGACGTTTCAGGCCGACCTGACCAGGCACAACCGACTCGCCGCGCTAGGCTGGACTGTGCTGCGCGCCAGTGCCGCCGACATGCTGCGCAACCCCGACCGATTCGCCGCCCAGGTCCGCGCCGTACTCCGCCAGTGCGCCGCCTGACCACCCCGCCTTGTGCCGCCTGACCGCTCTGCATGCCCCAAGTTCGACAACGCCGAGTTCGACAACAGAGTTACCTGGTCGGACTGCCCTTCCAGCGGTGTCTGCACCGCGATGAGCCCAAGGGTGAACCGTGCTCTCGGGCGTGCCTTCCACGTGCGAGACAGTTCGAAGGAGGGAATGTGATGGCTACAACGACGAAGTCATCACAACCCTGGAGGGACTGCCGCGGGCGCTACTGACTCAGGACACCTCGACGATCAGTTCGACTTCGACCGGAGCGCCCAGCGGGAGCTCGGCGACCCCGATGGCGGACCGGGCATGCGCCCCCGCCGCGCCAAACACCTCACTGAGCAGCTCGGATGCCCCATTGACCACGGCCGGCTGGGCGGTGAACCCGGGTGCCGAGGCGACGAACCCCACCATCTTCACCACCCGGACCACCGCGTCGAGCCCGAGCAGGTCGTCCACCGCGGCCAGCGCGTTGAGCACGCAGGTTCGGGCCAGCTCCTGACCGCGCTCAGTGTCGATCTCGGCCCCGAGCTTGCCGGTGGCCCCCAGCACTCCGTCGACCAGTGGAAGCTGGCCTGCGGTGAATACCAGGGATCCGCTGCGCACCGCGGGCAGGTACACCCCAGCCGGGGTGGCCACCGGCGGCAACACCAACCCGAGCTCGGTCAGCCGACCCGAGGCGCTCACTGCTTCGGGCGCTTGAGGTAGGCCACCAGCTGCTCCCCGGTCGGACCGGGCAGCACGGTGACCAGCTCCCAGCCGTCAGCTCCCCATTGGTCGAGGATCTGCTTGGTGGCATGCGTCAACAGCGGCACGGTCGCGTACTCCCAGATTGTCATGACCGTGCACGCTAGCGCGCGGTCATGAGTGGCGTTCCGCCTAGGCTCGCGGCATGTGGTCCGATGAGCTGGTGCAGGCTCGCCTTCATGTCGTCACGGGCAAGGGCGGGACCGGCAAAACGACAGTCGCCGCCGCGCTGGCTGTAGCGCTGGCCACGGGGGGCGGACGAACGCTGCTGGTGGAAGTCGAGGGACGGCAGGGAATCGCGCATCTGTTCGACACTCCCCCGTTGCCCTATCAGGAGCGGCGCATCGCAGTCGCCCCCGGCGGCGGCGAAGTCCGGGCGCTGGCGGTGGACGCCGAGGAAGCTCTTCTGGAGTACTTCTCGATGTTCTATAACCTGGGCTTCGCAGGTCGTACCCTGCGCCGGATGGGCGTGATCGAGTTCGCCACCACGCTGGCGCCGGGGCTGCGGGATGTGCTGCTCACCGGCAAAGTGAAGGAGGCGACCACCCGAGCGGAGCAGGGTACCCACACCTACGACGCTGTGGTGCTGGACGCTCCACCGACCGGGCGGGTGGTGAAGTTTCTCGATGTCACCAGGGCAATGGCCGACCTGGCCAAGGTGGGCCCGATCCACAGTCAGAGCACGGGGGTGGTCCAGCTGTTGCACTCGGCGGATACCGCGGTACACGTGGTCACTCTGCTGGAGGACCTGCCGGTGGCCGAGACCCTGGAGACCGTCGCGGAGCTGGATCTGGCGGATCTGCGCCCGGGCGCGGTGTTGATCAACCGGACGCGACCCTCCCGGTTGCCCGCTCGGTCGGTGACCGCCGCGGCTAACGGCCAGGTCGATGCTGACCGCGTCCGCGCCGGGCTACTCGCCGCCGGCTTGGATCTGGACTCGGCCGTGCTCGATGGCCTGGTCGCCGAAACCGTCGAGCATGCGGTGCGGGTGGACGCCGAGCAGCAGGCTCGGGCCAGGCTCGCCGACGCCGGCATGCCGCTGATCGAGCTGCCCGAGCTCACCGAAGTCGGGGGGGATGGAGTCGATCTCGGCGGGGTCTACGAACTCGCCGAAGCACTCCGCGAGCAGGGGGTGCGATGAGGCCGCCGCCCCCCTTCACCATCGACGCGCTGCTGGACAACCGGACTACTCGAGTGGTGGTGTGCTGCGGTGCCGGCGGGGTGGGTAAAACGACGACGGCTGCGGCTCTGGCGCTACGGGCAGCCGAGCGAGGCCGATCGGTGGTGGTGCTCACGATCGACCCGGCGCGACGGCTGGCGCAGTCGCTGGGGCTACGGGAGCTCACCAACAATCCCCGCCCGGTGGCGCCGACCGCGGAGATCAAGGCGGCTGGCGGCCAGCTACACGCGATGATGCTGGACATGCGACGCACCTTCGACGAGATGGTGCAGGCGCACGCGAGCCCCCAGCGGGCCGCCGACATCATCGCCAACCCCTTCTACCAGGCCATCTCCTCGTCGTTCTCCGGCACCCAGGAGTACATGGCCATGGAGAAGCTGGGGCAGCTGGTGGCGGCCGGGCAGTGGGATCTCGTCGTGGTGGATACCCCGCCTTCGCGCTCCGCGCTGGATTTCCTGGACGCCCCGCAGCGGCTGTCGTCGTTCCTGGACGGGCGGATGATCCGGCTGCTCTCCGCCCCTGCGCGGGCCGGCGGTCGCGGCGTGCGCCGGCTGGTGGGTGCTGGGTTCGGGCTGTTCGCCCGAACGATCTCGACGATCCTGGGCGGGCAGATGTTGGCCGACGCCTCGGCGTTCGTGCAGGCTTTCGACACCATGTTCGGCGGGTTTCGGGAGCGTGCCATTGCGACCTACGAGCTGCTCCGCGCCCCGGGAACGGCGTTTGTGGTGATTGCTACTCCGGAGACCGACGCAGTGCGCGAGGCGGCCTACTTCGTGGACCGATTGGCCACCGAGTCGATGCCCCTGGCCGGGCTGGTGCTCAACCGGACACATCCCGAGCTCGCCGACCTGCCGGCAGCGCGGGCTGAGACGGTGGCTGAGGCGCTGGAACAAGCGGGCCCCGCCGCTGGTTCTGCTCCGCTGGCTGCGGCGGTGCTGCGGCTACACGCCGATCGGGTCGCCCTGGCCGGGCGGGAACGCCGGCTGCTGGCTCGGTTCCGCAGAGCACATCCGGCCGTCGCGGTGGTCACGGTGCCGGCACTAGCCGCCGACGTGCACGATCTGCCGGAACTGCACAACATCGGCAGGCTACTCGCAGGGGAACAACTTGCGGTCAGCCGTGACTGAGCCGATCAGGAAACGAGCCGATCAGGAAACGAGCCGATCAGGAAACGACAACTCCCGGCCGACACCCCATCCCGTGCCTGCCAGCGCGGCACCGCCGTCAGTGGGAGGTGAGGAGTCCGGCGGCCTGCTCGGTGACCTGGCGGACGGCTGGCCGTCGCCGGTAAGGGGCGAAGTCACCGACAAGCCGGGCCAGGTGGCCGACGCAGCGGGCGGAGTCGACCTCCCCGGTCAGGGTCTCCACCGCCCGGGAGGCCAGGGAGACGGCGTGGTCGACCTCGGGCTGGTCCTGACGCAGGTAGGTAGTGGCCAGATCAATGTGGCGCCGCGCGCCGTCACGAGCATAGCTGGAGTCCTGCAGCCGCAGCGTGGCGCGCAGGTGCTGGCGGGCCCGACCCCAGTCCTCCAGGCGAAGGTAGCAGGCGCCGGCATAGGCATGGGTTGCGGCCTCGTCGATCCAGTAGCACCAGTCCGGCTCCCCCGAGGAGCCGGGGGTGTCGCCGAGCCGGTCGAAGGCGGCGTCCAAGGCGCGGCGGCACTCGGTGGCTGCGCCGTCGCAGGCGTACGCAGATCGAGCATCGCGGCAACCCGGGGGGAGGCCCCCGGATAGCCCGCCCGAGCGGTCTCAGCCAGCGTGACCGACTCCCGGATCTGGCCCAGGTCCTCGGCTTGCTCAGACATCGATCTCACGATATTGGCGCCCAATGCCCGGTCTCCGGCGGCGTGCGCGGCGTGCAGCGCAGCGACCCAGTACCGCTGGGCCTGCGGATGCTGCCCGCCCTCCAACGCGGACCAGCCGGCCAGCCGCATCAGCTCGGCGGCCGTGGCGTGCAGCCGCCGCCCCACGCTATCGGTGTAGCGGCGCTGGTCCAGCAGGCCCAGCACGTGCCGCAAATGCGCGCGGACCAGCGGCAGCAGCGTCCCACTGCCAATCTGATCATCCATTCGGCGCAACCGACCGGCGATGTCGTCGAGGTGATCGACCACTCCGACCGGCAGCGGCGAACCGGATGAGCGAGCCACTCCAGCGTCAGGGCGGGCGATCAGCCACTCGTGAGCAGGAGCGCACGCCGCGGCACCCAGCAACGTGAGCAGAATCCGCCGGTCCATGCTCCCAGCGTCGGTCACCACCCGCACCGCATGCAAACTCCCGGCCGCGGTCCAGGGCAGCACCAACCCCCTGATCGCCGAGACCGCCTCCACGTCATCACCGTCCCAACCCAGATCGGCGGTGGTGATCGGGCGTCCCAGCTCATCGGACACCAGCGCGGCCATCAGCGCGGGCCACGGGGAGCGCGGCCGATCACCGCGCAGCCACTTGCAAGGCGTTTTGGCATGCATCCGCTCGCAGCGCCCGTGCCGGGCGGCGAAGCCGTTCAGCCGCCGAGCCAGCGCCTCGGGCTTCCAGCCCAGCTCGGCAAGCACGGCAGCGAGCGTGCAGGTTGAGTCCGTCATCCCCGTGCCCATGATCGCGGTCGAATGGTGGTACCGCACCGTAACGCTCTGATCCGCGGGATGGAACTAGGGCGCGGCTACTACCCGACGTTGTGGGCCTCACCCGCCGCGGGCGCCGGAACGCACCTCGGGCACTCATTCCGGCGCGCCACCCTCTCCGGTTGCCTTACCGACCATGAGCGAGAACCTGACGTACACACCCCGGCCGATGAGCATTCCCGACGAGACATTCCGCGCGATGTTGCGGGGCCAGACCCTGGAGGGGGAGCCCACCACCCTGATCGTCCCCGCCACTGGAGAACACGCCGACGCGATGGGGGCGGGGGTCAGCGAACTGAGTCGAGCATGTGGTATAGCAGCAACAGCTGGGTGATCGCCAGCGGCTCGCTGCGGACGCCCTCCCCGATCTGGCCTAGCGAGGACGGCAGCTCCGTCTCGGTGTCGAGCTTCGTCCAGATCGCTTTCTCCAACAGCCGGCTCTCCTCGCGAGGCACGTACCCGTGTACGTGCAACGCATCCACCGGTCTGCCGTCCTCGTCGCGGGCCAGCTTAAGGTGCATGGCGCGCCGGTCGGATTCGCGGAATACCCCGGTGAGATCGGGGTGGGGGATCGTCGGGCGCAGCGTCAGCTCAGCCGACAGTGGGGTATCCGGCGGGTCATGGCGGGTTGCGATGGGACCAAATTGGACCACGATGTCGGCAGCGGATCGTTGGGGGCGAATGAACGCCTCAGACTCGGGCTCCCGCTTGTCGAGTTCGGCCAGCACCTGCTCTGGGGTGTATCCGCGTTTGCTGACATCTCGCTTGATCTTCCAGTCGCGGCGGATGTGCTCGAGCGGGTCGAGATACACGGTGATGTCGAAGCACGCCCGGGACAACCGGGTGTGCAAGGGCAGCAGACCTTCCACGATCACGAACTTGGTGGGTTCGATGAGTTCGGGTCGGGTGAGCTGGCCGGTGTGGTGATCGTAGACCGGCTTGAGCACTGGCTGGCCGGTGGCCAGCAGCTGCAGGTGCTGCTCCATGATCTGCACGTAGTTGCAGTCCGGGTGCAGTGCGGTGAACGGCAGTCCCTTGCGTTCCTGCCGGTCGTAGCGATGGTAGTCATCCACGCACAGGGAGGTGATCCGATCGGCGCCCAGCGCCTCCACCAGTCCCTTGGTCAGCGTGGTCTTCCCCGCAGCGCTGTCGCCGGCGATCGCGAGCATCACCGGTCGCGACGGGCCGGACCCGGCGCGCTCCATCCGCAACAACTTATCGGGCACGATACACCCCTTTTCTCCGCAAGACCCCGTTAGGACTCAAGAGGCCGGACCTGACGGTAAACAGGCCGGCTGCGGCCCGGCGTCCCCTTCTGGAGGGAAAGGCAAGGGGGAATCCATCCCCCACCGTGTCCCCCTCCCGTGTCCCCCCACCGTGTCCCCGACCAGGCCTGATAAGCTGATTACACTCAGCATATGAAAGGCCAGCCGCTACGCGTGGTCCTGGTCGATGACCATGAGATGGTGCGTACTGGCCTCAAAGCGATGCTCAGTCGGTTCGCTGGGCAAGTACGGGTGGTCGGCGAAGCCGCGGATGCAGCGACCGCGCGACGGATAGTAGCTGGGCTGAACCCCGACGTAGTCCTCGCCGACGTGCGGTTGAGCGGGGAGAGTGGGCTGGACCTGTGCCGCGACCTTGTGCAGGACTCCCCCGGACGTCGGGTCGTCCTGCTCACCGTCTACGACGACGAGCAGTACCTGTTCCAAGCCATCCAGGCTGGAGCGGCGGGCTATCTCCTCAAGCAGATCGACGGTCCGGAACTGGTCGAGCAATTGCGCCGGGTGCACGCCGGCGGCGTGGTCGTCGATGCCGGCCTCAGTGCCCGGGCCGGGGCTTCCGCTGCCCGGCTCCATGCCGGCGAGTACTGGCCCGGCGCGCACCTCGGTCTCACCCAACGGGAGAGTGAGGTGCTCTCGCTGATGGTGGCCGGCTCGTCCAACCGGGCTATCGCCGCCGAACTAGTGGTTGGCGAGGAAACGATCAAGAGTCACGTGCGGGGCATTTACCGCAAGCTGGAAGTGACCGACCGGGCAGGGGCGGTGGCAACGGCGCTGCGCGAAGGCCTCTTCCGCTGACCCGCCGCTGGCGGTTACGCCACGGCGGCCGAGTTGGGCTCGACCCGGTCGGCCAGCGCCTGCTGACCCTCGGCGACCTGGGTGGGGTCCCCGTGCCAGGCCTTCAGCGCCGGATCGACCAACGCCCGCCCAAAGGAGAAGGTCAGCGGCCACGGGGTCTCATGCTTCTGCATGGCGGCCAGGTTCGCGGTGGCCACCTCCGGCGACTGACCGCCGGAGAGGAAGGCGACTCCGGCCAGCGCCTCGGGCAGCACCGCCCGCAGCGTGGCCACGGTCCGCTCCGCGACCTCTTCGGGACTGGCCTGCTGGCCCGAGGTCGAGCCCGGCACGACCATGTTGGGCTTGAGCACGGTGCCGGCGAGATCCACCCCAGCTTCGTCCAGCTCCGCCATCACGTGCTCCAGCGCCGCGCGGGTCACTTCGGCGCACCGGTCGATGGTGTGGTCACCGTCCATCAACACCTCAGGCTCGACGATGGGCACCAGGACCGACTCCTGGCACAGCGCGGCATACCGGGCCAGCGCGTGTGCGTTGGCCCGCAGCGCGTTGCGGGTTGGCAGGCCGTCACCAATGATGATCACGGCGCGCCACTTGGCGAAGCGGGCACCTCGGGAAACGTAATCCTTCAGCCGATCGCGCAGGCCGTCGAGGCCCTCGGTCACCTTCTCACCGGGTGACAAAGCTAGCGGCTTCGCCCCGGTGTCGACCTTGATACCAGGCAGGATATTCAGGGCGTGCAGGGCGAGGGGAAAGTCCTGCCCGTCGTCAAGCTTCTGGTTGAAGGTCTCGTCAGACAGGATCACTCCGCTGATGCCGCGGTGCAGTTCCGGAGTTCTGAGCAGCATCTCCCGGTAGGCCCGCCGGTTCTCCGCTGTCGCGGGAACCCCGGCCTTCTCCAGCCGGGAAGACATGGTGCCGATGCTCTCGTCGGCCGCGAGGATCCCGCGCGGCCGGCTCACCATCGCCTGGGCGGTTCCGTGCAGCGCCTCGATCATGGCTCTCCTTCCACCGCGACGGGCCGGTCCCCGCTGCCCTCGAGCCTAGGCCGGGACTGCCGCGGCGCACGTCCCCCGGTGGGTGGATCCGGTGGGGGGGTCGGTGCCGCCCTGAAGGACGGTGCCGTCCTGAAGAACACAGACGCCCTGGCAGGCACCCCCCGAGGCGCCACGGCGGACCGCCGGCCGTGTGGTCGCCAGCCGGACGCGTGCAAGTGCTGGGCGAACAGCCAGGTGGAGGCACCGAAGTACGCACCGACGACCGCATGCCACGGCCGCCGCATCGGGGTGCCCGGAGTGGGTACCGCGACCAGCCGCCCGTCGGACAGCAGGTCGGCGATGGCGTCCCGGGAGACCAGCGCACAACCGAGCTCGGCCACCGCGCCGGCCACCACCGCCCCGTTGGAACCCAGCACCAGACGAGGTGGTACGACGTGCTGCGACTTCAGGTAGGCCTCGACCCTGGTGCGGGTAGCCGACCCCTGCTCGCGCAGCAGCCACGGAGTGTGTGCCCAGTCGAACGCCTCGGCGACCGAGGGCGCCGCCACGACCACGAGCTCGTTGGGTTTGGTGGCGACCACTCGCGCCTCGACCCCCGAGGGCGGCGCTCCAGCAATGACCAGATCGACCTCGTGGGCACTGACCAGGTCCCACACCTGCGCGCTGGGGGCCACCTCCAGGGCCAGCGCGACTCTCGGGTGCCGCCGACGGAACTCGGCCAGTAAGGCGGGTAGGAGGTGCTCCCCGGCGGTGGTGACCGCGGCGAGCCGGAGCCGACCCCGCTCCGGGTCGAGCTCCTGGGCCGCGGCCGCCGCACCCTCGTCGAGCAATCCCAGGACCCGGCGGGCGTATCGGGCATAGACGGCACCCGACGCGGTCAGCCGGAGCCCCCGACCCACCGGCTCCACGAGTGGCACGCCGAGCTCGCGAGCCAGGGCTCCGATCGAGGCCGACACCGCGGACTCGGTGACCGTCAAGCGGCTGGCGGCACCGCGCACCGATCCGGTGGCTGCCAGCGCAACCAGCGTGCGCAAACGAGACTCGGTCACAGCAACCCCTGAGCAATCAGTACATAGTCATGGCCAAAGACTTGATAGACACGCTGATTATTTACCGCCAAGCTCAGTGTTGACCAGAGGCCAAGCTCAGTGTTGACCAGAGGAGGCAGGCGTGACCGACACTGAAGTCAACAAGTCACAGAAGAAGAAGGCAGATCGCTGGTCGGCCGGGGTCATCCCTTATGCCGAGATGGGCTACTGGAAGCCCGACTACGAGGTGAAGGACAGCGACGTGCTGTGCGCGTTCCGGGTGACCCCGCAACCCGGGGTGCCCCCGGAGGAGGCTGCCGCCGCGGTCGCCGGCGAATCCTCGACCGCGACCTGGACGGTGGTGTGGACCGACCGGCTCACCAACTACGACACCTACCAGGCTAAGTGCTACAAGGTGGAGCCGGTTCCCAATGCGGAGAACCAGTACATCGCTTACATCGCCTACAACATTGACCTGTTCGAGGAAGGGTCGATCGCCAACATGACGTCGTCGATTATCGGCAACGTCTTCGGATTCAAGGCGCTCAAGGCGTTGCGGCTGGAGGACATGCGGATCCCCCTCCATTACGTCAAGACCTTCCAGGGCCCCGCGCACGGGATCATCATGGAGCGGGAATACCTGAACAAGTTCGGCCGGCCCCTGCTCGGCGCGACCACGAAGCCCAAGCTGGGCCTGTCCGCCCGCAACTACGGCCGGGTGGTCTACGAGGCGCTGCGCGGCGGGCTGGACTTCACCAAGGACGACGAGAACATCAACTCCCAGCCGTTCATGCGCTGGCGCGACCGGTACCTGTTCTCCATGGAGGCGGTCAACCGCGCGCAGGAAGCCACCGGCGAGATCAAGGGCCACTACCTCAACGTGACCGCGGGCACCATGGAGGACATGTACGAGCGAGCCGAGTTCGCCAAGGAGCTCGGCAGCGTCATCATTATGATCGACCTCACCATCGGCTACACCGCGATCCAGTCGATGGCCAAGTGGGCCCGGGCCAACGGGTGCATCCTGCACCTGCACCGCGCCGGGTACGCCACCTACGCCCGGCAGAAGAACCATGGGGTGAACTTCCGGGTGCTCGCCAAGTGGATGCGGCTGGCGGGGGTGGACCACATCCACTCCGGCACCGTGGTCGGCAAGCTGGAGGGCGACCCGAACGCGATCCGCGGTTACTACGACACGTGTCGGGAGCTCAAGGTGCCCCGTGATCCGGTGCGGGGCTTCTACTTCGACCAGGAGTGGGGCTCGATGCCAGGCGTGATGCCGGTGGCCTCGGGCGGTATCCATGCCGGCCAGATGCACGACTTGCTGCACTACCTCGGCGAGGACGTGGTGCTGCAGTTCGGCGGCGGCACGATCGGCCATCCGATGGGCATCGCCGCGGGCGCGACCGCCAACCGGGTCGCGGTGGAAGCGATGATCAAGGCGCGCAACGAGGGCCGCGACTACCGCAAGGAGGGTGACGACATCCTCAAGGCGGCCGCCAAGAAGAGCCGCGAGCTGGACGTCGCACTAGCCACCTGGGGCGACATCACGTTCAACTACGAGTCGACCGACGTGCCCGACGTGGTCGAGACGCCGACTTCTGCCTGATTGGAGAAATCGAGGATGCGTATCACTCAGGGGACGTTCTCGTACCTACCTGACTTGACCGACGAAGAGATCACCAAGCAGATCCAGTACGCGCTGGACAATGGCTGGCCGTGCTCGGTGGAGTTCACCGACGACCCGCACCCCCGCAACAATCTGTGGGAAATGTGGGGCCTGCCGATGTTCGACCTGTCCGACGCCGCGGGAGTGCTCGCCGAGGTCAACGAATGCCGCAAGGCAAAGCCGGAGCATTACATCCGGCTCAATGCCTACAACGCGAATTACGGCAAGCAAACTGTCGCGCTGTCCTTCATCGTGCAGCGGCCTTCGGAGGAGCCTGGCTTCCGGCTGGAGCGCCAGGAGTCGCACGACCGCAGCATCCGCTACACGTTGTATCCCTACGCTACCGAGAAGCCGCACGGCGAGCGGTACAACGGGCAGCGATGACACCCCCCGACCGGCTCCCCGGGAGCACCGTCCCCGAGACACGGAGGGGTTTCGGGATGGCCCGGCCCGGCCGCGATGCGGCCGGGCCGCAGGCCCCGGAAGAAGCTGACGAAAAACAGACGCTGCCGCCGGATGCCCGGATCGATCTCGCCAAGGAGCGCGCAGAGATCGGCATCGATGACGTTTTCAACGCGCTGGACGCCGATCTGGTCGGGCTGGCCCCGGTCAAGAATCGGATCCGCGAGATTGCCGCACTGCTGCTGGTGGACCGCGCCCGGGCCCGATTCGGCTTGTCCACCTCAAGACCCAACCTGCACATGTGTTTCACCGGCAGTCCGGGAACCGGCAAGACCACGGTGGCCATGCGAATGGCCGACTTGCTATACCGCCTGGGCTACCTGCGCCGCGGGCACCTGGTCTCAGCGACCCGCGACGACCTCGTTGGTCAGTATGTCGGCCACACCGCACCCAAGACCAAGGATGTCCTCAAGCGAGCGATGGGCGGCGTGCTATTCATCGATGAGGCCTATTACCTGTACCGCGAGGACAACGAGCGCGACTACGGGCAGGAGACCATCGAGATCCTGCTGCAGGCGATGGAAAACCAGCGCGAGGACCTCGTGGTGATCCTCGCCGGCTACAAAGACCGGATGGACTCCTTCTTCGTGTCCAACCCTGGAATGAGCTCCCGGATTGCGCACCACATCGATTTCCCCGATTACACGCTTGAGGAGTTGGAGGATATCGGCAAGCTCATGGTCAAGGCGGAGGGTTACAGCTTCACCCCGGAGGCCCAGAAAACCTTCCGGGAATACCTGGAGCGCCGCAAGGCCCAAGCGCGGTTCGCCAACGCGCGCAGCGTTCGCAATGCGATCGAGCGGGCCCGGTTGCGGCACGCAAGTCGCCTCATGCAGACGGATCGACCGGTGAGCAAAGACGAGCTCACCACGCTGGTCCCCGAGGACCTCCTCGGCAGTCGGGTCTTCGCCGACCAGGGTGCGGAAACCTCGAAAGCTCCTTCCGCCTGACCCTCCGGCAGGTGCCGCCCCTTGTCAGCGCCGGGCTGACGGTAGCCGCACGGCTATGCAGCTTCATGCGACCACCCCCTCGATGAGGGTGACGCCCGTGGGTAGGCAGTGGACGGATCGTGGCACGAATCCCCCCTGCCGCAACAGGTTCCGATACTCGTCATGGGTCCGCTCTCGGCCACCGAGCACCGCCAGCATGTAGAGATCCATCAACGCTATCAACTGGCCGTCGGAACTGGCCGACGGCCCGTCGCCGGAGATTCGCTCAATTACCATGAGCACGGCGGTGTCCGGCATGGCTCGGCGGCACACCCGGAGCAGGTCGACGCAGCGGTCATCCGGCCAGTCGTGCAGCACATCGCGCAGCAGGTACAAGTCGCCGCCTGCGGGCACCTCCGAGAAGAAGTTCCCGGACACGATCTCGCATCGCTGCGACAATCCTGCGTCCGCCATCCGTTTCGCGGCTGCCGCCGCGACTCCAGCCTGGTCCAACAACACCCCGTGAGAGTTCGGACATGTCGTCAGCACGTGAGCGAGCAGCGCACCGTCCCCACCACCGACATCCACTATCCTCCGGTAAGCGGCGAAGTCGAGTTCTTCGAGTCCCGCAAGGGTGTTCTCCAGGTCTGATGCCTGCGAGGCGTAAAACGTGCGGCGAAGCTCGGGCCGGCTCTCCAAGTAGGTGAAGAAGTCCACGCCGAAGACCCGGTCGAACGCGGGCTGTCCAGTGCGTACGGCCTCCAGCAGCGCGTCCCACGCCTGCCCGATCTCTCCGCTGGCGAGCAACGCCGATGGCCACGCCGTGCCGGGCGAGTCACTGCGCAGCTCCTGGCCGAGTGGGGTCAGCGCGAACATGCTTAACGTGGCCCCGCCGCTGGCATGCTCAGTGAACACACCAAACGCGACTAACGCACGCATCAGCTGATACAGCGGACCGGGCGCGGCACCTGCGATACCGGCAAGGTCGTCAACCGTACGCGGACCATCCGCAAGCAGATCGGGTAACCGCAGCCGAGCAGCGACACCGAGCGCCGAGGACGCCAGGCGACCGAGCAGCATTCGCCGTAGTTGAACCGCACCCGCGACCAGGTTCGGTGCCCACGGATTCTCCGGCGCCGGGATCATCTCCGCGCCTCAGCCGCAGTGGCCAGCTCCCGCTCAGCCGCGGCTTCAGCGAAGTCGAGCTTTCGTGACCAGTGCTCGTTCAGCCTTCCGGCGAAGACCTGGTGGAAGTACCGCAGCTGAGTCAGCCGGTCCCTGGGGGTCGGTTCGTGTTTGACGAAGAACATCAGGTCGGCAGGAACCATCGGGCGCATCCCCAGCATCGGGATCGGACTGGCGAAGGGACGGAATGAATCGCTGTGCAGTCCGACCGTTTCGTGATCCGGCCAGAAGTCACCCGCCATGAATCCGAGTTGGATGAATTCGGGCTTGACCACCGCGTGAACCCTGGCGACCATCGCCTTAAGCTCGGGATCGGGCAAACCGTGGGGCACGATCATCGACACGAGATAGGTCCGGGCGGCACCTAACTCTGGCGAACGCGCGATCATGGCGTCACGCAGTTCCCTGGCGAAGTCGATCAGCGCGTAGTCCCCTTGGACGGCATTGAACGACCGGATCGTGACGTAGTCGCGGCGCAGCGCCCGGACCATAAATGGACACACCACACCGACACGACCAAGATTCGGATGCGGGTTGGGAGTGTACTCGCTGATCCACTTCCGGGCCAGCGCGATACGATCTTCGGACATGACTGCTCCCTTCGGTGAAAGCGCTGATGGCAGCTCGGCTCAGTGGAGGGTGGTAAGGTATTCGAAGCAGCTGGGCAATGACGCGGCGAGCTTGTCGCTGTAGCGGCGGATGACCGCAAAACGGGCGCACGCCAGCTCCGGGTTCATCAGCTCGAGCGCTGGGCGTGCTCGTTTCGGTCCGCTGCCGAGGCCTAGTATCATGGTATTCCATGAGTAGGCCTCGAAGCCGTGGTAGGCAGGATAGATGGTGCTCTCATCCAGTAGTAGACGCGTCGCCAACTCGAGCCGCTCAGCCAGGCTGGCCGGGATTTCTCTGATCTTCGCTTCTTTCCAATACAGTGTGTCGTCGCGCCCGGCTGCACGGTAGTGCAGAATGAGGAACTCCTTGACGCCATCGACGACATGGGCGAGCCGGTCGTTGTAGCGCTGTACCAGCGCCGGGTCCCACCGAGCGTCCGGAAAATGCTTCACGAGCTCCTCGATGGCGTACTGGATGAAGAAGATCCCGGTGGACTCCAGTGGCTCAACGAAGGCATTCGACAGTCCCACGGCTACGCAGTTGTGCACCCATGCGCGGGTATTGCGGCCAATCCGCATCGTGATGTGGTTGACGGACAGATCATCCTGGTCAGGTGCCGCGAACTTGCGCAGGGTATGCTCGGCTTCATCCGGTGTGCAAAAACTGTCCGAATACACATATCCAGTGCCCTCGCGTCCGAAGAGCGGGATTGTCCAGATCCAGCCGGCGCCCATCGCAGTGGCAGTGGTGTATGGCGCCATGCCCAACCGCTGGATGTCACGCGGTACGCGCAGGGAGACTGCACGGTTGTTCGGGAGCACGTCGTTGAACGACTGGAACCGCTCACCAAGCGTCTGGTTGATCAGCAGGCCACGGAATCCCGTGCAGTCGATGAACAGGTCCGCGGTGAGCGGGCCGTGATTGCAGGTATCCACGTGCGTGATCCAACCGCGCTCGTCCTGTCCGACTCCGATGACGTCGTCGACCACGTGCCGCACGCCGCGCTCGGTGCCGTATCGGGCGAGGAACTTCGCCAAGAGATCCGCGTCGAAGTGGTAGGCGTATGGAAACTGCGCACGCTGCTCGGCGAGTGTCGAGCGCCCGGTGTGTTCGTCGAGATCATCGGTGAACAGCGATCCGTCGAAGTGGCGTGGCGATCGCTTTGTCTCACACAGTGCCGGAGTGATGAAGCAGTGCCGGTCGAATGAGTCGGTGCGATCTCCCAACAAGAGCCACCAATCCGCGAGGGTGAAGCCGCCGGCGACTCGCAACTGCTCGAACGGGTGGTAGAAGTGGTGTCCCGGCTTGCTCCAGTTCTCAAAACGGATCGCCAGCTTGTAGGACGCCGAGCAGTGCGGCATCCATTGTTCCTCGGTGAGACCTAGGTAATCGAAGAAGTGCCGGATCGTACTGAAGGTCGCCTCGCCGACACCGATGGTAGATACCCGGTCGGATTCAACGAGAGTTACCGACAGCCGGGGGCCAAAGGCGGCCGTGAGATAGGCCGCGCTCATCCAGCCTGCTGTTCCCCCGCCGACGATGACGATTGAGTTGACCATTCTTCGCCTCCTCTGGAGATCAGATGCGCGCCACTTGTTCGAGGAAGGTCACCGAAGTAACCACCGAGATAAGCAACGGTACCGGCCACCGGGTTAACATCGCACCGGCTGCGGGCTCCGGCGAGATGGGTGAAGCGCAATGGCTCCCTCAGCGCCGGGCTGATGGGGGCGGCACCACGGGACCGCAGTCCCCGTCCGGCGCTTCGTCCAGGTCCACAATCACCGGCGCGTGGTCGCTGGGGGCGCTGCCCTTGCGGGCCTGGCGGTCCACCCACGCCGCGCGCGTCCGCGACGCGACGTCCGCACCGGCGAGCACCAGGTCGATTCGCATCCCCAAGTCCTGGTGGAACATGCCAGCGCGGTAGTCCCAGTAGGTGAAGATCCGCTCGCCGGGCCAGCGTTCCCGCACCACATCGTGCAGCCCGAGGGCGCGCAGCGCGTCCCGTTCCGGGGGCGTGACGTGGGTGGAGGTGGCGTACGCGGCCGGGTCGTACACGTCGTCGTCGCTGGGTGCCACGTTCATATCACCACAGATCACGGTCACCGCAGGATCCCCGGCGGCCACGGTGGCCCGCAGCGCGGCCAACCAGCCCAGTTTGTATCGATAGTGCGGATCGTCGGGGGTGCGACCGTTGGGCACATACACCGAACTGACCCGCAACCCCGCGCAGGTCGCGGACACCGCACGGGCTTCCGGGTCCGGGTAACCCGGCTCGTCGAGCAACCCGGTAACGACGTCGTCCAAGCCGACCCGGGAGGCGATCGCCACCCCGTTCCACCGGCCATCCCCATGGTGTGCGACGGCGTACCCGCGCCCGGTCAGCGCAGGGCGAACCAGCTCGTCAAAGGCATCCGCGGACAGCTTGGTCTCCTGCAGGCACACCACGTCCGGCGAGCGCGCGTCCAGCCAGGGCAGCAACCGAGGCAACCGAGAGCGCACCGAGTTCACATTCCAGGTGGCCAACCGCACACCACCACGCTAGCGCCCGGCGTCCTAGCGGGCTGAATTCCCACCGCGCCGCGGTGCAGGAGTGTGGCGCGATCACCTGCGCGAAGGTGTTCAGCCCGTCCCGGTCGAGCAATACCGAGGCACCGGCACAAGCTGGCACTATCCAGCAACAATCATCAGTCGGGGCTGAATGCAGGTCGGGGCATCTGGTCAGCGCCGGGCGTGCACCGGTTGCTGGAGATGCGCGACGCGGGTGCGCCGGCGGTGCAGGACCACCTCGCGGAACTGGTGCAGCACCGCGGCCGTCGGAGCGTGCAACCACCCCCCGCGCAGCGGCAGGCGGATCACCGGGCGGCCGGACTCCGAGCTCGCCACGAACACCGGCTCGACATCGAGGTCGGGGAACGGGACGGCGATGACTTCGGTGGCTCGGGCCTGTTGGGAGACCTGTTCGGGGACCGCCCGGGGGAGCCGACGGGGTTCAGCGTGCTCGCCGACCCAGAGCACCACTGGCGTCATCACGAGTCTGGCGTGGGTGACATAGTCGTCGAGCAATCCCAGCACCGCTTCCCGTGGCAGTCGCATCCCGAGCTCCTCGGCCAACTGGCGGCGGGCCGCGTCGGATGCTGACTCCCAGCGGTCAGTCCGCCTGCCCGGCAGCGCGAACTGCCCAGAGTGCGTGCGCACGGGATCAGCGCGCCGAGTGAGCAGCACCGCAGGACCGTCGGCACCGGTGACGACCGTGACGGCCACCGCGGCCCGCCGAGCCCCCCACCGCCTGACACCGCGCCGACGGAAGCGCCTCAGCGTATCGCGGATCTCCTCGGGCGAGCTCCTCGGAGGATCTCCCAGGCCGGCAAACAGAGCACACACCTCCCGCCGGTCTGGGCGTGCTGGCCACAGCCCAGTATGGATGACGGGCTCGGCGAAACCGACAACGCCCTGCGTCGGCCAGGGAGCCGATCACCTAGCTGAGCTAGCCCGTGCGGCGAGCTACAGTTTCAGCACGGACAAAAGATACAGAGCGGAAGAGAGGTACACTCGTGACGTACAGTTCACCTCAGCCCAGCAGGGAGCGCTTTCCGGACATCGACACCACTACGGCGCACACGGCTCGGGTCTGGAACTATTGGCTGGGCGGTAAGGACAACTACCCGATCGACCGCGAGGTCGGTGACCACATTTATGCCGTCCTGGGAGACATCGTCGATGACGCCCGCGCCGCCCGGGCATTCCTGATCCGCGTCGTCCGGCACCTAGTAGGCGAGGCGCGGATCCGCCAGTTCCTCGACATCGGCACCGGCCTGCCGACTGCCAACAACACCCACGAAGTCGCCCAGGCGACCGCGCCCGAGTGCCGCATCGTCTACGTCGACAATGACCCTCTGATCATGGCACACGCCCGCGCCTTGCTCACCAGCACACCTGAAGGTGTCACCGACTACGTCCACGCCGACTTGCGCGACCCCGACACTATCCTGCGGGAGGCCGCCCGGACGCTGGACTTCACCCAACCTATCGCGCTCATACTGCTGGAGATCGTGGGCCACATCCTGGACACCGACGAGGCGCACGCGATCGTCAACCGGTTGCTGGACGCCCTGCCCTCGGGCAGCTACCTGGTGCTGTGCGACCCCACCGCAGAAGTCCGCGGCGAGGTGATGGAAGAGGCTATACGATTTTGGAACGAGAACGCCACACCCCCGATCAGGTCCCGCAGCCGCCAGGAACTGATCCGTTTCTTCGATAGCTTGGAACTGATGGACCCCGGCGTGGTCTCGTGTTCACTGTGGCGGCCCGGTCCCAGCAGCATAGGAACGCCAGTCGAGGTGAATAATTTCTGCGGCGTCGGGCGAAAGCCCTGACGAGCCGACCTTGCAGGCGGCGGTTGGTCAGTGCGGCAGGCTGTTCCAGAAGAGCAGCTCGTAGGACTGCAGCAGCCTGGCCGCCCGGGCGATGCTGGCCGGATCGACACCCTGGGCGAGCCCGGCGTCGATCACCTCCAGGCTGATTCGCTCCAGCTCGGTCGTCGGGCCAGCGAAATGCTCGAAGAAGGCGCAGTCTTCCCGGGTGAGCTGGTAGGTGCTGGGCAGGGCATCGGCCATCCGCGCACAACAGCTACCCCAGGCGTCCAGGTTCACCAGGAACGCGCCCGCGACCTCAGCAGGCGTGCCGTCTCGGGCCAGACGAGCCACGTAGGACGGGTACACCTGGCAACCTGGCACCGGCTCGTAGCTCTGGCGCCCCGGACCATCGAGCCCCACCGCGGTAGCGAAGGCCTCCAGCGCTTGCAAGGCGGCTCGCTCGCCGGTGGCCATGCCCGCCAGATAGCCATGGGCTGGGTCGGCGGCGAACCGCTGGGTGAGCACCTCGAAGCTGCGCAGATCGCTGGGGATGATCTGCAGCTGCTCACCGGCGAAGACCCGCAGGGCTCCCGTGGACAGCCGCCCGGCTTCCAGCTCCGCCAGCCACAAGTTGTCTTTGATGCGTTCCTCAACGTCGGCCAGGTCCTGCCGGACCCCAGCACACAGCGCCTGCGCATCCATCGCCACGCTCCCCTTCCATCGCCAGTTACCGCCAGTTACCCAGCATCGACGCGCACCACCCCAGCCGCAACACCGTCGTGACCGCCAGCCGGGTCACCAGGATTCCCTGGCCACATTCACCCCATACGCCCACGGGGAAGTGTGGTACCCCTGCGCCCCGCGACCCCAGTTCGCTGAACGACACGGGCAGTGATGATGCTCATTTGTCGACTCTCGGGCATCCACGTCAATCGTTTCCGTCGCTGGGGGAATCCGGCCTCCACCTACTGACGCTTGCGCAACCCACGCCGGACGAGTGTACTGCCTGAGCAAGCCTGACGGCCGACTCAAGGAGTGCCGAATGACCTATAACCCGCCGCCACCCGGCTCGGCCGGTCCGCAGTATCCCGAAGGCGCCGGTGAGTATCCCGAGGGCGCTGGCGGGCCGCCTCCGGCCTGGCAGCCGCAGCCGCAACCACAGGGATTCTTCGGGGCGCTCTTCGACTTCAATTTCAACCACTTCGTCACCCCGTTGATCATCAGAGTTCTCTATGTTCTCGGCCTCATCGGAATCGCTCTGGGCTACCTCTGGTTCGTCGTCGTCGCGTTCCTGATCAGCGTCGTACAGGGCGTCGTCGCACTCCTGTTCGGATTGATCGTCGCGTTCATTTATCTCGCGTTCTGGCGAATAATACTCGAGTTCTGCCTCGCGGTCGTTCGCATGTCCGACGATATTCACCGCCGCGGATTTCCCGGAGGTCGATAAGGAACGACCGCTGCGTGGAGGCGCAACTGTTCGCTGCTCCGGTAGTCGCCGTGCACGGCTGGAGCGGACAGCGACGTGGCGGGTGCCCGCGGCACGCCACGACGGTGGGAGCCCCCAGGGGGTATGATGGCAAGCCACCAGCTCAAGGCACCAACGCCGGTGTTCTTGGGCTGCCGGCGAGGGGTCCAGGGCGGCACGCGCTTCTCCTCGCCGGGCAGCTCGCCAGAAGAGATAACGACTTGGTAACTCGCTGCGGTAACCTGCGGGTTACCGCAGCTGGGTGCACGTCGTCCCGATGCGTGTATCACCCCATTCGAGACGACGGGAGGTGCTCGTGAGCACTAACCACCTGCCCACAAGGCCGAGCCCGAGATACTGTGGACGTCCGGCAGCGGGTCTGTACGACCCCGCCCATGAGCACGACGCCTGCGGCGTGGCCTTCGTGGCTGACCTCGCCGGGCGCCGCGATCACGGCATCGTGCGCAATGCTCTCACTGCGCTCCGCAACCTCGAACACCGGGGTGCCCGGGGCGGGGAACCCGACACCGGTGACGGCGCCGGCATCCTCTTCCAGGTGCCCGACGGCTTCTTCCGAGAGGTCGTTGACTTCGAGCTTCCCGAGCCGGATCGCTACGCGGTCGGTACTGCCTTCCTCACCACGGAAGACGCTGCTGAGGCTGCGGCTATGGCGGCCATCGAGGGCATCGCGGCGCAGGAGGGCATGCGGGTGCTGGGCTGGCGGGAGCTGCCGGTCAACCCCGAGGGCGTCGGCCCGACAGCCCGCTCGGCGATGCCCCGCTTCCAACAACTGTTCATCGCGGGCAACAACAACGAGACCGGATTGGACCTCCAGCGGCGAGTGTACTGCGTGCGCAAACGCGCTGAGCGTGACCTCGACGTCTATTTTCCGAGCCTGTCCGGACGCACGATCGTCTACAAGGGGATGCTGACCGAGGACCAGCTGGTGAGCTTTTACCCCGATCTGTCCGACGAGCGGGTCACCAGCTCACTGGCGCTGGTGCACTCCCGATTCTCCACCAATACCTTCCCGTCCTGGCCACTGGCCCACCCGTACCGTTACGTGGCGCACAACGGCGAAATCAACACGCTGCGCGGCAACCGGAACTGGATGCACGCGCGGGAAAGCCGGCTCGCCACCGATCTCATTCCCGGTGACCTGGATCGGATTTACCCGATCGTCACCCCGGGGGCCAGTGACTCCGCGTCCTTCGATGAGGTCCTTGAACTCCTGCATCTGGGCGGTCGCCCCATGCCGCACGCGGTGCTGATGATGATCCCGGAGGCCTGGGAGAATCACACCGAGATGGACCCCGCTCGGCGGGCATTCTATGAATTCCACTCCACGCTCATGGAGCCGTGGGACGGCCCCGCACTGGTCGCATTTACCGACGGCACCGTGATCGGCGCGGTGCTGGACCGCAACGGTCTACGCCCGGCCCGGTACTGGGTCACCGAAGACGGCCTGGTGGTGCTGGCCAGCGAGGTCGGAGTGCTCGACATCGACCCCGCCACAGTGGTGCGCAAGGGGCGCCTGGAGCCCGGCCGGATGTTCCTCGCCGACACCGCGGCCGGCCGGATCGTGAGCGATGACGAGATCAAGGGTCAGCTTGCCGCCGAACACCCCTACGCCGACTGGGTGGCCCGGGGTCTGACCTGGCTGGAGGACCTGCCCGAGCGTGAGCGCGAGGTGCCCAGCCACGCCTCGTTGGTAAGCCGCCAGCAGGCGATGGGTTACACCCAGGAAGAGCTGGGCGTGCTGCTGGCGCCAATGGCCATCACCGGTACCGAGCCCATCGGGTCGATGGGCAATGACACTCCGCTGGCGCCGTTCTCGCAGCACTCCCGGCAGCTGTTCGACTACTTCACCCAGCTGTTCGCCCAGGTCACCAATCCGCCGCTGGACGCGATCCGGGAGGAACTGGTGACCTCGCTGCACGCGCAGCTCGGTGCCCAGCCCAACCTGCTGGTGGCCGACGCCGACTCCTGCCGGCGGATCGTCCTGCCGTTCCCGGTGCTGGATAACGACGAGCTCGCCAAGATCGTCCACGTCAACGACGACGGTGACCAGCCGGAGTATCAGTCCTACACCGTCAAGGGCTGCTACCAGGTGCACGGCGGTGGCGCTGCGCTGGTCCGTCGGCTGGATGAGGTCCGCGCCGAGGTCTCCGCCGCGGTCGATGACGGTGCGCGGCTGATCGTGCTCTCCGGCCGGGGCGCCGACCCCCAGCACGCCCCGATCCCCTCCCTGCTACTCACCGGCGCGGTGCACCACCACCTGGTGCGGTGCAAGACCCGCACCCAGGTCGGCCTGATCGTCGAGTCGGCGGACGCCCGCGAGGTGCACCACGTCGCGCTGCTGATCGGCTACGGTGCGGCGGCGGTTAATCCCTACCTGGCGATGGCCACCGTGGAGGACCTCGCCGAGCGGGGCGCACTGGGCGAGGTCGACGCCAAGACCGCCACCCGCAATCTGATCAAGGCGCTGGGTAAGGGTGTCCGCAAAACGATGTCCAAGATGGGCGTGTCCACCGTGGCCTCCTACACCGGTGCGCAGATCTTCGAGGCGATCGGGCTGGGATCCGAGGTCATCGATTCCTGCTTCACGGGTACCACCTCCCGGCTCGGCGGGGTCGGGTTCGACACGCTGGCCGATGAGGTTGCGAGGTGGCACCGCCGGGCCTTCCCGACCGACGGGGTGCATGCTCCGCACCGGGAGCTCGCGATCGGCGGTGACTACCAGTGGCACCGCGAGGGCGAGCCGCACGTCTTCTCCCCCGCCACGGTGTTCAAGCTGCAGCACTCCACCAGGGCGGGCCGCTACGAGGTGTTCCAGGAGTACACCCGGCTGGTCGACGACCAGGCACAGCGGCTGATGACCCTGCGCGGGCTGTTCGCGCTTCGCCAGGGACTGCGCCCGCCGGTGCCGATCGAGGAGGTGGAGCCGGTCAGCGAGATCGTCAAGCGGTTCGCCACCGGCGCCATGTCCTACGGATCCATCTCCAAGGAGATGCACGAGGTGCTGGCCATCGCGATGAACCGGCTCGGCGGCAAGTCCAACACCGGTGAGGGCGGCGAAGACGCCGACCGTTACACCCCTGACGCCGACGGGAACCTGCGCCGCTCGGCGATCAAACAGGTGGCGTCCGCCCGATTCGGCGTGACTAGCGAATACCTGGTCAACGCCGACGACCTGCAGATCAAGATCTCGCAGGGGGCCAAGCCGGGCGAAGGTGGGCAGCTGCCCGGCACCAAGGTGTACCCGTGGATCGCCAAGACCCGGTACTCCACTCCCGGCGTGGGATTGATCTCGCCGCCACCGCACCACGACATCTACTCCATCGAGGACATCAAGCAGCTGATTCACGACCTCAAGAACGCCAACCCGCGGGCCCGCGTGCACGTCAAGCTGGTGAGTGAGGTCGGAGTCGGCACGGTGGCCGCCGGGGTGGCCAAGGCGTACTCCGACGTGGTGCTCATCTCCGGTCACGACGGCGGCACCGGGGCCTCACCGCTGTCCTCGATCAAGCACGCCGGCACGCCCTGGGAACTGGGCCTGGCCGAGACGCAGCAGACGCTGACCGCCAACAAGCTGCGCGATCGGATCGTCGTCCAAACCGACGGGCAGCTCAAGACCGGTCGCGACGTCGTGATCGCCGCGCTGCTGGGCGCCGAGGAGTACGGCTTCGCCACCGCACCTCTGGTGGTCTCGGGTTGCATCATGATGCGGGTCTGCCATCTGGACACCTGTCCGGTGGGTGTGGCCACCCAGAACCCGGTGCTGCGCGCGAAGTTCACCGGCAAGGCCGAGTATGTGGTCAACTTCTTCGAGTTCATCGCTCAGGAGGTACGCGAGTACCTGGCGGCGCTCGGTTTCCGCAGCCTGGAAGAGGCCATCGGGCGCACTGAGATGCTGGACACCCGTCCGGCGATCGACCACTGGAAGGCAGCCGGGCTGGACCTGTCGCCGATCCTGCACGTGCCCTCCGATGTGGATCCCGCGGCACCGCGGCACCGGACCAGGGAGCAGGACCACGGGCTGGGCGCGGCGCTGGACAACACCCTCATCCAACTGTGCGAGGGCGCGCTGGCCGGCGGGGAACCGGTGCGGTTGGACCTGCCGGTGCGCAACGTCAACCGCACGGTGGGCACCATGCTGGGCTACCAACTGACCCGCCGCTGGGGTGGGGTGGGGCTGCCCGAGAACACCATCGACATCACGCTGACCGGATCGGCCGGGCAGTCCTTCGGGGCGTTCCTGCCACGCGGGATCACCCTGCGGCTGGTCGGCGACGCCAACGACTACGTCGGCAAGGGCCTGTCCGGCGGGCGGATCACCATGCGCCCGCATCCCGACGCGCAGTTCGTTGCGGAGCACAACATCATCGCCGGCAATGTGATCCTCTACGGCGCGACGTCCGGGGAGATGTTCCTGCGTGGGGTGGTTGGGGAGCGCTTCTGCGTGCGCAACTCCGGCGCGCTGGCCGTCGTCGAGGGCGTCGGTGATCACGGCTGCGAGTACATGACCGGCGGCCGGGTGGTGGTGCTCGGACCGATCGGGCGCAATTTCGCGGCCGGGATGTCCGGTGGGATCGCCTATGTGCTCGACCTGGCAAATCCTGACAAAGAAGGGCGAGTTAACGAGGAGATGGTCGACCTGGACCCGCTGGACGACGAGGACCGGACGTTCCTGGTCGACGCGGTGGCGCGGCATCACGCCGAGACTGGCTCTGCGGTGGCGCATGCACTGCTGGCTGACTGGGACGCAGCTGTGGATCGGTTCGGCAAGGTCATGCCCAAGGACTTCAAGCGGGTGCTGGCCGCCCAAGCGGCGGCGCAGCGGGACGGCCGGGACGTCAACGAAGCCATCATGGAGGCCGCTCATGGCTGATCCCAAGGGCTTTCTCACCACGGGGCGGCGCAACCCGCCGCGCCGCCCCGTCGAGCTGCGATTACGTGACTGGCGCGAGGTCTATGAAGACTTCGGCCGCGACGCGCTGGAGGCGCAGGCCGGCCGGTGCATGAACTGCGGGATCCCGTTCTGCCACCGGGGTTGCCCGTTGGGAAACCTCATCCCGGAGTGGAACGATCTGGTCTGGCGCCAGAACTGGGCCGATGCCATCGAGCAACTGCACGCCACCAACAACTTCCCCGAGTTCACCGGGACGCTGTGTCCGGCGCCCTGCGAGGCGGCCTGCGTGCTGGCCATCAACGACGACGCGGTGACTATCAAGCAGGTCGAGATTGAGATCATCGACCGGGCTTGGGAAGAGGGCTGGGTTACTCCGCAACCGCCCGTCGTGCGCACCGGCAAGAAGGTCGCCGTGGTCGGGTCCGGCCCGGCTGGGCTGGCCGCGGCCCAGCAGCTGACCCGGATTGGGCACGATGTGGTGGTCTATGAGCGCGCGGACCGGATCGGCGGGCTACTGCGCTACGGCATCCCCGAGTTCAAGATGGCCAAGCACCGGTTGGACCGGCGGCTGGAGCAGATGCGCGCCGAAGGCACCGAGTTGCGGGCCGGTGTCGACGTCGGGATGGACCTCACGGCCGAGGAGCTACGCACGGATTTCGACGCCGTAGTGCTCGCCGGTGGGGCCACCGCGTGGCGGGACCTGCCGGTACCCGGCCGCGAGCTGGCGGGTATCTACCAGGCAATGGAGTACCTGCCGCCGTCGAACCGGGTGCAGGAGGGTGACCTGCCGGCCTCGCCGATCGATGCCGGGGGCAAGCATGTGGTGATCATCGGTGGGGGCGACACCGGAGCCGACTGCCTGGGCACCGCGCACCGCCAAGGCGCGGCCTCGGTAACCCAGCTAGAGATCCTGCCGACCCCGCCGGAGCACCGTCCAGCGACACAGCCCTGGCCCACCTACCCGATGATTTATCGGGTGTCCTCGGCCCACGAGGAGGGTGGCGAGCGGCTGTTCTCGGTGAGCACCCAGCAGTTCCTCGGCGACGCCAACGGTCGGGTGCGCGGGCTGCGGCTGGTGGGGGTCGTCTTCGAGGGCGGCACGTTCATCCCGGTGCCGGACAGCGAGCAGGACCTGCCCTGCGATCTGGTGCTGCTGGCGATGGGCTTCGTCGGACCGGAGAAGGGCAAGCTGCTCGACGAGCTGGGCGTCGAGTACGACCAGCGCGGCAACGTCGCCCGCGACGCGTCGTTCATGACCAGTGTGCCGGGCGTGTTCGTGGCCGGTGACATGGGCCGGGGGCAGTCGCTGATCGTGTGGGCCATTGCCGAAGGCCGCTCAGCCGCCGCTGGCGTGGACCGTTACCTCACCGGCCGCGACGTGCTCCCCGCCCCGATCGCGCCCACCGACCGGGCCTTGGCCTAGCGGCCCCGTGAGTGGCGATGCGAGTTGTAACTCGCATCGCCACTCACGGGTTGTCCACAGATTGATCATGACAAGGTGTCGCTGGGTGGGCTAGGCGTGCGACCGTCGTAGTCATGATCGAGGATCACCGTCCGCGCCTGCCCTATGCACTGGAGCCGTCTCGGGCGCTCACCTGGCAACAGCTGATCCGCGACCAGCACGGGTTGCTCGACACCGATCAGTTGCGGCTGCTTGATATCGGGCCTGGCGTGGTTGCCGCCAACCTCGAAGCCCAGCGCTGGCGACGGGTGCTGCCGAGGGTTTATGCCACCTTTACCGGTCCGCTGATCAGGGAGGCGAGGATCATCGGGGCACTGCTCTACGGCGGCCCTCGGGCGGTGCTCAGTCACATCACCGCAGCCGAGGAATGGCGGATGCTTCGCTCGATCCGCTCGCGCCGGTGCACATCACGGTGCCCTACGGCTGCTCTGCGGTGTCGCAGCCCCCGCTCGTCGTGGCGCACCGTTCCCGCGCCTTCCCTTACCTTGTGGTAGCTACGGATCCGCCACGGACAAGCAGAGCGGATACTGTGCTGGACCTCGCGACGAGCGAGCCCGACCGAGGTCTATACGGCCGTCGCCCAGGTCGTCGCCGCGCTCGCCCTACGAGCCCCGGATCTGGTGAAAAGACAAGTCAAGACCAGCGCACCGAATCATCTGTGGATGACGGATTTCACCTACTACTCGACCTGGTCCGGCACCGTGCACACAGCGTTCATCATCGACATCTTCTCTCGCCGAATCAACAGGTGGCGAACAGCGCGCACAATGACGACCAACCTTCCCCTCGATGCGCTGGACATGGCCATTTGGGCACGTGACGGGCGACTGGAGAATCTGGTACAGTACATCACTCCGACCGTGGAGCGCAGTATACCTCCATTCGCTACACCGATCGACTCGTCAAGGCCGGCGCGAACCCTTTGGTCGGCACAACTGGGGGCCGCTAACGCAACCTCGACCAATCGAAAAACGATCACTCAAAGCCGATCGGTGAATCCGGGCGCAGAACCAGAATGGGTGGTGATCGGGACGTCGTCGGGTGGCGGCAGGGTACTGCCGTCGCGCAGCACCACCGGCCCCACCGGCTGGGATTGATCCACCGGAGACGGAGGCGGCGGGGTAGGCGCCGGGGTCGGGTCTGGTGCCGAGGGCTGGGTGATGGTGCTGCCGTAGGCCGGCGGCAGGGGACTCACGGTGTCCCCCGGGCTCCGGTCCACCAGATCGGCCAAACCCTGGTCGTCATCCAGCCGGGGGACGCCCAACGGCGGCAGCCCCAGCAGTTGTAGGGCGGTCTTGGGGATGCTGACATGCGAACACCATCGGTGATCGATTCCGGCTTGCACCCGACCGCCGAAGACCAGCAGTGGCACCCGGGGCCCGTAGGCCAGCTGCACGTCATCGGGGGTGTGCTCCACGTTCGGGGTATCCACATGATCGTCGAAGCCGCCCCAGTCGTCCCAGGTGAGCATAAACACCGTGGAATCCCACAGCCCGGCCTGGGCGACCGCGTCTACGGCCTGCCAGATCACGTCCTGGCCGAGGGTGACATTGGCCGGGGGATGCTCGTCAGACGGGCTGTCGTGCCAGATCATCGACAGTGCCGGCAGCTGGCCGCTGGTGACGTCGGCGACGAACTGTGCTGAGCGCACCACCTGCGGTGATCCTTGGAGCTGGGCGTAGAAGGAGACCGGGTAGGCGCTGCGCCCCGTGTAGGCCCGCCAGCTCAGTCCATGATCCTCGGCGTGTCCAGGCAGCGAGGGCATATCCCACACCGGTTCGGGGCGAGTGCGGGGTGGGTTGCGCAAGGTCGGGCTCTGCCCGCCCACCAGGAGCAGATGATTCGGGGTGGAGTTGGTGCCAAACCCGGAGCAGTGGTTTTCCATAAACGCTCCGGTGGCGGCCAGCCAGGCATAAAATGGTAGCACCGTAGCGGTGTCGAACTGCACGTGTTCCCCGGTGCTCTGACCGGTCAACCACCGGTAGTAGGCATGGCGGTCATGGGGCTGGTCGTGGGCGGGGGGGTTGGGGGAGGTTGGCCAGTCGGTGGCGACATTAGCCCCATAAGCAGCCATGGAGCGGAAGTAGTTGTCGGTGGTGTGGTTTTCTTGCACCATGATCACAACATGGTTTACAGGGCTTGGGATGGTCACGATTGAACTCCCGTCACGAGGTACAATAGTGTCGAAATCTTCCCACTCCACGTACTCGGCGCCCGCGCCGCGATACTGGTTCAGCGTGGTATCCCAAGGGACCAGCGTGGTATCCCAAGGGACCAGCCAGATGTTTTCGAGAGGGCTTGCGTGAAGTGAGTTTGCAAGAAATTCATTGGCGGATCAGCCCATGCCTTCCCCAGTAAATTGAGCACAATCCGAGCATGTCGGAGTACTCGTTCACCGCCGTCATTTGTTGCGGTAACGTTACCACCCCCCTCCTCGACTGAAAAGGGGAAGTGCCACCGTGGACATCTCTGACAAAAGTGTGTCTGTGCGCGGCACTCCGCCGTCCGACGTGGCCCTGTTTTGGTTGGGTTGCGCCATATCCCCGTTCCTCTGTTACCGAAGGTGACCCCGACGTAGGCATCACCACTCGTCAGAGAAGTTTCCTCGGGACAGCAAGAGCGCGGCAAGACCTGACTTCGTGACCGACACTTCACTCGCGGTTACTGAAGACCCTCGCGCTCGGGCTCACCAGCAGCGCATCATCCAGCAGCTCGGCCAGCCGTTCCACCGGCAGGACGAGAAATTCCTCTCCGGTCCACGAACCGAGGCGCTCGAACACGTCTCGAACGGGCGCCGCGGTTGAGGAGTTCTCCCCCGGGCCCTGGCAGGGAGGTCGGCCAGCGGCTGGTCACGGGCTACTTCACCGGCGAGCAAAGCGCTCGCTAAGCGCGTCGACCGGCATCATGAACCAATGCCGGTTAACGCAAATGATCCGCACGGTGTCAAGGGGGCCATCCGTGCTTTCTATTCGATCTCTCCATTGCATGGCGGCGGCCATGGAGCATTCGGGGCAAGCCACGATGTCAAGGGTGTGGTCGACACCATCCACGGTGTTGTGGATCTCCTCGTTGCCTGTCGGTGACGAAATGTGGATGGTCATGAGATTCCTTTCTACGATGCGCGAGGTTCTGTTTGGGCGTTGCTGACTGATGTGGGTCCGGCCTGACCTGGCGATGGCGCACGAGACGACGTGGGTGACAAAGACTTCCACGCCGAAGGACTCGCGCACCACGCGCACGTGCTCGCCACGGTCTTCGTCTCCGGAGGTGTCCACCGGCCAACGAGACAGCGCAGGGACACGCGCTGCATCCCTCCCATGGGTTCCTCCGCCTCTGATGACCGGCTCGTTATCGGTCAAGAGCCACGGCGGCCGGTGGTTGATACCCTCACAGTCCTACCGAGACGTGGAAGAACTGCTCGCCAAGGGAGGCATCGAGGTCGACCATGTCACCGAGTGCGAGACAAGCCGGGGAAGCTACGCGGCCTGGGGACACACGGAACCGAGGACGTCGCCTACCGAAATAGGCGTTATTCCCGTTTCGGGCGGACGTGGGTGCGAACGCGCCTGATTGGCGTTTGAAGTTCATCTTTTTGTGGTGTGGGGTTCTTCTCATTACCATGTGCGAGTCACCGGAGGAGCAGATGGCTATGAGAAGCACGCGAGAACCGGGGCGTGGGTTGCCCTCCCCTGCGGAGCAAGCTGGTAGTGGCCGGGACCGGCCCGCCACGAGGAGGCTCCCGTGATATCGCCCTCCGCATGCCGCTGAAATCTCTGCTCGGCGTCGCCTCCTGGGCCACCAGCCCGGTTACTGGGCTGGCCTGTGGGCTGGTCAACCCGCCGGTAGGCCGCCGCCTGTGGAACTCTGGTGACCGCACTCATCTGGAGGTCCGCGGGGTGCACCGGGCCGGCAACGCCGCTGCGGCCCGCGAGGTGGAGCAGCGGCTCGGTGCGCTCGACGGGGTCTTCGTCGCCGAGCTCAACGCCGTGCTGGGGCGGGTCGCGGTGGACCATGACTCCACCCGGATCAGCCCTGCCGAACTGGCGCGGATGATTGGCGAGGTGGAGGCGGCGCACGGGCTGGAGGCCGCGCCCCCTGCTCCGGCGAGCGCGGTGCACCCGGCGAATACCGCCCCGCTGGTGCGTGAGCTGGCCGCGCTGGCCACGAACGTGGCGGGCCTGGGGTACTGGGCTACTGGTCTGGTACTGCCGCTGGCTCGCATCCCGCCGCTGATAACGGCGCTGGTGTCGCTGGTGGACTTTACGCCCCGGCTGCACAGCGAGGTGGAGGCATGGCTCGGGCGTCCAGCCACTGACACGTTGTTCGCGCTAGGTGGCGCGCTCTCCAACACCCTCGCCGGCAGCCCCGTCATGCTGATCACGGATGCGGTGCGCCGGTTCTGCTTGCATCGCGAGGCCACCGCGCGCCAGCAGGCCTGGCGCCGGTGGGACAGCGAGCGGCTCGCCGGGCACTCAGGAGCCCATCGCGCGGAGGCGCTTGATGTCGGGTCCCGCCCTGTCCCGCTGCCTGATGGCCCGGTCGAGCACGTGGCCACGTCCTCGGCCGTGCTGGCTGTCGCTAGCTATGCCGCGGTGCTGGTGGGCAGCCGGAACTCGGCACGCGCGCTGGCGATGCTGAACGCCGGGGTGCCCAAGCCCGCCAGGGCCGGCCGGGAAGCCTTCACCGCCCAGCTCGGCGCAGATCTCAGCGCCGGGGGCGCTCTCGTGCTCGACCCGGACATGTTGCACCGGCTCGACCGGGTGGACACCATCGTGCTCGATAGTCACGCCCTGCTTACCGGCCGTCGGGTGGTCGATGAGGTGTGTGCGCTAGACGCGGGCGTCGACAGTGTCGAGCTGTTCCAGCGGGCGCACGACGTGATCGATCTGGTCCAGGCCGATCCGGCGCGGGCCGTGCGCCGGAGAAACCGTGCTGGTTGGGCCGCCATTCCCTGGGCAGAGAGCCCCACCGATGACAGTCCCGGCGGCGGGAGGTCCGACGGGGCAAGCGCCGAGGGTGGGAGCCCTGGCGAGCTGGCAGCCGAGGCCCGACGCACGGCCCGCGCCTGGTCCGCCCGCGGTGCCACCGTGTTCGTGCTGCTGCGCCGCTCGGAGCCGGTGGGCCTGGTCGCCGTCGTCACCGATCTCGACCCGCTCGCCGAGGCCATGGTGGCTGCTGCCGGTGGCGCCGGGTTAGTACTGGTCGCTGAGACCACCAGAGGTCTGCACCGCAGGCTGGAGGCCGACGGCGCGGTCGACGGCGGGAGCCGGCTGACCAGCTCGGTGCGCGCGTTGCAGGCCAGCGGGCACGTGGTGGCCGTGATCTCCGCGCGCTCCCGATCAGCGCTCGCGGCTGCCGACGTCGGCATCGGGATCGTGGACCGTTCAGGCACGCTGCCCTGGGGTGCGCACGCGATGTTCCCCGGCCTGGCTGAGGCGAGCGTGCTGCTGCACGCCGTGGCCGCGGCCCGAGACAGTAGCCGCACGAGCGCGACATTGTCCGTCGCCGGGTCGTCAGTGGGAGCGCTGTTCGCCGCGCTCAGCCCGGCGCTGGGCGCGGGCGCCCGGGCAGCTTTCCCCGTTCACCTCGCCACCTTGTTCGCGATCGCCGCTGGGACCTGGGCGGGTGCCGGCCCAGCCAAGCAGCCGCCGCCGGTGCCAACCGAGCGGATCCCCTGGCACGCGATGTCCCCGCAGGCCGCGCTGGAGCGGCTGGGCAGCCACCCGGGGGGGTTGGATCAGCGGGAGGTCAAGTGCCGCCGCACCGAGCAGCCCGTTGCCGACGACGAGCGTGAGCTGAGCCTGGCACAGGCGTCAGTGGAGGAGCTGGCCAACCCGCTCACTCCCGCGCTCGCGGGCGGTGCCGGGCTCGCCGCCAGCGTCGGCTCGGTAGCGGACGCGGTGATCATCGGCGGTGTGCTGGGGCTCAATGCGCTGATCGGTGGAGCGCAGCGGCTCGGCGCGAACCGGGCGCTGCGGGCGCTGCGCAGCACCAGTGCTGGGCAGGTCCTGCTGCGCCGGGACGGCATCGAGCGCACTGCCTCGGTGGGGGAGCTGGTGCCGGGCGACGTCATCGAGCTGCACGCCGGTGACGCCGTTCCCGCCGACTGCCGGCTGCTGGAGGCCGTCGCGTTGGAGGTTGACGAGTCCAGCCTCACCGGCGAGTCGGCGCTGGTCACCAAGGCGGTGCAGGCCACTGCGGCGGCCTCGCTCGGCGACCGGCAGAGCATGCTGTATCAGGGCAGCGTCGTGGCGGCGGGGCAGGCCGTCGGTGTTGTGGTGGCTACCGGGGATCGCACCGAGGCGGGGCGCACCGCGCGGCTGACCGGAGAGGCGCCGCCGCCCAGCGGCGTGCAGATCCGGCTGAAGGCGCTGACCCGGCAGACGTTGCCGCTCTCCATCGGCGCCGGTCTCGGGCTGCTCGGCATCGACCTGCTGCGGGGCAGCTCGATCGACCAGGCATTGGGGCGGGCGGTGAGCCTGGCGGTGGCCTCGGTTCCCGAGGGGCTGCCGTTCGTGGCGACGGTCGCGGAGCTCGCGGCCGCGCGCCGGCTGTCTCAACGGGGGGCGCTGGCGCGCAACCCGGCCACCATTGAGGCGCTGGGCCGGGTGAACGTGCTGTGCTTCGACAAGACCGGCACCCTCACTAAGGGCCGCATCCGGCTCCGTCAGGTCTCCGATGGTCAGCAGACTGCGGGGCTTGACGAGCTCGACGAACACCTGCGGCAGGTCGTCGCGGTGGCCGTGCGCGCCAGTCCCTGGCAGAGCCAGCAGGTGCCGCACCAGACCGACCGGGCCGTGCTGCGCGGCGCGCGGAAAGCCGGCGTCACGCCCGACGAGGGCCTCCAGGAGGTGCGCCAGCTCGATGAGCTCGTTTTCGAGCCCTCCCGCGGCTACCACGCGGCGCTGTGGCGCTGCCGGGCCACGCACCGGCTCAGCGTCAAGGGCGCTCCCGAGGTGATACTGCCGCGGTGCACCCAGTGGCGCCGCGCCGAGGGCACCTACCGGCTCGGGGACACCGCGCGCCGCCGCGTCGAGCAGGAAGTCAACCAGCTGGCCCGACGCGGCTACCGGGTGCTGGCGGTGGCCGAGCGCACCACTTCCCAACGCCCAGACCTCGACGAGTCCCGGCTGCGCGACTTAGAGTTCTGCGGCCTGCTAGCGCTGGCCGACCCGATCCGACCCACCGCCGCCGAGTCCCTCAACATCCTGCGGCGCGCCGGTGTCGACGTGACCATGCTCACCGGGGACCATCCGAGCACGGCCGAGGCCATCGCCGTGGAGCTGGGGGGGCTCAACGGGCGGCGGGTGGTCACCGGCCCCGAGCTGGACAGCATGGACGACGAGCAGCTCGCTGCTGCGCTGCCGGCGGTGTCGGTCTTCGCCCGGGTAGATCCGACGCAGAAGGCGCGGATCGTGCGCCAACTCCGCCACATCGGCCGGGTCGTCGCGGTCACCGGAGACGGCACGAACGACGCCCCAGCCATCCGGCTCGCCGACGTCGGCATCGCGCTGGGCAAACGGGCCACCCAGGCCGCCCGCGACGCCGCCGACGTGGTCATCACCGACAACCGGATCGAGACGATCACCGACGCCATCATCGAGGGCCGCGCGATGTGGTCCTCGGTCCGCGACGCGCTGTCCATCCTGCTCGGCGGCAATATCGGGGAAATCGCGTTCACCGTCGGAGCGGGGCTGCTCAGCGGTCGCGAGGCGCTCAATGCCCGGCAGCTGCTGCTGGTCAACCTGCTCACCGACGTACTGCCCGCCATGGCGGTGGCCGTGCGCCCGCCACCGGACACCACCGCAGAGGAGTTGCTCGCTGAGGGGCCGGAGGCCTCTCTCGGATCGCCGCTCACCCGAGACATGTACCTGCGCGCGGCCGCCACAACCGGTGCCGCCGCGGCCGCCTGGCTCCTCGCCCGACCAGTGAGCCTGCCCGGTCAGCGGAGCACCACGGCACTGGTTGCCCTGGTCGGTGCACAGCTGGGGCAAACCATCGCGGTGCGCGGTCGCACCCCGCTGGTAGTGGGGGCGGTCCTGGGGTCCGGGGCGCTGCTAGCGACCATCGTGCAAGTACCCGGGGTGAGCCGGTTCTTCGGTTGCCGGCCACTGTTGCCACACCAGTGGGGCCTCGCGCTCGGCTCGGCCGGGGCGGCCACCATCGCAGCGCTGCTGTGGCAACGTGCGAACCAACCGACCGCGGCCTGAGCCGCGGCGTCACGTCCCCTTCACCCGACGGCCACCCAGCGCCCGCCCGCCGTCTACCCCGCCGCCTTACCGTCGCTCTAACCAGGTACCTGTCTTACCCGGGAGGCGTCATGGCCGATCTCCTCGCGGCTATCTTGGCCAAGCTGATGGCCGACTTGATCTCCGACCTTATCGCCCGGCTGGTGCGCGCTGTGTTCCGCACTGCGCTGACCATGCCCGCCACTGCCTGAACGCACCCGACCAGGCCAGCACTCACCGTGGGCCGC